>Ga0335074_10008163_pt1 | contig 14552 bp, 11 predicted proteins | sample Lox_Sample_23_FD_206715 | JGI IMG/M metagenome (GOLD analysis project Ga0335074, IMG submission 206715) | Soil microbial communities from Loxahatchee National Wildlife Refuge, Florida, United States - Lox_Sample_2.3 | ecosystem: Environmental > Terrestrial > Soil > Wetlands | place: USA...
GCAATGGCCCTTTTGGATGTCGTGGATTGTGGAGAGAATTCAGCGTCGAGCTGATTGCGCGCAAACGACCAAGACTTGTATACATGTCATAGGAAGGATAAAAGGTTTGAAGACTTGAATAGACAGTGAGTGCAAAGAACTTACCATCTTGTCTGTTGCCCGATGGCACGGTACTGCTGTGTTTAGAGTGCTGTCGTCGTTAATTGATTTCGAGGAAGAAAAGTAAATCGGCTTGCCCTAAACGAAAATATCTGTGGGCGATATTTGATTGGCGGGCAAGCGATTGGCCTAAGAATTTTAGCGCGACGGAGCTTTGCGATGCGAAAGCTAGAATTTTGAGAATTTCACAATCATTCCGCCTTGAGCTAAACTCAACTTTCCTACATACCCAGTATTTGGGTTTTTACAAAACAAAGTACTTCTTCGAAAGCAATGGCGTTCACTCCGCGAGTCGGTCGTGGTGGTGACCGGGGCGGTGCACGGGGTGGGTTTGGTGGTGGACGTGGAGGTGGCCGAGGTGGTGCTCGGGGTGAGTTCTACATAATGCAGCTGTTGAAGAATTCTAATTCTCTCGCTCTTCTCAAACTGCAAAATAATTGTGCTGAGTCAATGAGTGCAAATGTGGCTGACTGGAGGGTAAGGAGGTCGAGGTGATAGCAAAGGCGGTCGTGGAGGCCGCGGTGCTCCACGAGGTAGTGCAAGAGGAGGACGTGGAGCTCCTCGTGGTGGACGCGCGGGGGGGGCAAAAGGCGGTGCCAAGACCATTATTGTATGACTGACTTTATTCCTACTGCAAGCGGTCGCAGCATTCTAACACTGTTTAAAGGAACCACATCGTCACCCGGGTATATTCGTCGCGCGCGGAAAGGAAGACATGTTGGTCACAAAGAATCTGGCACCAGGCGAATCTGTCTACGGCGAGAAGCGCATCTCTGTCGAGAGCCCAGGTGCTGTTAACGCAGATGGAACTCCAAGCACGACCAAAACAGAATATAGAGTCTGGAATCCCTTTCGAAGCAAGCTTGCAGCGGGTGTCCTCGGCGGCCTAGATGACCTTTTCATTAAACCTGGCGCAAAGGTACTCTATCTTGGTGCGGCATCCGGAACCTCGGTCTCTCATGTCGCTGATATTGTCGGACCTACCGGTACCGTCTTCGCTGTTGAGTTCTCACACCGTTCTGGTCGTGACCTGATCAATATGGCAACTCATAGGACCAACGTCATTCCAATCATTGAAGATGCTCGTCATCCATTACGGTACAGAATGCTTGTGTCAATGGTTGATGTTATCTTCGCCGACGTTGCTCAGCCTGATCAAGCTCGTATCGTTGGTCTCAATGCCCATCTATTCCTGAAGGTCGGTGGCGGGATACTTGTGTCTATCAAGGCAAACTGTATAGATAGCACTGCAGCACCCGAGGCAGTTTTTGCACGGGAAGTCCAGAAGATGAGGGAAGAGATGATAAAGCCCCTGGAACAGTTAACTCTTGGTATGTTCTTACATAGCCACTGTCTTGTGAGGACATATACTAACTTAAGCTGTCATAGAACCTTTTGAGAGGGACCATTGCATAGTTTCCGGCCTATATGTGCGCTCAGTCACGTAGAGGCAATGCTGTACCGATTTTCTCTTTACTTGCAAGATTGTCTTGGCCTGGTTTACCATGAGCCAGGATATGGGTTGTCTGGTTATGCTTGATGTAAATAGTGCGTCTGGCGTCGTGGCACTGCTGGAATTGCAGAATAAAATGTCATGTACTTGAAGCATGTTTTATTGAATGAAATCCAGAACAGATGTGAGTGAATATAAACCCAAACGCCTCATGTACAAGAAAGCCTCCTCCTTATCTTCTATATGCAATATCATCCAGGATCCATGTGATAGGACGTGAAAAGAAAAAGGGTGGATGCAGTGGTGTTACAAATAAAGTACGAGAATCATTCCATCATCGACATATGTCGCTTCATCATCCTTTGCATCAAAATGGATAAGTCTTACCACATCATGTTACCGCACACCACCTCCAACTAGAGAAAAGACCCAGGCAGTCTCCGCAGCACTTGCGAAATGAAACATCCACCTTCTGGTTCTCCCACTCACACCTCCAATCGCAGCGACCTTGCCCACCTCGCCATTGTCGCCGCGAATGTCCTCCCACACGTTCATTACGATTCCTACAACACCCTGTCTGGAGAAACATGCTCCACCAAGTACAACGTCCAGTATAACTTGGACAGTTCCTGGTTCTTCGCTTTTGGGGCTTCCGGATCCTTGGATTTTCTTACCCAGAGTCCGTTTCGTGCTTTGCTTCTTGGTGACGATGATTCGTTTTTCGACTCCATGATATAGTGATGAGGCTTGTCGCATGCCGCGTGGCGGATGCGTAACTGTCAAGAATGCGACGCCGAAGTCACTCCACTTTGAAGGGGTCACATTAAGATATAGTCTTATTTTTAGGTCGTTGGATCCAAAAGAGACAACATTCGATGTTCCCGTCATAGCAGTACTAGGGCTACTAGGCGTTCGAGGTGGGGTAATTCCAGAACTTGCCGAGTTTGTGGATCCAGTATAGACACTTGTCGTACCAGAAGATATTCCCGATGGAAGACCTTGTGACGTGCTAATGGATGATTTGTCAATGTTGAAGGCACCGATGACGCCTATGCTTCTGAGTCGAGATATCGCCGAGGCAAAAGAATATGAACTGTTATCAGACACCGTATCCGACGGAGCACGAGTTGAGGCACGGTAACTCTTACTCCGGCCAAACCAACTCCTTCGACGATTGCTACCAACAGTTTCTTCCAATAGTTGCCTGCCGTATGCATTGACAATACGCTCCTGCTCGAGCTTCATATATACAGGGTTCTCCATTCGTGCTCTGTGAATAGCAGCATATAAAGTGCTGCATTCTTGATGTGTACGACTTCGGAATCGGACAGTGTGAGTGCATTCTACACTTGATTTAGCTGTTGGTGGAGAGCGAATCTCAATGTCGACGGCATTGCTTTGTCGCAAAGGCACGATGGGCGTTAGTTCCAAAGATACAAGTGGTCGTGTTGGTCCTGCATCTCTATCTGTGTTCGCATTTGATGAGCCAGATGACAGTACATTGTCACTGACAACGGTACTAGAAGACAAATACGCGCTCATTGCATAAGCCTCAATTAAACCTGGGCCAACGACAATCGAACAGTCCTGAGGATGTAAGTTAACCCAGCAGCCTTTGTCAGACCAGCAGGAGATAGTTGCAACAGCTTTAGTTGGCTTAATATTTGATTCTGGTCGAGTTCCATGGAATTGAGCCTGTGAAGCCGAGTTAGATGGGGCCAAGCTCGCACTAGGCAAGCTGTAGAAGGAGCCAGCAGGAGATACTTTATTGTGAGGTCTGCCAGGATCTTGCGGGGGTATTGCAAGATCCACTGCTTCTAATTCTTCTTCCGAGGAATCTGAAGGCTCTCCAAGCTCTCCAGGGTCTGATTCATCAGATGCAGAAGAGACTTCCGAAGTATCAGAGGGCTGGTATTCGTGCTTCAGTGGAGATGAAGATCGGCGGGTTTTGACTGTAGACGTCGGCTTGGCTAGAACGTGGGAAGCTTTTAACGAGGTTGGGCTTGGAGCTTTGTGTGGTGGCGGTGGAGGTGCTTCATCATCCTTCTCTAAAGCCTCTTTTTGCGGCGAGCGGGCAGGTTCTGCCTTCAAAAGATCCTTAGGTCTTGCTGAGTCTTCCAAAGGCAAATTCTTGTCTTCATTGTTACTCTGGGGGTTCTTTCGGTGCTTAGGAGTGAAAGGCACTTCGACCGACGGCAGCTTGCAGGGATAAAATCTAGGAGTTATCAAGTTAACGTCCTCTGGGTGGAATGCGCTCGAAGTGTGACCAAGGGAAGACGTGCGTTCGGATCTGTGTTGGAAATTGGCATCGTTATTCTTGGCAAAGTCTTCTGATAGAGGTGTCACCGGTGATTGAGATATGTCCCGCGAATAATGTTTTTTAGCTTTCGCTCGTCTCAAGTCAGAGCTAGCCAAGTTTCCTGCGCGTTCCATGGCGTCGTTTAGATCCCTTGGCTCATCGTTAGAGACGGTCGTCTCTTCTCCCTTCGTGTGGCCGCTGTCCTGTGGGGAGAGGCGCGAGCCTTTTGCAGTGCAGACCTTTTGCTGCGCACTATGAGTCTTTGGCGGGCGCAAGTATTCATCTTCCCTACAACGTTCGCCAATGGGCACATCTGATTCGCTAGGTTCTGGCGCTGAAGTGGAGTTCGGGGAGCTTAATCCATTCAGGATTGGTACCGAAGGCGCTTTCATATGCTGGGGATACGGGGGCGTGGGAGAAAGACCTAGCATTTGCACCCACTCGGCCGCGGTCTCCTCATCAGTAGCCTTGAGGGTGAAGAGCTCATGCCACGACTTAGAACATTCAATACCCCTGATCATGACGACCAGCTCCCCTTTTGCAACACCAGTTCGTGCTGAGATCAGATCTAGTTCAATTGGAGGAAATAAAAGCCAACGACTGATATTATCGACTTCGCATATAAGGACATCTCCAGCATCTGACTTATCATGTGGCTTGTCTCTAAAGAGTAACTCAACACGGCAGTCAATACGCTGTCCGCTAGAGTGCGAAAGACCGAAGTCGAAGAAGTCCTTCGCATACACTTGCCTGGCCGTGTCTATCGTCACGTCCTCTGCTGGAGCCAAGGTCCTCGGATCTCGAGCCCGAGTGGCATCGGTGCTACAAGCAGCTTGATCTTCAAGTCGAGCCTCCTCTTCTCTCGTACGCCGGCGGATCTTTGCTAGGAGGTCCTGATACTGGTTATTGACTATGGCTGCTTGTTCCCGGGGCTTAATGGTGTGGATACCCTGTAGTCATTGTAAGCAGAAGTTGCTACTCTTTGAGAAATAGACAAACCTTCATCACTTTTGCCAGATATTTAACTCTAACCAAAGGCCTCTTAAGTAGGAATGCAACGTCAACGCGCTCCCCGTGCTCATTGAGCACATCACCGTCCATATTTCGGGGCAGCTCATCAAGTGACTGAGTTTCTGCTGAATCTGATTGTGAACCAGGTGCAAGGTTAACAACAACGTTTTGGAAGCCCATCCGCCACGCGTTGACGTAGTCTTCGTAAACTTTGCAAGCGCCCAAAGCCCAGTGAACGAGTAGATCTGGATCGTGAAGTGGAATACGTTTGTGGAAACTTTTCAGTTGCTCAAGCGCAATGCCCATATCTATTATGGGCTTTGTTATAAACGTATCTGTTTGTCCACTAGAATTTTGGCCGAACAGGCCTGCTGCGACTGCAGAATCAGACTTTGACAGCACGCAAGTCAATAACACGGGGATAACCCCATCAACTAAGGTCTTCAACTCTCTCATATATTTGACTTCGTCGTCTGCCAATTCTCGTAGAAGATCTGGCATTGTTGCTGTGGCAAGACGAGTGCGTGTTGTCCGAATACTACATGCTGATCGTATACTCTTTGTCCTTCCTGGCGCAGAAGAGTCCGGCAATGATAACACAGAGAGTAGATCTGAATGCTTGGTAAGCCTCCTCTTTAGTCCTTGATCGTTGCCCCGCTGATTAGAGATTTTATCGCCTGTGTAAGATGCGTTTGAAGTATTCGACGTCCTCGATGTATTCTGGGTAACAGTGGTCTGCGTAATTGTTGTGTCAGAAAGCTCGGAAGACATCTCCGTCAAAGAAGACAAGGTCTTGAAGGTCTCAACGGAAGCTATAGTTGAAAGACAGCGCTGTCCACTTGCACGACGGTCTCGTTGACTTAGGGCAATATATGGTTTCGCGTCAGGAAGGTCTCCCGAGTTCGAAATTGGGACATCGAGCACTCGAAGATTTCGCGTTGAGGGACGTCCTTGCGTCACATCATCAATTTTACTATCAAAATCTTTCAGGCCCCAAATCGGAAAATCTTTGGTTTCCCTCAGTTCCTTGCTTGGCTCTGCATCGATGGCGGGCAAGTCTAAAGCTCTTTCTTGTGCACCAGGTTGCGACTCTCGATTATATGAATTAAATAAAACATCCCTGGGCGCGGTATGTCTAACAGACTTAGGAGAAGACGTGTTTCGAGTTGCTGGGCTTCTCTTCAGCCCTGTCGGTGAAAGAGGCTGGATAACTATTTGACTGGCCTTTCTCTCGTTGGGCATCGCGTGTACAGACGGCTCACCAACCTGACTATTGGTGATGGCATCACCACTGCTATTTTGAGGAAGGGGCGTACTCCTACCTGACCGTTCTGCTGCACTATTGCCATGAATCTCGTTTTCATTAGTGCCTTGTTTTCGATATGATGCCTCCGTCTGGTAGCTTCGTCGTCTAACCTTGGGCTTCACCATCTCGAGCACAGACACATCATCAAGGAAAGGATCACTGGTGCCTTTCAGCCACGACTCGATGCTAGGCGGTTGATTGACTCCTATGCGTGGGGGATCGACAGCATCATGTACTTTTTTAATACCCTCAGTATATACCTTTTTAAGAGCTTTTGGAACAGCTGAGAGACTTGGCTGGCGCTGAGGCTTCGACGGTTTTGCAGTGGTAGCGTCACCCCCCACTGAGATATCTAAGACACTGAATGCAGAGTAGCCGACTGGAATATCTGCCAATGACTCTGGAGACGCTGACTTTCGCTGACGAGTCTTGGTTCTCGGAGGATGTGTCGGCGTCCTGCAGGGGCTGTCTGATTTTTCTTCGTTAACGATAACCTTGGTGTTGGGACTTCTGGATTGGGGTGATTCTTTGATGTCGGGCAAAGGCTCTTTTTGTTTTACACTTCTCCGCCTAGAAGTATAATAATCTTCATCATCGTGTTGTCTTTTTCGTCTCCCCTCACTGTCAACAGGCTTCTCTACAGCGGCGTTCGTGCTCGGTTTTTCCTTCGATGGTGTCACCCGAACCCTATGGTCCGGTGAATCGGAGCTCAGCGGGATGATTCTAAATCCCCCATCCTCAGAAACTTTTCCCGAGGCCTTTCTTGCTTGCTTGTCGATGTGACGTCCCTCGTTACTAATTGTTCGTTTCTGCCAATCCTCGATTTTCTTTTCTAATGGAGGATTCGCAGAATTCTTGAGGAAGTTCTTGGGTAGTGTCCGCCCCTTGGAAAAGAGCTCGTCAATTATCCTTGGTGACCGTGGCGGGCTCTTCTTTTCCTTATTCGCCATCCAATGATCATCACTAACAACTCTTTTTCTTGGCGGACTCACACTCTTCAGGGGTGCTGGTGGACTGTCCTTATCCCCACTTTTCCGTCTACCTGGTTTGTGTGTACGGTTTTTCCTGAACTTGATTCTGCGCCTATCCCGTTCTGTCACACTCTCATCATCCAAATCCAAAGATATGTCGTCCGGTTCACTTGGCGGCTTCAGAGTATCCTCAACCACAGCAGCTGCGCTTGCCTTTTGCCACTGCTTTACCCTTTCCTTGACGCCTCCAGGAGGTTGGACTTTGCTAACTGCGGATCTCTTCATCTCCATTGGGACGACATCGAGACTCTTGCGCCGGGCCCTGTTCACAGACGGCCGGCCAAGCAAGAAGTCAGTGAGCACGGTCGGCTCGGCCTTCTTCGTGCCTGGTTTCGTACGTGCCGGCGCACTATTCGGTGTGCTTGCCTTGTTGGCAGCCATCTTTCTTGTCGGAGTCGCATTGACAGGACGCCTGACGGCTGGCGATCGTTGAGGTGTGGCCGCTTTCTTCGGTCTCCTGGGAGCGGCTTCATCGTCAACGATGTCGGAAAGAGGCATGGCCTAGAATGCTTCCACCATAAGCACAATTCAAAGTCGTTACGATCCCAAGGATTACGAGTCCTTAGGGGAGAATAACTAGCGGGTTGAAATCATACCTACTAGATTGGCCCGCCTTCAACATTGAAGTTTCCACTTGTACTCGAGAAGAACACCAAGGTCTTCCCGCGACAACGCCAGGCTTTTCGCATGTATGGCATGCATATGTAATGTTGCATCAGAACCACTGAGGCTCTTTCAACGCGCTCTTGGGCCAAGTGCCAGATCGACAAGGGCGGTCCGTTTGCTCCGCTTATCGACGTTGTTATGGCAACATGTGCGTCAATTCTGTCACACAAGTCGCGTTTGTTGCGCAACTAGTGTCAGTGAAGACAGATGAACGACAAATGACTCGAATTCGATGCAAAAGATGTTTGTTTTCTTAATAGCTGTCTCGTAAATCATGAATTGTATTAAGATCTCCTGGCTTCTTGTTTACTTCCACTACACGTGGATCAAGCGAACGTGCCCTAGATATCGGCAAGGATATGGACTTCCAATTTTGGAAACCGCCTTCGCGACCATGTCCATCTTCAGAAGGCATCCCTAGCAACTGCAATCATGCGAGATATCAGACCGGCTTGATTATTTCCATAAGCCTCGCGATATGTCGTCAAACATCCTTCTGGTCAAAAGTGAGATACGACGTGTATTGGTAAGAGTTAAGACTCAACCCCATGTGCTGGCAGAATACATATAGACTAGGATTAAATCCGGCTTTCGGGCTGCCTTCTAGGTACGCGCATCGGCACTTGAAGGTATCTCTACTATCGATCAAGTAGGCTGCTTGATATCTCTCTCATACAGGAGGAGGCTTAGGAAAGCGCAGGAGGAGGATTTGTGGAACTGGCTTCTGTATTCTTAGAAGGGCTTACGAATCTTTGATGCACAACTTCAGCGATTACGCATGCTAGAAGCTCTTGAGTGCGTTATGCATATCAGTTCTGTATGGATCTTGAACTTATGTTACCTATGGATTTCTCCTGCAAAAGTCGTTACAACCCGACGCCATCTGCTTTCTGCCGTACCTTCCCCAGAAGATCGCCTTACTATGCAACTAAAACGCCAACTAGTGATATGCTCCCATGCAAAAAGGACCCACCAACCTGAACCTTTGTACTTTTACATAATATGTATCAAGATGTTTTCCACTCAATGTTTCTCATGTTGCTGCAGGTGCCGATGGGGCGCTGATACTTCTCTGCCTCTCCGTTCCGCCTTCACTGCCATCATCGCTGTCGACATTTTCCTCGCTACTCTCTTCATCTAGGACTATCTGCCTCATGACACTCTTATCGAATAGGTCTATGACAAAGCGTCGGATGGGCAACCGAAAATGATGACATTCGAGAATGGTCATAACCTTACGAAATAACTGCGGCTGTTTGAAGCCCGGGACCTTCTTTTGCTTAATAACGTTCAGCTCGCCAATCGCTCGCTTTGCAAGGACCGTGTTGCCACAGTCGACAACAAGTTCAAGGATGCGCTGGTTAGAAATGTCATCATCTCTCCTAGCAGCAGCGATAGCAGCCCTCTGAGTATTGTCCAACTCAATTTCAGAGGGCTTTTCGTGCTTCCATGGCTGGAAAGAGAACAGTTTTCTTAGATCGTTCGGGATACAAAGACCGAGCGATTCGCCCATTGTCGTTGTATTGCTATCCCAACCATATTCAGAAAGAATTTCAAGGCCGTGAATACTCCGTGAAATGAGCCCTAAAACGAAGAATGCAGTTCCTCGTAGGCTCATAATTTCATGATTTTCAACGATCCTCACAATCTGTTCCACAACATCCGTTTCTTCTAAGAAAGAAGCGCCAAGCTCCATCGAACCGACATTGCCTACTGCCCATAGGCATCCTTTTACCTTTAATAAGATATCGGAATCTTCGGTCTCCATACCGTGGTCATGAATTGTGGCAGCAAATTCTTCAAAATGACCCTTTTCGCGCAACAATTTGCAACCTTCTTGTGTTCTTGCAAGTTCCCGGTAGAAATGGGGCGGTACACGAGCATCACCCTCAGCCTTGTCAGGTTCCCATAGATCTTCATCCAAACTCATGCGCTTTGAGGACTCGTCTTGGAATTCGGTAAATGTACGAGCCAGGACTGCCTCAATTACGCCAACGTAAGCATCGTTGCGACCAAGGAACCAGTCATCCATCTCATTGCTGATGTAGTCGAGATCGTCAAGATAGTGATAGCCAATAGAAGTCGACAGAAATCTCAGCAGTAATGGCGCACCTATCTCACCCAAGTGATCCAAGGCTGGCCGACACTCGACAATATATTCCAAATACTCTCTACGATTGCATGCCTCCTCAAGAATCTTTATAGCGGTTGCACAAACCTCAACTTCTGGATCATACAGTTGTGTGACTAGGAGTTGAATAGCCCATTTCGAGTCACTAACGCCTTGCGTTGCGGCAGACTTTGAACTTGATCGACTGGAGTACCTTCGCAGTACATTTGTAGAGTGGATGCGTACCTCCTTGCACCCAGCTGTAAGAGCCTTAGATAGAAGCACGCGAGGATGCCCGTGTATGCTGTAATCGAAATTCGAAAGCAATAGCTTTATCAAGTCAGGTCGTTGTTTGAGGTCGATGATGTGATACATCATGTTGATCATTCTCCATCGGTCAAGCATTTGCAAACCTTTATGGTCGCCACTCAGCGTGCCAAGCATGGCAAAATAACCACTGCAGAGAGTCTCAGAGAGGCGTAATTGCGAGAACATAGGTGACTGGGCAGTGAGCCCACTTGTCTAATCAGGTCAATATTAGCTAAGATTCAATTTGGGAGGTGCTGCTTAACTTACAGGGTCACATTGAGCTAGACATTCCGCAATCTGTCGAAGTAATTTGTTATCTGCAAGATATCGCACGCCCTCGGGCGTCTGCAGTAGAGTATGCATCAAGGCGCATCCGACCTTGACATACTTTTGACTTGGCCGGGTACTTCGCACTTCTGCAAACTTATATTTAAAAGGCCGGTAGAAGCTCATGATGCGCTTTATGAATTTAGACGCCTTTATAGCTTCGTCTAGACGCTTTCCATTGAGTAAGGGTCCCTCGATGATCTTTAGGATAATGTCCCAGTTCCATTTTAGAAAATTAGTGCTACTCAACACTTGCGTATCTAAGAGCATTTGACGGAATGTCGCTTCGTCAAAAACCAGACTAGAATTGCTTTTGGGTGCATCATCAAAGCGTGCGAGATTCTCAGTGCTACCACTGGCTGCTGACTTGACAGGCGCTGTTACATTCGAAGGAGCGGATCGATACAACGTTCGGGTTACACTGTCAATTTGGTAGACGGTACTAGTTGCGAAGTTTCTCTCTTTATCGCCGAAGTGAGATGCTGCTGCAAACAGCTCAGGAAGCAGCTGCAGATCGCAACTCCATGAACTAGGTAGAAGCTTATTGGCAAGCTTCAAAACTTCGCCGATAAGTAAAGTTGTCTTGCGCTTCAGCGGTTGATTATCAGCATCCTTTGTTACTTGGAGGAGACCCGGTAGCATATCCGCAGAAATCAAGACAGCTAGAAGCAGAGCCGTATAATGATCAACGAGGTTCTTTTCCCCAGTTTCGTCGTCGCTAGACACATTCGCACCTGCTTTAGCTGGTGCACTTTTCAGATTTGCTACGCGGCCATAAGTTGTCAGGCGGCGGCCCGCGAGGAACGAGGCGGACCATGACGGAGGCTTAATTCGAAGTAAGTTGAAGAGCAGATCGATGACAGTCTCTCGTACTGACGAGTATGGCAGCATTAAGGATGAGATGAGAGATTTGATTGCTCGAAAATTGTACATAGACAATGTCAGGAGGCCAGGCCATGACTTCAATGCCGAGGATATAGCCTTGGCGTTCTGCTTCAAAATCCTTTCTCTAGTGTATGAAGCGTCAGTGAAAGCAGTGAACAATATCTCCAGTTCGTGTCCGGCTCGGAGATATTTTCGCCGTTGTGGAGAATCCAGTAGATATAGAAAAGCTGAGGTGAGACTTTCAGATGCGTCATATGTGCCTTCTCCTAATACATCTATGAGAGGTCTTAAGCCTCCAGCAGATATTAAGAGTGCAGGATCTCTTATCATGATTTCCGCTAACGTCTCAATGGAAATAGCCCTCAAGCGATCTTCGCCGTGCTCTGCAACAGCTGCAATTGTCCGAACAACAGCGCGTGAAACCTCGAGCACACCATCTTTGACTTCCAAGAAAGCGCGAACAAACTTTAAAGCTTGTTCTCGCTCAACATCTGCCTTTCTTTCTTTGATCAGAGAACTTGAAGTTTATTAGCACCATACAAGATTCTTTTCAAATGAACTCACAGTATAACAAGATAATCAGTATTCAGACTGCGTATCTTCTGCAAAGATGTTATGTCAGAAATAGCATGTCTGGTCATTCGATAGCCTGCTGCCACAACTTCTCTACTTTCGCTAAGAAGCATGACCTGCATGCGAAGCCCGAAGACTGACCATACCAGATCATACTTCAAGGTAGGATATCGCTTGAATAATTCCACAAGGCTGTTCGCATGCCCCACATAATAATCTGGTGTCAATCCTTCAATCTCCAAAGCTTGAAGAATTTCAGCAAGGGCATAAGTCGGTGATTCCGCGGGCTCGTCGTAATCTGAGCCTCCAGCGCTCTTAGACACACTTGCAGGAGAACGTAGACCACTGCTTTGGAATAGACCAGCCATGCGATTCCTTGTTGGAGTTGTGGGCATCTTAGGTTTCTGGAGATCGTATATTTTACTCTTCAGCTCCTTAATCCGTTGATTGGAAGAATTTAGCTCCGCTTCGACCCTCGCCCTCTGTTCTTTTGTCTGCTTCGCTTTTTTGGTATTCAATGCTTCCAACATGTTTTCGCTGCCCTCCTTGATCTTCATCTCCCGATTAAGGGACTCCCGTAATTCCGATAGCATCTGTTCTGACACATGGCCTTCGTCTTCTTCTAGTCTTTCTAGATTCATTGAGCTTATGTCGGCTCTAGACGCCGCTCGGGATGAAGCCATCTGGCTTCGCATGTCCGAGCTGAAGCTGCCTGGTGTGGGTGAAGGTGCCAAAGAAGAGCCTCGCGGGCCAAAAGACATGGCCGAAGTCGATAGCGCCCGCGCTCCGTTAGTGGTCCCAGGGAGTTGTAAGCCATCTCGATCAAAGCTCGAGCGGGAAGGTGCTATGCCATGTGGCAGAGGCGGCTGGCTATAGAGGGATTTCTGAGTCGGTGTCGCGGACGAGCTCAGAATGCTCGGTGGGCCGACCATCTGTCCATCGATGAGGGATTATATATATCTCAACCGCGGGAGCTCATCACGACATTTGATAGATCTAATCAACCTGTAGACTCGCTCTGGAGTACAACAGTCCGCAGCGTGTGTTTTGTAACCGTGGCTTGTTCAAATCAACTTTGATTATTCGAGGTTGTATTTCAACCAATGACAGGGGTCTAAATGTCGAAAACGGGATCGAATGCGCCGCAGGGAGCATCCGTAGGAAAGATAAGTTTCTTGACGAATGTCTCAAACTCCCCAAACACGTGGGCCCTAAAAGGTAAGGCTTCAAACTGTCGAGGTTGGTTGAGGTTCCAGTCTATGAGGCTGTTGCCAAGTGTTGTTGCTGAGGTACTGCCGATAGATCGACCTGCGCTAAGCCGAATACGCTCAAACAGGTGCATTACCAGAAGAACAACCTTCTAAGGTTTACGACGAACTCATTTGCAGCATGAACATATGCAATCAAGAAGGATCTAAATGTCTACTGTGTCGGGCATTTAGCTTTGTGGCGCTGACATTACTCTGTTCGAAGTAGGGATCTCCCTCTGTTAGAGAAGCCAAAAATCGCAATTTTACTGCTGCCACAACAATTAAGAACATTTCCAAAATCACAAAATGGTTTAGGAAGGCTCCCGAAACCTTTAAGGACTGTTGTTGGCGTATCTATTCAGAGCGCGAAATATCATAATAGCAAAAGCTCAGCCTTCCCGTCGAAGCATATCCTATGATTGGGCCACCCTTTTAGGGAAGCCCCGCGCGGTACAGCCTTGTCATTGACATCAAGGTTTCCATTTGATAACGAAGGACCGAGAGCAATCACGTTTATAGCTATAACTTTTACAAGAACTTTTGTTTCTATCTGTAATGCACGTCCTACTAATCAAAAGCCTCTGGATGAGGGAAGAAAAGTCTGTCTATCGAAGTGGAAGTGGCAGAAACTGACGGACGTCGGAGCTGGCCGTTAAGAGCTCGGAACAACTCTGATCATTTCAACAATCTAGACCAATGATCAAGCTACATCAGGTTGCCATTGACACATACACATACCTGCATCCAGTACAGAAATCCTTTATCAGTTTAATGACTTTTGCCGCTTGTGCCGTACTCCGTATGTAGGTCAACTCTTTGCTCCGATAAGACTGGTATATAAATGTCATAGCTCCTCATAGCTGTTGCTGTTTCATACACGCTCAACGTCAATAGATCTTTTAGTAGACATTGTGATATCACCCACGAAGCCTCATATCTAACCCAGCCCAACTTTCATAAACCACCCGCAATGCCTTTTGTATCTTCAGCTCGTTATGGCAAGGACAATGTCCGCGTATACAAAGTCCATCGTGATGAGAAGACTGGCATACAGACTGTCACTGAAATGACGGTTTGTGTACTCTTGGAGGGAGAAATTGAGACATCGTATTTATTCTCCTTACTCAGATTACAATCTCTGAATCTGACAATTTCTCCAGATATACCAAAGCC
>Ga0335074_10008164_pt1 | contig 14550 bp, 16 predicted proteins | sample Lox_Sample_23_FD_206715 | JGI IMG/M metagenome (GOLD analysis project Ga0335074, IMG submission 206715) | Soil microbial communities from Loxahatchee National Wildlife Refuge, Florida, United States - Lox_Sample_2.3 | ecosystem: Environmental > Terrestrial > Soil > Wetlands | place: USA...
CCGACAGGCAGGCCGGGGTCCAGTACCGGCGCAGCAGCTCGCCCATCAGGGTTCCCGGGCCGACCCGGGTCAGGGTCTCGTTATCCTCCGCCTTCAGCACGCCGTGCCTCCATTCCGCCGCCTGGTCGGGTTGCGGCCGGGACGGACCCAGAACCCGGCCTTTCTCACCGTCTCACCACGCAATCACGGTTGTCAATTATTAAGTAAACACTTTATCGCTAGCATTTTTGTGGTGAATGGAAACCGCTGGTTGTAATCCGGGAGCGCCTGGTAATAACGGTGCTGGAGTCACCCCTGCTGTATGCCGCGAAGGCGCGCGTGCACCGGCGAGGCGCGGAACGTCTCCACGTCGCCCGAGTACGCCAGTCGCCCCTCCACCATCGCCCACATGTGCCCGCTGATGGACGTGAGCATGTCGAGGTCGTGCTCGACGACGACGACGGCCCGGTCCTCGCTGATCGCGGCGAGGGCCTCGGCGAGCACGCTCCGCTGGGTCGCGGACAGGCCGGAGGCCGGCTCGTCGGCCAGCAGCACCTTGGGCTCGCTCACCAGCGCCCGCGCCAGCTCCGTCAGCCGCTGCGCCTCGAGCGTCAGCCCGTCGACCGGCTGCTCGCCGAGGTGGCCGATGCCGAGCTTCTCCAGGGCGGCCCAGGCGCGCTCCCGCGCGGGCGCCGCCTGGGACCGCCACAGCGACGCCAGCATCCACTGACCGGGATCGCTCAGGCAGGCGGCGGCCACGTTGTCGACGGCCGTCCGCCCCTGGGCGAGGCGGACCGTCTGCCAGGTCCGCGCCACCCCGGACCGGGCCCGGCGCATGGCGGACCACCCGGTGGCGTCCCTGCCGTCGATCTGCACGCTGCCCGAGTCGGCCCTGACCGAGCCGGCCAGCAGGTTGAACAGGGTCGACTTGCCGGCCCCGTTGAAGCCGCACAGCCCGAACAGGCCCCGCAGCGGGACCTCGAGGGAAACCGAGTCGACCGCGAGGACCCCGCCGTAGCTTTTGGTGACGTCATGGCACGCGAGCACGGCCGGGCCGGCGCCGGGGGCCGGCTGATCGGGACCGGCGGACCTCCCGGTCCCGTTGACCTCAGGCGGCGTTTCCCGCACCGTTCCCACCTCCTGCTGCGTGCCCCCGGGTCCCGAGTCGCGCCGCGCTCCAGGACCGCGCCGACGCGGCCCACCGGTCCGTCCTGCGGCCAAGCAGCCGGTCGATCGCCCCCGCCACCCCGTCGGGCTCTACCAGGAGGATGACGAGCAGGGCGATCCCCTCGATGATGCCGAGGTTCGTGCTGATGAACGACGTGCTCGTGGTGAGGTACTCGATGACGATGGCCCCCACGATCACGCCGGTGACGCTCTTGCGCCCCGCGACGAACACCATCAGCAGCAGCGTGATCTCGGAGGTCTCGCTGAGCACGTCGGGCGTGACGATGCCCTGGACGCTGGCGAGGACCGCGCCGCCGACGGCGGCGAGGACCGACCCGAGGACGAACACCTCAAGGCGGCGCTGCCTGAGGCTGACCCCGATCGACTCGCCCAGCCGCTCGTCGTCGGCCATGGCCATCAGCTGCAGGCCGATCCCCGACCGCATGACGCGCAGCACGATCCCGGCCGCGAGCCCGAGCAGCACGACTGAGACGATCCCGGTCTGGACCAGCGTGGCCGTGTAGTCAGAACCGGTCCAGAACGGCGCCACCCCGTCGATGCCGGAGAACGACCCGAGCCAGCTCGAGAACGTGGCCAGCTGGTAGATGAACAGCGGGAGGATGAGGGTCGCGAGCGCGAGCGCCAGGCCGGGCGCCCGGGTGACGACGGCCCCCACCAGAAGCGCGGCCACCGCGGAGAGCGCGATCACGGCCAGCAGGCTCTCCACCGAGCTGAAGTTGTACTTCGTCTCAAGCACCCCGGTGCCGTAGGCGCCGACGCCCATGAACACGGACTGGCTGAAGGCCAGCTGACGGCTGTAGCCGAGCTGCAGCACCATCCCGACGGTGACGATGGCGTACCCGACGCCGGTGGTCACCGTCAGGCCGAGGTACGAGCCGTCCATGATGACCAGGACCAGGCAGCCGATCACGGCGATCAGGAGACCCGCCCCGAGCGGGACGGGATCACGGCGCCTGACCGGGTGCACCCGGGCAGGGCCGCCCGCCCGGCCGGCGGGCGAGTCGGCGGCCGGATCCGGGCCCGCGGGCGCCGGGCCTGGGATGGTGCCGCGGTCCGTCGCGGCCGGTTCTGTCATGGCGCTCCCTCCCTCACGCGGGTTCCGGGCCGAGCCCCAGCACCTCGGGCCGGAAGATGATGATGGCGAAGAGGATGGCGTACAGCAGGACGTCGTTGTAGCTGGTGCTCACGTAGCCGCCGAGCATGGCCTCGACCACCCCGATCACCAGGCCGGCGGTCACCGCCCGGCCCGGTCGCCTGAACGCCGCGAACCCGGCCGCGACGACCCCGATCAGGCTGAGCGTGGGCCCGCTCATGTACGTGTAGCCGGTGATCGGCGACTCGACGATGCCGAAGAGCGCGGCCAGCACCGCGGTCATGATGAAGATCCGCCGCCGGAACTTCGCGCTGTCGATGCCGACGATCCGCGAGCCGAGCACGCTCTCGCCGCACGCGCTCGCCGCCCGCCCGGACACGGTGAACCGCAGGTAGGCCCAGAGGATGAGCCCGCTGACGATGGCGAGGCCGATCACCAGGACGCCGGCCCGCTGCACGTGGAAGTCGAGCACATGCAGGGCCGGCCCCGACCAGATCGAGGGCGCGCCGTACACGTCCGTGCCGAACATGGCCCTGGCGACCCCTTCGAGCACCAGGGACAGCCCGAAGGTGTAGAAGAACACGCCCACGATGCCGTGCGCGCCCGCGCCCCGGTCGAAGGCGGTGCGCAGCACCAGCCAGTCGAAGAGCCAGGCGGTCAGCCCCACGCCCGCCAGGACCACGATGATCCCGACGACGAAGGGCAGGCCGGCCGTCTGCACGAGCCACGCCGACCCGATGGCGCCGAACATCGCGAAGTCGCCCACCGCCAGGTTCAGCACGTTGCAGACCCGGAACCACACCGCCAGGCAGGCGCCGAAGATCCCGTAGATGGCGCCGGACGTGAGCCCGGCCGCGAGCAGGTTGAGGAACTCACTCATAGGACGCGACCCCGGGCTGCTCGACCAGGCCCTTGTACATGCGCACCGCCCGGTCGGCGACCAGCACCGCGTGCACCGGGTTCTCCTCGACCAGGACGATGGTCATGTCGGTCTTGGTCATCTCGCCGAGCCAGTCGTAGACCCGGCGGGCCACGGCCTCGGCCAGGCCGAGGCACGGCTCGTCGAGCAGCAGGACCCGCGGCTGGGCGGCCATCCCCCGGGCGAGGGCGACCATCTGCTGCTGCCCGCCCGACAGCGTGCCCGCCTTCTGGTCGAGAAGGCGGGCGAGCTCGGGGAACATGTCGAGCACGCCGGACACGTCCTCCCAGGCCTGGCGGGCGCCGATCCGCCGGGTGCGGCTGTAGCTGCCGAGCATGATGTTGTCCCGTGTGGTGAGCTGCGGGTAGAGGTGGCGGCGCTCCGGCACCAGGACCAGGCCGGCCCGGACGGCGGCGCCGGGGCTGCCGGCCGGGAGCGGCTGACCGAAGACGCGGACCACCCCGCCCCGGCGGACCAGCCCGGCGACCGCGGTGACCATGCTCGATTTCCCGTGGCCGTTGGGGCCGATGACGGCGACGCACTCGCCGACGCCGACGGACAGCGTCACCGACTCGACGGCGACGAACTTGCCGTAGCTGACCGACACGCCCTCGATCTCGAGGGCCACGGGACCCACTGGCGTCACTCAGCTCCCCACGTGCGGCAGGACGGTGAACGATCCGTTGGCGCCGACCGTCACCACCGCCGAGTCGATCTGGGTGATGTTCGCGTAGTTGGACGGCGATCGCGACCAGTAGTAGACCTGGATGCCGCCGGTGACCAGGGTCTGGTGCTGAAGGGCGTTTTTCACGTCACCGGGCGAGATCGACTTGGCCGTCGTGATGGCGGCCGCCAGCTCCCTCCCGGTGTCCCAGCCCTCGCCGCCCTCGGCGATGTCGTTGGCGGAACCCATGCCGTCCGCCTGCATCGCCGCGATGTAGGCCTTGGTGTCCGTCAGCCCGGGCGCGGTGGCCGCAGTCGACGGAATAGCGCTCAGCACGTTCTCCGGCGTGCCGATGAGGTACACGTCCTGCATCGCCGTCGCGCCGCCGACGGCGTTGACGAACGTCGACGTGGCGCAGCCGGAGCACTCGCTGATCGGGATCGTCGGGTTCTGCGCCCGCACCGCCTTGATGAACGTGATCGTGTCCGGCCCCGGGATCAGGCCGAGGACGATGATCTGCGGGTTCGCCTTGAGCAGGTTGAGCGCCTGCGGCGTGTCGTCGGTCGCCCCCGGGGTGGTGACCTGCGAGGCGACGACCTGGTAGCCGTACTGCGACGCGAGGCTCTGCATGTACTGGGTGTTGCCGAGGCCGCCGGGGGCGTTGTCCTCGATGACCGCCACCCGCGTGTAATGCCTGGGGACGATGAGCTGGGTGATCGTCGCCAGGTCGTCGGCGAAGAAGACGTTGCCGATGCCGGGGAAGGAGTAGGACGTGAGGTTGGCGTTGCTGATGCCCTGGCCGGTCCAGCCCGACTGCCAGCCGAGCAGGACCTCCTGGAGCTGGTTGGCGACCGGCACGGCCGCGCTCGCCGTCGACGTCTCCTCCGGCCCGAAGATGAAGTTGGCGTGCACCTGGGTCACGCACTTGTGCACGAGCGCCGCGGCCGTGGCCGGGTCGGACGCGTCGTTCTCCGGCACCAGCGTGACCTTGTGGCCGAGCACGCCGCCGGCCTTGTTGACCATGGCCGCCCAGGCGGTGGCCCCGAGTTCGTCGTCGACGCCGAGTTGGGCGAACGGGCCGGAGGTGGCGGCGATCTCGCAGATGGTGATGGGGGAGCTGGCCGAGCTTCCCCCGCCGCCGCCGGAACTGCACCCGGCCGCGACCCCCACGACGAGAACCGCGCTCGCGGCGGCGCTGCCCACCACCCGGAGACGGCGCGAGCGGAGCGGAAGCCTGGCCGGTGCGGCATGCGGCTTCCGGAAGAATAGACGTGCGAAAGCGAACCGGGAATCGTCCATCAAAGCCCCCTTTGGCTTCGGTCAGGACTGCGTGCCAGTACGACCTTTTCCTATCTCGCCCATCGCCTAGAAGAGGAGACGGACCAGCATCATCAGGGAAAAATGGTCGATGCAAGATGTATACCGAACGCTTAATAATGCGTCAACAGTTGGGGCGCAAATACGACCATGTGATCGGCTTGGTGACCATTCAGATACTCAGAGTTCCGGCGGGCCGGGTTGGCTGACGCGCCGATGTCGGGCACGATGTGTCAGGTGACCGACCGATCGACGGTGGGCCAGTGGCTGGCCGGATACGAGGCCGCCTGGCGAGCGCCAGGCAGCGGAGATCTCGTCGGCCTGTTCACCGGGGACGCCACCTACCTGCAGTCTCCCTACGAACCGCCCGTTACCGGCCTGGACGCGATCCGCCGGATGTGGGAGGAAGAACGAGAAGGCCCCGACGAGGTCTTCGACCTGGCCACCGAGATCCTCGCGGTCGACGGCCCGACGGCGGTCGTCCGGGCTGAGGTCCGCTACGGGAATCCGCCTGGGCTGGAGTATCGCGACCTGTGGGTCATCCGGTTCGCCGATGGCGGCCGCTGTCGCTGGTTCGAAGAATGGCCCTACTGGCCGGAGCGGCCGTACTCGGCCCGCGACGGCGCGGTGTAGCCCGGCACCACGGGGGATACTGGCCGCATGGGCTGCGAGGTCTCCTGGTTCAGCGCGCTGTGCGACGACGACTACGAGTTCCTCGGCGTGCCGGAGGTCGGCCTGCAGTCAAGCTGGGAGCATTGCCGCGACATCGCCGTGGCCGCGGAGCAAGCGGGCTACGACAACTTGCTGCTGCCCTCCGGTTACGCGATGGGGATTGACGCGATCGCCTTCGCAGCCGGCATCGCGCCGATGCTGCGGCGGATGCAGCTGCTGGTGGCCGTGCGGATGGGCGAGATGTGGCCGCCGCAGCTCGCACGGCAGCTCGCGACCATCGATCAGATGCTCGGCGGCCGCCTCACGGTCAACATCATCTCGTCCGACCTGCCCGGCCAGGCGCTTGAACAGGGCCCGCGATACCGCCGCGCGCTGGAGTTCATGCGCGTCCTTCGCGATGCCCTGAACGGCAGCCGGGTCGACTTCCGCGGCGAGTTCTTCGACGCAGCCCCGCTGGACCCCCCGCGGCTCCGGCCGGCCCGCGGCTGCCCGCCCTTCTACTTCGGTGGCCTGTCCGAATCGGCCCGCGAGGTCGCCGCCGAGGCAGCCGACGTGTACCTGATGTGGCCGGACACGGTCGCCGGGACGGACGCAGTCCTGAAGGACATGCGAGCCCGCGCTGCTCGCCGCGGCCGGGAATTGCGCTTCGGCTTCCGCGCGCACGTCATCGTCCGGGCCACCGAGCGCGAGGCCAGAACTGCCGCCAAGCGCCTGGTCTCACGGCTGGACGACGCCACCGGGGAGGCGATCCGCCGCCGGTCCTTGGACACCGCGTCGACCGGAACCCGGCGGCAAGGCGAGCTCAGGGACATGGCTGACGACGACGGCTATGCCGAGGCCGGCTTGTGGACCGGTATCGGCCGCGCGCGTTCCGGGGCGGGCGCCGCCATCGTCGGAGACCCGAGCCAGGTTCTGGCCAAGATTCGCCAGTACGCCGACCTGGGCGTCGAGGCCTTCATCCTGTCGGGCTACCCGCACGCCGCCGAAGCCGACCTGTTCGCCCGGCACGTGCTGCCGCACCTCGACCACGGCCCCCTCCTCCCACGCTGACCCACGCCGCACGAAATGCGCGCTCACGCCTGCGCGGGGCCGACCAAGAGCCCCAGGCCGTTCATCTGGACCAAGGCCGCCGACGAGATCCTGGAGACCATCGCCGAGTACCGCCAGCGGATCACCAGTCCAGGGCACTAGCGCTGCCGCTAGCCTGCATGAGCATGAGCTACGACATGTTCGCGCAGGGCTTCGACGCCGGCGACGCGGCCCCGATGCCCTCGCTCGCGTTCGACATGTTCAGGCCGCACGTCGACCGCACCCAGCCCGAGCATCACTTCTGGCACCCACGCACCCCCGATGGCGGTGAGGCCGACATCGCAGCCTTCTAACACACCCCGCGGCGCGAACAGACCGCAAACGAATTACCGACTCAGGGATCAGACCGATCGCGTGACGATACCGATTCTTATGGTGTGCCAGCATCGTCTGCGCCTCAGTGCTCAATTTCTCTGCTATTGCTGTGGCCATATGCCCCGCTGCTGTTGTCAGCCGGACTGCTTAGCCGTGTTTTGAGGCGGCGCGTTTCCGAGTTGCCACATTTCGTAGTTCCCGCATTCTGCGGTGGTCTCGGCGGTTGCCTGGGCCGCGGTGAGGAAGTCGTCGACGATCGGCGAGCTGCGCGATGCCGCGACGGCGAGGCGTACCTCATCGGCCGCGAGGTCTTGGACGGGCACGTAGGCGACGTCGGGGTGGGAGTAGAAGACGGTGGCGGAGCGGGGCAGGAACGAGATGCCGCGGCCGGCCGCGACGTGCTCGAGGGTGTCGTCGACGCTGCGGGCCAGGTACCCGGCGTTGGGGTGCGGGCGCATGGTGGGCTGGGGGCCGGCGTGCCAGACCAGCGGCTCGCCGTCCAGGTCGGCCTCGGTGAGCTGGTCCTTGCCGGCCAGCCGGTGGCCGGCGGGCAGGACCGCGACCCGCGGCTCGGCGTAGAGCGGGATGACGCGCAGGCCTGCATGGTCGACGGGCGGCCGGACGTAGCCGACGTCGATGCGGCCGTCGAGCAGCATCGGGGCCTGGTCGTCCCACTCGATCCGCTGCACGTCCACGATCACGTTCGGGTGCGCGGCGTTGAACTGCCGCACCGCCGGGGTGACCGCGACGCCCGCCCGATAGCCGATCATGAGCCGCTGGCCGCCGGCCGCGGCCGCGGCCGCCCGGCGGCGGGCCGCGTCCGCGGAGGCCAACAGCGGGCCCGCGTCGGCCAGTAGCTGCCGGCCGGCCTCGGTCAGCGCCACGCCGTGGCTGTCCCTGGTCAGCAGCGGGGCGCCGAGATCGTGCTCCAGCGCGCGGATCTGCCGGCTGAGCGCCGGCTGGGCGATGTGCAGCTCCTCGGCGGCGCGGCCGAAGTGCAGCGTGCCGGCGACGGCGACGAAGTAGCGCAGCTTGCGCAGGTCCAGATCCACGGAGCCTCCCGGTCCGGCGATGCCTTCACGTTATCACCACGGTTAAAAGAGGTCTTGGACACCCGCTCAGGCCAATGGCATCCTTAATGGGGCCGGAGGAATTCGGCTCAAGAATTCGATTTCGGGACGTGATAGCAGAGCCCGGACCCATAATCAGAATCAGAATCGCCACATGCTGCCGTGAGCCATGCTTTCACGGAAGGAATCGACGAGAGGTTAACAATGAAGATTGGTATCGGGCTACCGAACATGGTGCGGGGCACACGACCCACGGTTATACCTGAGTGGGCCGCCCGGGCAGAGCGGGCCGGGTTCTCGACGCTTGGCACTGTCGGCCGCGTGGCCTATCCCGGGGTTTTGGACACCGTGGCCCTAGCGGCCGCGGCGGGCGCCACGCAGACCATCGGGCTGTTCACCAACGTCTCGCTCGCCCCGGTGTGGCCGCCGGTGCTGTTCGCCAAGGAGGCCGCGGGCATCGACGCGGTCTCAGGCGGCCGCCTGACCCTGGGACTGGGCGTAGGGGGCCGACCGGACGACTTCGTGGTTGACGGATTCGGCCTGGCCGGCCGCGGGCGGCGGTTCGACCGGGACCTCGCCGTCTACCGTGACGTCTGGCGGGGCGAGCCGATCGGCGGCGGCCCCAGCCCGGCCGTGACGCCCGGGGCACGCCAGATCCCGCTGCTCATCGGGGGAGGGACACCCGCCTCCTTCGCGCGCATGGCCCGCTGGGGCAACGGCTACGTCAGCCCGGCGGCGCCGCCGCCCGCGGTCGCCCCCGCGTTCGACGGAGCCCGCGCCGCGTGGGCGGAAGCCGGCCGTGAGGGGTCACCGTACCTAGTGGCGGTCGCCTATTTCGCGCTCGGCGACCTTGAGCAGGGCCGCGCTAACGTTCGGGATTACTGCATCGCCCACGGTGAGGAGATCGCCGACATGATGAGCAACGGCATCGCGGCCGGCCCGGGATCGATCAAGGACCGGGTGGCCGCGTATGCCGACCTAGGCGTCGACGAACTCATCTTCAGCCCGTCCGTCGGGGACATCGACGAGGTCGGCCGCCTCGCCGACACCGTGCTGTGACGTGCTGACCTGTCATCCGGCCACCACCGCCACCCAGTGAAGGGACGCTGAGAATATGACGACTGTAGGATTCATCGGAAGCGGAAACATCGGTAGTACCATCGCGTGGCTCGCCGTCGAGGCCGGGCACCAGGTCGTGCTCAGCAACTCGCGCGGTCCCGCAACGCTCGCGGACACGGCCGCGGAACTGGGACCTCGGGCGTCCGCGGCGACGAGCGCGGAGGCCGCAGCCGCCGGTGACATCGTCGTGGTCGCTGTGCCGGTATCGGCCTTCCCCGACCTGCCCGCCGCGCCGCTGGCCGGGAAGACGGTCATCGACACGTGCAACTACGGCCCTGAGCGCGACGGACACATCCCGGAACTGGACAGCAACTCGCTCACCTCGAGCGAGTTGCTGCTGCGGTACATCCCGGACGCCATGATCGTGAAAGCGTTCAACAACATCTTCTTCAAGCACCTGCTGTCACTCGCCCGCCCGGCGGGGGCGGCCGACCGCTCCTATCTGCCGATCGCAGGCGACTCCGCGCCGGCGAAGGCGGCGGTGACCGAATTCATCGACTCCATCGGGTACAACCTGGTGGACGCGGGACCGCTGGCCGATAGCTGGCGGCAGGCGACGGGCACCCCGGTCTGGGGGACCCCGTACGGGCCGTACTCGAACGAGAAGGGTCAGCCGGCCGGCGAGGACGCCATCCGCGCGGCACTGGCCACTGCAACGCGGTAGCGCAAGCTCCGATCTTGGAGGTGGCCCATGGCTCCTACGATTCCCTCAACCTCACTGGCTCCCATCCAGCCCGCGTTCACCGATGCCGAGCGGCTCGCCCTGGTGGGGGCTGCGGGTGTCAGAGGCGACCGGCGCCGACATTGAGCACCTGGGCCTCAAGCGCGGACAACGGACCCTGGTCCTTACCCGCAAGGGCGGAGAGGTCGTCGCCATCCCTCTCGCGCACCCGCACACACTGCGGCACGCGTTCATCACTGCCGGCTTCGACGCCGGGGTCCCGCTTCGCGACGTGCAGAAAGCCGCATCGCACGCCGACCCGCGGACGACTATGCGCTACGACCGGGCGCGGACCAGCCTGGACCGCCACGCGACCTACCCGCGGCCGCATTCGTCGCCCGGGGCCGCGCGATAGCCGCTCGCACCGGTCACGGCCCGGGCGCCGCAAGCAGCCGGGCCGTGACCGCAACGCGGTGCGGGCCGTCAGCCACAATGTCGCACCCGGCCGGTAGCCTCACGATTCGTGACGAAATCAGTGCGGGAGCTGTACGGCTTCGAGCTGGAGCCCGAGGTGCGCGACTGGCTCGACAGCCTCAGCGACAGCGACTACAAGCGCGTCGACGAGGTCTGCGGCCTGCTCGCCGAGAAGGGCACCGAGCTCGGCGGACCGTGGTCGGACCACCTGGACGGGCCCGTGTGGGAGCTGCGGCTCAGGCTCCGGGATGTTGCGCCCGGGTGACGTACTGCTGATGGGAGGATCGTGCTGCTGACCGTGTTCCGCAAGACCCGCCAGCACGAGCAGCGGCAGATCGACCGGGCCGTCCGAGCGCAGAAGACCTGCGAGCGGGACCACCACGGCCCGGCCGCGCAGACCTACGAAAGGCAGGTGTGAGATGACCGGCTACCACACCCGCTGGGCGCGCCCCGAGCAGATCGCCGACGACCCCGAGCGCACCGCGATCCGCGAGGCCCTGGCCTTCGGCAAAGCCCTGTACGACATCCGGACCGCGCTCGGACTGTCCGTCGCCGAACTGGCCCGGCGGGCCGACTTGACCGACGACGACATCGAGCGCATCGAAGAGGGCGGCACCGAGCCGACCATCCCGCTCCTGCGCCGCCTCGCCGCCGCCCTAGACGCCGACGTCCGCCTCACCGCCGGACACGACCTCGGCTCCGTCTGGTTCGAAACCCACGCCGCCTAAACCGAGTCCAGCCGCTGCATCCTTACCGCGGCGTCCGAGCGCCGGAACCGCCGATAGGCACGTCTCCGGGTGACTCGTCGTTTCTGGGTTGGCGAGTACAGAACCGGTTGATCTGCGGGTGGAGTCTGGCAGAGGCGCTTAGCTCGTCGAGCGAGAAGAACGGCTGGTCGGAACGCGCTGTCGGCTGGCCGCCGATCGCGGGAAATTTCGTCGATGCAGGTGTCCGTCTGAGCGAATGATGTGGTGAGGTAGGCGTGAATCTCTAAGTCCGCGCAGGTGGGAGTGATCTCTTTGAAGTCCAGGGCCTTGGGTAACGCGCTTGATGTCGTGCGTGAGGCCATTCAGAACGTTAGTAGGGAAGTGCGGGCTGTCTACATCCTGTTCGTTTGCGTCGGCGTGCTCGTGGTTCTCTTTGGCTGGCGCGTGGATGAGCTGGGGTGGGCCGCTGATCATCCTTACCTGGCTGGCCTGCTCGATGGCCTGACTGCGTTCTGCTTCGGCGTTCCGGTCGGAGGGCTGATCATCGCCGAGATCAACCGCCGTTCTGCAGAAAGTGCCGAGCGGAGCTGGCTTGATGACCTGATTGGCGCGCTTCAGGCCCTCCTCGGCGTTCAATTGCCCGCCCATCGCCAGTGGCTTTCCGAGGCGGTTAAGGACCCTCCGACGCTCGTGCGTGTCGCGAGCTGGACAGAGTCGTCGCTACTGCCCAAAAAGAACGCGGCCTTTCTCCTGGCCAACATCCAGCAGGGAGGACCTCCAGCCACCGATGAGGAACGGCAACGCATTGTGAACGCGGCTCAGGAGCGGGCAACTAACGACCTGAGGGACGAACTTATGGATCTAGGCCGTCACCTCGACGCCCTCGCTGAGCTCCTTGACGCTGCGGCGACGTGCCGCACCGCACTTTCGTGAGCCGACGATAGTCGCCATCGATCTCCTGGCCATCGACTACAAACCGCCGATCATAGTGAACCGACTGCCGGAATGGATGGTCTGCGCGGGATCACGCTACGCCACTTCCCAAAACGTCTGGCCTTCATATTCGTCGTTTTGCGCGTTCAGCGCCACTCCCGTTCGGTCGGCCTCGCAGGCCCAGTGAGGTGAAATCGCGCTCGCCTGGTCTTTGTCGGCCTCGCCAGCGCTATGCGGGGGAGGCGGTCCTGGGCTAATCTCCCGGGAAGGTGATAGCGGAAGCCGCCGGGCACGGAGACATGACTGGGCACCTGGGCCAACCTGGCCGGAGCGGGTCGTTTCGGGGCCGCCTGAGGCGCGCTCACGAGGCGCTGTACCGGGCGAGCGGGGGCCGGGTCGGCCATCACATCCCGGGTCATCCGCCGATGCTGATGCTGCACCACGTCGGGGCCAAGAGCGGCGTGAGGCGGACTTCAGGGCTGACGTACATGCCCTACGACGGGAGCTTTGTCGTCGTCGGCAGCAACGGCGGGGGCTCGCGTAACCCGGGATGGGTCCACAACCTGCGCGCCTTCCCCGACACCGAGATCCAGGTCGGTTCGGAGAAGATCAAGGTGCGCGCCCGCGAGCCAGGCGATGGTGAACGCCCGCGGCTGTGGGCTCAGGCCGCCCGGTATCACCCTGCCTGGGCGCGATTCCAGCAGCGCACCCCACGTGCACTTCCAGTCGTCATCCTTACGCCTCGGCAAGCATGACCCTCCCCCCGTCTCGCGACCGCGTTCAGGCGTCCTTCAGGCGCAGCACCAGCCCGCCGATCAGCAGCGCCCCGCAGGCCCAGGCGGCGGTCACGCCGAGGCCCTGCCAGGGGGTCAGCGGCAGGATTTTCACGCCCACGGTGGCCTGGATGTAGAGCCCGGCGTTCATCGGGCCGATCTGCTCCAGGTGCCGCTGCCAGTGCTGGTTGCCGACCATGCTGGTCACGATCGGGAACACGTACAGCAGGCCGAGGACGAGCCCGATCGCCACCGCCGAGTCACGAACGGCGGTGGCGACGCCGAGGCTGAGCAGTGCGATCAGCGCCAGGTAAAGGACCGACCCGCAGGCGGCGCGCAGCACCGGCCCGTCCCCGAGGGATAGCGGCGGGAAGCCGCGCGCGGCGGTGAAGCCGTTCCCGGGCAGGATCAGCCGCCCCGCCAGCACCGACCCGAGGACGGCCAGCGCTCCCGCGGCCAGCACCAGGCCGCCGACCAGGGCCGCCTTCGCGCCGAGGACGGTCCACCGCCGGGGCATGGCGGCCAGCGTCACGCGGATCATGCCGGTGCTGTACTCGCCGCTGATCGCCAGCACGGCGATGATCGCGACGATCGCCTGGCCGACCTGGACCCCGGTCAGGCTGAGCTTGGCCGGGTCGGCCTGGCAGCCGGCCGACGCGCAGCTCGAGGCGGCGTCCGCGGCCGCGCTCACCGCGATCGTGAGCGCGGCCGCCGCGACCAGCAGCCAGCCGGTGCCCGGCAGCGTCCGCAGCTTGGTCCACTCGGCGTGCAGCGCCTGGCTCACGCGTCCCGCCGCCGCAGCAGGTAGACGGCTCCGCCGAGCGCGGCCAGCGCCCAGCCGCACAGCACCGCGAAGCCGGCCCAGGGCGCCAGCGGGTAGAACCCCGACACCGGCGCGTAGTAGGCCTGCACCTGCCCGTACTGCGGCGTCGCCTGCTGGACGGCGAAGGCGGCGGCCGGGGTGACCCGCAGCAGCCAGTCCGCGACGCCGGCCGGCAGGATGAGGATGGCCGACAGGAAGTACGGCACCACGATCGCGGCGAAGACGATCGTGACCGCGGCGACGCTGCGGCGCACCATGGCGGCCACGGCGAGGGTGAGGACGGCGACGACGGCGACGAGCGCCCCGGTGCCGACGATCATGCGCACCTCGGTCGGCCACGGCTCGGGGAAGATCCGCGATCCGCGCGAGTGCGCGAGGGCGGTGCCGAGGAGCACCGCGCCGACGGCCCCGACCAGCCCGGCCGCGAACCCGGCCGCCCCGACCACCAGCGCCTTGGCGGCGAGGACCCGGCCCCGGCGCGGGCTGGCGGCCAGCGTGGTCCTGATCAGGCCGCGCCGGTACTCGGCGGTCATGAACATCGTCGCGACCACCGCGACCGCGATCAGCCCCACGAACGTGCCGATGAGGTAGGCCGCGACGGTGACCTCGGACAGGCCGGGCTCGCCCTGGGGGAGGGCGGGGGCGATGTCGCCCTGCCCGGTCACGGTGATCCGCCCGTCCGCCTGCCGGAAGCCGCCGATCCCTTGCGCTTCCGCGGCCTGGTCGCCCTCGGTGTAGCCGCCGGCCCAGGTGC
>Ga0335074_10008165_pt1 | contig 14550 bp, 17 predicted proteins | sample Lox_Sample_23_FD_206715 | JGI IMG/M metagenome (GOLD analysis project Ga0335074, IMG submission 206715) | Soil microbial communities from Loxahatchee National Wildlife Refuge, Florida, United States - Lox_Sample_2.3 | ecosystem: Environmental > Terrestrial > Soil > Wetlands | place: USA...
GGCCGGCGGGGTGATCTGCGAGCCGAACGACGCGCCGCTCGACTCCCGGCACCTGGACATGATCTACGCGCTCCAGACGCTGACCGACAAGATCTACATGGGCAACGTGGTCTCCGGCCCGAACGCGGCCGACACGATCGCGATGACGTCGATCCTGTTCGGCGGCCGGGACGTGATCGAGCGGGTGCCGGCGACCATCTCGCTGATCAACTGCAACTCCCCGCTGCGCTGGGACGACCGCATGCTGGACGCCCAGTTCGAGTACTGCGCCGCCGCCCAGCCCGTCGTCCTGACGCCGTTCCTGCTCATGGGGGCGATGTCGCCGGTGACCATCCCGGCCGCGCTGGTCCAGCAGCTCGCCGAGGCCCTGTCCGGGATCGCCCTGGCCCAGCTGATCAGGCCGGGCTGCCCGGTGATCTTCGGGTCCTTCCTGTCCAACATCGACATGCAGTCGGGCTCCCCGGCCTTCGGGACCCCCGAATCGGGCATCGGGCTGCTGTGCACCGGCCAGCTGGCCCGGCACTACGGGCTGCCGTTCCGCACCGGCGGCGGGCTGAACTCTTCGCAGACGGCCGACGCCCAGTCGGCGTACGAGGCGCTGATGACGCTGCTGCCCACGTTCCTGGCCGGCACCAACTTCGTCATGCACGCGGCCGGGTGGCTGGAGGGCGGGCTGGTCAGCTGCTACGAGAAGTTCATCATCGACATCGAACTGCTGAAGATGCTCAGGCGCGAGTTCACGCCGCTGGAGATCAACGAGGAGTCACTGGCGTTCGGCGCCCACGAGGAGGTCGGGCACGGCGGGCACTTCCTCGGCGCGGCGCACACCATGGAGCGGTTCCGCGAGTGCTTCTACCGGCCGATGCTGTCCTCCACCGCGAACTTCGAGCGCTGGCTCAAGCTCGGCGCCAAGGACACCGCGGCCCGGGCCGGGGAGATCTGGCGCAAGAAGCTCGACGACTTCTCGCCGCCCCCCCTCGACGACGCGATCCGCGCCGAGCTGGACGATTTCGTCGCCCGCCGCCGCCGCGAGCTAGGCGACTAGCCGACCCCGGGGCCAACGCCCGCCGGGCCCCCGCACCACCACTCTCATCTGTACCTTCGACCTCATGGGCCCCACGTCCGACGGCATGAAAGCGGCAACTTACCTCATTTTCCGGGTAGAGAGTGACAACCATGCCCTTGTTCGCGTGCTCCCGAGGGTGGGCTAGCGTATCCCGAGGTCGGTCCAGCCCAGGCGGCGGGACACCTCGGCGGCCGCGCGGCGGACGGAGTCGGCCAGAGCCGGGATGCGGTCGGCCGGGATGCGGAAGCTCGGGCCCGAGGCGCTGATCGAGGCAGCCACGTCGCCCTCGGCGTTACGGACCGGCGCCGCCACGGCGGTCAGGCCCGCCTCGAGCTCCTCGACCGCGGTAGCGTAGCCGCGGCGCTGCACCTCGGCCAGGACCCGGGCCAGCCCGGCCGCGGTGGTGATCGTGTCGCCGGTGAAGCGCCTCAGCGGCGGCACCAGGTGCCCGGCGACCTCGGCCGGCGGCAGGTAGGCCAGCAGGACCTTGCCGTCCGAGGTGGCGTGCAGCGGGATGCGCTGCCCGGCCCAGTTGTGCGGCGACAGCGCCGCCGGCCCCGCCACCTGGTCCAGGTAGAGCGCGTCGCGGCCCGACAGGATGGCGATGTTGACCGTCTCGCCGACCTCCTGCGCCAGCGCCCGGCAGACCGGCCTGCTCTCCTGCACCAGGTCGAGCCTGCGCGCCGCCGCCCCGGCCAGCCGGACAATGCCCACGCCCAGCCGGAACCTGCCCCGGGCCGTGTCCTGGGTCACGAGCTCCCGCCGGTCGAGGGCGGCGAGCAGCCGGGACGCCGTCGACTTGTGCACGCCGAGCTCGCGCGCGACCTCGGTCACCCCCGCCTCCCCGTCCCGGGCGAGGATCTCCAGGATGGCGGCCGCCCGGTCCACCGACTGGATCGGGCCCGGGTCCTCCCGGCCCGAGCCCCCCGGCTTCCCCACCCGCTCGGCTCTGTTGCTCATAGCGCAACGCTACCGGGTTACCTTGACCGTGCCCTCGTTCCCACGCCATAATTGTTGCGTATTAAGCAATAAGTTGCACTATGAGCAACATCGAGGCGAGCATGACGAGCGTGGGTCCCGGTCGTGAGTACGTGCTCACGCTGTCCTGCCCGGACAAGCCGGGGATCGTGTACGCGGTGGCCAGCTTCCTGGTCCAGCACTCGGCGAACATCCTGGCCAGCCAGCAATACGGGGAGAGCCCGGACGGGCGGTTCTTCATGCGCGTGCACTTCAGCGTGCCGCCGCCGGGGATCGGCCTGACCGAACTGGAGCGCGACTTCTCCTGGGTGGCCGAGGCCTTCCACATGTCCTGGCAGCTCCATGACACGGCTACCCGGGTACGCACCCTGATCATGGTCTCCCGGCTCGGGCACTGCCTGAACGACCTGCTGTTCCGCTGGAAGACCGGCGCGCTGCCCGTCGAGGTGGTGGGCGTGGTCTCCAATCACCCCGACTTCGCCGAGCTGGCCGGGTCCTACCGCATCCCGTTCCACCACGTCCCGGTCACGCCGGAGACCAAGGCGGCCGCCGAGACCCGGCTGCTCGAGATCATCGCCGACACCGGCACCGAGCTCATCGTGCTGGCCCGGTACATGCAGATCCTCTCCGCCGAGGTGTGCAAGCAGGTGGAAGGGCGGACGATCAACATCCACCACTCGTTCCTGCCGAGCTTCAAGGGCGCCAAGCCCTATCATCAGGCGCACGCGCGCGGGGTCAAGCTGGTCGGCGCGACCGCGCACTACGTGACCCCCGACCTGGACGAGGGGCCGATCATCGAGCAGGACGTGATCCGGGTCGATCACACGCTCCCGCCGGAGCGCCTGGCCGAGGCGGGCCGCGACGTCGAGGCCCAGGTGCTCGCCCGCGCCGTGACCTGGCACGCGGAGCACCGCGTGCTGCTCAACGGCGACCGGACCGTAGTCTTTCACTGAACATCCGCCTGCGGTGGAAAGCAGCCATGGCGATCAGCGTCTTTGACCTCTTCAAGGTCGGTATCGGCCCGTCGAGCTCGCATACCGTAGGCCCGATGAAGGCCGCCAGGATGTTCGCCGAGGGCCTGCGCGACGAGGGCCTGCTGCCCGCGGTGCGGACCGTCCGCGTCTGCCTGTACGGCTCGCTGGGACTGACCGGCAAGGGCCACGGGAGCGACAAGGCCGTCCTGCTCGGCCTGGAGGGCGAGCAGCCGGCCACCGTTGACGTGGACGCGATACCCGCCCGCCTGGAGGCCATGGGCGCGCGGGGCACCCTCTGGCTGCTCGGCGAGCACGAGATCGGGTTCACCGTCGCCGAGCACCTGGAGTTCAACCGCAGGCAGAAGCTCAGCTACCACCCCAACGGGATGCGCTTCACCGCCTACGACGACCACGGCTCGGCGGTGGCCGAGCGCGCCTACTACTCGGTCGGCGGCGGCTTCGTCACGGACGAGACGCAGGCCGGACAGCCGCCCGCGGCACCGGACACTTGTGTCCAGCCGTACCCGTTCTCGACCGCGGCCGAGTTGCTGGCTCACACCGCCCGCAGCGGCCTGCCCGTCTCGGCGATCATGCTGGCGAACGAGGAGGCCCTGGGCCGGACGTCGGCGCAGGTCCTCCAGGGCCTGCGCGAGCTGTGGCAGGTGATGCAGGCCTGCGTGCGCCGCGGGTGCGCCACCGACGGCATGCTCCCGGGCGGGCTGAAGGTCCAGCGCCGCGCGCCGCGCCTGTTCCGGCAGCTCACGTGCGAGCGGAATGGCGACGACCCGCTCCGGGCCATGGACTGGGTCACGCTGTACGCGCTGGCCGTCAACGAGGAGAACGCCGCCGGCGGCCGGGTCGTCACCGCGCCCACCAACGGCGCCGCCGGCATCATCCCCGCGGTCCTGCACTACTACGACCGGTTCGTCCCGGGCGCCTCGCCGGAGGGCGTGGAGCAGTTCCTGCTGACGGCGGCGGCCATCGGCGTCCTGTTCAAGGAGAACGCCTCCATCTCCGGCGCCGAGGTCGGCTGCCAGGGCGAGGTCGGGTCCGCCTGCTCGATGGCGGCCGGCGCGCTGGCCGAGGTGCTCGGCGGGACGCCGGAACAGGTGGAGAACGCCGCGGAGATCGGCATCGAGCACAACCTCGGGCTGACCTGCGATCCGGTCGGCGGGCTGGTCCAGGTGCCGTGCATCGAGCGCAACGCGGTCGCGTCCATCACCGCCATCCACGCCGCCCGCCTGGCCCTGCGCGGCGACGGCCGCCATTTCGTCTCCCTCGACAAGGCCATCCACACGATGCGCGTGACTGGCCGCGACATGCTGGACAAGTACAAGGAGACCTCGCGCGGCGGCCTCGCCGTCAACGTCATCGAGTGCTAACCGGCGAGCGCATCGCCCAGCCGCTGAGCGGCAATATCGGCAAAGCCATGGTCAACCTCGGCGACACACGGGAAGCGGCCGGCCTCGACGGCGGCGACCGAGGCCGAGGCGAGGCCGCCGAAGGGCTCCCACACCACGTCACCGGGTTCGGTGACGGCGTTCAGGATGCGGTGCATGAACTGCAGCGGCTTCTGGTTAAGGTGCGCCGCCGACAGGCTGCTCGGGCGGTAGACCCGAGGGGCGGCCCGTCTCATCGTTCCCTTGATCCGCTCGGCGCCGTGGAGCGGCGCGAGCCGCCAGACGTTGCTAATGCCGTGCACGTGCCGCCACTTGTGGCGCAACGTGTCCCAGGCCTTCCCCGTGACCGGGGCGCGTCCGTCAAGGGAGTAATAAGGCCAGCCTGATTCGGCGCCGTAGTCGTTCGCGTACGAAGCCAGGCGCTCGATCATCTCGCCGGGAGGCCAGTACCACAGCCAGTCCTGCGTGAGGTATTTGCGGGTCGCCGCGTTGCGCACCCCGCATGCCTCATTGGCCTTGGTCAGGGGGAGCCCGGAACGCTGCCATTCATGACGTACCCATTGCTGGACGGGCATGAGGCCGTCGGCGCCCGGCAGTTCGAGGCGGCGCTGATAGAGGGCGCACACCTCGGTCGCGACCGGGAAGCGGCGGATGGTCTTCCCGTTGACGTTCCCGGCGATGTGGCCGGCACCCTTGTCCCAGGTGATGACCTGGATATAGTCCCAGCCGTGCTCAGCCAGCAGCGGGTGAACCGTGGCCCAGCCGAGTTCGGTGTTCCAGAACCAGAGGGTCGTGGCTGGCGCCGCGTACCGGCTCCACGCCTCCACGTGCGGCCGGTACCACTCGACCAGCCGGGCTACGCCGGTGGTGTCCCCGTGAAAGCCGCGGACCCCGTAGGCACCGTCGCTGATCACGGCGACGGGCGCGGGCCAGCTTCCGTACGCATCAAGCGCATCGCCGCGGTGCAGAAGGTAAGCACGCTGATCCACTGTGGCCTCCTCCAGGGGCGAGGTTACGAGCTTCGCGGCCGGAAGTCATTCAGCCACCGGCGGCCGCGCCCGAGGTTGCCGAACGCGTGGCCGATCGGGGACAGTGGCCAGGTGGACAGCCGACGGTGGGACGAGCGGTACGCGGGCGCCGAGTTCGAGTGGACCACGCGGCCGAATCAGTTCGTGGCGGCCGAGCTGGCCGAGCTCCCGCCGGGCCGCGCCCTTGACCTGGCCGCGGGCGAAGGGCGCAACTCCGTCTGGCTAGCCGAACGCGGCTGGCGGGTCACCGCCGTGGACTTCTCGCGGGTCGGGCTGGACAAGGGCCGCAAGCTGGCCGCGGCCCGCCGCGTCGACGAGGCGCGGATCGAGTGGATCGTCGCTGACCTGTGCGACTACGAGCCGGACTCCGGCTCCTTCGATCTCGTCCTGGTCGCGTACCTCCAGGTGGGCGCGGAGCTGCGCGCCGCCGTCCTGGCTCGCGCGGCCGCCGCGCTGGCTCCCGGCGGCACGCTGCTCGTCGTCGGCCACGACCTGACCAACCTCACCGAGGGCGTCGGCGGGCCGCAGTACCCGGAGGTGCTGTACACCCCCGAGTCGATCACCGCCGAGGTGAGCGGGCTCCGCGTGCTAAGGGCCGACCGGGTGCGCCGCGCCGTGGAGCGCGACGGCGCCTCGGGGATCGCCATCGACACCCTGGTCCGCGCGGTACGCGACGCATGATTGGCGCCCGGCAGGCTTCCGAAGCCAGGATCAGGGCTGCTATCTTGCCATATAACAAATTACAGTCAGCTAACTACTGAACGTGAACCGTGCGTAGGGGTGTCCAGAGACGTACGGGGTCAATGGGGGGCATCGTGGGAGCCAGCGAACCTGGGCGCATCCTGCTGATCGATGACGACCGCGCTCTCGGCGGGTACCTGACTCAGATCCTGACACGGGGCGGTTTCGCGGTCACGCACGAGCAGGACGCGATGGCCGCGTTGCAGCGCATCGAGACCGAGCAGTGGGATCTGCTCATCACCGATATCGAGTTGCCCGGGATTAACGGGCTCGAGCTGCTAGAGCGGGTCCGCCTGCGGGTGCCCGACCTGCCGGTCGCCGTCCTGACGGGCCACGCGACGGTGGATTACGCGATCTCAGCGCTGCGTAGCGAGGCCGCGGAATTCCTGCAGAAGCCGATCGCCGCCGAGGACCTGATCGCCATGGCGAGCTAACGGGTGGAGGCGGGCCGGGCGGGGGGCGCCGCGGGCCGGGAGATTGTGCTCGCCATCGGGGCGCACCCCGATGACGTGGAGATCGGCGCGGCCGGGACCCTGCTGGCCCACCGGGCCGCGGGCGACACGGTGGTGATCTTGACTCTCTCCCGGGGCGCACGCGGCGGCGACCAGCTTCAGCGGGCTCGCGAGTCGCAGAACGCCGCCGACATCATCGGCGCGCGGCTGTTCCTCAACGACCTGGAGGACACGCGGATCGCCGAAGGGGACCCGACGATCTGCGTGATCGACCAGATCGTCGCGGAAATCCAGCCGACGGTCGTCTACACGCACTCCATCCACGACGTTCACCAGGACCACCGCAGCACGCACCGCGCGGCGATGGTCGCGTGCCGGCGCGTCGGCCGCGTCTATTGCTTCCAGTCCCCGTCGGCCACCGTCGACTACCGGCCGACGCACTTCGTGACCATTGACGATCACATCGGCCGCAAGCTCAAGGCCATCGACGCGTTCACGTCCCAGAGCGCCCTGCGCGACTACCTGGAGCCGGACCTGATCGCCTCGACGGCCCGGTACTGGTCCCGGTACGGCGGCGGCAGCCACGCCGAGCCGTTCGAGGCGATCCGCGACCGGGCGCGTCGCCCGGTCCGGCCCAGCGCCGAGCCCTGGACGGCGACGCCGTGACCCGCCCGGTGCGCGTCCTCGTTACCGGCGCGGGTGGTCCCGCGGCGATCGCCGCGATGAAGTCGCTGCGGGCCGAGGAGGGCGTCGAGCTCATCGCCGCCGACATGGACCCGTGGGCGGCCGGGCTGTACCTGGTCCCGGAGCGGACCCTCATCCCGGCCGGCGCAGATCCTGACTTCACCGATGTCGTGCTGGCCACGTGCGTCACTCTCGGCATAACCGTCCTCCTGCCGACCGTCGACGCCGAACTGCTGCCGCTGGCGCGGGCACGGGAGACGTTCGCCGCAGCCGGCATCGACCTGCTCCTTGCGCCCGCCGCCGCGCTGGACATCATCCTGGACAAGCTGTCGCTGGCCCGGCACTGCGCCGATGTGGTCCGGGTTCCGCGGACCGAGCCGTTCGGGGTGTCCGTCGACCCGCACGGCTGGACCTATCCCGTGATCGTCAAGCCGCGCCGGGGAAGCGGATCCCGCGGCGTGGTGACCGTGCGGACGGTCGCGGACCTGGCCGCGCTTGACCGCTCGCCCAGCCTGATCGTGCAGGAGTTCCTGCCCGGCGAGGAGTTCTCCGTCGACGTGCTCGCGGACGCGGCGGGCCACGTGATCGCGTCGGTCCCGCGCCTGCGGGCCCGGGTGGACTCCGGCGTCTCGGTGGGCGGCCGCACCGTTCACGACCCGGAGATCGAGGGCTTCGGCCGGAACGTGGCCCAGGCCACCGGCCTGACCTACGTCGCCAACGTCCAGTGCCGACGTGACCGGGACGGCCGTCCGGCGCTGCTCGAAGTCAACCCGCGGATGCCGGGCACGCTCGGGCTCACCATCGCCAGCGGGGTTGACATGCCGCGGCTTGCCCTCGCCGCCCTGCTGGGCAGGCCGGTCCCGGTGGCGATGGACTTCTGTGAGCGCGCCGTGGTTCGCTTCCTCGACGAGCGCTTCCTCGACCCGGCCGACATCTCCAGCCTCGGGCTGACCCCGGTATGAGCTCCTTCCACCTGGCCCTCGACGAGGACTTTCACGTCCATTCCACGTTCTCCGACGGGGCCAGCACCCTGGCGGAGAACGTCCAGGCCGCCCGTGAACGCGGTCTCCGCACGCTGTGCCTGGTCGATCACGTGAGGCGCGACACGACCTGGGTGCCCGAATTCGCCGCCGCCGTGCGGCCCTTCCGGCACCATCCGGAGCTGCGGGTGCTGGCCGGGGTAGAGGCCAAGATCCTCGATAGCTCGGGCAACCTCGACGTACCGCCCGACCTGGCCCGCTACGCGGAAGTCGACCTGGTGCTGATCGCCGACCATCAGTTTCCCGCGGACGACGGCCCGGTGCACCCCGACCAGGTGCGGGCAGCCCTCTCGTGCGGGAGCATGACCGCGGCCGAGGCGATCGAGCGCCTGTGCCTGGCGACCGCCAACGCGCTGCGCCCCGGGACGCTGGTGGCTCACCTGTTCAGCCTGCTGCCGAAGATCGGGCTGGACGAGACGATGGTCCCCGCGTCGCTCCTGGGCGATCTGGCCAGTGAGGTAGCCCGCGCCGGGGTGCTGGTCGAAGTAAACGAGAAATGGTCATGCCCGTCGGCCCGCACCCTCGCGGCCTTGGCGGACGCGGGCGTATGTGTCGTGGCGGGCAGCGACAGTCACCACCGACGCGACGTGGGTGTCTACCGTTCGGTCCGGCAGGCCGTGGGCGCTGCTGACGTGGCCTGACGAGCATGGGCCGCGACTTCATCCAGGGTGCCGACTGGGCAGTGGTCGGCCTGGTGATCGTCGGCGCTCTCACGCAATTGTCCGCCGCCTGGCAGTTCCTCCTGGTCGGCGTGCACTCCGTCCGCAACCATTACCGGGCCTGCGCGCCGGTCTTTCCGCGCACCGCGATACTGATCCCGGCGTGGAACGAGGCGGCGGTCATCGGCGCCTCGATCGACCGGTTGATGTCGCTGGAGTATCCCAAGGACGCCCTGCGAGTGTTCCTGGTCGATGACGCCAGCACGGACCAGACTCCGCAGGTGGCCGCGGCCAAGGCCGCGCAGTATCCGGGCCAGGTCGTCCACCTGCGCCGGGAGAAGGGCGGCCAGGGCAAGGCCCACACCCTCAATCACGGGCTGGCCGTCATCCTCGCCGACGACTGGATGGAGGCCCTGCTTATCACAGACGCCGACGTGATCTTCGAGCCCGACTCGCTGCGCAAGATGGCGCGCCACTTCGCCGACCCGCAGGTCGGCGCCGTGACCGCCTACATCAAGGAAGGAAGCCGGCCGGGTAACTACATGACCCGCTTTATCGGCTATGAGTACATCACCGGCCAGGCGGCCGCCCGCCGCGCACAGAATGTGCTGGGCGCGCTCGCGTGCATGGCGGGCGGCGCGCAGCTGCACACGCGGGCCAACCTGGTCACCCTGGGCGGCCGGATCGACACCACGTCGCTGGCCGAAGACACGTTTACCACGTTCCAGACGCAGCTGGCCGGGCGCCGGGTGGTATTCGAGCCGCACGCCAGGGTCTGGGCGGAGGAGCCCGGCTCCATCGGCGCCCTATGGAAACAGCGCCTCCGCTGGGCTCGCGGTAACGTGCAGGTCACCATCCGGTACCGCGGGATCTGGTTCCGGCCGCGCCGCGGGCATCACCTCGGCGGCGTCACCTTCGGGCTCTCCTGGTTCTGCCTCTTTCTGCAGCCGGTGTTCATGATCATCTCCTCGGCCGCGCTGCTCACCGTGTACTTCACCGACACCCCGCGCGCCTGGCTGGCGTTTCGCCTCCTGTGGAACGTCAACGCATCCGCCTACATCTTCACCACCGGCTACGCACTGCTGATCGACCCGCAGATCGGGCGACATGCCTGGCGGGAGGCCATCATGTTCCCTGGTTTGGTCAGCCTGGCCATGATCGGTTACGCGTCGTTTCCCGGGCTGCTGCGTGACGGGTTGGACCAGCTCTTCGCCGTGACCCACCGTCCGGCGGTGGGCCCGCACTGGGGCTGGCTGATCGTCGGCGTCTACGCCTGGCTCACCGCGTCGATGGTGATTGCGTACCTCGCGAAGCTGGCCGAGCCGACCTGGCTCGGCCGGTTCATCAGCCCGCTGCTGCTGTTCATCGCGGGTTACGGGGCACTGCTGTGCGCCTGCACATTCGCGTCGTACGTCAAGGAGCTGCGCCGGGCCGAGATGACGTGGGACAAGACCGAGAAGACGGGAAAGGTGGCGATCCCGACGTGATGATCGATCAAGGCTCGCAGCGGCGGCCTGCTTTTCAGCGGGAGATCCGCAGCGCGCTCCGCTACGAGGAGGGCCTGGTCGTCAAGGCGCTGGTGGTGCTGATCGTTGTGGCCGCCATCGCCATCTTGCGCACGCTCTACTTCGCATGAAACTGCCGCGGTACGGTTCAGTCGGAGGGCAGAACCGTGGACGAGCAGATCGTCGAAGTCGTGATCGAGATCCCCAGGGGCAGCCGCAACAAATACGAGTTCGACCACGAGCGGCACGTGATGCGACTCGACCGGCGACTGTTCACGGCGACCGTTTACCCCGCCGACTACGGATTCATCCCGGATACGCTGGCCGAAGACGGCGACCCGCTGGACGCGCTAGTCCTGCTGGCGGAACCGACGTTTCCCGGCTGCCATATCGACGCCAGGCCCCTCGGCGTTTTCTGGATGCGCGACGAAAAGGGACCCGACGCCAAGGTCATCTGCGTTGTGGCCGGGGACCCGGATTATGAAAGAGTCCAGGAACTGAGCGACCTGCCCAGGCATCTCCTTGACGAGATCGAGCATTTCTTCAACGTCTACAAGGACCTCGAGCCCGGCAAGTCCACCCTGACGGCCGGCTTCGAGGGATCGGAGGCGGCCTGGAGGGTAATCGAAGACGCCGTGAACCGGATTAAGAACCCCTAGCTGGAGTCGACGTGAGGCTGCTGCTCCTCGCCGCTCCCGGCGGCGGCAAGGGGACCCAGGGTGAGCGGCTTGCCGCGCACTTCGGCATCCGGCACGTCTCCTCGGGGGACGTCCTGCGGGCCGCGGCCAGCGACGGCAGCCCCGCAGGCCGCGAGGTGGCCGCCTATCAACAGCGCGGCGACCTAGTGCCCGACCAGATCGTGTTCGAACTGCTCGTCCCGGTCGTGGCCGCCGCGGCCGCGCGCGGCGGGTACATACTGGACGGGTTTCCCAGGACCGTGCCGCAGGCCATCACGGCCGCCGACATCGGCGCCCGGTTGGATCTGACCCTCGACGCCACCATCTACCTGCACGTTCCCGAGCCGGTGCTGGTCCAGCGACTCCTCGCCCGGGCCCGCCCCGATGACGGCCCGGACGTGATCAGGCACCGGCTCCAGGTGTTCACCGATGCCACCAGCCCGCTGATCGAGTACTACCGGAACCGGGGCATCCTGGTGGAGGTAGAAGCCGACCAGGCCCCCGAGTCGATCACCGACGAGATCATCTCTCGCCTGCCCGCGGTCAGTTGATATCGAACTCGTTGCCTTCCGGGTCCTTCATCCCGACCGCGTAGTGGTTCAGCCCTTCCCCGGACAACGCGCCGGTGATGGTGGCGCCCAGGCCTGCCAGCCTGCTGGCCTCCGCGTCGACCCGCTTCCTGCGCGTCTCGATCGGGTCCGTCCACTCGCCGCTGGCGCGGATGTCGAAGTGCAGCCGGTTCTTGACCGCCTTGGCCTCCGGGACGGCGTGGAACCAGATGGCCGGCCCGTGGCCCTCCGGGTCGCTGATCCGGTCCGCCCCGTCGACCAGTTCTTCCTCGGGCACCCCCAGCTCGCGGTAGAGGTCCTTCCAGGTAGCGAATCCAGCCGGGGGCGGCGCGAGCTCATAGCCCAGCGCGGCGGCCCAGAACCGGGCCAGCCGATCCGGGTCGGCACAGTCGATGACCAGCTGATAGCGGACAGGCACCGGTTTCCTCCGCAGGCCGCTCGGATAGGTACTCCCCATGCTGGCCCGGCGCACCAAGGCCATGCACGACTTCCTCGCCAGGCAGGCGGCCACCGGCACCCAGCCCTGGACCCGGCTCTGGCACGCAGGCCACGACCGCGCCTGGCAAGCCGACACCCACTACATTGCCCAACGGGAAGACACCTGGCGCCACGCCCTCCTTGGCTAACGAGCCCTCCGGCGATTACGCGCGCGGAGCGAAGAGCTCTAGCGCGATGTTGTCAGGGTCGCGGAACGACAGGCCGGAGCCGTAGCTGGCATCCACGATGTCACCGTGGGCCACGCCCAATTCGTCAAGCCGGGCGGCCCACCCCGCGAGCTCATCGCGGCTCGCGACGCCGAACGCGATGTGGTCAAGGCCCGGTCGGCGTTCATTAAAGGGTTCGGTGCTGACCAGGTCGGGGAAGCCGTGCAGCCCGAGCAACGTGTCCCCGACTAGGTAGACAACGTGCCGGAACGGGCCGGTGTCCTCGTCCAGCACGGGCTTGACCCCAAGAACCTTCGTGTACCACGCCTCGCTGGCGCCGAGGTCGGTGACAGTCACGGCGACATGGGTGATGGCGGGCATCGTCGTTGCGTTGGCCACTATTGCCTCCTGCTCGTTCATGGTGGCTGGCCCGTAGGGCACTGTGGGGTGCACTCCCTGATAGCGATCGGCAGCCGTTCCATCGTGGACTGGGCTCTGATGAGTTTGGCACATAAGCACTGGCGCAGATCGCTGGGGCACGTCGGCTGGGAACCCTTAGACCGCAGAGATCCTGGCCGATCCGGCCGCGCTCAGAGGCCTGGCCCGTTGACACAGGTGCTACCAGGGCGAATTCAAGCCCTGCCGGGAATGCGGGGCAGCAATATTGAGTTGCCGGCTGGTCGGGCTTTGACCGATGCTGCCGGGAATACAGGCGTGTAGCGCGCTTGGCTGGGCTATTGACCCCGGAAGAGGGCCTAGGTGCGGCGGATCCCGCTCGGCGCGCTCCATGAGCGCGAGTTCCGCCTGTTCTTCACCGGACAGCTCGTGTCACTGCTTGGCGATGCCATCGCGCCGTTTGCGCTCGCTTGGGCGGTGCTCGACCTGACGGGATCCGCACGCGACCTGGGCTTCGTGCTTGCCGCCAAGGCCGCCCCGCTCGTAGTTTTCTTGCTCGTCGGCGGCGTCTTCGCTGACCGTTTGCCGCGGCGCGGCGTGATGCTCACCGCCGACGTTGCGCGCATGGTCATCCAGGCGGCGACCGCGGCGCTGCTGCTATCGCACACCGCGCGCATCTGGGAGCTGATCGCACTGCAGGCGTTCGCCGGAATAGGGACGGCGTTCTTCAACCCCGCATCGACCGGGCTCACGCCGATGACCGTGAGCGCGGGGCGGCTGCAGGAGGCAAACGCCCTGCGCGGGATGTCGATGGCGTTGACCCAGTTCGCCGGCCCGGCGCTGGCAGGCGTCCTCATCGTCACCGTCGGGCCGGGGTACGCGCTTGCTGTTGATGCGGCGAGTTTCGGGGTTAGCGCGTTCTACCTCGCGCGCCTGCACCTGCCGCCGCATGTGGGCCTGCCGCCGCAGTCGTTCGCGCGCGACCTGCTCGACGGCTGGCGCGAGTTCGTCGCCCGTACCTGGGTCTGGCTGAGCGTGGTCGGTTTTTTCCTCGGAAACATGATGGATTCGGTGTGGCTCGTGCTCGCCGCGGTGTGGATCAAGAACGGCCACGGTGGCGCCGGCGCGTGGACGGCGATCCTCGTCGTCTCGGCCATCGGCGCGCTCGCCGCCGGCGCGACGGCGCTTCGCCTTAAGCCGCGGCGCCCGCTCCTCCAGACGTCCATCGCGGCGGTCCCGCATGCGTCGCCGATCATCGTGCTCGCACTGAAACTGCCCTGGGAGATCCTCGTTATCACAGCGCTGGTTACAGGCTTCGGCAACATGTTCGGCAATACGCTCTGGGAGACGACGCTGCAGCAGCACGTCCCGCCGGCGTCACTCTCGCGCGTCAGTGCCTATGACTGGTTCGGCTCCCTGCTGGGCGATCCGCTTGGACTCGCCCTCGCGGGAGTGGTGGCGGCCGGGATCGGGATGAGCCGCACGCTCTGGATCGCAGCCGCGGTCGACCTTGCCGCAGTCGCTGCGATGCTCGCAGCGCCGAGCGTGCGGCACCTGCAGCGGCTCGACGAACCCCAGCCCGGGCAGGGCAGGCAGCAGTCCGTCGCCGATGGGCCCTGACCTGTGGAGCTAAGGGGACTCGAACCCCTGGCCTTCTGGATGCAAACCAGACGCTCTTCCAGCTGAGCTATAGCCCCGAGATGTCTCCGCTCAGGTTACCCGGTCAGGTCCTGGGCC
>Ga0335074_10008167_pt1 | contig 14548 bp, 10 predicted proteins | sample Lox_Sample_23_FD_206715 | JGI IMG/M metagenome (GOLD analysis project Ga0335074, IMG submission 206715) | Soil microbial communities from Loxahatchee National Wildlife Refuge, Florida, United States - Lox_Sample_2.3 | ecosystem: Environmental > Terrestrial > Soil > Wetlands | place: USA...
AGGAAAGTAAGTAACCGGCTTCAGGGTTACGCTGTAGACGCACTCGTTCAGATACACGCTTCTCTCCGGAACAGTCCGGAGTCCTCCGCCCGCGTGCAACTCACGCGATGATGCGCTTTTTCGATCTCGTGCCGCTGCTACCACTGGACGCCGGGATAGAGGCTGCCCAGGCGCTCGACGCGGAACTGATCGGCGCCGGGCGTAGTCGCCTGCCAGACGAGTTGTGAGCCGGAGGGATCAAACTCCTGAATGAGACCGCCCGATAAGGGTGCGCAGAAGTCCACCTGGCTGTCTCCATTGGCCAGCCACTGCGTGTTCCCGCCGAAGAAGCTGAAATCGCTGGGCGGCGGAACGTCATGGGAGACAAAGGATGCGGTCATGTTGTCCTCGTCTACCTGGAGTACCGGGAACGTGGAGTAACACTGAGGAGGGTAAGGACCGGTGTCTTTGCACTGCACCTGGCCAGTCGGTGCCGCGAAGATGCGGTCGTTGCCGTTGTCCATCACGCCGAGACGAAAGACGCCCGTAGTGTTGTCGGAGAAATAGGCGAGGCCATGCTGGGCGTAGAACCAGTCGGCGGGATTGTTGTCGGCATCTCCGCTGCTGTCGAGGAGCTGGAAATCGCCCTGATAGCCGAGCCGCCACAGGACATTCCCCGAGCCCTGACCGTCGTCGAAATCGATCTTGATGACCCAGTTCTGGTGGCGGATCGACAACAGCAGATTATGGTCATCGGCGGAATACAGCAGATCGTTGGCGTGCGTCCAGTCAGGAAAATTCATGGGGTGGCGATTGACGTCGAGGTGATCGAAGGCGCTCCACACCCAGTCGGGGTTGAGATTTTGATCCAGATCAACGATTACGTCGCCGAGCACCGTGGTGCTGCCGGGATAGCCGGGCAAATTGGTGAAGGTCTTCGGGTAGGACGCCAGCACGACCCAGTGACCGTTGGGCAGAGCGAGCACGTCGTGATGAAAACTGCGCAGCTGAATCGGCGTGCCATCCGCATCGTGGAAACCGGCAGCGGCGAGCTCCTGGTTCAGCGTGTCGATGGTGATCTGGCGGATGGTGTTGCCGGCGAGGTCGACCTCGCGAATCAGATTGAGTGTGCCCGCTGTGAGCCGGACCTCGCTGGGCGGCAGCGAGGAGAGATAGGAGATCACCATCAGCATGTCGCCGTCGGGCAGCAGCTCAGCGCCCTGGATGATATCGAGGGAGGACCCCTTGTAGGAATAGGTCCAGAGAACGTTGCCGTGCAGATCGGTGGCGAAGAGCTGATCATCGCCGCTGGGCAGCACGGTGTTCCAAAGGTCGATGCCGGGTTGGGGCGTGCCCGGGCTGGTGACCGTGATGGCGCTGGTGAGCGGCGGGGAACCAGTCTTCAAAGGCAGACCGGAAGCGAACTGGTCGTGGTCGACATCCGTGAACGTCGCGCCGTCATTCAGGGTGACTTCGGCGCGCATGTGGTAGAGCGTCTGAGCCAGCATGCCTGCGACTTCAATGCTGACCTGGCCACCATTTGCGCTGGGCGTAGACACCTTCCAGGTATCCCGACCGTAGGCCGTGGTCTGGCCGAACTTGACAGAGACCTGGCCTGGGGCAGGCAGGTAGATGTCGTACAGGTCGACCTGCGGATTGGCCGTGGGATAAACGATGCCGTAATTGATGATGGACGCGACGGCAGTGGCGTGGTTCTGCGCGGGCGACGCGGCGAGTTCGACAGTAATGGTGACGTTGGCGCTTTGCGCCAGCGAGGCGGGAGCCGTGTATGCGCCGGAGGAACTGACCGTTCCAACCGAGGCGTTGCCGCCCTGAACATTGTTGACGTACCACACCAGTTGGCCGGCGGCGGAGGAGGAGGCGGAGAACTGCACTTTCTGTCCTGGCGCCAGAGCCACATATTGCGGGCTGATCGAAACTGAACCGTTGTTCGTGGCCACCGGAACGGGCTGATTCGGCGATGAGGGAGTCGGCGGCGGAACAGTGCCCTGGGTGACGCCGCAGCCGGCGACGCAGAGAGCGGCGAAGAGGCTAAGCGCGATCGCGAGGCCCGATGCGCGCGATCTATCCAAGAAACTTCTCCTGCGAGTGGGCGCTCATGGTAGCCATGGGGATTGAGACGCCCAGCCGGAAAAAACGTGAGGGGACGAGAAACGGGGGCCGGAGCCGGCTCACCGAACCGCCAAAAGATTAATCGAGCGGCAGTGAGACGCGCCAGTCAGCCGAGTTGGACCGGCTGGCGCGCTGGAGGCACCTAGAAGCGGATGCCAAACGTAACCGGGATGAGGCCTTCGGTGCCCTCGCCCTGGTAGTAATCGGAGGAATCGGCCTTCGGGGAGTCCACCCAGACGTAGCGGACTTCCGCGTAAAATTTGCCGTTGCTGTCGGGACCAAAGACCTTGTGATACCAGCCGAAGCCGCCGTTGAAACCGCCCTGGTTCGAGGAGAAGTGATAGGCGGTTGCGTTCTCGCAGTAGGAGTAGAAATACTCCACGCCGCAAACGGATTCCGTGAAATTCGTAACCTTGCGGTAGAAGCCGCCACCAGCCGTGACGAAGAAGCCGGAACCCTGACTGTAGGGAAGGTAGTACACAGGATCAAGGGTCAACGACCAGGTGTTGATGTTGCCGCCGATGCTGCTACCACTGGTGTTGCTCGAGCCCTCGGCGGCGTTGAAGGCATTCAGATACCCATTGTCCATGTTCTCGCGGTTGAACTGGTACTCAATCAGCGCGCCGAACTTTTTGGAGAAATTCCAGCCGCCGCCGATGTTGATGTTGTAGCCCCATCCCTCACTCGGGCTGAGATAGCCGTCGTTGAGGGCTGTCTGAGAGAAGGTCGTGTCGTTGCCGATGGGGGCGGTGAAGCCGGCGCCGAGATCCACGGCGATGTGACTCCAGGTGCTGGAGTAGTTGTTGTAGCTGGGGTAGTTGTTGTTGTGGCCGCCGTACTGGGGCGATGCGCCGGCCACGGGGGCCGCGGGCGCTGCGCCGAGCAGGGCTTCGCTGCTCAGGGACGCCGTGTAAGCGGTGGAGCTGGAGTAAGTCTGCGCATCAGCGGAGATCTTCGAGGCTGGAGCAGTTTGGGCAGCGGCGCTGAGCGAAACCCCAAGGGCGAGCGCGACAGCGGCAACCATCATGCGCCGGACGGGCAGGATGGGCGGGCAGGTACGATCACAGTTCGCAACCATTTCAGAACCCCTCAGATGATTGATTGAAAAAACCGTAGAGGGCGAGAACGGGCCTCGCCCCGCAAGTATTGGACACCGAAATCGCATCTAAGTTGCATAATGGGATGCATTTTGGCCGGATTTGGCGGTTCGTGCCAAAACATAAGCGCGCCCGGGCCGGCGTGGGCCAGCCCGGGTCTGCGCAGCGCAGTCTATCCCTGAATGTCGAACTGCTCGGGCGGCAGGGCGGGATCGCTCTTGACCATGATCGTCTTGCCGCTCATCTCCTCAAGCTCGTTCAGCCACTTCGCGTTGTTGGCCTTCAGGATCTTGACGACCTCGGGGTGAACGCGGAGCATCACGTCGTTGCGCTCGAAATGGCGCATCATCTTGCGCATCTCGATCCAGATCTCGTTGGCGACGGTGACCGGACTCTTGACCATGCCAGTGCCGGTGCAAACCGGGCAGGGCACGCTGAGGGTCCGCTCCAGCGACTGCTTGACACGCTTGCGGGTGATGGCGACCAAGCCGAAGTCATTGAACTGCAGGACTTTAGTTGGCGCCCGGTCGGCGCGGAGAGCGTCCTCGAGCGCCTGGGTAACGCGCTGCCGGTTGCGGCGCTCGTCCATATCGATGAAGTCGATCACGATGATGCCGCCCAGGTCGCGCAGGCGAACCTGGCGAACGATCTCGGGGATGGCGTCGAGGTTCGTCCTGAGGATGGTGTCCTCAAGCCGCGCCGTCTTGCCGACGTATTTGCCGGTGTTGATGTCGATGGCGACCAGCGCCTCGGTCTGATTGATGACGATGGAACCGCCGGACTTGAGCCACACCTTGGACTTGAGGGCCTTGCTGATCTCCTCCTGAATACCGAACTGCTCGAAGAGCGGCGTCTCCTTGGTGTAGAGCTTGACGCGGCGAACCAGCGACGGTTCGAAACGGTTGAGGAAGCGCACGATGCGCTCGTATTCGGATTCACTGTCCACCCAGATGGTGGAGAAGTTGTCGCTGACCTGATCGCGGAGAATGCGCTCGATCAGATTGAGATCGTGGTAGATCAGCGCGGGCGCTTTGCCCGCATCGGAGCGCTGTTTGATCTCGCTCCACAGATTGATGAGGAAGCGAAGATCGGCGCGGAGCTCCTCCTCGCTGGCGTCTTCGGCGGCAGTGCGGACGATAAAGCCGCCAGAAACACTTCCCTTCTCGCTCACGAGAATGCGCTTCAGACGCTGACGCTCCTCGTCGGAGGCGATCTTGCGCGAGACGCCGACGTGGTTCACGGTGGGCATGAAGACCAGGAAGCGCCCGGGGAGCGCAATGTGGCTGGTAATGCGGGCGCCTTTGCGGGCGATTGGCTCCTTGGCGATCTGCACCAGGATTTCCTGGCCCTGCTTCAGCAGCTCGCTGATGATGGGCAGGCTCGAGGTCTGCATGCTGGGACGGCGGCCGCCATGGCGGCGGCCCATGTCGCGACCGCCACGGCCGCCGCGGCGCCCAAAGCGGCGATCGGACCGGCGGTCGGAGCGGCGCGGGGGAGCTTCAGCGTCAGGCGCGCCACCAGCTTCGGCTGCGGGTTCGTCGGCGTCCTCGTCTGCGGATTCTTCGTGCTGGAATTCGTCCTCGTCGGCGTCGGCAAATCCGGGTTCCGGTTCGTCCGTTTCCTCTTCCTCGCTGGCCTCTGCGGGAGTGCCATAGCCGAGGCGCTGCTCGATGTGAACGTCGCGGACGGTGTCGCCGACCGTGGCCGCCTGGTCGAGGGTTTCCTCTTCCATCTCTTCAGGGCCGTGTTCGTCGGCCTCGCCGGGAATCGGCTCGAAGTCGTACTCCTCCTCGTCGATGGTCTCTTCCTCCAGAACGCCCATGCCGGGCGCATATCCGAAGAGTTGGCGAACGACCTCGGCTTCAGGGGAAGGCTCGGCGGACTGGGACTCAGATTCGGGCTCAGGCTGATGGCCAGAGGCTGGCTCAGGCACGGATTCCTCAACCTGGACTTCTTCTTCCTCGAATTCTTCTTCGTCCACCGGCGCGCTGAACCGGAATTCGCTGCGCGCAGGTTCCACGCGGTGCGAGGCCGAGGCTTCTCCGGGCTCGTACTCGTGGACTTCCTCGGCCGTCTGGAGCGGGGCCGGTGGTTCCACAAAAGCGGGAAGCGGAGCGGTTTCGGCAATCTCGGCCGGAGCCGCAGCAACAGCCGTCTCTGCGGCCTCGGTATGAGCGGGAATTTCGGTCTCAGGCTCTTCGCTGGCGGGAGCCGGTTGTGCCGGCTCCGCCGCCCGGCGGGATTCCTGCCGCGCCGGCGCCTCGCCGCCCCTGTGGCGGGAGAGGCTTTCGCCTGGCAGAACGAATCCGCCGTCCCAGCCGGTGGGAACCTCAATCAGCGTGGAGGGTTTGGAAGAGCTGTGGGGAGCCGCGGGGGCGCGGCGAGCCTTGTCCGGGGAACCCCCGTTCGACGGCGCAGACTCCGTGCGGCCGCCACCGTATTTCGAAAGCGATTCGCCAGGAAGCACGATGGAAAGGTTCTGCGCGGGGATTCCGCCGGGAGCGCCGCGCTCGGGCAGAGCGACCGGCTCGGCGCTGATGGCCTCGTCCACCACCTCGGGCGATTCCAGGGGGCGTTCGTCGCGCGGACCCCGTCCGCGGAAGCGACGGCCGCGGCGGCCCGCCCAGCGGCGTACGCCGGACTCGCCGCCTTCTTCACGCTGCTCGGGGCGCTCGCTGCGCCGTGGCTCCGCAGCCTGCGGTTCTGCCTCGGATTCCTGCGAGCGGGGGCGGGACTCGCGCTGTTCGCGGCCCTCCCTGGCTTCGCGGGAGTCGCGTCCGCGACGGCCGTTCTCGCCTCCACGACGGCCGGAATCGCCGGCGCCGTCGACGCGCTCGAACTCCGCCGAGTCTTCTTCCTGCTCTTCGAGAAAATCGGTGACGTAGAGGAAGGCGTCGCGCTCGAGGCCCACATCGACAAACGCCGACTGCATGCCCGGCAGGACGCGCGTGACGCGGCCCTTGTAGATGGAGCCGGCTAAGGTGTATTCGTTTTCGCGCTCGTAGTAGATTTCCGCGAGCTGATCGTCTTCAAGAATCGCAAGCCGCGTTTCGTGCGGCGTGCTGGAGATGCAAATTTCTTTTGCCATTCCGCCTCAATATCGCCAGGACGGAGCGGAGCCGGATTGCGGACAGGCATCAGAGAATGAGAGCAGAACCACCGGAATCGCAGACCGCAGCGGCATTCCATCCCGCGGGCGCTGGAGAGCGGCCTGGGCATGGAGCCGGAGATGGGTTGCTGATGACTTGCATAGTCGCCGGAGATTCGCCAGCGCGCAGAAGGTTTGTGACCGCTTCAGCCGCAACCTGCGGCGGGGCCGTTACCCATCCTGCTGCGCGTTCTGGCACGCTAATTCCTGATCCTGACCGGCCCGATTCCATACGCCTGGCCGGTTGAAAACTTCGTTAAACCTCAAAAACCTGGGCCCGACCTGCGGACCGAGTTCTAATCCTGTCGACCGGTTAATTCACGAAGCGGCTCATGCGGACGTTCATCACCATGCCGAGAGCCAGGAACGTGAAGAGCACCGAGGATCCCCCGTAGCTCATAAGAGGAAGAGGGATACCGGTAACCGGCATCAGCCCCAGAACCATACCGACGTTGACGGCAATCTGGAAAATCAGAACCGCCACTACGCCCATCACCAGGAACGAGCCTGGCAGGTCCGCGGCTGTCTGAGCGTTTTGAATCAAACGCATCAGTATGAAGAAGTATAGCAGGAGGACGAGGACCGCGCCTACAAAGCCGTGCTCCTCGCTAAAGGCGGCGAAGATGAAGTCCGTGTACGGGATGGGCAGGAAATCTCCCTGGGTCTGGGTGCCACGGCTGGCGCCGCGGCCGAAAACGCCGCCATCCCCGACCGCGATCTTGGACTGGAGGATCTGGTAGCCGCTGCCGCGCGGGTCGGAATCCGGATTCATGAAGCTGGTCAGGCGAGCCTTCTGATAGGGCTTGAGCACCTTGCCGCTCATCCAGATGGCGCCCATGCCGAGGACCCCCACGAGCACCAGAACCGAGGCGCGCTTCCAGCCAATGCCGCCCAGAAACAGCCCGATAAGCAGAACCGGCGTGTAGGTCAAAGCCGTGCCCAGGTCGGGCTGCTTGAGCACCAGCAGCATGGGAACGGCGACCACAGCGATGGCCTGGAGGATGTCGCGCCAGGTAAGCTCGCGCCCGGCAAGATTGGTGAAGTAGCGGGCCATGACGACGATGAGGACGAGCTTGACCCATTCGGAGGGCTGGAAGTGAATGCCGCCAGGAAAGCGAATCCAGCGCTTGCCGCCCATTACACGCTGGCCGACCGCGAGCACGGCGATCAGCGAAAGCAGGCAGAAACCGTAGAGCCAGTAAATCCAGCTCAGCAGCTTGTGGTAGTCGATGATCGACATCACGAACATGGCGACCAGGCCGCCCGCGATCCAGAGGATCTGGAGCTTCTGGAATCCGTGAAATTTAGTGTGGAGCGTTGCGGAGTAGATCTCGAAGACGCTGATGACGGACAGGATCATCACAAAGCCGAGCAGCGTCCAGTCGAAGTCGCGGAGGGAGAGAAAACGGCGCATAAACCAGCGGGTCCTGGAGGATCCGATTGGGGTTGAAAGTTCCCTCGATTATCGCATCCCGGCAGCCCTCGCGAGAGCATCCGCCTGGGTTAGCTGCCGCCTTTGCTACTCTGGGCGCATGGCCGGCCACTCCCGCTCGCTGCGCGCGCATGTGCTGCTGCTGGCGGTAGTCTGCATCTGGGGCGCGACCTTTGTGGTAGTCAAGGACGCGCTCGCCGATGTGTCTTCTCTGCTTTTTAACTTCCTGCGGATGGCGCTGGCGTTTGTCTGCCTGGCGGCGATTTACCGCGGGCACTTTGGGCGGATGAACCTGCGAGCGCTGGTTAGCGGAGCCATTGTCGGCTTCTGCCTGGCGATGGGCTATGACTTCCAGACGGCGGGGCTGCGGTTGACGACCCCCTCGAAGTCAGCGTTTATCACAGGGATGGTGGTTGTGCTGGTGCCGCTGCTGTCGGCCGTCCCGGGCCTGCGCGTGCGGCATGTGGGCGCGCCGCGCTGGAACGCGTGGCTGGGCGCCCTGGTGGCCTTTTGGGGCATTGTGCTGCTGACCACGCCGGCGGGGGCAAGCTTCGATTTCCGGTCGATCGGGCGGGGCGATCTGCTGACCTTCGGCTGCGCGGTGGGGTTTTCGCTGCACGTGCTGGCCCTGGCCCACTGCTCGCCGCGGGTGGACTTCGAGCAGCTGGCGATTCTGCAGATTGGCTTCTGCACGCTGTTCATGGGCGCCAGCCTGCCGCTGCTGGAGCATCCCTGGGTGCGATGGACGCCTCAGGTCTTTATCGCCCTGGGTATCACGGCAGTGCTGGCCACAGCCGTGGCATTCGCCGTCCAGACCTGGGCACAGCGTGTCCTGCCAGCCACGCACACGGCGCTGATCCTCGCCCTGGAACCAGTGTTCGCGTGGCTCACATCGTGGCTGTTTCTGGGACAGGGACTGGGGCGGCGCGGCACTCTCGGCGCCTTGCTGATTCTGGCTGGGATTGCGGTGACGGAATTTATCCCCGCCCCCGTACAACCAACAGCTCATGAAGGCGTTCCACTGACGTAAGGCGGACGATTGCGCGATTACTGGAACTGCGGCGTCCCGGTTTGCGTCTAACCCGCAGGACACCGGAACGGCGCGCCCCGGGGGCTTATTCCACAGCACCCGTTCCGGGTCTATATACTGGAGCGTCAAGGCGCGGGTTCCCAGCCATACTGAAGATCGCGAGGTACCATCCCACATGAAATCCCTTTTCGGGCGGTTCTTTTCCCACCGTCTGGTTTCGAGCTTTACCCTGCTGGGCACCGTGTCGGCGGGCATATTGATCGGGTCCGTGGTGGTAAACAACGTGCGCGGGCAGGAGTCGCAGGTGAACAGCTCCGATGCGACGCCGCTCAGGGTTCCGCCGCCGCGCGATCTTCCCTCGCAGTTCACGCGCATCGCGAAGGAAACCGCTCCCGCGGTGGTGAACATCGATACCGAGATCCTGCCCAAGCAGGCGCAGAACCCGCATCGCGGACCGCACGGCGCGATGCCGCCCGAGGGCAATGGGAACGGAAACGGGAGTGGGAACGGAGGCGGCAACGGCGACAACGGCCAGGGCAACTTCCAGGATTTCTTTAACCGCTTTTTCGGGATGGGTCCGGACCTGAACAATCCCGACGCGGGGCAGGAACAGGAGTCTCTGGGCTCCGGGTTCATCGTCGATCCACGCGGATACATCATCACCAACTACCACGTGATCGATAAGGCCGACAAAATTGAGGTGCGCCTCGCGAACGATCCCGAAGGCAGCCAGGGCAGACCGGCGCAGGTGGTGGGTTTCGACAAGGCGACCGATCTTGCGGTGCTGAAGATCAAGACCGACGAGCCGCTGCCCGTCGAAAAGATGGGGAACTCCGACGGCGCTCAGGTGGGTGACTGGGTGATCGCGATCGGCGAGCCTTTCCAGCTGGAGCACACCGTCACCGCCGGCATCATCTCGGCGAAGAATCGGACGGTGCAACAGGGGCCGGCCGGCGAGTTCCAGCACTTCCTGCAGACGGACGCGGCCATCAACCCGGGTAATTCCGGCGGGCCGCTCATCGATATGGCGGGCGAGGTGATCGGCGTCAATACGGCGATTTATACAGAGACGGACGGCAATGAAGGCATCGGCTTCGCGCTGCCCTCGAACACCGTCGTGAACGTGTATAACCAGCTGATCGGACCGGAGCACCGCGTGGTGCGGGGCAGCATCGGCATCGTCTTCAACGCTTACCAAAACAGCGCCGTGGCGCGGATGTACGACTACAAGTCCGGCGTGATGATCAGCCATGTCGATCCGGGCCAGCCGGCCGCCCAGGCTGGGCTGCAGGCGGGCGACGCCATCGTGAGCATCGACGGACATGCGATCGCCAGTGGCGACGAGCTGGTCGACATCATTTCGTCGCATAAGCCGGGCGATCAGGTGGACATTGGCTACATGCGCAATGGAAAGCTGATGCACGCCACAGTCACGATCGGCGACTGGGACAAGGTGCAGGCGGCGGCGCAGGCCAGCGCGGCGGAGAACGAAGGGCCGGAGAACCAGACCACACCGGGCGAATCGTCCACGCGGCTGGGCGTTACGGTGACGAATCTGCCGGCGGGCTCGCCGGCGGGGCTGCACGGGGTGTTAATCCAGTCCGTGAAGCCTGGCTCGTTCGCCGATCAGATCGGAGCCGGGGACTTCCAGGGCGGAGTGATTGAAACCGTCAACCGGCAGCCGATCAACAACGTGCAGGATTTCGAGCGGATTCTCGCCGGGCTGCACTCCGGCGACGATGTGGTGTTTGTGATCGTGGACCCGCAGAATCCGACCGCAGGCAACAATTACGTGGGCGGAACGATCCCATAGGAACGACGTGGCGGCTCCGCTTCTGGTGGGGCCGCTGTGTGTCTGCGGCGGGCACGGGCACGGCTTTCGGGAACCCGATTGGGTTCCGCGGACAGCATCCCGCATTGAAACTGCATCCCAAATGGTCAAAAAGTGGTACTCGAAAGTTTGAGCACCCGTGCGCATTTGGTTGATTTTTGCCGAAACGGCCTGTAGTCTTCTGCCAGACAATCAGGGCTCGAAGTACTTTTACATTTTTGAGGTTGTGTTCATGGTTTTCTTCAGGACCTGCCCGGCGCTTCTGCTGGGCATACTCCTTTTGGCCGCGCCGGCCTTTGCAACTCGGACGCATCGCGCCGCGACCGCCGGACGCGCGCATCATTACGTCCATCACCGCTACTCGCGGCGCCACCACGCGCGGCGTCATGAGATCCGCGGGCAGCGCGGGATTGATCCAGCGCGGGCGCAGCAAATTCAGACGGCGCTGATCAAGGCGCATTATCTCAGCGGCCCGGCCTCCGGCGAGTGGGACTCGTCCACCCAGGCGGCCATGGAAAAGTACCAGGCGGACCACGGCTGGCAGACGAAACTGGTTCCTGACTCCCGGGCGCTGATCGCGCTGGGACTCGGCCCCCAGGACGACAAGAGCATGCCGGTTACCGCCAGCGCGGCGCCGCCCACGGGAACCAGGACCGACGCGAGCCTGCCGGCGCCTATGCCCGGCACGCTGGCGGATGCCCATTCCCTGCCCAACTGAGCTGCCTCCGCGCGAATCGCCCAACCGCCCCGCCCATCCGGCGGGGCGGTTTTGCGTAGGATAGCCTTGATGGCTCCCTCCACAACCAGCCTGCGTGTGCGCTACGCCGAAACCGATCAGATGGGCGTGGCCTACTACGCCAACTACTTCGTGTGGTGCGAAATTGGCCGCGTGGAGCTGCTGCGCCAGCTCGGCTTTGAGTACAGGCAGATGGAGCTGGGGCACGGGTGCTTTCTGCCAGTGGTGGAAGCAACGTGCCGGTACAAATCGCCGGCGCGCTACGACGACGTGGTTACCGTGGAGACCAGCGTTTCAGGCCTGCGGACGTCCGTGATCCGGTTCGCGTACCGGCTGCTGGTCGAACGCGACGGCGCCGCCGAGCCGCTGCTGCTGGCCGAGGCGGAGACCGTCCACGTCGTCGTCGATCGCGAGATGCGCAAATGCCCGCTGCCCGAGCCTTATTTTTCGGCGATTCGCCGCACCATGGATGAATGAGCGTCGCGCAGGGTAGAATTCTCTGCGAGATTTCCCAGCGAAGCCGCGGCCGCGGTTTCCAGACAGTCAGAGTGCGGAGGAGTATGAAGCGAGCGACGGCGTGGCTGAGCGCAGGTGTGTTGGCGATGGGCATCGTGGCCCTGAGCGGATGCGAAACCGGGCGCGTGAACAAGCTTCATTCCCGCTTCGAGTCGGTCTCCGACCTGAGCACGGTCCCCCATCCGGATCCGCAATACGCCTCCGTGGACACGGGAATTCCCCCGGTGCCCGGCTCGCCGACGGCGGCCGGTCCGGGCGGGATGCAGCCGCCGGTAGACAGCGAAGCACGGGAGAACCCCGGCACGGAACAGGGCATTGCCATGGCGCCCAGGGAACAGCCCGTGGATTCGTTCGTCAGACAGTAGACGGCATTCAGCGATTCGTGTTCACCGATGAGGACGCGGGCGCTGGACCGGCGTGCATCGGCGTGGCGATGGCTGAAATGGCGGCCAGCGGCGCTATTGAAGATTCCCCATAGAGAACCGGCTGACCGTCCGGCGATGGCTCGTTCTCGATTCCCGGCGCCATCGTGATGCGAATGCGGTGCAGGCCGGGGCGGAGATTGGCGCTGATGCGCGTGGCCTGCACGGCGTCTCCCGGCGAGCCGCAGACCTGCGGACGCGATTCCGGACTGTGCACCGGTGGAAGATCGTCCATCTGCAAAGTCGCCTGGCGGCTGGTCAGCAGCGTGAAGGTGTACCCGGCTGTTCCGGTGATGCTGAGGAAGCCGGACCAGATCGTTTCGTCGCCGGTCTGAGTCCTCGCAAAGCCGGTATAGAGCGACGGGGGAGCCGGCGTCGCGGGCAGCGCGCGGCTCGCGACGACAACTGTTTCCGATGACCATACATCGCTGTGGCCAGGGGCCGAAGCCCGCAAAAGCACGCGGAATCTGCCCGAGCCGTCGAGCAGCGTGCCTTCTGTATCCGGAAACGCATGGCGCACGGTTGCGCCTGCAGCCGCCGTGCCATCGCCGAAAAGCCAGTGATAGTGCCAGCCGGGAGCCGGACGAACAACACGGAAGGTAACGGCCTCGTGCGGGAGGACAACGCTCGGCCAGTAGTCCCAGCTCGCATCACCCGAACCCCAACGGAATTCGGGTTGGGCCGTCCCGGCTTCCACGTCGAGCGGAATCTGCGAGTCTTGCCAGGCGTGGGAGCCGAAGGTGCGCACGCCCTCCAGCACAACCCCATGAACATCCGGCCCGCTGAGCACAGAAGGCACCATTCCCGGACCATCCATGGCCGCGACGTTCGAGAACGTGATGCCATGAACGCTCGAATGCGGCTGGCGGATCTGAAAGAGCGAGTAATAGTCTTCGAGGCGGATATCGCTGATGCGGTAGTTGGAGTGGGTTTCGACGCCGAGGGGATCGGTCCACATCTCAAAGAACGCAAAAGGCACTATGCAGCCGCCATAACCGGTGTGCAGCACGTCGAGATTACGAAAGGTGATGTTCGCGCTCTGAAATGTCTTCTGCGGCCAGCCCACGCGGATCGTGTTCGAAATGCTGGTGGAGAGGACATCATCTTCGATGTCGATGTTCGAGACGAGGCCGCCGGGCGCGCGCATCGCTTCAGTTGTGTAACCATCCCAGTTGCCGATGAGGGCGAAATCGTCGTCGGAGGCCCGAATAAACGAATCGCGCACCGTGGCGTCGCGCGTGGCCAGGAAATCCATGCCGTCCTGATTGGCGTTGTTCGGATTGCCGCCGATGACGTTGACGTTGTAGAAGCCGATGTGGCGCGAGTCCGTCATCTGGATCTGCCAGGTGCGGCTGTGCACGATGCAGGTGATGCCGTCGATTTCGATGTTGCGGGCGTGATCCATGACGATGCAGTGCCAGTTGGGGCGATGGATCCAGCCGGTGTCGTCGTGCGGATTCTGCGGACCGTTGTAGTCGAGGATGCCGCGCCCAAAGACGCGGACGTCATGCACCTCCCAGAGATTGAGCGCGCCGAAGACGACAGCGCCGGGTGCGAGATAGATGTGATCGCCGGAGTGGGCATCGATGTTTTCGCGATGCACGCCGGGGCCGTAGTAGCGGATGCCGGGCGTGGAAGCGGTCACGTGCGATTCGTCGGGCGGATTGCCGAAGAGGAAGAGCATCTGCGAGTCGGCGAAGTGATCTCCAGGTCGCGCGATCACGAGCTTCACAGGCCCGTTTTGCGGACCGGGGATGTGGAAGGTGATGACGGCTCCACGGCGCACCGGACGGATGCCATAGCGCATCGGCTGAATTTCGACGCCGCGATCCCAGTAGTGCGGATCGGGCGCGCGGATGGAAATGGTGGCGGGACCGTCGTAGTCGAAGCTGAGGAAATAGTAGTTGCTGACGGCGTGGACGACGGGCGAGGCGTGCCCGTTGACTGTGACCGTGAAATAGCTGGAGCGGAGGGGCGCAGGGAGGGGCGCGATGGAGACGTGGGTGGCGGCGAAGGCGGGCAGCGCGAGCACACTCAGAAAAAACCCGCTCCAGAGCAGACGTCCGTGGAGTTTCATGCCGTTCCTACATCACCTCGGGCGCGCTGATGCCGAGCCATGCGAGCGAGCGGATCAGCTCGCGTTGCGTCACGGCGGCGGTCGCAAGCAGCAACGCCTTCCGCGCAGGATCTTCTTCGCTGAGGATGTGGTGGAGGCGGTAGAAAT
>Ga0335074_10008168_pt1 | contig 14548 bp, 11 predicted proteins | sample Lox_Sample_23_FD_206715 | JGI IMG/M metagenome (GOLD analysis project Ga0335074, IMG submission 206715) | Soil microbial communities from Loxahatchee National Wildlife Refuge, Florida, United States - Lox_Sample_2.3 | ecosystem: Environmental > Terrestrial > Soil > Wetlands | place: USA...
CCACGCCGAGGGCCTGGCCGTCCTCCTCGACGTCGTCTACAACCATGTCGGTGCCTCCGGCGTCAAGGCGCTCGAGGCGTTTGGCCCGTACTTCACCGAGAAGTACGAGACGCCCTGGGGGCGGGCGATCAACTACGACGACGCCGACTGCGATCCGGTCCGGGAGTGGGTACTCCAGAGCGCCGAGGGCTGGGTGCGGGACTTCGGGCTCGACGGGCTCCGCCTCGACGCCATCCACGCCATTTTCGACTCAAGCGCCGAGCACATCGTCGAGGCCGTGGCTCGGCGCGTGCACGCGGTCCGTCAGGATGCCCTGGTGATCGCCGAGTCAGGTCTCAACGACCCCCGGGTTATGCGTCGGCGCTCCCGCGGAGGCTACGAGTGCGACGCCGAGTGGGCGGACGACTTCCACCACGCCCTGCGCACCCTCGTGACCAACGAGCACGAGGGCTACTACGCCGAATTCGGGCAGGTGGCGCAGCTGGCCAAGGCCTTCCACCGCCCCCACGTGCACGACGGGAACTACTCGAGCTTTCGTCGCCGGCGCTTCGGCGCGCCGGCTGACGACGTCCCTGTGGAGCGCTTCGTGGTCTTCTCCCAGAACCACGACCAGGTGGGCAACCGGGCCTTCGGAGATCGCATGCCCCCGGAGGCCCGCCGGCTGGCCGCGTTTTGCACCCTGCTCTCGCCCTTCGTCCCGATGCTCTTCATGGGCGAGGAGTACGGCGAGGTGGCTCCGTTTCAGTTCTTCTCCGATCACATCGACCCGGAGATCGCCGAAGCGACGCGGGACGGCCGCCGGTCGGAGTTCGAGGCCTTCGCATCCTTCGGGAAGGAGGTGCCCGATCCCCAGGACGTCGCCACGTTCGAGCGCTCGAAGCTGACACGCACGCGCGAGGACGAGCTGGCTTCGCTGTACGCGGAGCTTCTCGCCGTGCGGCGCGAGCTCCCCCAGGGCGACGCTGACGCGATCGAATTCGACGAGGGTGCGCGCTGGCTGCGCGTCCGCCGTGGCGCCTTCGAGCTCCTGTGCAACTTCTCGGCCCAGGCGGTGGCGCTCGCCGTCGGGGGGGAGATCCGGCTTGCCACCTCGCCCGAGGCGCGGATCGAAACCTCGGAGCTCCACCTGCCCCCGCTGTCCGGAGCCCTGGTGCGGTGACCGACGTCTGGCCTGGTGATCCCTTCCCCCTGGGCGCGACCTGGGACGGCTACGGCACGAACTTCTCGCTCTTCTCCGAGCACGCCGAGGGTGTCGAGCTGTGCCTGTTCGACGACGATGACCAGGAGACGCGGATCGTGATGAAGCAGCGCCGCGCGCTGAACTGGCACTGCTACCTGCCCGAGTGCCGGCCCGGCCAGCGCTATGGCTTCCGCGTCCACGGCCCCTACGCCCCGGAGGAGGGCAAGCGCTTCAACCCGGACAAGCTGCTCATCGACCCCTACGCCAAGGCCATCGAGGGCGTCGTCGACTGGGCCCACGACGCCAACGTTTTGCCCTACGTCCCCACCGGAAGCGACGACGCCGACCTCGAGCTCGATGACGAGGACGACGCGCCGGCCATGCCCAAGTCGGTGGTCATCAGCGACGACTTCGACTGGGAGGGCGACCGCCCACCCCAGATCCCCTTCGTAGACACGGTCATCTATGAGACCCACGTCAAGGGCTTCACCATGCGTCATCCAGAGGTCCGGGAGGACATCCGCGGGACCTACGCCGGGCTGGCCTCGGATGAGGCGATCGCCTATCTCGTCGACCTGGGGGTGACCGCCGTCGAGCTGCTTCCCGTCCATCACATCTCCGACGAGTCGTTCCTGGCCGAGCGCGGGCTTCGCAACTACTGGGGCTACAGCACGATCGGCTACCTGGCCCCCCACTCCGAATATGCGGCCACGGGCCGGCGCGGCGAGCAGGTCCGCGAGTTCAAGGGGATGGTCAAGGCGCTTCACCGGGCGGGGATCGAGGTGATCCTCGACGTCGTCTACAACCACACCGCCGAGGGCAACCACCTGGGCCCGATGCTCTCCTTCAAGGGCGTGGACAACCAGTCCTACTACCGGCTCTCGCAGGAGGACCCTCGGTTCTACATGGACTTCACGGGCACCGGGAACTCGCTCAACCCGGTCCACCCCAGCGTGCTGCGGCTGATCATGGACTCGCTGCGCTACTGGGTCACCAACTGCCATGTCGACGGCTTCCGCTTCGACCTGGCCTCGGCGCTGGCCCGCGAGTTCTTCGAGGTCGATCGGCTGTCGGCCTTCTTCGACACGATCCACCAGGACCCCGTGCTCTCGCAGGTCAAGCTGATCGCCGAGCCGTGGGACGTTGGTCCCGGCGGCTACCAGGTAGGAAATTTCCCCGTCCTGTGGTCGGAGTGGAACGGGGTCTATCGCGACTCGATGCGCGACTGGGGCCGCGGGTTCACCAATTGCGGCGAGTTCGCCCAGCGGCTCTCCGGCTCCGCGGATCTGTACGAGGCCGATGGACGTGACCCGTTTGCCTCGATCAACTTCATCACCGCCCACGACGGCTTCACGCTGCGCGATCTCGTTTCATACGAGCAAAAGCACAACGAGGCCAACCACGAGGACAACCAGGACGGAACCGACGACAACCGCTCCTGGAACTGCGGCGCCGAGGGCGACACCGACGACCCGGAGATCCTGGCGCTGCGGGCCCGCCAGCAGCGGAACTTCCTCACCACCCTGCTCGTGTCCCAGGGCACGCCGATGCTGCTGGGCGGCGATGAGATGAACCGTACCCAGGGCGGCAACAACAACGGCTGGTGCCAGGACTCAGAGATCTCGTGGTACGACTGGAATGCGAACCCGCCGGCCGAGGAGCTGCGCGACTTCACACGTCGGCTGATTCGCCTGCGCAAAGAGCACCCGGTATTCCGCCGCGACAGCTTCCTGCGCGGACAGGAGGGAGAGCGGACCCGCCTGCCCGACGTCTGGTGGTTCCGCCCCGACGGGCGCAAGATGACCCGCCGCGACTGGAACGACGGCGACCACGCGCTGGGCATGTTCCTCAACGGGGGGGAGATCGAGACGCTGGGTCATCGGGGCGAGGAGATCCTCGACGAGTCATTCCTGCTCCTGTTCAACGCCCACCACGAGGACCGGACGTTCATGCTCCCGCGACGTCGCTTCGGCGCGCAGTGGGCGCTTGAGCTCTCGACCGCCGATCCCGCGTCCGCGGCAGGGAGCCAGACTTTCGGAGCGAGGACCGAGCTCGAGGTGATGGCTCGCTCGATCTTGATCCTCAAGCGCGTCACGTGAGCGCGCCCGAGCACGCGGCCGAGCTGCGCGCGACCTACCGGCTGCAGCTCACCTCGTCGTTTGGCTTCGGATCGGCGCGGGCGCTCGTCCCCTACCTGCGCGACCTGGGGATCTCCCATCTCTACCTCTCTCCCTCTTTCCAGGCCCGCCCCGGCTCCACTCACGGTTATGACGTGGTCGACCCCGGGCGGATCTCGGACGCGCTCGGAGGCGAGGCCGAGTTTCAGCAGCTGAGCGACGAGGCGCGCAGCGCCGGCATGGGCATCGTGCTCGACATCGTCCCCAACCACATGGCCGCCGACGACGCCAACCGCTACTGGGCCGACCCCGAGTTACGGCGGCGGTTCTTCGACATCGACGAAGCGACCGGGCATTACCGGCGCTTCTTCGACATCGACGACCTGGCGGCGATCCGCCAGGAGGATCCGGAGGTGTTCGAGGCCACCCACGAGCTCGCCCTGCGGCTTCTCAGGGAGGGCGTGATCGATGGCGTCCGGGTCGACCATCCCGACGGCCTGGCCGATCCGGGGGCGTACCTCTCGGAGCTGGCCTCGCGGGGAGCCCAGCGAGTCTGGGTGGAGAAGATCCTCGACCCCGGGGAGCGGCTGCGGGACTGGCCGGTGTCGGGGACGGTCGGGTATGAGTTCTTGAACGACGTCTGCGGGCTGTTCGTCGATCCGGCGGGCGAGGGGCCGTTGACGGCACTTTGGAAGGAGGTGTCCGGGGATGGGCGGCCGTTCGGCGAGGTGGCCTTCGAGGCCAAGCTCGAGCAGGCTTCGGGCACCTTCCGCCGGGAGGTCGAACGCCTGACCCGGGAGCTCGATGCTGAATCGGGTGTCCTATGGGAAGGTAATTCAGCATCATCCACTGAGGAACTCGCTCGCGCCCTCTCCTCGCTGCCGGTCTATCGGACCTATATCGCAGAAGGACGCATCGAGGACGCCGACCGCCAAGCGATAGCCCACCTGCAGCCGCCCTTCCAGCGCCTCCTCCTCTCAGACGGCCCTCCAAGGTTCATCACCCGCTTTCAGCAGACCACGCCGGCGATCATGGCCAAGGGGGTCGAGGACACTGCCTTCTACCGCTACGGGCGGCTGCTTGCGCTCAACGACGTCGGCGGCGATCCGTCGCGCTTCGGCGTCGGGGTCAACGATTTCCACGCTGGCAACGCCGAGCGGGCCGAGCGGTTTCCCCTCAACCTGGTCACGACGATGACCCACGACGCCAAGCGTTCGGCCGACGTCCGCGCCCGGATCGCCGGCCTGGCGGGGATGGCCGAGGAGTGGCGGGCTCAGGTGGAGCGCTGGTTCGAGCTGACCGAGCCGTTGCGCGACGGCGGGGCGCCGGATGACGTCGAGCGCTACTTCATCTTCCAGACCCTGGTCGGCGCCTGGCCGATCGAGGCCGAGCGGATCGGGACCTACATGGAGAAAGCGCTTCGGGAGGCCAAGCGCAACACCAACTGGGTCGAGCAGAACCACGAGTGGGAGACGGCGGTCAAGCGCTTCTGTGCCGCTCTCTACACAGAGCACGCGTTCTTGGCTGAGTTCGAGCCCTTCGCCGCCCGGGTGGCTGCAGCCGGAGAGCGCTCGGCCTTGGGTCAGCTCGTGCTGAAGTTGACCGTTCCCGGGGTACCCGACATCTACCAGGGGGACGAGCTGCCCTATCGCGCGCTGGTCGATCCTGACAACCGGCGTCCGGTCGACTGGCGATGGCGCCAGGCGCTGCTCCGCCGGCTGATGGGCGGCTCGCCGCCCACCGGCGCGTCATACAAGCTGTTCTTGATCCTGCGCCTGCTCGGGCTGCGGGCGAGGCGGCCCGAGACCTTCCTTCGCGGCGGCTACGAGCCGGTGGAGGCCGGAGCAGAGATATGCGCTTTCCTGCGCGGGGACGACGTGCTTGTCGTCGCCGCGCTGCGCTCGATCCCCGACGACGCGCCGCTGGCACTGCCCGGTGGACGGTGGCGAGACGTGCTGAGCGGCGAGGAGCGGTCGTTCTCCTCGCCCCAGCCGGCCCGCCGGCTGATCGGCGAGCGTGGCCTGGCGATCTACGAGCGGCTCGCCGTGGGGTAGGGTCAGATGCGTGCCTCGCCTCCGCCAGGTCGTCCTCGCCGCGCGTGACCTCGACGCGGTCGCAGCTCAGCTCCAGGCAACGCTCGGGCTCGGCGAGCCCTACGCAGATCCCGGGGTCGAGCACTTCGGCTTACGCAACGCTGTCTTCACGCTCGGCGACACGTTCCTCGAGGTCGTCTCGCCGATCCGTCCCGACACCTCGGCCGGACGCCTGATCGAGCGTCGCGGCGGTGACTGCGGCTACATGCTCATGTTCCAGGTCGCGGACCTGGCGGCGGCTCGGGAGCGAGTCCGGCGCGAAGAGGTCCGGGAGGTGTTCGAGGTCTCGCTCGACGACATCGAGGAGGTTCATCTCCACCCGGCCGATGTCCGAGCGGCGATCGTCTCCTTGAGCCAGCCCAAGCCTCCCGACTCCTGGCGTTGGGGTGGGCCGAACTGGACCAGTCGGCGGGCACCGCTCCGCGTCACCGGCGCCACGATCACCGTGACTCAGCCGGTCGGCGTCGCCGCCCTGTGGCAGGCGATCCTCGACACCGAGCTGAAGAACGTCGGTATCCGGATCAGCACCGACGAGTTCGAGCGCGGCCTCACCGAGGTGGTCCTGGCCCCCGAGGACCCGGATGACTGGCCTCGGGAACGGGAACCGGTCATCATCGGAGGGGTACGGTTCGTCTTTGAATTGTTCAAGGACGAGGTCCCCAGCCCATACGAGCCCAAGGACATCCTGGAGGTGTGATGAGCGAGATCGTGCTCTTTGAGGTGGCCGACGACGTCGCAGTGCTGACGTTCAACCGCCCTGATCGGCTGAACGCCTGGATCCCCGAGATGCAGACCCGGTACTTCGACCTGCTGGAGGAATGCGCTTCCCGCGCGGATGTCAGGGCCATCGTCGTCACCGGTGCCGGGCGCGGATTCTGCGCCGGCGCCGACATGCAGGCGCTTCAGGACCTGACCAGCGGCGAGCGCTCGTCAAACGGCAGCGCTGCTCCGGGTGCCGGTCATGACCCGCGCCCGGTCACCTTCCCGCTCACCATTCCCAAGCCGGTCATCGCCGCTATCAACGGCGCCTGCGCCGGGCTGGGCTTTGTCTACGCCGTGATGTGCGACCTTCGCTTCGCCGCCGCCGAGGCCAAGTTCACCACCGCCTTCGCGCGCCGCGGCCTCGTCGCCGAGCACGGAATCAGCTGGATGCTGCCTCGGCTGATCGGGCCTTCCCGGGCCCTTGACCTGCTCCTCTCGGGCCGGGTCATCTTGGGAACCGAGGCAGCTGAGCTCGGCGTGGTCAACCAGGCCCTCGCGGGCGAGCGGGTCCTCGAGGAGGCCCTCACCTACGCCCGCATGCTGGCCGCCGAGTCCTCGCCCGCCAGCATGGCGCGGATGAAGCAGCAGGTATACGCCGACCTCGAGCGCCCGCTCCCTGAGAGCCTGGAGGCAGCCAACCAGCTCATGGCCGAGTCGTTCACCGGGCCGGACTTCGGCGAGGGCGTCCGGAGCTTCGTTGAGCGGCGCCCACCGAAGTTCGAACCGGTTTCCGGCGCCCCGGCCGGCGCCACCTCATAGCCGGCCGTCCGGCGTCGCCGGGGCTCGGATAGCGTCTCGGCGCCGTGCGCATCCTGCTCATCTCCTGGGAATACCCGCCCGTGATCGAGGGCGGGCTGGGACGCCACGTGCGCAAGCTCTCCGAGCACCTGGTTCAGGCCGGCGTCGAGGTCCACGTGCTCACCCGCGGCGGTGGCCACCTACCCGCCGAGGAGGAGCGCCACGGGGTGATCGTTCACCGCGTCAGCGAGCCGCCCTTCCCGAAGGAGATCGGCGCCTTCGTGCGCTGGGTGGACGAGATGAACGCCGACATGTATGCACGGGGGTCGGCCATAGTTGGCCGCCACGAGTTCACGCTCGTGCACTCGCATGACTGGCTCGTCGCCGGCGCCGCACAGTGGCTCAGCCGCGCGACAGCGCTTCCCTGGGTGACCACGGTGCACGCAACCGAGTTCGGGCGCCACCAGGGCTGGGTGCACGTGCACCCTCAGTCTCACATCCATGGCGTCGAGCGCGCCATGGTGCGACGGTCCGACCGGGTGATCGCCTGCAGCCGCTTCATGCAGAGCCACATCGCCGCCGTGTTCGGGATCCCGGAGCGCTCGATCGCCGTCATCCCCAACGGAATCGACCCGGGTGATCTGGAGCCGTCGGTCGAGGACCTTGGGGCGCTGCGGGCCCGGTATGCGCGGCCGGACCAGCACCTCGTGCTCCTGGTCGGCCGCCTCGTCTACGAGAAGGGGTTCCACCTCGCCCTCGACGCCCTCGCGCACGTGGTGAGGAGGACCGGCAACGTCCGCTTCCTGGTCGCGGGAACCGGGACCGCCGAGGCGGAGCTTAAGCGTCAGGCGCGTCGACTCGGCCTGACCCGCCACGGGACCTTCCTCGGCTGGGTGGGTGACGACATGCTCCACTCGCTCTATCGAGTCGCCGAGGTCGTGATCGTCCCCTCGATCTATGAGCCGTTCGGGCTGGTGGCGCTCGAGGCGATGGCCTCGGGCTGCCTCTGCGTGGTCGCCGACACGGGCGGTCTGCGCGAGGTTGTCCCCGACGGCGGCATTGTGGGCCTGCGTTTCCCGTCCCGGGATTCGGCCGCCCTCGGCCGGGTCCTTGAGGACGTGCTGGAGGAGGGCGAGGGGCGGGCCAAGATGGTCGCGGAGGCCCGGGCCCATGTGCTCAAGTTCGACTGGGCGGAGGTGGCCCGGCGAACCGCAGCGCTTTTTGCGGACGTTGCGGCGAACGCAACTCTGGGTAGGGCGGATAGTTCCAGTACCAAGCGGGACCGTCTGCCCCAGTAGTTCTCAATCACGAAGGAGGGCTCTATGGCCAGAAATCTGGTCGAGCACGCTCGTCGTCATGTCATCGCCTACCTGGCTTTGGTCGTGGCCTTGCTGTCCATGGGTGGCGCCGCCTACGCGAAGTTCACGATCCCCAACGGATCGGTGGGTGAGCGCCAGATCAAGAACCACGTGATCGACCCGGTCAAGTGGGATACCGCCTACGTCACGGGGTTCGTGCGCAAGTGGGCGACCATCAGCTCCTCTGGCGGGCTGCTGTCAACCGCGCCCGGCGGCCAGGCAGAACGCCTCAGCGCCGGCCAGTACGTCGTCACCTGGGGTGACGCGTTCGGCGGCTGGTGCGCCCCGGTGGCCACCGTCATCGGTGGCTCGGCGACCCGTCCGGCCACCGGAACGACCGGTCCCACCGGGCCAACCGGGACCACGGGCGCGACTCCCAACGGCGTCGTACCGGCCTACGCCGAGGCCCGGGTCATCCAGCGCAGCGGCGAGTCGACGCTCGTGGCCGTGCAGACGTTCAGTCACGGGCGTGCGGCGGACGAGCCGGTTTCGGTCGGCGTCATCTGCGGCCCGGGTGCCGGCTCCGGCCAGCAGTATCCGACGGCCCTGCCGTAAGCGGGCCTAGGCGAATCTAGATCACACGTGAAGAGCCCGGCTTCGGCCGGGCTCTTTGCGTTTCAGCCCGACGGCACCTGGTCGGTCGACTCGGAGCTCGTCTCCACGTCTTCCGGCTGCTCGGCGATCATCGGGCCGTCGCCCGAGGGATCGATGATCCCTTCCTCGAACCAGGTGTAGCGACCCTCGAGCAGCCGCAGGGCGGCGGCGTGGTTGGCGTCGTCCTCGTTTGACCACAGCGCCGTGAACAGCTGCTCGACCCGGAGCCGGGCTTGGCGAGAGAACAGGTCGGCCAGCTCGATCGCCTGCTCGCGGCGGTCCGGATGCTCGCGCCCGATCGTCTGGGCGTAGACGCAGGCCGAGGAGATCGCGAACAGCTCGGCGCCGATGTCGACCGTCCGCCCCAGGAAGGCCTGTCGCTTTTCAAGACCGGCCTGCCAGCGCGTCATGCCGTAGAAGATCGAGCGCGCCAGCTTGCGGGCATGGCGCTCGACGTAACGAACGTGCTCGGCCAGGGGACCGAACTCCTTGTAGGCGCCCGGCCGCTGCCCTTGGCCGACGGCGAGCTGAGGCAGCCAGCGGCCGTAGAACTTGCCTGCCGCCACCGCGCTCTTGGCCTTGTCACCCAGCTCGGTCTCCGGGTCGAGGATGTCCCCGGCCACCTCGAGGTGGGTGTCCACGGCCTCCCGCGCGATCAGCAGATGCATGATCTCGGTCGCTCCCTCGAAGATCCGGTTGATCCGCATGTCGCGCATGGCCTGTTCGACCGGGACCGGCTTCTCGCCGCGAGCCTTCAGCGACTCGGCCGTCTCGTAGCCCCGGCCACCGCGAACCTGCATGAGCTCGTCGACCACCCGCCAGCCCATCTCGGAGCCGTAGAGCTTGGCGATCGCGGCCTCGATGCGGATGTCGTTCTGCTTGTCGTCGGCCAGGCGGGCCGACACGTCGAGCATCGCTTCGAGGCCGAAGGCAGTGCCGGCGATGAAGGCGAGCTTCTGGGCGACCGCGTCGTGCTGGCCGATCGGGGCCCCCCACTGGACCCGTGCGTTCGACCACTCCCGGGCCACCTTGGTCGCCCACTTGGCCACCCCGACGCAGATGGCGGGGAGCGCCAAGCGCCCGGTATTGAGCGTCGTCAGGGCGATCTTGAGGCCCTCGCCCTCCCGGCCGATCAGGTTCTCGGCCGGGACGAACACATTGTCGAGCAGGGTGACCGAGTTCTCGATCCCCCGCAGCCCCATGAACTGATTGCGCCGCTCGACCGTGACTCCCTCGCTGTCGTAGGGGAGGATGAAGGCGGAGATCCCACCCCGCCGGCCCTCGCCCTTGGGCACCTTGGCCATCACCACCACGACATCGGCGATCGCGCCGTTGGTGGCCCACAGCTTGCGCCCGTTGAGGACGTAGCCACGGCCATCCTCGGTCGGAGTGGCCGTCGAGGCCAGGCGGGCAGGATCGGAGCCGACGTCGGGCTCGGTGAGCAGGAAGGCGGAGATATGCGTGCTCGCCACGAGCGGCAGCCACTTGCGCTTCTGCTCCTCGGACCCGAACAGGCGCAATGGCTCGGAAACCCCGATCGACTGATGGGCCGAGAGGAGTGTCGAGAGCGAGGAGTGGACCGATCCGGCGAGCGCCAGCGCGTGGTTGTAGTAGACCTGCGAGAGCCCGAGGCCGCCGTACTCGCTGGGGATCTTCATCCCCAGGGCGCCCAGGCGCTTGAAGCCGTCGAGCACGGGCTCGGGGATCCGCGCCTCGCGCTCAATCTCGAGCGGGTCGACGTCCCGTTCCAGGAATTCCCGTAGCTCGGCTAGGAAGCGTTCGCCCTTCTCCACCGCCTCGGGATCAAGCTGAGGCTGGGGGTGGATCAGGTCGAGCCGGAGGTGCCCGAGGAACAGCTCCTTGCCGAAGCTCGGCAGGCGCCACTCCTTCTCACGCGCTTCCTCGGCGACCTGCCTTGACTCTTTCTCGCTGACAGTGGTGGCCATGTCACAACGATAGAGCGCGGCGCGCGGAGAGGCGTGGCGGCGACCGATTGTGATCCCGGACCCCCGGGTAGTTCTGGCGCTGAGGCGATTTCCGAGACAGGAGGACGGACATGGTAGTTGCTCGGCTCATACGTACGGTGGCCTGGATCGTGGCCGCGATCATCGTGGCGGCGATTCTCCTGCGCCTGTTTGGAGCCAACCCCCAGAACACCGTGGTCAGCGACATCCACGACGCCGGCGCCTGGCTCGTGACGCCGTTCAAGAACATCTTTTCGCTCAGCAGCGCGAAGGCCACGATGGCGCTGAACTGGGGCCTCGCGGCGATCGTGTATCTCGCCGTGGCCCACATTCTCGCCGGGCTCCTGACCCGGGTCCCAGGTCGTGGCTACCGCCGCGTGCGCCCGGTCGTGTAACCAGGATCAGAAAAGGGAGACAGATGACTGACAAGAACGTCGATGAGGCCAAAGGCCGCGTGAAGGAAGCCGCCGGTTCGCTCACCGGCGACTCGGACCTGAAGAACGAGGGCAAGGTCGACCAGGCGAAGTCGTCCGTGAAGGACACGGTCGACAAGGTCGCCGACAAGGTCACCGGAGACGACTGAGGCGAGACGAGGGCGGGCTCCGGCCCGCCCTCGCTCACCACGCTGCGGACCCAGGCCCCCGAGCGGCCTGCGGTCGTTCCGCCGGAAAAACTCGTAACTTGCACCCCCATGCGTGTGGGTCGCATAGCAGCCGCAATTGGCACGGCCGGCTTGGTGAGCGCGTGTGGGGGAAGCGTCCCCCCGGCGACCACAACGCCCGCCAACCTGCCGAACATCGCCCAGATCCAGGGCGCGATCGCCGGCACCATCCTCAAAGACGACCACGTGACCGCCGCGGTCTACTGCCCCACCCAGGTGCCGCAGATCACCGGTGAGACGTTCTCCTGTGTGGGCGTGGCCACGAAGCCCAAGCCGGCGACGTTCATCTTCCAGGTCACCGAGCACGGCGGAACGTTCGTGAGTTACGCGCGGACGGCATGACGATGCGGTGGCGCCCCCGCTGCTGACCGAAGGCACGGCGCGTCGACGCCATCGCGGGCGTGGGACGGCAGGCAGCTGGGCGGCCCTGAACCCCGACTACGCGGTGCTGGCCTGCCTGTTACTCGCCGGGCTGGCGCTGCGCATCTACTTCACGCTGGCGTGGCATCCCGCGCTGACCGGGTACTCGGACAGCGGGATCTACTTCCAGGGTGGGGTGCAGTCGGTGTGGACGGATCCGCTCCGGACGGTCGGCTACTCGATGTTCCTCCGGGTGCTGCACGGGATTTCCCCGCACCTGATCCTGGTGACGCTGGTGCAGCACGCTCTCGGCCTCATCACCGCCGCGCTCTACTTCTTCATGATGAGGCGCCTCGGCGGCCCCCGCTGGCTCGGCCTGATCCCGGCGGCGGTCATCGCGCTGGCCGGAGATGAGCTCTTCATCGAGCACGCTGCGCTGAGTGACGCGCTGTTCATCTTCCTGCTCGCGGTGATGCTCTACGGCACGATCCGGGCCCGGCCTGGAGAGGATCCTCGACCGTCGAACCTGGTCTGGGCCGCGGCGGGTGGGCTTGCCGCCGGCTTCGGCGTCTGGGACCGCGAGGCGGCGCTCGAACTCGCGCCGCTCTTCGCCCTGTGGCTTGTCTTCTCGGCCGGCCGCCCGACCCGCTACAGCTTCCTGGTGGGCCTGGTATCGCTGGCGACTGCCGTCGCGACCGTCGAGGGCTACATCCTGTGGCGCCATGCCGACTCCGGCCTGAGCGGCCTGACCACGAACGGCAACTGGAACATCTATGGCCGCGTCGCACCCTGGGCCGACTGCCGCGACTTCACGCCTCCCGTGGGGACTCGCGCGCTGTGTCAGTACACCCCGGTCTCCCAGCGCGGCTGGCTCAACTCCGAGTTCTACATCTACTCACCCGACTCGCCCGCCTACAAGCTGATCGGGCCGGCCTACTCCGTGTCGAAGGACCCCTACGCGATGCGGCGGCTGCTCGAGTTCTCGGAGTCGGCCATCGCCGGCGAGCCCCTCGAATACCTCTACGCGGTATGGCGGGACACGCTCCGGCTGTTCAACCCGGACATCTCGTCCTTCGGCGATCTCTCACCCCAGCAGCTCATCAACTACCTGGTCGCCGGCACCGACAACCACGGCCACAACCCGTTTGTCACCTACTGGCAGAACCTCCTCTATCCCCACGACGGCCCCGAGTACCGCGCCCATATCGGCGCCCTGGAGGAGTGGGAGAAGCTGACCCGCCTCACCGGCATCCCGATGGCCCTGCTCATGCTCCTGACCCTGGCCTCTCCCTGGCTCGCGCCGCCCGGCCTGCGCTCACCGGCCATTCTGTTCGCGCTCACCAGCCTCCTGCTCCTGTTCGTCCCGATCTTCACCAAGTCCTACGACTACCGCTTCGTCATACCTGTCCTGGGACCGATGTTCGCCGTTGGAGCGATCTCGGCCTGGGGGCTCTGGCTGAGGCTCCGGCGGCCCAGACCGCTCGGCCACTCCGGACCCTCGTTCGTCCTGGGCCGTTAACCGCCGAGGGCCCGGCTCCAAGCCGGGCCCTCGAACGAAGCGTCTGCTTGTCGCAGCCGATTACATCATCCCGCCCATATCGGGCATTCCGCCACCGGGCATCCCGCCGGCTTCCTTCTCCGGCACCTCGGCGACGATCGCCTCGGTGGTGAGGATGTTCTTGGCGATCGAGGCGGCGTTCTGCAGGGCAGAGCGGGTCACCATCGCGGGATCGATGACCCCGTCCTTGACCAGGTCGACGATCTGGCCCGTGGCTGCGTTCAGGCCGTAGCCCTTGTCGGCGTGACGGACATCGTTGACCACGACCGAGCCCTCGAGGCCGGCGTTCTCGGCGATCTGCCGCAGCGGCTCCTCCAGCGCGCGGTGGACGATGTTGGCGCCCGTCCGCTCGTCGGCGTCCTCGATCTTGTCGACGCCGAGACCCTGCTGGGCGACCAGCAGCGCCACACCGCCGCCGGGCACGATGCCCTCCTCGAGGGCGGCCCGGGTGGCCTGCAGCGCGTCCTCGACGCGATGCTTCTTCTCCTTCATCTCCGTCTCGGTGGCCGCGCCGACCTTGACGACGGCAACGCCGCCCGACAGCTTGGCGAGGCGCTCCTGGAGCTTCTCGCGGTCGAAGTCGGAGTCGGTGTTCTCGATCTCGGTCTTGATCTGGTTGATCCGACCCTTGATCGCCTCGGCCTCACCATTGCCATCGACGATGGTGGTGGTGTCCTTGGCCACGACCACGCGACGCGCGCGGCCGAGCTGCGAGAGCTGAGTGTTCTCGAGCTTGAGGCCCATTTCCTCGGTGATCACCTCGCCGCCGGTGAGGATCGCAATGTCCTCCAGCATGCGCTTGCGGCGATCGCCGAAGCCGGGGGCCTTGACCGCGACGCCAGTGAAGGTGCCACGGAGCTTGTTCACCACGAGCGTCGCGAGCGACTCGCCCTCGACGTCCTCGGCGATGATGAGCAGCGGCTTGCCCGACTGGATCGTCTGCTCCAGGACCGGCAGCAGGTCACGGACCGAGCCGATCTTCTGGTTGGCGATGAGGATGTAGGGGTCCTCGAGAGTCGCCTCCATCCGATCCTGATCGGTGACCATGTAGGGCGAGATGTAGCCCTTGTCGAACTGCATGCCCTCGGTGAACTCGAGGTCCATGCCGAACGTCTGGCCCTCCTCGACGTTGACCACGCCGTCCTTGCCGACCTTGTCGATCG
>Ga0335074_10008169_pt1 | contig 14546 bp, 8 predicted proteins | sample Lox_Sample_23_FD_206715 | JGI IMG/M metagenome (GOLD analysis project Ga0335074, IMG submission 206715) | Soil microbial communities from Loxahatchee National Wildlife Refuge, Florida, United States - Lox_Sample_2.3 | ecosystem: Environmental > Terrestrial > Soil > Wetlands | place: USA: Florida...
CCGGCTCTCGCGCCGGCCGCTTCGCTGGAGGCGGCACCGGTTCAGCTGTCCTCGCGATCACTCGCGGCGTACGCGGATACGGCCGGGTATCCGGATTCTGCTGGCATGCTCGCGAGGCCTCTCCAGCCGGGCATGGCGGCGAATCTGGCGGCCGCTCCCACGACGGAGTCCGACGGTGCTGCCAGTGCCAGGGTCACCAGGACCGTCACCGTCCGGGTCGGCGACTGCCTGTGGCAGATCGCGCAGCGATACCTGGGCGCGGGCGATCGGTACCAGGAGATCGCCCGCCTGAATTACGGCCGCGATATGGGCGATGGCCGGGCCTTCACCAATGCGTCCCTCATCCTTCCCGGCTGGCACCTCCTGGTTCCCGCGGGGGTACCCGGCGATGCCGCTTACGCAAGTCAGGCAGGTGGCCGGGCCACGCATCCTGGTCATCCCACCAAGGACGCGCATTACCGCCGCCAGCACCCGGCTGCCCGTCATCACACTGCGGCCGGGAGCGACAGCGTCGCGGGCGGTGCCGACGCAAGCGAGAGCAGCAGTCCGGTCGCGGCAGCGGTACCGGCGAGCACGGCGGCCGACTCGGCTGACTCGGCCGTCGGCTCGCAGCGGGGCGAGCACGTGTTCGTCACCGGAGCGCTGGCCGGCGCCGTGCTGACCGGCCTTGCCCGGCTACGGCGTCGCCAGCGGCAGGAACGCCGCCGGGGCCGCCGGATCGCGCTGCCCGCTCAGCGCGAGGTGCTCGCAGCTGAACGGCGCTTGCGGTCCGTCGCGCCCGCCGAGCCGCGGGAAGCCGAGCCGCTGCACTCGCTGCGCGACGCGCTGGCCTGGCTCGAGTCTGGCATCCTCGACGGCGGTCAGGGGATGCCCGAGATCGTCGGCTTGCATGTGACCCCGGAGAAGCTAGAGGTCCTGCTCGCGGCCCCTGCTGCGAGCGGTCCGCCCGAGCCGTTCGGCATCAGCCCGGGGCGGCAGGGGATGTGCTGGGAGCTGAGGTTCCCTGATGTCGCGGCCGTCGGCGGCGACGAGGGCGCCAGTCTGCCGTGCCACCTGCTGCCTGGCCTGGTCACCGCAGGTGAGACCGGTGAGGGCTATCTGATGCTTGATCTGGAGGCGCTTCGGGTGACCGGCTGCGACGGTCCGCCGGGCCTCGTCGACCAGGTCGTCTCGACGATTGCGACCGAGCTCGCGACCGGGCAGTGGAGCGGGTGGTACGACCTCATCCTGGTGGGCTTCGATGAGCTGGACGCACTCGGACGTGCCGAGCCATGCGCGAGCCTGGAGGAGGCGCTGTCGCTGATCGAGTCGCGGTGCGCGACCGTGCGGCGACGGCTTGCCGACCGCGCGATTTCCGACCTGCGCGAGCTTCGGCTGACGGAGCCTGACGACGAGGACTGGGGCCTGACCGTCCTGGTCAGCCGGGCAGAGCCAGAGCCTGAGCAGCTGGCGCGCCTGCTTGAGCTAGCCGAGGACGGGCCCGGCGGGATCGCGGCGCTGGTGGCCGGCGATCCAGAGGCGCCGGACAGTCGGATGGCGCCGACCGCGCTGCAGCTCGCGCCAGACCCGCAGGCGCCCGGCGGGATCATCGCCAACATCGTCCCGCTGCAGATCACGGTGCGTCCGCGCGCGCTGTCGGCGGCCGACTACGACGCGATCGCCACCCTGTTCGCCGTGGCCTCCGACCTGACCGATGTCAGCCCGGCCGACGAGCCGTACGCCATGTACGCGGCGCCGCCGCTGATCCCGCAGGCCGCTGCGATGCGGCCAGCGGACTTGCCAAGCGCGGATATGCCGCCGGTGGACCTGCACCCTGCGGATATGCCGCCGGTCGGCCTGCACCCGGTGGACCTGGCGACATCAGACCTGGCGACATCGGACCTGCCCCCAGCCGACGTGTCGTCGTCGGTGGACGTGCCCCCAGCCGACGTGCCGGCAGCGGCGGGCGTCGCGTCCGCGGGAGCGGAGAGCCTTCCGTCGTCAGGCGAAGGCGAGCGCGTCTTGGCCGAAGGCAACTTGGTTCCTGCCGAGTACGGCGGTCCGGTCGAGGTGTCCGACCGCGGGTACGGCGGCGATCCCGAAGACAGTCTCCGGATCAGGGTGCTCGGCCCGTTCCGCGTCGCGGGCGCGGCAGAGCAGCTTCAGCCGAAGCAGGCCGAGCTGGTGCTCGCGCTCGCGCTGGCCGCTCCGGCCGGGTTGTCCAACTCTGCTCTGTGCAGCCTGCTCGGCGCTGACGCCGACCATCCCAAGCCAGGGGATGCGGTGCGGCAGATCATCACCCGGACGAGGCGCCGGCTCGGACCTGCTGGCGATGGGCAGGAGTACATCATTCATGCGGGCAACGGACAGTACTTCCTGCATCCGGCCGCCTCGCTTGACCTGGCGCAGTTCCGCGCGCTCGTCGCGTCCGGGCAGGCCGATGATCTGCGAACCGCCGTCTCGATGATCGCGGGGCCGCCCTTCACCGGCAGCTATTTCTGGTGGATCGACATCCCGCTGCTTGAGACGGTGCGGGCAGAGGTCGTCGACGCTGCGGAGACTCTGGCCGAGTTCGAGCTGGCGACCGGCTCACCGCGGGCGGCCGCCCGGGCCGCGCGCGCGGGGCTGCTAGCCGAGTCCTCCGCCGAGCAGCTCTGGCGTGCTGTGATGCAGGCCGAGCACGCCGCCGGCAACCTAGCGGGCGTCACCGAGGCGTGGCGCCGCTGCCTGGACGCCATCGAGGACATTGTTCCTGGCGGTGAACCGCATCCGGCGACTGAGGAGCTCTACCGGCAGCTCACGATGTCCGCATCGGGCCAGCGTGCCCCCGCGCGCGGATAACCGCTAGGCTACCGACGTTTCGTTAGTTACTCTGATTACTACAGCAATCAGAGGAGTGACCGTGGAGCAGGCGGCGCTTGAGCACCTACGTCAGCTCGTCGAGGACGAGGTCAGGGCACGGTTTCCGGGTGCCGCGATCCAGCGTGTCGCGGTGCTTCAGTACGGGGATGACCCGGCTGTCGAGCCGGGTGAGCTGGTCGCGAGGGTGCTGCTCGCGACGGAGGACTCGGAGGATGAGCACGCCGAGCGTAGGCGCGTGCTGGACGACTTCCACAACGCGTTCGACCGGGAGATCGAGCAGTTCTGGGAGGACTTGTCGCACCGGCTGCCGGAAGCAAGGACGCTTGAGTTCCTCGCTGGTGACGGCAAGAGCGGCCCGCATCTCCGGCTCGGTCGCGGACCGCGATCACTCGAGACGCGCGCGCTTGCGGGCGGCGACCTCACTCCGGTGATGGCCCGCCTCGGGCCAGCGGACCTGGAAACGCTGGACACCCTGATCACCGCGGGGATCGCGAGCAACCGAGCAGACGCTGTGCGATGGGCTCTGGCGCGCATCAGGGAGCGCCCCGCCTATGCGCAGTTGCGCGCGAAGACTCGCGAGATCGACGAACTGAAGGCGCAGTTCTAGCGTCCAGCGTCTCTCTAGCCTAGCCAGTAGCCGAGATGTCGTTGGTAACCGAGATGTCGCTGACGCCGGCTGGGGCGAGGACGTCATAACGCCTGACTGCCTGTGCCCATCCGCGGCCGGTCAGCACGGTTCCGCCCGCGACGCCAACGTGCGTGAGCCCGGCAAGTGACGCGGTCGACGCGCCGCCGGCAAGCTGCAGTCGGGCAGGCACTCCTGCTGGCACCGTCATGCTGACCTGGCTCGCACCGCCTGCGAGCATGATGGCGGCTGTGCCAGCAGGCCGCGGCAGCACCATCCGGATCAGGCTCGAGCCGGCGGTGAAGTCGATCCCGGCTACCTTGCCGGTGCCGAGGTCGAGGATGGTCTGGCTGGCTCCGCCGCTGAACTGAAGCTGCCAGGTGATGGCAGAGTTGAGCTGGACCGTCACTGCGCTCGGACCGCTGCCCTGATGCCCGGCCACACCGCCAAGGAAGAGCCGCACCCGGCCGGCGGACTCGACTAGGTCCGGCCGGATGCCGGAGTGCGCGGGAGTCGATGCGCGCAGGAGTCGCCCGGGCATGGTCGCGGCGGTGACCGTGACGGTGGCCGAGCCGCTCACGACTGCGAGCGTGGCCTGGTCGCGCCCGCCCGCTGCCAGTGAGACCGTGTGCGGCGCGCTCTGGCCGTGGCTGGCGCCTGAGGTCGCACCGGCTGCGCCCGCGCAGCCGGCGGTCGCCGCTGCGCCGGCGATGACCAGCGCCGCTAATCGCTTCCGCACGGGAGCTAGCTGCCCGACAGCCGGCCAGTTACTCACCCAGCAAGTATGAGCGTCGCGGCCGTCGATAGATTGGCGGCACCGACAACCAGGAAGGATCCGGTCGCCGAAATGCCACCAGCTGACAGTGCCTCCAGCGGGCCCGCGATGTGGAATCCGTTCGCCAGCATGCCGGCTGTGGCTGACCACGCCGTGCGGATCGTGCGCGGCCAGGGCGCGACCGTCTATGACGCGTCCGGCCGGGCCTACCTGGACGCGATCGCGAGCCTCTGGTACTGCAACGTCGGGTACGGCCGGGTGGAACTCGGGGACGCCGCAGCCGCGCAGATGCACCAGATCGCCGGCTTCCAGACCTACGAGGTCTTCTCGAACGCGCCAGCCGAGGCGCTGGCCGAGCGAGTGGCGGCGCTTGTGCCCATCGACGGCGCGAAGGTGTTCTTCACGCCGGGCGGAGGCTCCGACGCCGTTGACACCGCGGCGAAGCTGGTGCGCGCGTACTGGCGTGCCGTCGGGCAGCCGGCCAAGCAGGTGATCGTCGGCCGCTCGCACGCGTATCACGGGGTCAATGCATACGGCACATCGCTCGGCGGGATCCCGGTCAATGCCGAGCCGTTCGGTCAGCTAGTCCCGCTGGTGGAGCACGTTCCCTGGGACGACGCAGCCGCGCTGGCAAAGCTCATCGACCAGGTGGGCGCCGACCGGGTCGGCGCCTTCATCTGCGAGCCGGTGGTCGGCGCCGGCGGGGTGTACTTCCCGCCGGAGGGCTACCTGACCGACGTCCGGCAGATCTGCCTCGACGCGAACGTGCTCTTCATCGCCGACGAGGTCATTACCGGCTTCGGCCGGACTGGTGCGTGGTTTGGCAGCCAGCGATACGGCATCGAGCCGGACATGATGACCGTCGCGAAGGGGCTCACGTCCGGGTACCTGCCGCTCGGCGCGGTGATCGCCAGCCCGCGGGTAGCCGAGCCGTTCTGGCGTGCCGGATCCACCGAGATCTTCCGGCACGGCTACACCTACTCCGGCCATCCGGCCGCATGCGCGGTCGGACTGGCCAACCTCGACATCGTCGAGCGCGAGCAACTGGTCTCGCGGGTGCGTGAACTCGAGCCCGCGCTGGCGGCCGCACTCGCCCCGGTCGCACGGCACGAGCTGGTCAGCGAGGTGCGCACTGGGGCTGGGCTGCTCGCCGGAATTGAGATCGCGCCGTCAGTCCGCCAGGCAGATCCTGCGCTGGCCGCCCGGGTGGTGACGGCCGCACGTGAGCGCGGGGTCATCACCAGGCTGCTGCGCGGGGTCGCGCTGCAGGTCTCGCCGCCGTTCGTCATCTCGGCTGAAGAACTGCACCATATGGCCGAGGTCCTGACGGCTGCGCTGGACGCCCAGCTGAGCTGACCGGCCTGCCCCGAGATATCGCCAGGTGTAGCGTGCGGCCATGGCGGAGACGGGTCCTGAGCGCAGGCGTACCGCACTAGAGAGGTTTGACAGCGCGAGCAGAATCATGCTGCGGCTGTCGCTTCAGGCCTTGCCGATGTTCGTCACGATCGCGGTGATCCGGATCCTCGCCAGTCACCTTTAGCTGGTCGCGGCGCTGCCGCCGGTCCCCGTCAGTTGCGCGAGTCGTCCGGCCGCAACGCCCGCAGCACGCAGAGCTTGCTGCCATCCGGGTCGGCCAGTACGACCCAGGTCGACTCGGGTCCGTGGCCGACGTCGACGCGCCGGGCGCCGAGCGTCAGAAGCCGGGCAACCTCCGATGCCTGGTCCTTTGCCGCGACTGTCGTCTCCGGCGCAGCCCGTTGTCCACGCTACTTTCGTGGCGGTATCCAGCCGCCGACGATCACAGCCCGTCCGCAACGAGATTGCGGGCAATGAGGCTGCCCACGGCTACGACCTCGCTGCCGCTGTAGCCGGTCGCGTGAACTGTCTCGCCGAGTTTCAGCTCTTTCTTGAAGTGGAGCAGGCTGGTCAGGGATGGCACTGCGTGCGAGTTAAGCTCCAGCAGGCCGCTGGTGTCGCAAGCCAGGTCGTCCTTCTCACAGACCTGGTAGGCGACATCCTTGAAGTACTTCGCGACGTCCTTGGTCGTGCCGGGCGGCGCGCAGGAGTCGCGGGTCCGGGAGTGCGGGATGATCAGGACGTCCAGGGCGTGGCACAGGCCATAGTCTCCCCACGGCGCGTTCCCCGCGTTGGGCACGACCGATGACTTCATCCGCTCGGGGTCGGCGATGAGAACCGCGCCCTTGATCATGGACATGAGCCCGGTCTGGCCCGTGCCGGCGATGGCGTTGAGGACGTTGTGGATGACCATCGAGCCTTGCGAGTAGCCGGCGAGCACGACCATGGGCTGCTGGGCGGCTGACTGGCAGGAGCCGTAGAGCTGGGCCAGGTAGGTGTTGAGCTCCGATTCGCCCTGCTCCTCATCGGAGATGTACCTGGGCAGATTCACGTCCATCAGCTGGTGCCAGTCGGTGACGATCGTCTTAATGGCGCCGATGGCAGAGGCGGGGAACTTCAGCCCGGCAGTCAGCAGGTCGTCCGACACCGCCTTGTAGGGCAGTTGGTCCACGGCAATCGTCTCGGTGACGCCATCGGCCTTCAGCTGGTCCCTGATGCCGGTCAGGACGGCGTCGGTCTCTGGCGAGACTGACATGTCAGTGGCGCCCTTGTACGGCTGCCCGGAGCCGCGGACGCTGATGAAATCCAGCTGGTCACATTGGCTCGACGCGGCCGCCGCCCTCGGATTGCCGCTCGGGATACGGGCCGTCGGCGCCGCGGATGCCGCCGTGGCCGACGCCGCCAGACCAATCGCTGCTGCCGCCGCCGCAACTGCCGTGATGGCCCCGATGGCGCGGCGTCCGAGGACATCAGTGGCAAATCGCATTGTCATCAACCCGTTCCGTTAGCTGGCTCCGCGGCTGCTGTGCGGTAGATAGTGCCGTAAATCCCTCCAAGAGGGCAATGGGGAGTTTCCTCATCCCCGCCCCACCCGAATGCCGCTCAGGTGCGGGCTCGGCGCCAGTCGCCGCCCTCGTACATTGGCCTCATGCCGAGTACGCACGACATTCCGGGCACCGGCGAGGTGCTGATGACAGGCGCGCCGCCGTTCCCCGACCCGGCCCGTGTCACGCTCGGGAACTGGCAGGACCCGCCGTTCAACCGGTGGGCGTTCCAGCACATCCGGGAGCTGATCCCGACCGCGCGGATCCCTCGCGGAGACGGCAGACCGCGGCTCCTGCCGCGGGCGGAGCGTGATCTGTCTGCCCTGAGCTTCCGCTCGGGCGGCCGTCGGCTGACGGTCGGCGAGATGCTGGCTGAGACCTCTACCGACGGTTTCCTCGTGCTCCATCGCGGCCGCATCGTGACCGAGCAGTACTTCAACGGAATGGGGCCGGACACACCGCACCTGCTCATGTCGGTCTCCAAGTCGGTAGTGTCCACGGTGGCCGGCATCCTGGCCGGACGCGGCTCGCTCGACACCGCCGCGCCAGTCGTGCGGATCGTGCCGGAGCTAGCGGCCACCTCGTTCGAGGGCGCCACCGTGCAGCACCTGCTCGACATGCGGGCGGGGACGCGGTTTGACGAGTCCTACGACAACCCAGAGGCTGACGTCCGCACTTACGAGCGCGTCTATCTGTGGCGACCCGACACCGGCGACCCCCGGCCGGCCGACGCGCTGTCCTACTACGCGACGCTGGTGAACGACGGCGATCACGGCGGCCCGTTCCGGTACCGGTCCATCCTCACCGACGTGCTGGGCTGGGTGCTGGAGAAGGCCGGCGGCGCGCGGCTGCATGAGCTGATCGCCACGCTGGTCTGGCAGCCGATGGGTGCTGAGTTCGACGCCGAGATCACCGTCGACGGGCATGGCAACGCAATGGCGGATGGCGGCATCTGCGCGACTCTGCGCGACCTCGGCCGCTTCGGCTTGCTGTTCGCCCCGCCGCGCCGCCTCCCGGTCGTGCCGGCCGCCTGGATCCGGGACACCATCTCGGGGGCTCCGGACGGACAGCAGGCGATGCGCGCTGGAGGCGAGACACGGACACTCCCAGTCGGCGCGCATTACCGCAACTGCTGGTGGGTAGCCGAGCCCGACATCCCGTTCCTTTATGCCTGGGGGATCAATGGCCAGCACGTGTTCGTGCACGTGCCGAGCCAGACCGTCGTGGTCAAGCTGTCCACCTGGCCGACCGCCGTCAGCCCGGTGATGCCGATGACCGTCGACGCAGCGAAGACGATCGCTGCAGCGCTATCGGAGTCACCGGCCTGACAAAAGCCGTCTGACGCTGGCTACGGGGCGATGACAGCCGCGACCGGGTAGCTGCCGACGTTGATCCGCCTGGCCGCGTGGTGCGTGCGGGTGTTGACGAGCGTGATTTGATCGCCGTATCCGTCGATCACCACAGCCAATTCACCGGACGGAGCCAGGTCAATGGCGGTCGGATAGGAGTACACCCCGACCGAGATCGGCCGCCCGGTGCGGCCTGTACTGACAGACAGCGGTGTCACGGTGCCGGAGATCGTGTTCACGACAAACGCGGTCTGGCCCGACGCGGTGACGGCGATAGCGGTCGGCGAGTAGCCGACCTTCACCGGGCGGCCGGCTGCCAGCCCTGGGCCCCCTGGCCCGTCGCCGTCATGTGCGGTCGTCGTCAGCGGCGTCACCGCCTCGGAGTCGCCGTCGACCGCGAGGACAGTCTGGCTGTCGGGCGTGACGGCCAGCGCGTCTGGCGCCTGCCCGACGGGGACCGGCGGGCCGGGCCGCCAGGTCCTGACGCTGATGGGCGTCACGGTATCGGAGCCGTAGCTGGCCACGTACGCGGTCGATCCGTCCGGCGCGACCGCGACTGCGAACGGGTAGCTGCCCACCCGGATCGGCCGACCCGGCGAGCCGGAGGCGAGACTGATCGGCGTCACGGACCCGCCGCCCCAGTCGAGCACGAATGCCGCGCGACCGTCGGGCGTGATCGCGATGCCGCGCGGCTCACTTCCCGCCGGGATCGCCGCCCCGGCGTGCCCGGTGCGAAGGTCAATCGGCGTGACCGAGTCCGAGCCCTCGTTGGTCACGTAGGCAGTCGATCCGTCCGGTGTGATGGCGATGGCCTGCGGGTCGCTCCCGACTCGGATCGGTTTGCCGGCCCGGCCAGATCGCGTGCCAATCGGCGTGACCGTGCCGGAACCCGCGCTGACGACGTAGGCAGTGCCGCCGCCGGGTGCGAGAGCAATGGCGACCGGGTCCGCGCCGACCCGGATCGGCTTGTCCGCATGCCGGGTCACGATGCTGACGGGCGTGACGGAACTGGATGCGGAGTTCACCACGAACGCGGTCTGGTGCCGCGGCGGCGGCGCCTCGGTGGATCGGACCGTGGCCGGCCGGCTCGCCGTCGCCCCGGTGAGTGAGCGGCTGCGGGCCTTCGAGGCGGGAGGGCGGGCCGCCGCGGCGGAAGCAGCCCTTGCCGGAGCCGCCGCCAGCCCGCTCGCCGGCCCACGGCGGAACACGTCGTTCACCGGCTGCGCATACCGGTCGTTCGCGGTCAGCGTGCTCAGGCCGAGCGCGGCCTCGATGGTGCGCAGCAGGCTGTAGTGGGTGTACCGGACGTGCGAGACATAGCCCTGCCGGACCCCTGCGGAGCCGATCATGATGGTCGCCACTCGCTGTGCTGGACGCTGGTGATCGTAGCCGTCCTCGTCGAACGTGATGATGGCCAGCGACCGCTGCGTTCGCCAGGCCGGCGAGGCCATGATCTCGCTCAGCTCCGTGCGCAGGAAGCTGTCCCCAGCCCGGATGCCGCAGCCTTCCATGTCCGCGCAGTCGTCGGGGCTTACCCAGGCGAAACTCGGCGTGGTGGTCGCGGCAGCCAGGTCGTGCTGCAGCGCTTGCAGCGGCACCAGATGCGCCGCGCAGTACGCCGGCCGGTCCCGCACGTCGGCGAAGTAGGTCATCGGCATGTCGTCGTCCCAGTAGTAGCCGTGAACGGTGTCGTCGCACGGCCCGTCCGCGCTCTGCAGGTACGCTTTCCAGCTCTCGCCGGCTGCGTCCACGAGGTCGCCGAGATTGGGCGCGCGGATCGTGTACTGCGGGTTCTCCTCGAGCGGGTCGTCCAGCGGGATCCCGAACGTGCTGCCACCAGCGAGCGCCAGGTAATTGCCGTCGCTCGGGTGCTCCTCGGCGAAGAAGTTGGCGAGCAGGCTCGCGCGCGGCAGCAGGCTGTTGAGGTACGGGGCCTGCCTGGCGTTGCCGATCACGGAACCGAAGTCCTCGTTCTCGAAGTAGAACAGGAAAACATGCTGGTAACGCGGCACGTGCGCGGTCGGTGCCGTGAGCACTGCGCGGCGCGCAGGAACTGCGACGCTGAACCGGATGTTGTCCGCTACGCCGCGGTCGTAGCCGGCGTAGGGCGCATACGGGCCGTCGATGTTCTTCAGCGTGGTCGCCAGCGTGACCACTACGGCTGCGTGCGCTGTCCCCGCGGGGAGCCGTCCGCCCCGTGACCTGAAAGCTATGGTTGCCGTCGGCCCGCGACCGCCAACCGGGCCGACGGCGGCGCGTCCCAGCGCCCGACCGGCCGTGGACAGGAACGTGACCTGCACCGCCGCAGAGCTGGTGTTGCTGCCCCCGAGCCAGGCGGACAGGCGGAAGGCCGGTGCAGCAGGCGGCCCCGTTCCGGTTCCTGAGCGTAGCGAGACAACCTGCCGCAACCTGGCCGAGCCGCCGGCGCCACCGGCAAACATCTGGCCGCCGCGCACCCTCGGCCGGCGCGCGGTCGCAGCCGGGAAGCCGTGCGTGCCGTAGCGCACCACGGTCGGCAGGCCGGTCAGGATCTGCCAGCCGGGGATGGTGACCGCATCCCAGCCGCGTGCCGAGTAGGCGCCCGCCTGGGCGCCCGGATTGAGCAGCAGGTTCGTGCCCGGCGGCGCTTTCGCAGCGGGTGCCAGCTCGGCCGCGAGACCGGCTGCCCTGGCGCTGCCTGCGTTCGCTAAGCGAGCCGCTGCCAGCGTCTCCGGACCCGGTGTGGCGGCGAGCACGCCAAGTGCGCACGCGATAGCAGCGATGATGACGCGTCGGGTCATTGAGCGGTCTCCTCTGCTGGGATCTGCACCCACGCGAGACTTCGGGCCGTGGGTGCGGCGTTGCTGTCGCTGTGGTGCACTTTTGACGCACCCATGCGAGGCTTCGGGCCGTGGGTGCGGCGTTGCTGTCGCCGCCTGCCTCCGCCGAGGCCGGTCGAGGATGCCGGCGGGCGGCGCTCAGTTGGTGATGCTCGAGTCGATGACCGTGGGCTTAGTCACCTTCTGGTCGACGTCGTCGAAGATGCCGGGCAGGTTCACGTAACCCCCGCTCGGGTTGGCGTGCAGCGTCGAGTGCTCGATGGTCAGCTTGCCCGAGCCCGAGTCGACGACGAAGAACACAGCGCCGCCCTCGCCCTTGCGCGCCACGTTGTCGCGGATGATCGTTCCGTCGATCAGCACGTTGTAGTTGTCGCCGTCGGTGTAGATCGCGCCGCCGCTGCCCCCGCCTGGCGTGCCGGCGGCCTTCGGGTTCTCGCCCCAGCCGGTGGTCTTGTTCCTGGTGAAGAAGCTGTTGAACACGTCCCAGCCAGCGTCGATGCTGCTCAGCGCACCGCCGTTGGAGCACTTGCCGCCGCGGAAGGTGTCGCTGGTGATGTACACCGGCCGGCCAGGCCACATGCCGAGGGCGCGGATCGCAGCGCCGCCGAGGTCGGGCCCGGTCTTGTAGCACCTGTTGCTCACGAAGCCAGAGTCGACGACCTTGAGCTGGCCGCCCTCGGCGAAGATGGCGCCGCCGCCGTAGTCCGAGGTGCTCGTCTGCCGGACGCCGGAGTAGGCGTCAGCGAACGTGATGTTCTGCACCACGAGCAGCGGCCAGTGCTGCTGCCAGCAGTCACTTGTGGTCCAGACCTGCTTCTTGTCGCAGGTGTTCTGGTACAGGATCCGGACCTTTCCCATGCCGTTCAGCGTCACCTTGCCGCCACCGTCGAGCACGGTCTCGCGGTGCGTGTTCACCACCTTCGCGGTGGCCCGCATGTCGATGGTGACCGGCTTAGGGCCGCAGTCGAACGTGATAATGCCGCCCTTGGCGACTGCCTTCACCACCGCGGCCGACGTGCACCCGGACGGCGTGCCTCGGCCGATAACGTGATTCGGATGGCTGGTGCTGACCGCTCGGGCAGCGGCTGGCACCTTCGCGCCCCCGTCCGGGTTGCCCCACCGTGGCTGCGCGGTGGCCGGCGCCGTCCCGGTCGGGCCCGTGCTTGCCGGATCAGCTGTGCTTGCCGGACCAGCAGTGCTTGCCGGACCAGCAGTGCTTGCCGAAGCAGCAGTGCTTGCCGAAGCAGCGAACCCGCTGCCGGCCAGCGCGAGCGCCGCTCCGAGAGCGATCAGCAATCCGCCAAAGCCACTCAAGCTTCGCATGACGCACCATGCTAGCCGCGGCTTGCGTCATGTGTGTCTGGTTCCAGCCCGGGGAGGAGGAAGCCATGACACAGATCCCGCAGATCATGCTGAACGACGGCCAGACAATCCCGCAGTTCGGCTTCGGCACCTTCCAGATCAGCCGGGAAGACACCGTGGCGGCCGTCTCGGACGCGCTTGAGGCAGGCTATCGGCACATTGATACTGCCGAGATGTACGGGAACGAGGCCGAAGTCGGCGCAGCCATTCGCAGCTCCGGGCTAAGCCGGAGCGATGTGTTCGTGACGACCAAGCTCTCGAACGAAGCGCACCGCCCAGCTGACGCCCGGCGGGCCTTCGACGGCTCCCTGCGGGCCCTGGACTTCGACTACGTCGACCTGTTCCTGATCCACTGGCCGCTGCCGACCCGCTACGACGGCGACTACGTGTCGACCTGGGAGACGCTGACTGAGTTCTACCGGGACGGACGGGCACGGTCGATTGGCGTCTCCAACTTCCAGCCGCATCACCTGCGCCGGCTGCACCAGGAGGCCGAGGTCCCGCCCGCGGTCGACCAGTTTGAGGAGCATCCGTACCTGACCCAGGATGAGCTGCGGCGGTTCTGCGCGGAGCACCAGATCGCGGTCGAGGCCTGGTCGCCACTCGCCACCGGCATGCTGCTCGGCGACCCGACGATCGGCGACATCGCGCGCAGGTACGGCAAGACGCCGGCGCAGGTCGTCCTCCGCTGGCACATCGAGCGCGGCGACATCGTCTTCCCTAAGTCCGTCACACCAGCCCGGATCAGGGAGAACATCGACATCTTCGACTTCGAGCTGTCCGGCGAGGACGTCGAGGCGATCAGTGCGCTGAACCGGAATCAGCGCACTGGCGGCGATCCGGATAAGTTCGACTGGATCCCCGGCTAGCTCAGCATCCTCCTGTCAGCTGGGTGACCAGGGCCGGCCGCCCCTACCTCGTCCGCCGGCGCAGAAGGCGATCACGCCGGCCAATGCGACGACCCTGACGCAAGAGCGGACCGGTCGAAGCTGGTGCATGTTTGCCGCCACACACCGGGGGGAAGCTGCCCGCCCCGGCGGCTGTTGACTTCATACTGGAAGTCAGATCACCAAAGTGGGCAGAGGGCAGCGATGCGGTTGAGGTCCGGCGTTGCGATCGACTTGGGCACCGTGAACACGCTGGTGCACGTGATCGGTCGCGGGATCGTCATCGAGGAGCCGTCGGCGATCGCGGTGAGCCGGTCGACCGGCCATGTCGTTGCGGTAGGCCATGCCGCGGACGCTCTGACGGGCAAGGAGCCGCTGGATATCGAGGTCATTCACCCGCTGCGTGATGGCGTTATTGCCGACCTCGAGGCCACCGTGGCGATGCTGCAGGAGTTCATGCGCCAAGCGCATCTGCGACGGCGGCTCGGCCGGAGCGGGGCGGTGATCTGCCTGCCGGTGGAAGCGACCTTCGTGGAGCGCAGATCAGTCGTCGCTGCCGCCGAGGCGCTGAAGCCGCGGTGCCGGGTGCGCCTCGTGGATGAGCCGGTGGCTGCCGCGGCGGGGGCGGGCTTCGATCTGGCCGAGGGCTCGGGGGCGTTCATCGTCGATATCGGCGGCGGCACCACGGAGGTCGCGGTGCTGGCAGGCAGCCATGTTGTCCGCGCCAGGTCGCTCCGCATTGGCGGGAATGCCATGGACGACGCGATCACGAGAGCCGTGAAGCTCGAGCACGGCCTGCTGATCGGCCGGAACGCGGCCAGGAATCTGAAGACGACGCTCGGACTCGGCGACGGGACAATCACCGACGCAGAGACCGTTGGCGTGGACGCCGCTCGCCGGGTGCCACGGGTGGAGCGCGTCTCAGCGAAGCTAGTTGCCGCTGCCATCGAGCCGTCCGTCCGTGCGATCGCGAGCGCGGTGGAAGAGA
>Ga0335074_10008170_pt1 | contig 14545 bp, 14 predicted proteins | sample Lox_Sample_23_FD_206715 | JGI IMG/M metagenome (GOLD analysis project Ga0335074, IMG submission 206715) | Soil microbial communities from Loxahatchee National Wildlife Refuge, Florida, United States - Lox_Sample_2.3 | ecosystem: Environmental > Terrestrial > Soil > Wetlands | place: USA...
TACGTGTACGGGACCTTCCGGTGCGTGCAAAATTAGGTTGATCCATGCCGACTTCGGTCAAGCCTCAGCTTTCGCAGTTCGCTCTTGACGTTGCGGAGGGACTTTCGCGGAACCAGAAGAAGTTAGCGCCGCGCTATTTCTACGATGACCTGGGCGCCGCTCTTTTCGAAGCGATCACGCTGCTGCCCGAATATGGCCTCACGCGCGCAGACGAACGGCTCATCAGCCTGCATGCACCCAAGATCGTATGCGAGACGGGCGCAGTATGGGAGATCGCTGAACTTGGAAGCGGAACGGGGAAAAAAACCAGACGCATCCTAGAAGCTTTCTCAGAGTTGAATGGCTTGACGACCTATCGGCCCATCGATGTGTCCTCTGCCGCTCTCGCGCATTGCGAGCGCGAATTGTCCAGCTTGGCCCGAGTTGAGCCTATTTGTGGAGATTGGATGGAAGGTTTGGCCACCGCAGTCCGTTCACGGCGGTCGGACAGACCCCTCCTCCTGCTGTTTCTCGGTAGCTCCATCGGTAATTTGGATCGCGAGTCCATGGTCAGCTTTCTTCGGCAGTTGCGCTCGCATTTGCGGCCGGCAGACTTTTTCCTGCTAGGAGCCGACCTTGTCAAAGATATAGACATCATGCGTGCTGCTTACGATGATGCAACCGGGGTGACAGCCGCGTTCAATCTGAACTTGCTCGGGCGGATGAATCGCGAACTTGCAGCGAATTTCGAGCTAAGTTCATTTGCGCATGAGGTTCGGTGGAACTTTGGCTCGCGCCGGATCGAAATGCACTTGCGCTCCCGCAGCGATCAGACCGTCTGCATCGAGGCGCTTGAGGCAAGTTTTGTCTTTCGTGCCGGTGAGACAATCTGGACTGAGTCCTCCCACAAGTTCACTGAAGCCGAACTGGATTCCTATGCGTATTCGAGCGGCTTTGCACCCGTCCACATGTGGACCGATCAGGAATGGCCTTTCGCTGAGGCGCTCTGGCAAGCTGTCTAGGCGAGTACAAGACCGCGCCCGGGACGTTCGGAACGGCAGAATCACACAAGCGTCTAAGTTGCCGGAACTAAGCTTCGAGACGAGCGCCTCCCCATACATTTGCGCATGTCTTCCAGGGATATTCCGCTTCGATCATACGGCGACAGCAGGACGAATGGGATATACATTTGGTATTTTGAGCTGAGTTGCAGCGGCGGCAGGAAAGTCGGGCGCAGCCGCCAAATGTTTGCAAAGCGTAAGCGCCTGTGCAACCACCTGATCCATGTTGTAGTACTTATACGTTGCCAGCCGCCCGACAAAATGAACTCGGTTATGCGACGCGGCCAATTCGGAATACCGTTTGTACAAAGCTGCATTTTCGGCAGTTGGAACTGGATAATACGGGTCACCAACACTCGCGGGATACTCGTAGACTACACTTGTTTGGCGGTGTGACTGCCCGGTCAGATGCTTGAATTCGGTGACGCGCGTATAGGCGTGATCATTTGGATAATTGATTACAGCGACGGGTTGTAGATATTCCGTATTGAGCGTCTCGTGCCGGAAAGACAGCGAGCGATATGGAAGCTCACCGAATCGAAAATCAAAGAACTCATCTACCGGGCCCGAATATATGATTTCGTGGAACTTTACCTCTTTGACCACATCCCTGAAATCACACCCGAGCTCGAGAGATATGTTCGGATGATCCAACATATTCTCAAACATACGTGTATACCCGTGCTTTGGCATTGCCTGAAATCGGTCGGTGAAGTATCGATCATCGCGATTCGTTCGAACCGGGATGCGAGCAGTCACTTGCGCGTCTAATTCCGAGGGGTCTCTTCCCCACTGCTTTCTAGTGTAATTGCGGAACAGTTTCTCATATAAATCGCGTCCTACTTTGCTGACGACAACATCTTCCGATGTCTTGATCGAACTGCGGGTTTCGGCGCGCGCAGAAAAAAACTCTTCGACCGCTTGCTCCGAACTAAGATTGAGATTATAGAGCAGGTTCACCGTATCCAGATTGATAGGCACGGGGACTAGCTTGCCATCCACTGATGCAAGCACGCGATGCTGATAATCACGCCAATGAGTGAACTGCGATAGGTATTGAAATACCTGCTCGGAGTTTGTGTGAAAGATATGAGGACCGTAACGGTGGACCAGCAGTCCGGCGGCATCGAAGTGATCGTAGGCGTTGCCGCCGATGTGGTCGCGGCGATCGACAACCAGCACTTTTTTGCCGTAGGAGCGGGCCATTCGCTCGGCGCTTACAGCACCGGCAAAGCCAGCTCCGACCACCAGGTAATCAAACATGTAGAGTGTCTCCGGCGGAATTCTCATTGCGCAGCGATGGTCGGCCCTGGCTTACGGCTAACTGGCTCAACATAATCTTCTCTTCAACCAGGCGGTTCATTTCACTCCATGTTTTGTCCCACGATGACTTTGCCAGAAAGCTATCGATGGACAAGCCAAGTTCACTGCTTGGTGGAGTTTTGAGGAGGCATTCAGCAACCCTGATAAATTCACTGGGTCCAGTTGCGATGCTTACCAATCCCTGATCCCCATAAGGAGTGACCACGTCTCTAATTGGCGTCGAGATCACTCGAAGGCCGGCGGCCAAATACTCGGGCGTCTTCGTCGGGCTAATAAACCGCGTCGATTCGTTCAGAGCGAAAGGAAGCATCCCGACATTCCAACCCGACAAATAATCCGGCAAGTCATCGTACGCCTTCATGCCGAGATAGTGAATGTTGTGAGCCCGCGGCAAGGAAGCCGGATTAATTTTTGCCACGGGCCCGAGCAGGATCAGTTGCCACTGGGGTCGCTGCGCTGCTATCTCCGCGATCAATTGCAGATCCATGCGCTCATCGATTACACCTGCATAACCAAGCCGCGGGCGTGGCAGACTCGACTGATCCTCAGGTTCGATCTTGCAAACTCTTGCACGAGCAAAATGCGCTACATCCACGCCGCTTGGAAACAGATGCACAGATGAATGCTGCTTGCGCTTGGCTTCAAAAAGGCTTGCTCCGCCTGTAAAGACAAGATCTGCGTCGCGGAATAAGGCTTGCTCATTTTCTCTCATGGCGGGAGGCGCGCCGGCGAACGCGGACAACTCGTCCATGCAGTCATAAACGGTTACGATAGGGCGGAGATTCGATGTAAATTGCCTAGCCATCGGCGTGTAGTACCAAGTAATGTAATCGTCTAGATTGTGGTCTGCAATGAGCGTGTTTAGAAGATCTTTCTGCAATTCGATCGATGCCTGCACAGAGAGCCCCCGTGGCAAAACTGGGGTACTAACGCGGACACCGGTCTTTGCACAGACGGTAGAACATAAGTGCGGCTGGCAGTCGTCAAACAGCGGCTCCTCGAAAAAGAAGACGCGACGACGAGGTGCGAAGCGACTCATTAGATGCTGGGGACGTTGGAATACGAATCCCCAGCGAAGATGAGAAAGACAGATCAGGTCGATGTTCTTGAGAGTCATATATGAATTGCTTAGTTTCTGCGAATCGCTGCTGTTGACTGAGGAGAGCGTCGGCCAACGCCCAATAAGTTTCTCGATTACCATCGGCATCCGCGTAATCGAATAAGCCGTTATGACAATGGCGGTCGTCTTCCCAGCCTGGATGATTCAAGATCGGATATAAACAGATACCGTGAACTGGAATGCCCACGCCGCGAGCAGCAAATACTTCATCGCAGACATAGTTGAACCAGTCCGCACGACCGCAATCTTCGGTGCCCGTTTCTGAGACGAAGATAGGGCGCTGGTAACGATCCCAGACTTCATGCAATATTGCGCGAAATGGACGGTATCTCGAATCGTCGCGCGTGAGCACGGACGAGTTATGTACCCACTCGTTACGGTCATAAAAATTCACCCCGAGGACGCCTAGGTACTCCGGTTTGCCACCAAGCTCCGGAGACATGCGGCCACACAACATATCCCACGCTTGAAATTGCGCTTCCGTGTACATTGCAGCCTCGGCCTCATCGCCTGGAATAGCGGGATCACCGACAATATGGATAACGGGTTCTGGAGAAATCAGTCTGGCGTTAGGAATTTCATTGAGCAAGATTTCGCTTGCTGCCGCAGCGGCTCTGACCAAATTACGCTTGAGCTCATGACCACGATCCTTCGCATGCGGATTGATGCATCCCTTATCACCACCGCCCCAGGATAAGAACGAAATCTCGTTGATAGGCGCAAAGGCACGGGGACTGCATTGCCTCCGCTTGAGATATTGCGTAAGCGCGAACGTGAAGCGCGCAAACCGAGCGGGGAAATGCTTCGAAAAGACGTCGATGTGATTCGGCCAGCCGAAATGCAAGAGATCCAGCAAAACTTCTGTATGGGTTTCGGCCGCGGCGTCCAGAACCAGCGCCAACGAATCAAATTCGTAAGTGCCAGGTATCTCTTCGATCAGATGCCACCGAGCGGCAATACGAATGGTGCGAATTCCGAGTCTACGAATGCGTTGGTAATCTTTTGAAGCGAAGCGGTCGTGATGCGTCGACCTGAGCAGGTCGAGCCGTTTTCCATCGCGTAGCTTGTGCGTAGAGCACTCAAAGCCGGCTTGGAAGAAACTTCGGAACATAACTTCTGGAGATGGCAACAGCTTTCCCTATAGGCGCCCCGCGGTATCGGTAAAGAAGTTGGGCGCTTCCGTGTTCTCCAACTGGGGAGAAATGTCGGCATGATATTTACAAGAATCAAGCGCTACGCCTAACCCCTGCGTTAGATAGATATCAAATAGAGGGATTTAGTTACGCAGCCCGTATTTTCGCGAGTGCCAGTAACGTTCAACGCGTGACCTCCGCTCGTTGCGAGCGACAAAGCAATTCTTGCAGCGTCGTTCACGCTCACGCCGTCGCCACGCCCAAGCCGCGCAACCCGGTAGTCAGGGCTACTTTCCGCACAAGCTGGGGAAGCGGCCGAGTCCTTCCTCGCCGACTCGACGGCTGCGATGCCGATACCCGCTAAGACACCAGGCCCTGGCCAGTAGAGACATTGTCCTGCCTGCGTCTAAGGCCCTCTTCGATTACGGGCTCATTCGCTGCTGATATTCTAGAAAGGCACATCGCAGTACGTCGGGGCCGGTAGCTCAGCTGGTAGAGCATCGCACTTTTAATGCGGTGGTCGCGGGTTCGATTCCCGCCCGGCTCACCAATCTTTGGCTTGTCCGGACCGGAGACATAGGTAACAGTTTGTTCCTAAGACATAGGTAACACTTTAGGTCCAAACGGATTTTCAAGGGGCTGCAAAGTTTTCTCCTCCAGGTCGACGTAACCGAGGTCGTAGTGCATGAAGCTGACGAGCCAAATGCCGTCGTCGACTTCTCTGATACCGACCGCCTGGCCGGCCAGGCAGGTGCTGAGATTGATCTTCTTGCGGTAAAGACAAAGCCGGCCGCAGTTGGTGACCACGACGGTCCTGTCGTGGAAGGGGTAGTGCGGCTCACCGATTCCACGGTACAGCGTGGTCGAAGACGCATAGACCTCAGCCGGGCACTTCATGTCGAGCGCCTCATGCGGGCGATCATGGTTGAATTCGTGCAGGAAGGCATCGAATTTGGCTTGTTGCTGCAGCAGATTGGCTCCTGCGGGCCGGGTGGCTTCTTTCTTGAGCGTGAGGTGCATACGCTCGTGGCGGCCGTTCTGTTGCGGATGGCCGGGCCGAATACGTTCGATCGTGATGCCCAGGCGCAACCACCAGACCGAGAGTTTCGATAGGTTGAAGAGCCCGTTGGGGGACGCGAAGGGCACGCCGTTATCGGAGCGGATTGCCTGCGGCAGCCCGCGTTCTTTGAATAGGCGCTCAAAGGCTGTGAAAGCGAACTGTTCCTGGTTGGATTCCATGGCTTCGCACAGCAGCAGATAGCGCGAGGCGTGATCGGTGACGGTCAGCGGATAGCAGTAACGCTGATTGCCCAACCGGAACTCGCCTTTGTAATCGGTGCACCACAAGGCATTGGGGCTCAGGCCCGAGGAAAGAGGCGTGCCTTCTGTGCGGGTCCTGGAGCGCTTCGCCCGGGTCACCAGCCCGTGGCGATCCAGGATGGCGTGAATGGTGCTGCAGGCCAGCCCCCTTACCTTCTGCGGCAGCCGCCTCAGGAGGCGTTCACAGATCTTGCTCGCGCCCCAACTCGGCTTCTCCTGCTTGGCAGCGACAATCGCCGCTTGCACCTGCTCGGCCAAGCTATTGGCGTATCGGTGGGGGCGCCGCGCTCGATCCGTGAGCCCCTCCAATCCGCATTCCTCATAGCGGTCCACTATCTTGTAACCGGTCTTCCGGGAGATCCCGAACTCGCGGCACAGCGACGCCATACTCTCGCCGTCTTTGAGCCGAATCACGAATCGCATGCGCTCGTCCATCACAGAACATTTCCTCCATGGCATGTTTTATCCTGCCTCGTAGCAGGCAACATGTGTTACCCATGTCTCCGGTACGTTCTGTTACCCATGTCTCAGGCCGGACACTTTGAGGTATAGAACGGGCACACTCTTCAAATAAGGGCGGATCTGGTGCGTATCGTGGGATCAATGGCGGGCAATATTCAAATTCACGTCCGCTGCTGATCACATTGACTTCGCCAGACGTAAGGCGAAAGCATTAACACTGACCATTGCAAGAGTTCGAATGAAAAGAGCCGCCCAAATCATGAGCGGCTCCCATTGAATCTAAAGTGGTGCGGAGAGGGGGACTTGAACCCCCACGGTGTTACCCGCTAGCACCTCAAGCTAGTGCGTCTGCCAATTCCGCCATCTCCGCGATTAAGCAACTACTTCGTCGGGCCGCTGTGCGCTGGAGCGGGCTTCGGTGCCGGCTGGTTTTTCTGGACTACAGGCGCCGGCGCCCGGCGATTTTGCAACACGCTGCCCGCGCCCGCCGCGACCGTATGGGATGAAATCGCCAACGCCAGCGACGTCACCATAAACAGAGAGGCTGCAACGGTCGTCGCCTTGGAAAGAACCGTCGCCGTTCCGCGGGGGCCGAACACCGTCTGTGAACCCATGCCACCAAACGCTCCCGCCAAGTCGGCGGCCTTACCGCTCTGCAGCAAGACAACAATGATCAAAAAAAAGCAGATAATGACGTGAACAATCGTCAGCGTAACGTGAAACATGGGTCAGCTTCGAGTATAGCAACGCAGGACAGGATGCAAAACTGGAGCGATGGGCGATTTTGCCGAACGAAATGACCCGGCGGGGGCCGATTTTGCCAAACGAACCCACCGGCTGTCGCTGGCGGAGTTGCGCGACGATTACGGGCGCACCCCCCTGAGCGAGCTGAATTGCGATTCGAACCCCATTGTTCAGTTCGAGCGTTGGTTCAAGGACGCGCAAGCTGCTGATTTAAAAGAGCCAAACGCCATGATCCTGGCTACGGCCACAGCCGGCGGCCGGCCCTCTTCGCGGGTCGTGCTGCTCAAGGAAGTGAGCGACTTTGGCTTCGTTTTTTATACCAACTATGAAAGCCGTAAGGCTCAGGAGATCGAAACGAACCCATTCGCCGCATTGACCTTTCATTGGCCGGAACTGGGGCGGCAAGTTCGCGTGGAAGGCCGGGTGCAACGCGTCCCGCAGGAACAATCGGCGGCCTATTTCCACAGCCGGCCGAAAGGCAGCCAGCTCGGCGCGTGGGCGTCGCGCCAGAGCGCCGTCCTGCCGAATCGTGAGCCGCTGGAAGCGAAATGGGCTGAATTGCAGGAGCAGTATGCAACCAATGACGAGGTGCCGGTCCCGGAGTTCTGGGGTGGATACTGCGTCGTTCCGGAGAGCATTGAGTTTTGGGAAGGGCGTCCGAATCGATTGCATGATCGCGTTCGGTACCGAAGAAGCGGTGAGAAGAAGTGGATCATTGAACGGCTTTCACCGTAGCCCAAAATTGCGATATCCTTACTGCCAAGAGGCGCGATGAGAACTGCTAGAGCAATTGCCGGGTTGGTGTTGGCGGTTTCGGGGGCGAGCAGCACGGAAACCGTGGTCCGCGGCTGGCTTTCCGATGAGCAATGTGCCCGAGGACGCGCATCGAGTGGCGCTTACACGCAGACGAATCCCGACTGCGCCCGGGAGTGCGTCCGATCAGGCAAAAAGATCGTGCTCATCGACGGCGAGGCACGCCGCATACTGATCATCGAGAACCAGCAACAAGCTATGGAGAGCGTAGGGAACTATGTCGCCGTTACGGGTGAAATTGATGCCCGGAAGCAAACGTTGTACATCACATCTCTGAAGCTTCTTGAAGTCGGTCACGCTTCCTGTGAGCGGCCGAAGAAGGCAAACAAATAGCGAACCTCTGCTGACTCAACGAACCTTTGTATCCGCACGTCTTTTCAGTGTGCTCCGGACTGTATTGATTCTGGCTCTTAGTGTATCCGGCCTGGTCGCGAACCCCACCATGGATGGGCTGATCGCCCAGGTTCAGGGCCGGTACAATGCGGCGCGGACGCTCTCGGTGCATTTTGTTGAGAGCTATAGCATTCAGGGCCATCCACGTCCGCCGGAAAGCGGCACTCTCACCCTGCGCAAGCAAGGCAAGATGCGATGGGACTACACGCACCCGGCAGGAAAGCTGTTTATTTCCGACGGCAAGAACGTATACCTATACACCGCAAGGGACAATAGGGTAGAAAAAGTCCCGCTGAAGGACACTGAGGATATGCGGGCCCCGCTCGCGTTTCTATTGGGCCGTTTGGAGATGAAAAAGGAATTTCGCGGGTTCCAGGTGCATGCGGGGGATGGCGGCACCTGGCTGGACGCCTGGGCGAAGAACGATCGGGTTCCCTATGAAGAGGTGCAGATGCTGATTGCCTCGGACGGCGAGGTGCGGGAGCTGAAGATATTGGGGCGCGACCAATCGCAGATCGATTATTCCTTCAGCCATGAGCAACTCAACCCGCCGGTGAACGAGGCAGAGTTCCACTTTCAGATACCGCCGGGCGCGGAAGTGGTGGATGCCATGGAATTCGGAACGCAGCAGGAACGATAAACAGTGGCTGAATTTCTTCTACGATACGCCGATCCGCGCGGGCAGATGCATGAGCTGGTTACAGACGCGCCCACCGAACGCGACGCGCGCGAACGGCTGGCTAAGCAGGGATACCTGGTCTATTCGGTTCGGGCGAAAGATCTCAGCGCGCGGCTGAGTGGAGTTGCCAAGCGCCAGAAGATCAACCTGGAAAAATTCCTGATTTTCAACCAGCAGTTTGTGACGTTGGTTCGGGCGGGGCTGCCGATCTTGCAGAGCCTGGATCTGCTCGCGGACCGGTTGACCGACGAACGGCTGGGGCGGCATATCCGGGCCGTACGCGACGAAGTGAAGACCGGGACCGTTCTTTCGGATGCATTCGCCCGGCAGAACGTGTTCCCACCTATATATGTCACGTCCGTGCTGGCAGGCGAAAAGAGCGGCGCGCTGGTGGAGGTGTTGGAGCGCTTCATCACCTATCAACGGCTGACACTTACGCTGAGGAAAAAGCTGCTGGTGTCGCTCATGTATCCGACGGTTTTGATCTGCCTGGTGATCGGGCTGATCGTGTTTCTAGTGACGTACGTGGTGCCGAACTTCGCGGCGCTCTACACCAGCATGGAAGCAAAGCTGCCGGCCGCAACACGTGTGCTGATCGCGGTTGGCACTACGGCGCGGGGCTACGTACTGACAGGCGCCGGGCTGCTGCTCGTCGCGGCGGTGGCAGCTTATTTTTGGGCGCGGCGAGAGAGTTCCCGGGAGCGGTTGGATAGTTGGAAATCGCGGCTGCCGTTGGTAGGCGAGATCTGGACCAAGTATCAAGTTGCGCAGCTTGCACGCGTATTGGGCACTCTTCTGGTAGGAGGCATTCCATTGGTGCAGGCGCTCGAGACCTCGGGCCGCTCGCTAGGGACGGTATTGATGAAGAAGGCGCTCGACCGGGCGGCGGTGTTGGTGAAGGAAGGCAAATCGCTTTCCGCTGCGCTGACCACAACGGGCATTTTCCCGGATCTGGCGATTGACATGATGGAAGTAGGCGAATCGACCGGCGCCTTGCCGCAGATGCTAAGCAGCGTGGCGGAGTTCTACGAGGAGGATGTGTCTACGCGCATGACCGCGCTGCTGTCGTTGATCGAACCCGCGATTATGATCTTCATGGGCATCTTCGTGGCGTTCGTATTGGTGGCGCTTTATCTGCCGATCTTTTCGCTGGCGGACACGATCAGGTAAATGGCAACCGAAACTATCAAGCTGAAAGATCCCGAAGAAGAAGCGGCGCACGCGCAAAGCGTAGCGCGGCGCTACTGCTGCGACTTCGTGGATCTGAAGACCGCGAAAATCGACCACGAGCTGTTCCGCACCGTTCCCGTGGATCTGATGTTCCGCTACCACTTCGTGCCGCTGCAGGCGCAGAACGGCACGCTCGAGATCGCGCTTTCCGACCCGCGGCAGATCGTACTGATCGACGAGCTTTCGGTGCTGCTGTCGAAGAAGCTAAAGGTCAAGGTAGCGACTTACTCGCAGATTACGGATCTGCTGAAGAAGACCGAGCAATCGCAGCGTGTGCTCGAAGAGGTGACCGAAGGCTTCACGCTGGACGTAGTCGGAGACGAAGAGAGTGCCGACGAAAATCTTTCGATCGACCGGCTGACGTCGGACGTAGGCAACATCGCACCAGTGATCAAGCTGGTGGACACGACGATCTTCAATGCACTGGAGCGGCGCGCAAGCGATATCCATATTGAAACGCGCGACCAGGAACTGGCGATCAAATACCGCATCGACGGCGTGTTGCAATACGCCATGAGTCCGATTGCAAAGGAATGGTACTCGGCCGTCATCTCGCGCATCAAGGTGATGAGCGAGCTGGATATTGCCGAGCGGCGCGTGCCGCAGGACGGGCGTTTCCGCGTGCGCTACAAAGGCCGGCTGATCGATTTCCGTGTATCGATCATGCCGACGATTTACGGCGAAGACGCCGTACTGCGCGTGCTCGACAAAGAGTCGATGAGCGAAAAGTTTTCGCGCTTGACGCTCGATGTGGTCGGCTTCGCAGAGCAGGACTTGAGCAAATTCCGCCGCTATATCAAAGAGCCGTACGGAATGGTGCTGGTGACCGGACCGACCGGATCGGGCAAGACAACAACGCTCTATGCGGCGCTCAGCGAGATCAAGAACGACGAAGACAAGATCATCACGATCGAAGATCCGGTGGAGTACCAGATCAAAGGAATCACGCAGATTCCCGTGAATGAGAAGAAGGGACTCACGTTCGCGCGCGGGTTGCGCTCGATCTTGCGGCATGACCCGGACAAGATCCTGGTGGGCGAAATCCGCGACCAGGAGACGGCGCAGATTGCGATCAACGCGGCACTGACGGGACACCTGGTGTTCACCACGGTTCACGCGAACAATGTACTGGACGTGCTGGGGCGCTTTCTGAACATGGGCGTGGAGCCGTACAACTTCGTGTCGTCGTTGAATTGCATTTTGGCGCAGAGGCTGGTGCGAATCATCTGTCCGCATTGCAGGGAACGCATAACCTACCCGGACGAGTATCTGGTGGAGAGCGGGCTCAATGTGGAGGAGTGGCGGTCGTTTCCGTTTCATGAAGGGCGCGGCTGCATGGAGTGCAGTGGAACCGGTTTCCGTGGGCGGACCGCGATTCACGAGCTGCTGGATTTAACGGAAGAGATTCGCGAAATGATTCTGGAACGGAAGCCCGCCTCAGAGATCAAGCGCGCGGCGCGGCAGGATGGGATGACGTTCCTGCGCCAATCGGCATTAGACCGGGTGCGCGAGGGAATCACGACTTTGAAAGAAGCCAACAAGGTGACGTTTATTGAAGGGTAGGTGCCGTTTCTGCTGCCGTTAATGGATCATATTCAGCGTTGGATCTCCGAGCCGCCGCCGGATCATCTGTTCGAAGTCACGGAGACGTGTCTTTCCGCGGTGTCGCCGCGCAACCCGAACCAAAGCAGGCAAGAGATATTGGGCGAACGAGCGCTGGCAGCTTCGCCCAGCACTCCGAATCTGCTGAAGGCGCACTTGTTCCGAGAGGCTTTACCACGCGTGGCCGGAACTTCCGCGCCGAAACGCACAGGAACCGCGCTGGTGATTCCCGATTACGCCGTGCGGATGACGATTCTCGATTTTGAAGAGTTTCCGGCGACGGATGCCGAACGCATCCCGCTGCTGCGTTTCCGCTTGCGCAAGAGCGTGCCGTTCCATATTGACGAAGCGCAGTTGGCGTACGCAGTGCAACAGCAGGAACCGAAACGGATTGAAATATTGGCGATCGCCATAGCGCGGCCCATTTTAGACGAGTACGAGCGCATTTTCACCGATGCCGGATATCGAGTGGGCCTGGTGACTCCTTCGTGCATTGCCACGCTGCCGCTGTGCGCGGGCACGGCAAGCGGGCTGACGCTATTAGCGAAAGCGGCGGGTTCCACATTATCTGTACTGCTGCTGGAACAAGGGCGGGTGCGGCTGGTGCGCTGCCTGGACCTGGCGGGCAGCGAAGGCGAAGAGGTCGAGCACGAAGATCGCAGCATTCTGGCTTTACTGCAACAGACACTGGCCTACGCCGAGGATCAAATCGGGCAATCCGTCGGCCGATTGTTACTCTGTGGTTTCGGTCCTGAAACCGAATCTCTAGGCAAGCTGGCCCAAAGAGAGTTTGGCATTGCGTATTCGCCGGTGCGCTCGAAGTTCGGCGTGGCTTCGCAAGAGAATGCCGGGTTATTGGGCCTTTTGGAGCAGTACGCAGCATGAACGTGTTGTCGCCGGCGTCACTTAATCTCGCATCGCAGCCCTTCAGGCGGGAGCGCGCGCAAAACGCAGCGTATGCATTGATTGCCGGAGTGTTGGCGTGCACTCTGGTGGTGCTTGTGATCCTGATTTTTCACGAGCGCGCGCGGGCGGCAGATCTGAGAAGGGTGATTGAAACAGAGACTACAGAGTTGCACAAGCAGCAGCGTGAAGAAGCGCGGTTTGCGGGCGTGCTGGGCAGACCTGAAAACGCGGATGTGTTCTCGACGAGCGTATTTTTGAATGAATTGATTGCGCGGCGAGCGGTGAGCTGGACACGTGTGTTCAAGGATCTGGAGACGGTGATGCCGAACAACGTTCGGTTGCTGGCAATCCGGCTGCCTCAGATACCGACCGAAGACGCGAGCGGCACCAATCATCTGCAACTGGATATGTCGGTGGGTACCGACCGGCCGGAAGCGGTGATTGAATTGCTCAAACGATTACAACAATCCAACTTATTCGGCGCCGCGGCGGTAGTTACACAGCAGCCGCCGACGCAGAACGATCCACTTTATAAATACCGGGTGAACGTGAGTTATGCGCAGAAACTTTGACTGGCTCGCGGGCGGCGGCAATGGCCAGCACCGGGGTGTACGTTTCTGGCTGCAAGTAACAGGCGGCGCCCTGGCGCTGCTGAACGGGGTGGCATTGTTTCTGTATCTGGCGCCGCCGGGAGGGTCGCGAGAGCAGCTTAGTGAAATGAGCCGGCAGGTGCGGAACGAGATTGCGGCAACGCGGGCCCGGAGTATGCGGTTAAAGATGGTTGCGAGCAAGGTACAGGTTGGAAGCAACGAATCCGCAGAGTTCGAATCAAGATTTTTCCTGCCGAAGCGTGTCGCCTACGAGGATGTGATTGCAGAGATTCAGAGGATGTCAACAACTTCCGGCTTGAAGGAACGCGATAGCGTTTTCACAGAAGAGCCGATTGAGGGAACCGCGGACCTCTCGCTGCTGAACATCACGGGTAACTACGAAGGCACCTACGACAACTTGATGCACTTTCTACACGAAGCGGACCGGTCACCGATGCTGCTGATGTTGGATGCGATGCAAGCAGCGCCGCAGCAGAAGCCCGGGCAGCTCACCACGGCCATTCGCTTTCAGGCGGTGATCCGGGAGGAGCCAACCGCGATGGCGGGAGGACAGCCTTGAAGCCGGCCAGCCAGACGACAATCTTCGGCATTCGCATGAAGCTGGACCCGAAGATATTGGTGGGCGGAATCATTTTGTTGGCGGGCTTCTTGTTCTGGTACAACTCGCGGGGCGATGACGAAGGCCCCAGCACAGCAGCGGCGGTTCGTCCGGTTGCCCCGGCAGCGGCGCCCATGCCGAAATCTCATATTGCGACGGTTCGGCGCGGCACGACCGGGACCAACGATCGCGGAACATTGCGGCTGCGGCCGGTGGATGCAACGCGCGGAAATGTAGACCCAACGCTGCGGCTGGAGCTGCTGTCGCGACTGCAGAGCGAAGATGAAGTGCCAACTGGAAGAAGCCTGTTCGAGGCGGGTCCGACGCCAGCGGAAGTTGCGGCGGCCAATTTGACGCGTATTACAGGGCCGAAAATTCCTCCCCAGCCGTTGCCTCCGGCGGCTCCGGTAGTGCCCGCGGGCCCGGCGCCGCTGAACATTCCATTGAAGTTTTACGGATTTGTCAAGCCGACTGACAATCGCGAGGCGAGCCGCGGTTTTTTCATGGACGGCGACAATGTGCTGGTGGCAGCCGAGGGACAGGTGCTGAAACAGAAATACCGGGTGATGGA
>Ga0335074_10008171_pt1 | contig 14545 bp, 11 predicted proteins | sample Lox_Sample_23_FD_206715 | JGI IMG/M metagenome (GOLD analysis project Ga0335074, IMG submission 206715) | Soil microbial communities from Loxahatchee National Wildlife Refuge, Florida, United States - Lox_Sample_2.3 | ecosystem: Environmental > Terrestrial > Soil > Wetlands | place: USA...
GCGATGTAGACATCGCGGCCTTGGTCTGGTCCGTCCACCAGCTGCAAGGTGATCGCGCCCGCAGCGCCGCAGTACGCCCAGCCGGCATCGTCCGTGGTGGCGTACGTGACCTTCGCGTCACCGAGCGCAAGGATCGGCCCGCGCCCGGAGTAGTCGACGCCCATGTCGATGCGCTCGGCGACCAGTCCTGTCGAGCGAGAGAAAGGGTTGACGTACGTGTCCTGCGCAGCCGCACATCCGAGGCCGGCCGCGGCTAGGGTGTCGCCGCCCTGGTACTGGTGGGCATCGGCGATCACCCTGGTGGCGTATGCCTCTGCGGCCGGTCCGGTGCCGTTGTAAGCGCGGACATACGGGAAATAAGCATCGATCGGTTTCCCGGGTGGTGCGCCCTTGTCGTGGATGAGCACCAGCGCCGCGAGCTCTGCGGCTGCTGTCGGGTCGTGCGGTCCGAGGTCTTGTTGGCCGACCGGGAGGTATTGGCGCACCGACTGGTATGCGTCCCCGGCGACTCCACCCACGCCGATCTGCATCGGTCCTGACGCGCCGGCATAGTTCGCGACGCCTGGACCCTCGGCGCCCGGTTGGAGCGTGCACGAAGGGTCGGAATCCAAACCGTTGTCACACTCCTCCTTGCCGATCCCGGCCAGGATCTCCCACGGCAGGTTGTATTCACTACCAGCTGTGCGGTAGGCGGTCAGCATCACGGCGGGGATCGCTTGCTGGGCGTCCGCAGATGGCGTGTCTTGCGGTACAGGACAGGTCTGATCAGTGACCAGGAACGCCATGAATGCGGCGCTCACGCCGGCGGTCATCACGCCGGCGAGCGCTGCTGTCGTCCCGAGCGCGGCTCGGCGCGCCGTGCCGCTGCGACTGGCGACCGCACTCATCGACCACTCGTTTCTACAGCTGTGACAAGCCAGTGACGGTGTGTGAAGGTCAGGTTGAAACTGACCCCGTAGGGAGGAGACGCGCCATCGTCAACAACTGCCTCGGCAGTCGCAGCGGTGCCGGCGTGAGGAATGACGACGAGTTCACGGACGACGAGCTCGCGGCTCAGCTCGGCCGGAGTCGCGGTTGATCGTCCGTGGAGGAGCCGTCGCGAGAGTGCTCGGGCGACAGGAGCGACGCCACGCGCGTCGAGGCGCCCGTAGAGGAATGAGACGTAGGTGCTTACGAAGTCCCGGGCCGCCGGCTCTGGCGAGACGTCGGATATCCGTCGCGCTGCTCGGTACCGGCGGCCTATGTTCGTGGCCGGCCTCACAGCCCGAGGGGGGCGGGGCTGGCCAGGTCCTCGGTTGGCTGCGAAGGCGATCAGGACGGCTGCTGTAGCAGCCAGCCCCGATGCCGCTCGAAGCGTGGCTCTGCTGGCCGAAGGACGGTGTTTGGCGAGTTTGCTCATTTCGCCACGTATCGCTTGCTATCGCACCTTTGAGCTTATACGCTGTTCGCCAAGTATGCAAGATGTGCCAGATAAGGAGGTGGCGGGATGGCTCTCTGGTTTGCCGTAACCGCGAATCCGAACATGCAGGCGCTTCCCGGCAGCAACGTTCTCCAGAGGCTGATCGACGGAGCCGAGGGATGGGGGCTCGCGTTGTCCCTGTTGGGCCTCTTTGTTGGGATGGCGGTGTGGGGCCTCGCCTCGCACGTCCACAACCCCCACCAGGCGATGCGTGGTCGGTCAGCCGCGCTGATCTCAGCAGCAGCGGCGCTCGTGATCGGCGCCGGGCCGGCGCTGGTGAATTTCTTCTCCGCACTGGGGCAACAGGCGAAGTAGCGACCCCAGGACGATGCGCGCACGCCTCGAATCGATATGGCGGAGCGGGAAGCGGCTCGAGGCTCTCGGATTGATCGCGGGCGCCCTCGTAGTGGTGGTCGCTCTCGCCGTCGTCCGCGCATCCGGACCCTCGCATCGGCGGACCCCGGCTCAAGAGGCGCTAGCACGGCACCCGCTCTGGGTTGCCGCGGGTGGCTCCCCTCTGGGCGCCGTCGAAGCGGCCACGAAGTACCTCGGCTTGCTGGCCGAGACCGTGGTCGGGGGTAACGCCGACCCGCGCGACGGCTTGAGCGCGATCACAATTGGACCGCTCAAGACTGAGCTCGAGCAGGGCCTCCCGGTGCTCTCACGTGCGTTGCGGATCCGGCTCGCATCTGTCGCAGCACCCGCCGCATTCGATGGATGGCCGCTCGGCTATCGCGTCCTAAGCGTCAACGCGCAGCGAGCCACGGTGTCGGTGTGGCACCTCGACGTAGCAGCTAGCTCGACTCTCGGACTGATGAGTACCGACTACGCGACGACCACGTACGACGTTCGGTGGCTGCGAGGCGCGTGGCGCATCGACCGAGCTAGCAGCGTTCCCGGCCCTGCGCCGCCGCAACCGGGGGCACCGGCCGTGGAAGTAGATCAGTTCGCCAGGGCGGTGCACGCGTTCTCGGGATACCGCTATGTCCCGTAGCGGGCGAGCAGTGGTTGTGGCCGTCGCGCTCGCCGGCGCAGTTGCGAGTCCAATGGCACTACCAGAGGCCGCAGCGGCGAACCCGCTGGACAAGCTGTGCTCGATCATCGGCACGATCGGCGAGGGTTGGATGGGGAAGACCTGCAAGGTCGTTGCCCATCCGAAGCAGGTGGTCGGGGCAGTCAAGGCAATCGCCACCGGCAAGCCGGGTAAGGCCGTCAGCGTCCTGGTCAACGGCGCTAAGTCGAACGTCCTCTCAGCGTCAGGCGCCATCGGCATCGCTGCGATCGTCGCCTGGGCCGTCGGGGGTGCGCACTTCGTCCTATTGGAGACGGCCAAGCTGCTCGGGCAAACGACGTCTCCCGAGCTGACCGCCTCGTGGTTCTCGTCTGTCTATTGGAGGGTTGCTGGGGTAGCGGCGCTGATGACGTTGCCGTTCCTGATCGCCGCGGCGATCCAGGCGGTGCTCCGCTCCGACGCCGCCCTGCTGGCGCGCGCGGTGTTCGGGTACCTACCGCTTTCCTTTCTGGCGACAGGGATCGCGGCGCCTCTGGCAATGATTCTGCTTCAGGTCACCGACTGGATGGGCAGTTGGGTCGCCGGTGCCGCTGGCGACGAGGGATCCCATTTCCTAGTCGAATCCGGCGTCGCGCTTGGGGCGCTGGGCGTAGCCGCCGGGTCTCCGTTCGTGACCTTCTTGATCGCGCTGCTGACAACGGCGGGCGGGCTGATTCTCTGGCTTGAGCTCTTGGTGCGCGAGGCCGCCGTGTACGTCGTCGTGTTGATGCTCCCGCTTGTCTTCGCGGCGATGGTCTGGCCTGCGAGGCGAGTCTGGGCCGTGCGTGCGATTGAGGTCCTCGTCGCGTTGATCCTCGCCAAGTTCGCGATCGTGTCCGTGCTCGCCCTGGCGGCTGCCGCCCTTGCGCATGGTGGCGGAGAACTGATCGTCCGCTCGCTGGCGGGACTCGTGCTCGTTTTGCTCGGAGCGTTTGCCCCGTGGGTGCTCCTACGGTTGTTGCCTCTCGCAGAGGTCGCGTCGGGCGCGGTCGGACACGTTCGGGAGCAGACACAGGCCCGGGTGACGCGCGACGGAGGGCGAGGAACGCGGGCCCTCGCAAACATCGGCGACGGTGTCTCCGCGCTCGTGGCGCGGATGCAGACGCTTCAGGCCGGCGCGAGCCACGTATCTGACGCGGGGGCGGATGGCGGGCCGATCGCAGATGCGGCCGGGACCGCGCTAGCGCTTGCGGCCCGCGGGGGTGAAGCGCCTGGTGCGGGGCGCGGGGCGACCGTCACACCGCTGCCGACACAAGACGTCGAGACGCCAGCCAGTCAGCGCCCTCGCCCGGGCAGCGGCCCAGACCGCGTCGGTGAGGGAGGCACGGGTCGCGCGCGACCGCGAAACGACGGGCCGCGGCAAGAGCGAGTTGAACGTGACGCTCCGGCCACTGTCGATCCGCCGATACCCACCGACACCTCGGGTCCACGGCTTCCGGAAGAGGGTGATGGTCACTGAGCGACCGCCGTACCTACCGGTTCGGTCCGGTGGAGCGGAATGGCTTCCTCGGGCCGATCCGTGTCAGCCAGGCGACGGTGGTCCTCGGCGGAGTCGTCTGCGGACTTCTTCTCCTCGGGAGCTCGCCATCTTTGGGCGGACTGATCGGCGCCACCATGACCATCGGAATATCGGTTGCCGTCGCCACAGCCCAGCTTGGGAACCGTACAGCCGAGCAATGGGTCCTGGTGGCTGGGGAATGGGCGGCGCGGCGGCTGCTCCGCCTCAACGCGTTCCGGTCGCGCGCTCCGACGACAGGCAATCTGCTCCCGGCAAGGCGGGATCCGGTGTCGGCTGAGTCCGACCTCGATGTCCCGCCGGCCCTTGCAGGGATTCGCATCCGGGAGTTTCCCTACCGGGGCCGCGTCATCGGTGTCGTGTCCGAGCGGCGTGGGCGGCTGTTAACCGCGGTGCTGGCCTGCCGTGTCGTCTCATTCTCTTTGCTTGACGCCGCAACCCAGGAGCAGAATCTCGCCCATTGGGGCGGCGTCCTGTCGGGATGTGCGGACACACCCGCTAGGCGCATCCAGTGGCTCGAGCGGACCTCGCCCACCGAGGGAGATGAACTCGCCCGGTGGTTACAAGCGGAGCGCTCGCCCGACATTCCGGCTCACGGAGCCCCGCTCATCGATTCCTACCTGGAGCTGATCGAGCGGAGCGTCCAGATCTCTCAGGAGCATGAGGTCTTGGTCGCCGTTCAGATCGATACGACTCGCGTACGGTCGCGCGCGAAAGATGCTGCGGCGGCAACGCTCGTCGAAGAGGCCGAAAGAGTCGCCGAGGGACTACGACGTGCCGGGGCGGAGATTAAGGGCGCGATGACGCCACGACACTTGGGGCGCCTCTTCCGGACTGCCTTCGATCCTTACATTCGTGTTGGGCCGTTCGACGACCGTGACGGATGCCGGACCGGCGGGGAACCCGACTGCGCGGCGTGGCCGATCGCAGCGATCGAAGGATGGGACCACTATCGCACTGACGGTGCAGTCCACTCGACCTACTGGATCGCGGGGTGGCCTCGGGTGGACGTAGGTGCCCTCTTCCTCGATCCGCTCCTCTCACAGAGCTTTGCAGTGCGGACCGTCAGTGTCACGTTCGAGCCTGTGGGAACAGATCGCTCGATCCGCGACGTCGAGGCGCAGGTCACACGTGCTGAGGCGGACCAGGCAGTCCGCGCCCGCTTCGGGCAAGCCGAGACGGCCCGCCAGCAACAAGCCTACGGAGCAACACGTCGGCGTGAGGCGGAACTCGCGGCCGGCTACAGCGAGATCCGGTTCGCAGGCTTCGTTACGGTGTCCGCGCCAGACGTCGAGCAGCTCCACAGTGCTCGCGCCGAGGTGGCGCGCGATGCTTCGCGCTCGCACCTAGAGCTCCGCCCGATGTATGCCCAGCAAGCCGAGGCCTTCACCTTCACGTTGCCGCTGTGTCGAGGACTCAGATGAAGCTTGCATCCGCGGCACCACCCGCGCACAAGGCAACCAGTCGACACGTCGAGGCCATCTACCCCTTCATGGCATCCGGCGGCCTTGGAGGCGAGGGCGTGTTCATTGGTCGAGACTCGAGCGGTGGCGCGTTCGTGTACGACGGATGGGTCCTCTACGGGCGTGACGTTCTCAAGGACGCGAACGTGATCATCTTCGGGAGACTCGGGCAAGGAAAGTCTGCGCTCATCAAGACGCTCGTGTGGCGCAACCTGCTCTTCGGCCGACGAGCGTTTGTCCTCGATGTGAAGCGAGAGTACGGGCCGCTCTGTGAGGCGGTGGGCGTCAAGCCGATCACACTCCAGGCTGGCGGCGGCGTCTGCTTGAACCCGCTCACGTCGCGTCCCGAGCAACACGCCCAGATCGACTTGCTACGGGCCGTCGCCCAGACCGCGATCGGCGGAACGCTGACGCAGGAGGAGATGGGGGCGCTGCGTGAGGCCTTGGCCGTAGTGTGCGAGCGCGGTCGTGGTGAGCCGACAGTGCCGGACGTTGCACGCGTCCTATTTGACCCGCCCGCCGAAATGGCTGACCGCTTGCGCACCGATCCCGCGGCTCTTGCCCGGGAAGTGAGGCGGACAGCGCTTGCACTTCAGGATCTGTGCGCGGGGCCTCTCCACGGGATGTTTGATGGTCCGACGAGTCCCGGGCTCGATCTCGACGCACGCCTGGTGGTGATTGACCTGCACGCCGTCCGCGACACGGCAGCGGTGGGAATCTTGATGGCGTGCGCGAGCGCCTGGCTGAGCGGCCTACTCGAGCGCATGGCGGCGAACCCCACGTCGGAGCGCCTCATCAATGTCTCCGACGAGTCCTGGAAGATCGTCCAGCACGCGGGACTCGCCGAGTGGTTCCAGACGAACTTCAAGCTCGCCCGTCGCTACGGCGTTATGAACGTGGTTGCTTTGCACAAGGTTTCGGATCTCCAGGCTGCTGGTGATGCTGGGTCGCGCGCCTCTCGTATCGCCGAGGGGCTGATAGCGGAGGCATCCACGCGAGTCGTGTACCAGCAGGACGAGGGGCAGGTACCGGCCACTCGTCAGTTGCTAGGTCTCACTGACGCGGAATCACGTGTGGTCACGCGGCTCGGTCCAGGGCAGGCGCTCTGGCAGGTCGGCCGGCGCTCGTTCGTCGTGCAGCATCACCGCTCGCGGATGGAGGCCCAGATGACCGCTACGGACGAGGGTATGCGCGCGGCGCTAGGTGGCAGTCATGAGTGACGGACGTGATCGGACTGCGGATGGGTCCGGGCTCGTTCTTGCTTACGTACTCGGCGCGTTACTGGCGCTGTCGCTGCTCGCCTGGCTCTGGGGCGCAATCGCTGGTGCGCTGTTTGGCTCGGGAGCCCCGTCGGTCAACGAGGTTCAGCTAGCGCACGTACTGGTGAGCTTGCCGCGTCAGCTCGCTGATCCGCGGCTCGCCTGGCCGGCAAGTGCGCGTCGATCGCTGCCCGGAGCGTTTGGCTTCTACGCCTCGTTGATACTCCTGTCGGCGACAGTCGTCGTGCTGGCGTCCGTGGGCTCGCGTAGGTGGGTTCGCGACCAGCCGTCGCAGAGGCGTGAACAGGGCGCACGTTGGGCCCGCCGCGCCGAGCTGTCATCCGTGCGGTCCTCCGCCCATTGGAGGGGAATACGATCCAGGCGCGCTGCGCCAGCAATTGGGCGGATGGCGCTCGGCTGGAACGGCAGACAGCTGCTTCGGGCCGAAGAGCGGCACGCGCTCGTGGTGTTCGGGCCGCCGCAGTCGGGAAAGTCTGCGGGGCTGGCGGTCGGAGCGCTTCTGGAATGGGAAGGACCCGCGATCGCGTCGTCCATCAAGTCTGACCTTCTCCAGGCGACCGTCGCCCGTCGTCGCAAGCTTGGCCGGGTCTTTGTCTTCGATCCGTTCGCACTGAGTGGCGAGGCGAGCAACACGTGGACGCCGTTGCGTGGCGCGACCACGTTCGATGGCGCCCTCGAGGCCGCCCACCGATTGGCCTCAGCCGGCGAGATCGACCAGCGGTCGGTCGAGAGTGGCGATTTCTGGGCCGTAGCAGCCGAGCAGCGCCTCGCTCCTCTCTTGTTCGCGGCAGCCCGCACTGGCAAGGGGATCACGGCCGTCGTGCGATGGGCTTACGGACAAGGAGGACACGAGCTTCTCGACACGTTGCAGGACCTCATCCGCGGCGCGCACTCGGAGGCCCGACGACACGACGCCCAGGCCGCATACGACGCAGCTGCCGCATTTGCAGCTCAGCCCGAAAGGACTCGCGGATCCATCGAAGGCACCGTGCAGGCCCTTCTCCGCGTGTACCGCTCGGCGCGCGTCCAGCGATCAGCTGCGTCGAGCGAGATCACGCCTGCCGACCTGTTGGACGGGAATAACACTCTCTACCTCGTTGGTGATGCAAAAGCGTCCCGGCTGCTGCGGCCGATATTCCTCGGGCTACTCGGCGAGCTGGTCGACCACGCTTACGGCGAAGCCAACCGCAGCGGCGGGCGACTCACAACTCCTCTGTTGCTTTGTCTCGACGAGCTCGGAAACGTAGTGCCAGTACCTAACCTCGCTGAGATCGCCTCGACCGCACCGAGCCACAACATCCAGCTCGTGTCCGTCTTCCACGACATTGCTCAATCGCGAGCGCGGTACGGCAGACACGCTGAGACGGTCATCAACAGTCACCGGGCTCGCATGCTTCTCCCCGGCCTCGCAGACCTGGAGACGCTGCGGTATTTCTCGGGGCTGGTCGGTGATCAGGTGGTGCGCGACACGACCCGTACCACGGGTCCGGGGTACGAGACCCGGTCCGAGAATCCGGTCCGTAGACCACTCGCGCCTCCTGAGGAGCTCCGGCAACTCCCCGACGGTCACGCCTTGCTCGTCTACGGCCGGCTCCCACCGGCGATCATCCGCTTGCGGATGTGGTTCGAGGATCGCCGGCTCAGTGCGTTGGCGGCGGGGGATTCGTGACCGAGCTTCGTCAAGGGACTGGCTGGAGACTCGACTGGCGGGAGCTGTCACCGGCGGCGCGAGCGATCTGGTGGGACCAGCTTTGGGACGATGCGATCAAGCTGCGCGACCGCTACCGCCTCGTCCTCCGCTCGGCCTGGTGGGAGGACGACACTCAGGTGGAGGTGCTCGCTGCCGTCGCCGCGCTCGTCAGCGGCTATGACACCGGAGCATGGAACGACCCAGTCAGCAAGCTCCAGCTCCTCTTCGATCTCGACCGAATCCGCGGTCTCCTGCACGCCGGTCAGGATGTCTTCGACCCGGAACGCGACCGCTGGGGTTTCGACGAACATTTACTGGCCGTCGGGTGTGAGCCGGATACGAGAGGTATGGGTTAGCGGCTCTCAGCGTCTGGATCACAGGACAGGATGTTCACTTCGGCTTGGGGAAGGACACGTCGAACCATCAAGGGCTATCCTGCTCGTCGCGCCCGACCGCGAATAGCGGCTCTCAGTCTGTTCTCTCCGCCGTCCCGGGCCGTGCGGTCGGTACATCGACTCGCCCGGCGGTTACGACGACGGAGTCGACGTGGCCACCGCAACAGTGGCATTGCGCAAGCCCCCTCGGCGGCGCCTCCAAAGGCCGGCCGGCGCGAATGCAATCGTCCTGCCAGCGCTGGAGCGCGACCATCGGCGTGATTCAGATGTCGCCATTGGGATAGCGGCCCGGGCACGGCGTGCCAGCAAGAGCGATAGTGGACGGCAGTGCCGGCGTTCGCACGAAGCGGACTCGCCCGTTGGCGGCCAGTGTGCCTGTGGCAGTGTTCGTGAGGACGATCAGTCTTGGGCGGTTGCAGTCAGCGGGCGGAGATCGCGTCCCAATCCGCGCGCTCTAGCCAATCGCGGAAGCCGCGTCGATCCGCGACCGCTTCCCGCAGCTGAACGAGGAACGGTGAGGGCTCCTTATTGAACACACGGCCATCCTGGGCAGGTACAGCGGCGGCATGCGAGACCACCACCCCGTGTCTTGCCCGTGACATCATGACGCCGAAGATTCGGGCCTCTTCCTGACGGGATGGAGAGTCTTGTGCGAGGAAGAACGGAATGGACCCGTCCTCTGCGCCGACGATCAGCACCCAATCGAACTGTTGGCCCTTGCCGACGTGAGCATTGAGGAGATGGACGCCGGGAATGTTCAGCAACGTCGTTTGGTCGCCGACACGGACCCGGGCTCGGATCTCAGCCGGAGTGTTGCCTTCATTCAGAAGGTCCACACACCAGGTAATCGCGGACGCCAGTCCCTCTCTTGTCGCCGGATCCTGAATCCCGTCAAAATCGACCGCTTGCCTCAGATAGGCGACCGGGTCATCCGCGCCGTCGTAGGCCTTGCGGTCTAGGCGAGGCAGCACCACCTTCAAGATCCGGGCAGTTTCAGTGTCAAATACCCCGTCCTCCCAGCGGTACCAAGGAAGATCGCTGCCTGCAACAGCCTCATCGACAAAGCGCCGACGCGCGCCCGTACGGCTGATCACACCGATCCGCTGATTCGGTGCTTTGGAGAGGATGTACCGACAAATCACCAAGAGGCCCGCGGACTCCTTTTCCACCGTCGGGTAATCAAGAACCGCGGCGATCCCACCGCCCGGCCAGGAGTCAGGGTCAGCCGCCTTAAGTGGTGTCCCGGTGGTCAGGCAAGAGAGGGCGTTTACAACCTGTAGCACATTCGGGCTCGACCGGTGCGACTCGTTGAGCTCAATCGTCGTGCCGCACTCCTCCGTGATCGCGGCGTACACCTCCTGCGGCCGGGCACCGGCAAACCGGTAGATCCCCTGCGCCAGGTCCCCTGCGTAGGTGGTCTTTCCCGAACCGATGCGGTTCACGATCCGCAGTTGCTGCGGTGTAAGGTCCTGAAACTCGTCGACGATCACGGCCGCGAAATGGTTGCGGTACACGTCAGCAACCTCGTCGTGCGCGAGGATCAGCTCCGCCACCCTAGGAAGATCGTCATAGGTAAGCCGCCCTTCACTGATCCTCAACGTCTCGAGACGGATCGCTAGCCGGTTGCCCGCTGCCTCGAGTTGCTCCATCACAGTCGCGTCGTCGACGGCCTCCTGCTTGATCGTCCGCAGCAGCTCGCCGGCCGCGCCTGCGGCGTTGAAGTTCACACGCTGCCTCCGGCACTCGTCGCCGACCCAGTCCGACTCCGGGATGAGCAGGCTCGGATCGAGACCGACCACCTCCGCATGCGCTTTGAAGATGCGCGCCGAGATGCCGTGAAAGTTCGCGATCGTGACGCGGTCCCGCATCAGATTCGGCGAAACGTGGGTCCCGATCCGGTTGCGGATATTGTCGCGGGCACGGTTTGAGAACGTGGTCACAAGTACCTTGCGCGGCGCCGCCACGGCACCTTGGGATAGGAGCCCCGCGACGCGCAGGCCGAGCGCCTCAGTTTTCCCGCATCCCGCCGGCGCCGTGATCAATAGGTCCAGGCCCGGATGCGCCTTGATTTCGAGCTGAGCCTGCGTCGGGTTGAGCATTCACGAGGTGATAGTGGCGAGGAGCGAGCTGATAGCCGCCAGTTTCGGCACGACCGTGGGGGTGATAAGTGGGGCCACGGCTAGCGCCACGCTGACCTTGTAGCCCTTGATCCCACAGAACGTCGCGACGTCAGCTTCGGTCCGCGTCGCGCAAGCGCCTGACTGATGACAGTTGCGGCGCTGATTGGCGGTGAACAGCCCTGAGTTCTCGATCGCGTCCCACACAGCATCAGCCCCGAGCGCGGCGACGTACTCGCCCTCAAGGTCCGGGTCGCAGATCCAGGCGCCGTGATCACTGAGGTCTGCGGGATCGACACCGAGCTTCTCGGCGGTCCGGTCGCGAGCGTCCTCGTCGATCAGCAGCGACATCGGGACCTTGAAGCCGTCAGATCCGAACAGCTTGATGATGGCGGCGAGGTCGCCCGAGCCGCCGGTCTCTATGACCGATACACCGAGCCGATCGAGATTGCGGCCGGAAACGTCACTTGCGCGCTGAAGAATGATCCGATCGGAGATGCCCTCGACGGCGATCACATGTCGCGCAGTCAGGGGCTCGAGCTTGTCGCGGACCCACCAGCGGACACGCAAACGCTCGTCATCGTTCAGAAATGTGCTCTTCGGCTGGACGAAGGTGCCGCCCGCTCGGACAGCGACGATGCACTCCGGGGAGAACATGCCGACGAAGTCGGGTGAGTGCGTTGCCAGCACCTTCTGGTTGGCGCCGGCCAGCAGTAGTCCGGCGAGACTGCGCTGGCTCGTCGGATGCAGATGGATCTCCGGCTCGTCAATCGCCACTAGGTTCGCGCTCGCGCTGACTAGGTCGTACAACGCAATCACATAAAGCGCGCGTGTACCGTCGGACTGATCGGTCAAGCTGCGGGGCTTGCCGTCGTCTACGACCTTCAGGGTGACGCCGCTGAGCACATCCTGATCGGCTGCTGCGCCGGGGAGAAATACGAGGTGGTCCTTTTCCACAGCAGACGGAAGTGCCTTCGAGAGCTGCGACGCCAGGCTGTCACGGAGCGCGTCGAGCACTGGAGAGGACTCAAGTTTCTTGACTAGAGTCTCGATCAGGGCATCGAAGTCCTCTTGCTCCGTCCCGAGATCGACGGCCTGAAGGATCTCGTCTACGGCGCTGCGACGGTCCTCGCGTAGGTCGCGTGAGAGTCCAGTAGCTCCCAGCAGGCGCCAGCCGATGCCAGCGATCTGTTCACGCGAGAGCTGACGTTGCGTCCCTCCGTTCGGACCAGTCCGCGTGATCGAGAGGTTCTCGGCCGAGTCAAGGCTGGCAACGAGCTTGAGCGTGAGCGTTCCAGCGATCGCGTCGATCTCGTCGGGGAACAACGCGAGCGAGTCGAAGTCGAGGTCTCCCAGCTCGACTTGGATCTCGAGCGGCTCGCTTGAATCGCGGAAATCTGCCGCGCCGACCTGTTGATAGAGCGCGGCGGTACTCGCGCCCATCAGAAGGTCGAGGCACCGAAGTAGCGCCGACTTACCAACGTTGTTGGGGCCGACGAGCACAAGATGATCGCGCACCTCAAGGTCGAGGTCCGCAACTCGTGCGTGGTTACTCACGATGATGCGCTTCAGCTTCACAGCGCGCTCCGCCCACTCATTGACGCCGCCAAAAATACGCTCCGCTTGCTACGGGTGCCGCCAAATCCTGAACGGTGCGACTCCGTCTCCAAAGCAGACCATTACAGCTCTCCAGCGTTCGTGTGGACCTCAGCGACGCCTACGAATGCCGCTTGCTGTTGCATTCACGTCGGCGCGCCCTCGCCGAGCGCTATCCCAATTGCGACTATTCCGGCGCCCCACCACGCTCTCTAATCACCGTTCGGCGCCTGCGCAGATGGCCCGTGGTCTTCATCAGGCGGAGAAGGTAGCGCCAAGGTTTCGTCGCGGCCCCAAGCCGGGGGCAACGGTTGATCGAGTTCGGGCGCTATTGGTTCTTCGTCTGACTCCACCCGCAGCTTTGGCGCGGCGGCGTACCAGGCCTTCAGGTTCTGCACGATGTCTCGGTAGAACACAACGGTTTGCAGGCCGGTCTCGCGCACAAAGGAGCCTTCGTCACGCCCACGCTTCTGCCCCATCGGTTTTGACTGGGTGAGAACGAACGCTTTCGGCTCGCGCTTGGTATCGGACGGGTAGTACAGCGGCGTCGGATCCTCGCGCACTTCACCTAGCTTCGAGGCGGTGGTGGCGCGCGCGTTGGGGAAGCTGCCTTCGATCAGGAGATCGTCGGGCGCCTGTTTCAGCTGTCGGATAAGCCAGTTGAACCGACTCTTGGCCCGTCCTTCTCGCGGCGCGTCGATAGATACGCTCACGAACGTTTGTCGAGACCTGAGGTCTGCCCGGATGGTCAGCGACCCGATAGCGTCTGGGACACGCAGGATCGAGCAAAGCTCGCCGCGAGTTTCGAGCGCTTCGACCAGCTCATCGAGTCGGGCTGAGGTTGTCTGATTGCTAGGCCGATTCACCGTTACGTGGGCGCCGAGCTCTTGGGAGAGGCTTAGCGCCAGATAGTTGGTGAACTGCTCCCAGCGCTCGGCTACTTCGCGGGCAGCAGCGTCACCCTTACGCAGTGAGCCGTCCCGTGCGTCGTTTCGTACTGCGACCCACTTGTCACCCATGTCCTCGAACCCCACCGCACCGGACGCCGGGCTACTGAGGTAATGGATCAGCTCCCGCAGGATCCACTCCTGGTCAGGGTCCGAGATCCCTCGATACCGCTGCTGAACAATTGCTTCCGTTAGGACTCGCCACCAAGAGAAGTGCCAGAGCTTGATGCCGCCGCGGAGCTTTCGCCGATCGACGGCAACGGGGGATTCGGACGAGCTCGCCGTTATCTGGGTGGAGATGGTTAGAACCCCGTCGAACTGCTTACCCTTCGCGACGTCAAGATAGGCATTGACCTGATCATCCTTCAGCGGCGCCGATCCCGTCTTGACCTCAACAAGACACGTCCAGGTCTTCTTGCCGCGTCGACAGACAATCGCGCCGTCAGGGATCACGGTCTTCCCGTCCGCATCCTTGAAACGAACCTCCGCGTAGGTCTCGATGACAGGTGCCTTGGGAGCATCCAGCTCTTTGAGAAGAGCGTGACCAAACTCCGGAACCCCGTGCATAACCGCGAGCAGACATGACGTCGCCCGTTTCTCCTGCTCCTGCTGGCTCCGAATCCCGAACGTCGGAATCAGTCGCGCATGCCCCCAACCCTCGGGCGCGGACCCCGCTGGGACGTCGACCTGCGCTGAAACCGACCGGCGCGACCCTACGGCCATCTGTCCTCCCTCAAAGCAATATCCCTGGATGCCTGGACGGGGGGAAATCTAGCGCGCGGCCGCCAGCGGCGCGAGAACCGCGGCGCCCCCCAGGATCGAGGTCGCCGACCCCGAGCATCGAGATGCCGGCTCGCGCGATCGCATTCACGTTTCTGCGTCCAGCGAACTGACGAGCGCTTCGGCGACATCTGGATCGCCCCTTGGGCTGGGGTGATCACCCGTTCGGACGATCGGATTCGCCCACCTAACGCGCCGCGGCCGTCGTGACGCGCCAGCGCCGCCGGCACGCCCAGCACGGGTACGGCGCC
>Ga0335074_10008172_pt1 | contig 14544 bp, 13 predicted proteins | sample Lox_Sample_23_FD_206715 | JGI IMG/M metagenome (GOLD analysis project Ga0335074, IMG submission 206715) | Soil microbial communities from Loxahatchee National Wildlife Refuge, Florida, United States - Lox_Sample_2.3 | ecosystem: Environmental > Terrestrial > Soil > Wetlands | place: USA...
CCGCCTGCGCGCTCGTCCGCGACCTGTCCGGCGGCTACTTCACGGCGGCACCAGGCGGCCAGTTCGACCCGTCCGGCTACGTGAAGGGCTGGGCGGTCGAGCGCGCCGCGGCGCTGCTGTCCCGCGCTGGGTCGGCGGACCACCTGGTCAACGGCGGCGGGGACGTGCAGTGCGCCGGCGGCCGCACGGCGGGAGAACCGTGGCGGATCGGCATCGCCGACCCCCTCAGGTCCGGCCAGCTGGCCCTCGTGGTGAACGCCAGCGACTGCGCCGTCGCCACGTCAGGTACCGCGGAACGCGGCCCGCACATCCTCGACCCGCACACTGGCCAGCCCGCGTCCGGTCTGGCCAGCCTCACGATCGTCGGCCCGAGCCTGGCCCTGGCCGACGCCTACGCCACCGCCGCCTTCGCCATGGGCCCGGCCCGCGCCCGCGACTGGACAGCCTCCCTGGACGGCTACACGGCCTTCGCGATCACCGCCGCGGGCGGCACCTGGCACACCCCGGGCTTCGCCCGCCACGTCGCCCCTGTGTGACCCTCGCGCCGAGCACCCCCTCGGCGGTCGATGTCACATCGACCACACTCTTTAGTAGTGGGTGTCACATAGAGCACGTTCCCTGGTAGCCGCCCGCCTCATCCAGGGCCGCGGTGATCGCGTCGTCAGGCAACCGGCTCTGGCTGGTGACGGTCACGCGGGAGCTGCCGCCCGGCACCAGATCGACGGTCACGCCGGACACGCCGCCGAGGCTGCCCAGTTCGCTGGTCACCGCCCTGACGCAGTGCTCGCAGGTCATGCCCGTTACCAGGTAGGTCGTCGCTATCATCGGGATCCTTTCCGACGTGGTAGCGCTGTAGCCGGAGGCTGTTGGACAAGACGAAGACCGACGACAGCGTCATCGCGGCCGAGGCGAGGATCGGGTTCAGGTAGCCGAGCGCGGCGAGCGGGATGGCGGCGATGTTGTAGCCGAACGCCCAGCCCAGGTTCTGCCTGATGGTCCTGAAGGTGGCGCGGGACAGCCCGATCGCGTCGGGGACCGCGCCCAGGTCGTCGCGGAGCAAGATCAGGTCGGCGGCGGACATCGCGACATCGGTCCCCGACCCGAGGGCCAGCCCCAGGTCGGCGGCCGCCAGCGCCGGCGCGTCGTTGATGCCGTCACCGACCATCGCCACCCGGTGGCCCTGGGCCTGCAGCCCGGTGATGACGGCGGCCTTGTCGGCGGGCAGCGTCCCGGCGATGACGTCCTCGATGCCAATGGCCGCCGCGACGGCCTGCGCGGTGGCCTCGTTGTCCCCGGTCAGCAGCACGGGGTGCAGCCCGAGCTCGCGCAGCCGCGCGACGGCGGCTGCCGCGGACGGCTTGATCGTGTCGGTGACCGCGATGGCGCCGCGCACCGCGCCGCCCCACCCCGCCAGCACCGTGGTGCAGCCGGCCTCCTCCCAGGCCCGGCATTGCGCGGCGACGCCGTCAGGGACGGCCATGCCATGCGAGGCGAGCAGCGTCGTGCGGCCGATGATGACCGTCCGGCCGTCCACGGTCCCGCGCGCCCCGAGCCCGGGCAGCGCCCTGAAGTCGTCGGCTTGCGGCAGCGGTCCCGCCTCGCCTTGCGCCGCCGCGCTGATCGCGGCGGCCACCGCGTGCTCGGACGCCTGTTCCACGGCGCCCGCGTGCAGCAGCAGGTCCGCGCGGCTGACGTCGCCGCAGGGCAGCAGGCCGGCCAGCGACATCCGGCCGGTGGTCACCGTCCCGGTCTTGTCCAGCACCACGACGCCGATGGACCGGGATGACTCCAGCGCCTGGTAGCCCTTGATGAATATCCCGAGCCGGGCGCCACGGCCGCAGGCGGCGACCAGCGCCGCCGGGGTCGCCAGTCCCAGGGCGCACGGGCACGCGATGATCAGCACCGCGAGTCCGGCGCTGACCGCCTGGCCGACGGGAGCGCTGGCCAGCAGCCATCCCGCCAGGGTGGCGACGGCGCAGCCGAGCACCGCGGGGACAAACACGGCGCAGATCCGGTCCGCGATCCGCTGGATGGCAGCCTTCTGGGCCTGGGCCTGCTCGACCAGCCTGATCAGCTGCGAGAGCTGGGTGTCCTGGCCAGTCCTGACCGCCTGGACGACCAGCCGGCCGGTGAGCGCGACGGTGCCGCCGATGACGCGGTCGCCCACGGCCGCCTCGCCAGGCGCTGATTCCCCGGTCATCATGCTCCGGTCGATCGCGCTCTCGCCGAACAGCACCTCGCCGTCGGCGGCGATCGCCTCACCGGGGCGGACGACGAACCTGTCGCCGGGCCGCAGGCTGCCGGCGGGGACCAGGTGCTCGGTGCCGTCCGGCTCGAGCAGGCCCGCGTCGCTGGCTCCCGCGGCCGCCAGCTCGCGCATGGCCTGGCCGGCGATGCGCCGCGCCCGCGCCTCGTACAGGCGGCCGGCCAGCAGGAACGTGGTGACCGTGGCGGCGGTCTCGAGGTAGATCCCGCCACCGGAGGCATGCAGCAGCAGCTGCCAGAAGCTGCCGGCGCGTTCGGTGCGATCGAGGACGAACATCGCGTAGACCGACCAGCCGCAGGCCGCGATGATGCCCAGCGAGACCAGCGTGTCCATCGACGCCGTGCCGTGCCGCGCGTTCTTCAGCGCCGCCCGGTGGAACGGCCACGCGGACCACAACGCCACCGGCGCCGCGCAGCAGACGAGCAGCCACTGCCAGCCGGTGAACCGCAGCGACGGGATCAGCGAGAGCATCAGCGACAGGTCGGTCAGCGGGACGAAGAACACCAGAGCCACGATCAGCCGCCGCTTCAGGTCAGCGGCGTCCCGCGCGGCGTCATCGTCCTCCGCCTCGGCTGGCGCGGGCTCCCTGGCCGCGTACCCGGCCCGCTCGACTGCCGCGACCAGTTCCCAGCCCGGCAGCGCGGCAGGCGCGGTGACCCGGGCGGTGGCGGTCGCGTAGTTCACCGTGGCGGACACGTCGGGCAGGCCGTTGAGCTTCTTCTCGACCCGCGCCGCGCATGCGGCGCACGTCATGCCGTCGATGGTCAGGACGGTCTCCCGAAGGCCCGCCCCGGTAGCGGGCTCCGTCACGCGACGGCTTCCGTCCCGCCTTCGGCCGACTCGGGCGGGATCTCCGGCCGCCAGACCGCGTCCGGATGGGGCGCCTCTGGGAACGGCGCCTCGGTGATTAGGTCGGCCTGTCCGGGCAGTCCCGCCGCGAGGACCGGTGCCGCGGAGCGGCTGACGGTACGGGCCTGCCAGCACAGCAGCACGGCGCCGGCCACCGCGATCAGGTGCTGCGCCTCGTCGGCGCCGAAGGTCTGCCCGGCGATCAGGTCGATGATCGCGGTTCCTGCCAGGCCGGCGGCCGCGATGCCGCACGGCCAGGCGAGGCCGGCTGACAGGGCCGGGCGGATCGCGCCGACCGCGAACGCGATGGCCAGCGCCAGGTCGAACGAGCCAAGCTCGTGTGCGGCGTGCAGCCCGGCGTCGTGGTCGTGTCCCAGGATCAGCAGCGGAATGGTGATCGCCAGCTGGGCGACCGCCACGGCGGCCAGCCCGGCCCGTCGTGCCATCTCGCCATCCCAGCGCAGGTGCCGCCGCACTGGTTCCGGCGGGCTGGCCGCCAGGATCTGGCCGGTCAGGTCGCGGGTGAGGAAGGGGCCGCCGAGCCTGGCCCGCCGCGTCATCGCGTGCGCCCGCTGCTGCCAGCCCCGGTACCCGGCGCAGGTCGCCAGGTGCGCCTCGATCGCGCTGCCAGGAACGCCGGGGTCCTCGCCGTCGATCCGGGCTGAGATGGCCTCGCGGGCTGCGTCGCATTCCATGCCCACTAGTGCGGCGATGACGGCGGAAAGTTCCCGCCCGCCGGAAAAGACCACTACCGATTGTCGTAGTCTGCTGCCCGTGGACGAGCTGACCTCCCTCGCGATCGCCGCCGGGCGCGGCGACCGCGGCGCGCTGGCCAGGTTCGTCCGGCAGACTCAGGCAGACGTGTGGCGGCTGTGCGCGCACCTGGTCGATCCGGCCGCCGCTGACGACCTCACCCAGGACACCTTCCTGCGGGCGATCCCCGCGCTGCCCGGGTTCCGCGGCGACGCGCCCGCCCGCACGTGGCTGCTGGCCATCGCGCGGCGCGCCTGCGCGGCGGAGATCGGCGCGCGGTCCCGCGACAGGCGGCTGGCCGCCCGCCTCGCGGCCACCCCGCCGCTCGGCCAGCCGCCCGCCGAGCCCGGCGCCGAAGCCGCGGTTGGCGAGCTGCTCGCCGCGCTGGAGCCCGGCCGCCGGGCCGCGTTCGTGCTAACCCAGCTGCTTGGCTGCCCCTACGCTGAGGCCGCGGCCATCTGCGGCTGCCCGGTCGGCACGATCCGCTCCCGCGTCGCCCGCGCCCGCGAGGACCTCGACGCGATGACGTCGGATCCGGAGTCTCGCGCCGAGCAGCAATAGGCGAGCAGCGCTAAACCGCATACCGGCATGGGGTTTAGACGCCGGACCCGCTCTGGCCCCATGATGACCCATGAGCGATCTCGCGGTCCCCGGCCGCCGTGCCGCGCGGCGGGGCAGGCTGGGCACCGAGTCCGTCCCGGCCGCCGAGCCGCCGGACGCGCGGCGGGCACTGCAGCTGGGTCTCGCAGGCATCTCGCTGCTCGACGCGCTGCTGCAGTACCAGCCGGTCATGTTCAGCCGCACGTTCGGCCAGATGCTGGCCGAGACGGCGGCGGGTAATCCCGGTTTCATCGCCCGGCCGATCGCCTGGGATGCCACCCTGGTCCAGCAGCATGCCGTGGCGCTGAACGCGGTCTTCGCGACCATCCAGCTGCTGCTGGGACTGGGCATCGCATTCCGCCCGCTGACCCGGCTCGCCCTTGCCGCGTCCGTAGCGTGGTCGCTCGCGGTCTGGTGGCTCGGCGAGGGACTCGGCGGGGTGCTGAACGGGACGGCGAACCCGGTCAGCGGCGCGCCCGGTGCCGTGATCCTCTACGCGCTGCTGGCCGTGCTGCTGTGGCCGGCGGACCGCGTCGAGTCGCCGCCCTTCACCGCCGCCCGGGCGGTAGGCGTGCGCACCGCCCAGGGGCTGTGGCTGGTGCTGTGGCTCAGCCTGGCCTGGTTCGCGTTGCTGCCGGCGAACCGGGCGCCGCTGGCGCTGCACGACCTGCTCGCCGGCCAGGCGGACGGCCAGCCGGGCTGGCTGGCCGGGATTGAGAACGGCGCCGCCTCGGCTGTCGGCAGCCACGGCCTGGCGGCCTCGATCGTGCTGGCGGTGGCGTGCGTGCTCATTGCCGCCGGTGTCTTCCTGCCCCGGCCGGCCGCCCGGGCAGCCGTAGTGCTCGCCCTCGTCGTGGCCGCGGTGCTCTGGGTAGCCGGACAGGCGTTCGGGATGATTCTCGCCGGGGGAGCGACCGATCCCAACACCGGGCCGCTGCTCGCCCTGATCGCGCTCGCGTACTGGCCCGCGACGCCCCGTGTTGCAGAACCGGGCGTCGCGGGACCGAGCGTGGAAACACCGGCGTCGTGACGCCGCCGACCTGGATCCTCGACGTGCTGGCCGGCGTCATGCTGACCGTGGCGGGGGTGAGCGCCGGGCGGCTCGCCGCGGCCCGGCCGTGGCGGCGCGGGACGGCCGTCACCGACACCGACATCGGGCACCTGCTGATGGCCATCGCGATGGCGGGCACGCTGGCGGCTGGCCTGCGGACGCTGCCCAGCGCCGCCTGGGTCGTCATCTTCGGCGTCCTGACGTGCTGGTTCGGTTACCGGGTCGCGCGGGATGCCAGCTCCAGCGGAGTCCGCGCCCTGGCCGGCCGCCACTGCACTCCGCACCTTGTGCACAGCGGGGCGATGGTCTACATGTTCCTGGCTCTCCCGCCGCTCGCGGCGGCCAGCGCCGGGATGGCGCGGATGGGCGCGGCGAGTCAAGCGCTCAGGTATCCCTCCCTCGCACTCGTCTTCGCGCTGGTCCTGGCCGCGTCCACCGTCTGGGACCTCGACCAGCTGTCCGGCAGGCGTTACCGGCTGGAGTCCGCGGCGGTCACGGTCGGCTGCCGCACCGCGATGAGCATCACGATGGCGTTCATGCTCCTCGTCATGATCTGACCAATCATCCGGGAACTTTTCCGGCCCGGCAGCGAACTAGTCAGGCGTGACACCGAAGGAGCCCGCGCCGTGCCGGGCATGAACTCCGGGCTGAACCCGGACGATCCCACCCTGGTGGCCGCGTTCCGGTCCGCCCTCCTGCACCAGGGGATCATCGCCGCCGCGATTTTCCTGCTGTTGTGGCTGCTGTGGGGCGCATCGAGAAACTGGCTGACACCTGGGGCGGCCGTGCGCGCGCCGAACCCGGCTGAGCCCGCGGGCCGCCGGGTGCTGCGGATCGGGTTCGGGCTGCTGTGGGTGTTCGACGGCATCTTGCAGGCTCAGCCGCGGATGCCAGGCGGCCTGCCGTCTCAGGTCATCGAGCCGACCGCGCAGAGCTCGCCGCGCTGGGTGCAGGATCTGGTCAACACTGGCGGGACGATCTGGTCGAACCATCCGATCACGGCCGCCGCCGCCTCGGTGTGGATTCAGGTGGGGATCGGCCTGTGGCTGCTGGTCGCCGTCCGCGGCCGGTGGTCCCGCGCCGCCGGGCTGGCCAGCGTGGGCTGGGGGCTGGTCGTGTGGATCTGGGGCGAGTCCTTCGGCGGGATCTTCGCCCCTGGCCTGTCCTGGCTGACCGGCGCGCCTGGCGCGGTCCTGCTGTACTGCGTGGCGGGCGCGCTGATCGCGCTGCCGGCGCGCGCCTGGCTGACGCCGCGCATCGGGCGGCTGCTGCTGGGCGGCGCGGGCCTGTTCTTCATCGGCATGGCGGTGCTGCAGGCGTGGCCGGGCCGCGGCTACTGGCAGGGCAGCTCAGGCAGCCTGTCCGCCATGGTGGACAGCATGGCGCAGACTTCCCAGCCGCGCGCCTTGTCGGCGCTGGTCTCCGACTTCGGGTCGTTCGACACCGCGCACGGCTTCGCGGTGAACCTGTTCGTGGTGATCGCGCTGGCGGCGATCGGCGCGGCGCTGCTCACCGGCCGGCCGCGCCTGGTCCGCGCCGCGGTGCTGGCGGCTTGTGTGCTGTGCCTCGCCGACTGGGTGCTGGTCCAGGACTTCGGCTTCTTCGGCGGGCTCGGCACCGACCCGAACAGCATGATCCCGACCATCCTGCTGCTGGCGGGCGGGTATCTCGCGCTGACCCGGCTGCCGGAACCCGCAGAACAAGCGGAGGCACAAGCGGAAGAAGAGGCACGCGGGCCGCTCGCCGCCATCACCCTGCAGGCCGTGACCGCCCTCGCGGCCCTCGGCGTGGTCGTGGTCGGCGCCGCCCCGATGGCCGTGGCGTCAGTGAACGGGACAGCCGACCCCATCCTCGCGCAGGCCATCGCCGGGTACTCCCCGCCGCTGGACAGCCCCGCGTCGCCGTTCCGGCTCACCGACCAGGACGGCCGGGTGGTGACGCTGGCCAGCCTGCGCGGCAAGGTCGTGCTGCTGACCTTCCTCGACCCGGTGTGCACCACCGACTGCCCGCTCATCGCGCAGGAATTCAAGGCCGCCGGGACCATGCTCGGCGCGCAGGCCAGGCAGACCGAACTGGTCGCGGTCGTCGCCAACCCCACCTACGACGGCACCCAGTTCACCCAGGCGTTCGACCGCCAGGAAGGCCTGAGCGCCGTGCCGGACTGGCTGTACCTGACCGGGACGCTGGCCCAGCTCAGGAGCGCCTGGCAGCAGTACGGCGTCGACGTCGAGAACCTGCCGGCCGGGGCGATGAGCGCGCACAACGACCTGGCGTTCGTCATCGACCGCTCGGGCGTCATCAGACAGGAGATCGACGCCGACCCGGGACCAGGCACCAGCAGCACCCAGTCGTCGTTCGCGGTGCTGTTCGCCGCCGACGTCCGTCAGGCGCTGAGCCAGTCATGACCGCGCTTACCCGCCGGATCGTGCTGGCCGCCGCGCTCACCGGGACCTTCGCGGTGGCAGGCTGCGCCTCCGGCGGTCCCGCGCCCGCCGCGCCGCCCGCCGCCGCGGGGACGGCCGCGCTGGCCACCACGCTGACCACGGCCGCGGGCGCGACCTGGGCGGTGGTAGCGATGGGCAGCTCCGCGTCCGCGGAGAACCTGTTCTGGGAGCTGTTCACCCGCCCGGCTGGCAGCGACCGGTGGGAGCTGGCCACCCCGCCGGGGGTCGCCGACAACGGCGGACTGGTCGCGGCCAGTGGCCCGGCTTCGGTCACCGTCGCGTTCCGGCCCAGCCAGGGGCTGACCTTCTCCCCGCTGGCGGTCACCAGTGACGCGGGCAAGACGTGGGGCACCGGCCTGCTCGACGCGCCCGTCGCCAGCGTCCCCGACGCGCTCGCCGCCGGTGACGGGACGACGCTCGCCCTGCTCGGCGACGGCGCCATCGAGCAGGCCGGCCCGGCCGGTGCGTGGAGCAGGCTCGCCGCCCCCGGCGCGATCGCCTCCTCCGTCGCCGGGCGCCGGTGTCACGTGACCAGCCTGACGGCCGTGGCGTACGCGCCGTCGGGAACGCCGCTCGCCGCGGCCTCCTGTACGCAGCCCGGCATCGCCGGCGTCTTCGCGCTGGCTGGCGACACCTGGCAGGCGGGCGGTCCCGTCCTTACCGGGGCCTTCGCTGCGCGCCAGGTTACGGTGCTGCGGCTCACCGGCACCACCGCCGGGGATGTCGCGTTGCTGCAGGCCGGGGTGAGCGGCGCCGCCAGCCTGCTCGCCGCCTGGACGAGCGACGGGACCCATTGGACGGTCTCGCCCCCGCTGGCCGCGGGCCCCGGGCAGGTGACCGCTTCCGGCACCGGACCCGACGGCGCTGCCTGGGTGCTGCTGTCCGGCGGCCGCGCGTACGCCATTTCCGGCCCCGGCGGCGCCTGGCGCCGCCTGCCGTCGCCACCGCAGGGCACTGCCGCCTTGGCGACCGGACTCGGCGGCACATTCGAAGCGCTGGCCGTGACCGGCGGGAAACTGACCGTCTACCGGCTGTCTGCGGCCGGCGCGTGGCAGGAGATCCAGGCCCTCACGGTGCCAATCCAGTACGGCTCCTCCTCCTGAGGATGGGAGGATGGGGGCATGGCACGAGAGACGGTTGAGCTCGGTGATGTGCAGCGGACGTTGTTCTTCCCGCTGGCGGCGCGGGCACGGGAGACCCGCAAGAAGCGGCCGCTGCTGCGCGACCCGAAGGCCGTCGAGATCGTGGAGTCGGTCGACTTCGAGATCGCGCCCATCGCGCCGGGGCCGACCGCGCTCATTGTGACGCTGCGGACCCTGGTCATGGACTGGTGGGTGCGGCAGTTCCTCGCGGAGCACCCCGGCGGGACGGTCATCGAGCTCGGTACCGGGCTGAACACCAGGTTCGAGCGGACAGACAACGGCACCGCGCACTGGATCGACCTGGACTTGCCGGACACGATCGAGCTGCGCCGCCGGTTCTTCGCGGACACCGACCGCCGGCAGATGGTCGCCGCGTCGCTGACGGACGAGGACTGGCTGGCCACGGTAGAGCGGTGCCCGGCGCCGTACTTCTTCGTGTCCGACGGCGTCTTCGTGTACCTGAGCGAGGCGGATATCACTGGCATGCTGGCGCGGATCGCGGCGCGGTTTCCTGGTGCCCTGGTCGCATTCGACACCTACACCACCGTGACGTTCGCGCAGGAGCACAAGATGGCGGCCAAGCGGAACGTGGCGGCGTGGCAGTGGTCGTGCGACGACCCGCGCTCGCTCGAGCGGCTGGGCCTGACGCTGCTGGAGTCCGTCGCGGCCACCAGGCCGCCTGCCGGGCTGCGCGCTGAGCTGCCCGCCAGGTACCGGTACCTGCTGCCCCTGGCCGACCCGATCTTCGGCAAGCGGGGGCTGTCGCTCAATCTATTCCGGGCTGGCTGACCTCGCCCACATCAGACGGGACCTGCGGTGACGGGCGGTCCCGGCGCAGCACCGTGAGCAGCTCCTCGTACGGGCCGATCAGGAAGGCCTCGTCGGCAGGCTGGAACCGGGTGGTGCGCCGCGGCCGGTGCTCGAGCACCGTGCGGTCCGCCGCCCGGCGGATGGCCAGCACGCGGGTGCGGGCCGCCAGGTCGAACATCGTCAGGCCATGCAGGCCGCCGCCCGGGGTGATCGTCAGCTTGGCGACCAGCAGCGGCTCGTCGCCGGCGTAGAACGTGGACAGCACGTCGAGGCCAAGCGCCGCGCCGGTGAACCACGGCGCGGCCAGCGCGGCGGTCGACCGCACGTTGTGGAACCCGAACGTCTCCCTGACCGAGTGGGCAAGCTGCGGGTCGAAGATGCGCAGCACGACCGGGGTGTTTTTCCAGCGGGTCCCCAGCTGGTCGCGGACCGCCAGGCCCGTCTCGAGGTTGGCGAGGTCGTCACTGGTCAGCACCGCGACCGCGGACGCTTCCGGCAGCCGCACCGAGAGCAGCACCTCCGGCAGCGTCGCGTCGCCGATCACCACCGGCACGCCGAGCGCGCGCACCTGGCCGAGATGCCTGTTGTGCTCGTCCATCTCGACCACCACGACGTCCCGGCCGACCGCGTGCAGCTGCTGCACGACGCGCAGGCCGACCGTGCCAAGCCCGATCACCAGCACGTGGCCACGCAGCCCGGTGATCTTCCGCCGCCCAAGTGACTCCTCGATCCGCCTGCTGACCAGGACGTTGGTGAGCAGCGCGAAGAACACCGCGACGAACAGCGCGCCGGTCATCATGAGCAGCACCGCGAACACGACCAGCCAGGACGGCTCGCCGCGGAAGGAGTAGTCGCCGTAGCCGACGGTCGTCACCGTCTCAGTGGTGAAGTACAGCGAGTCGAGCAGCGAGATGTGGTGGTCGGGGCCGGCGAGATGGTAGGTGAGGCGGAGGATGAGCGTGGCGGCGATCAGCACCGCGACCAGCGCGCCGAGCGCGATCGCCAGCCTGCGGTCGGCGGCGCGCACGACCGACATGGCGACGTCGCGGAAGTAGCCGGCCACGCTGCGGCGGGCGATGTGGGAGTGGGCGGAGGGACGGGTCCGTTCTGAATAGCTGAGAGCGGCGGTGGCGCGGAGCTCAGCGGGGGTGGCGATGAGTGTCACCTCGTCACCGGCCCTGACTTCCGTGTCGCGCCCGGGACAGACCAGCACGTCACCGTCGGGCGGCACCACCGCGACGGGGGCGAGGTCGCCGTACAGCTGGCGGAGGGTGGCGGCGCGCGGCGCGGTAGTGCGCACCGCGCGGAACTGCTCGCCGGACAGCGTCATCCGCTGCACGCCCTCGCGCAGGCAGGCTTCGACCACCGACGGCGCGGACAGGCCCGCGACGTCGAGCACGGCGATACCGACCTCCTTGACCGCGCGGCCGACCGCGGGGTTCGTGAGCTGCGCGACCACCCGCACGTCGTCGCGGAGCCTGCGGGCGAGCAGCGCCGTCTCCAGCGTGGGCAGGTCCTCGTGCTGCGCGCAGATCACCGCGGCGGCACCAGCCAGCCCGGCGCTGGTGAGTGCCTCTTCGGCCCGGGTGCTGGTGATCAGCGGCACGCCCCAGGCGTGCACCAGCCGCGCCAGCCGCGGGTCAGGGGCGTCGTCGACGACGACCGCGGGCACGCCGGAGAGCGTCAGCTGCTCCACGATTCGCAAGCCGACGCCGGGCAGCCCGCAGACGATGACGTGTCCGCGCCAGTCCGAGTACGCACCCCCCACGGTGGCAGCTTATTCGCCGACCGTTCCGTCGATCGCCTCGCGTAGCAGGTCGGCGTGGCCGGCGTGCCTGGCCGTCTCCTCGATCAGGTGCAGCAGCACCCAGCGAAGCGAGAACTGCCAGCCGTCGTTGCCCTTGAAGGCCGACAGCTGGTCCAGGCTGGCCGCGGACGCGGCGGCCTGGCGGCTGTGCTCGCAGGCGTCGCGGTAGCGCTGGCGGAGTTTCTCGGGGTCCATGGCGGTGGCGGTGCGGAACTCCCAGTTGGGGTCGGCGACCCAGTCCACGTCCACCCAGTCCGGGCGCTCGGCCATGCCGAGGAAGCGGCCCTCCAGCCAGCTCTCCTCGACGAGCGCCAGGTGGTAGAGCAGGCCCGCCAGCGTGAGGTCCGAGGTGGGGATCTGCTGCGCTAGCTGGTCTTTGGTGAGGCCTTCGGTTTTGAGCAGGATCGTTTCGCGCTGGTAGTCGAGGTACTGGCTGAGCGCGTCACGCTCGGCGGCGGTGGGGTCTGGGTCCTGGCGCACGTGGCTCCTTGTCCTGTGTTCCCTGTCCTGGCGCTGTACCGCCCGACTCTAATCGCAGGCCGCCGGTTAGGCTTGGCATTATTCGCCGCGCCGGGGGAGATGACGTGCCGATTCCCATGCAGGTCGCACACTGGAACAAGGCTGGGCTGAACCGGGTCACGCGGCACATCGCGCCGTGGATGCCGGGGTTTGGCCTCATCGTGCACCGCGGCCGCCGGTCCGGGCGCGAGTACCGGACGCCGGTCGAGGTGTTCCAGGCGCGCGACGGGTTCATCGTCGCGCTGACCTACGGCGCGGACACGGACTGGCTGCGGAACATCCAGGCCTCAGGCGGCGGCTTGCTGCGCACCCGTGGCCTGACCTTCCAGGTCAGCGAGCCGCGGGTGTACCACGACGAGGAGCGCGCGGGCATCAGGCCCGCGGAACGGCGGATGCTGCGGCTGCTTGACGTGGCGGACTTCGTGCACCTCAAGGCGGTCTTGCGTCACAGCAGCTGATCCTGGCCGGCGTCGTAGACCAGCAGGCCGTCGTCGCGGAGCCGGACGCCCGGGGTGGGGCGGTGCGGCTCGAGGCGCCCGTCGTGCATGAGGTGGCTTACCTGGACGCCGCGGGCCACGACGGCGAAGTCGGCGACCAGGCGGCGGTGGCAGCGCCACCAGAGGCTTTCCGAGCACATGACCGTGACTTGAGGTGTCTTCGCTTCGGTCAGCACGGCGTCGATGGCGGCCAGGAAGTCCGGCGAGCGCATGTGCTCGGCGTAGCCGCGGAACATGTCCTCCCGCCACACCACGTCCGGGTTGTCGGGGCTCGGCCGCCGGAAGCCGCCGAGGCGCTTCTCCCAGCGGTAGGCGATGCCCGCCGCGGGTAGCCACTTCTCCAGGGCGGCGCGGGCGAACTGGGGATGGCGGCGGCTGCCTGGCGCCGTGCGGATGTCCACGAGGGGGGAGACGCCGGCTGCACGCAGGATTTCCGCGGTGCGCTCGGCCGTCTCTGTCCCGTGTCCGTACGTTAGGAGCATCTACATGAAGTTACGCGTGTGCAGGGCGGACAGCTCCGCCGCCTCGTCGTCGGGGAAGCCGATGTAGGCGAGCCGCCGGCGGCGGCCCTCGTCCATGCTGGCCTGCAGGTCGCGTACCGCCCGCCAGCCTGCGCTGATCGCGGCAGGCTCCCACGAGCCGGCGGCGAGGAGGACGAGGGAGTCGAAGACCTCGGTGTTCAGGCCGGCGGTGTCCTGCAGGGCGGCGTGCCGCCGCTCCACGGACTGCCGGAGCGTGCCGAGGTACGACCTGTCGGTCTTCGCGAGGTGCGCGGTGTGCGCGACGCCGAACGCCACGTGCCGCGCCTCGTCCCTGACCGCGAGCCGGGCGACGTCGGCGGTCACCGGGTCCGGGGCGTGCCGGTGCAGGAAGCGCAGCAGGTCGAGGAAGGTGCCCTCGCCGAGCACCGAAAGCAGGAACGAGGCCGTGGTGAAGTCCGGCTCGTTGAGCAGTGTCTGCAGCGACGCGCGGCCGCCGGCGCTGGACGTGCCCAGCGGGCCGCCGGACAGCAGGCCGCGGCGGGTGAAGACCTCGACGTGCCGCGCCTCGTCGGCGGCCTGGGTGGCCAGCAGCTGCATCACCTCGCGGAAGTGCGGGTGCAGCTGGCTGAGCAGCCGCGCCGGGATGATCAGCGCCGCCTGCTCGTTCTCGACGAGGTAGGTCATGAGCTGCACGACGGCGCGCTCGATCTCGGGCTCGGCGGCGACGGGCGCGGTCCAGTTCACCGCCGTCGCGGGATCCCACTGGCTGGCGGCCGCGGCCGCGTACAGCTGGGGGGCGATGTCGGCCCAGACGTGCTCGCGTTCGGTCCATTCGGCGCCGATGGGCGGGCCGCCGGCTTCGACGAGCGCGCCGCGGGCGGCCAGGCCCCAGCGCGGGTCGGCGACCGTGTCCGGCGGGCCTTGGGCCACGCCGGCTCTGTGCGCGTCGCGCCAGCGCTGCTCGCCGGCCGGGCCCTTAATGATCTCCAGGGCTGTTCCGGCGCCGTCCGGGCCGTCGGCGCCAGCCTCGGTGACGCGGTGGCCGTGTTCCCGGCACCAGGCAGTGAGGTGGACGCGCAGCGCCGGGTGCCTGCCGGTGACGGTCAGCCGGTCGCCTGGGCGCAGCGGGCCGAGCGCCCGCTGCACGAGCAGGTGCCCGCCGTCGTCCAGGCCGAGGCCGTCAAGGTCGGTAGTCGACCGCACGGATGGCGCCCTCGGCGTCGTAGAAGCCGGCCTCGTCCACGGCCCGCTCGAGCTGCTGGTAGCGGTCGAGGCGGGGCGGCAGCCACTGCTTGAGTCCTTCCAGGTCCAGCAGCGGGCGCAG
>Ga0335074_10008173_pt1 | contig 14543 bp, 11 predicted proteins | sample Lox_Sample_23_FD_206715 | JGI IMG/M metagenome (GOLD analysis project Ga0335074, IMG submission 206715) | Soil microbial communities from Loxahatchee National Wildlife Refuge, Florida, United States - Lox_Sample_2.3 | ecosystem: Environmental > Terrestrial > Soil > Wetlands | place: USA...
CAACGCCCGAGATCTGGACGCCACTGGTTGTGCCGGAGCCGCCATACCCCGATCCCTGGCCGAGCCCGCTCGCCGGCTGCCCGATCTCCACGCCAAGGAATGCGGTCGGGCCAGCATGCACGGTGGTGGACGACTGCCCGGCCGTGATCTGCCGGGCGATCGACGTGGCAACGCCGATCGGTATCGCGAAGCCTGACCCGCCAGACTGAGATCCGAACTGGAACGTTTCCGACCCGGCAGTGTCCATGCCGATGACCTGACCGGACGAGTTGACCAGTGGCCCGCCTGAGTCGCCAGACTGGATGTCGGCGTTGGTGCCGATCATGCCGCTCAGTTTCTCCGCGGTGCCGGTCAGCTCATCGTTGGCGGTGATGGACTGGCTGGTCGCGGTCACCGTGCCGCCGGCGTAGCTCGGCGTGCCGCCCGCGCCGCCCGCGTTCCCGATGCCCACGACCTCCTCGCCGACCGACACCTTCGCTGCGGTGGTCGTGACGGTCTGGAGCCCCGATGCACCGGTGAGCTTCAGGACCGCGACGTCCCTGGCGACGCTGTAGCCGACGACTGTCGCGTCATAGGTCCGCCCGTTCCCCACGTCGGTCACGCTGATGGTGGTAGCGCCCTCGACGACGTGGTTGTTAGTGAGCACCTCGCCGCCCGAGGTCAGCACCATCCCGGTGCCAGCCCCCTCCGCGGCCCCGTAGTCGATCGTGGTGTTGACGTCGACCAGGCCGGGATCGACGTGTGCGGCAATGGAGGAGGCATCTGCGGGCCCGGTTCCGGCGGAACTCGGCGCGGTGCCGGACGAGCCGGAGCCGTTGCCGAACGGGAAGCCGGAGCCGTTGCCGGGGCTGGAGCCCGAGCCGCTGCCTGTGCCTGGTCCGAAGCCGCCGTTGGCAGGCGTGCTGGGCGCGGCTGCCGGGCTCAGAGCCGCGGCATTCGTGCCGCGAATCGCATGGCCGGCGAGCCCGCCGACAGCGGCCGCCGCGAGGACGACCGCGATGCCGGTAGTGATCGCCCAGCCACGGCTGAGCCCGCGCCGGGGCCCGGCCGCCTGACTGGGGTCCGTGGCGGCCGGCCGATACGCCCCGCCAGGCGGGGGACCCCATCGCGGGTCGGATTGGCCATAGCCCCACCAGCCGGGGGCACTGGCGGGCCCTGGCTGATACGCGGTCCCGGTCCCGAACCCTGGCGGAAAGGCGCCCGGAGGTGGCGGGGGAGGTGGCGGTGGCTGCCCTGGTTCCCAGCCGCGCTGCGCCGGTATCTCGCTCGTCTGGTCGCCGTCGTTGTCGGGTGCGGGCCCGCTGGCCTTGTCTGACTCGTTGCTCACCAGATCAGCATCACCGCCGAACCTCGGACTCCGATCCACACGACCTGCGGCTTTCCCTAGCAGCGCCGCATTGCTCCGCGACGCTGGCGCTAGCGGTGAGCAGCCTGCGCTCGTATCGTTTGCTGGTGGCGGACGATCGCAGGAGGTATGGCATGAGAGCTCGCAGTCGCGGCGTACTCCGGCTGACATCGACGTTGGGTGCGCTCACGCTCGGCTGCGGGTTACTGTCCGCCTCGACGCTGTCGGCTGGCGCCGCGGCCGGCCCCGCGGCGTCGGCGGCCAGCCCGAAGGTGCTGCTCGTCGGCACCTACCACGGCATCGCGGGCGGCTATGCCAGCATCCAGGCAGCGGTGAACGCCGCGCAGCCCGGTGACTGGATCCTGGTCGGCCCTGGCGACTACCACGAGACGGCCGACGAGACCGGCCCCTACGGCAACCCGGCGGACGGCGCGATGGGCGGCGTCTACATCGACAAGGCGGGGATCACGCTGCGCGGCATGAACCGCAACACGGTGATCGTGGACGGGACCAACGTCGGCGCGGCGCCGTGCAGCTCGAAGCCAGCCGACCAGAACTACGGCCGGATGGTTGACGGCCAGCCGGTGGGGCGCAACGGGATCGTGGTGTGGAAGGCGAGCGACGTCAGCATCGAGAACCTGACGGTCTGCAACTTCCTGGCCGGCACCGGCGCCTCGGGTAACGAGATCTGGTGGAACGGCGGCGACGGCTCGGGCAAGATCGGCCTGACCGGTTACTGGGGCAGCTACCTGACCGCTACCTCGACGTTCTTCAGCAACGAGACTACAGCCGCGGAGTATGGCATCTTCGCCAGCAACTCTGCTGGCCCGGCGTCCTGGAACCAGCTGTACGGCAGCAACATGAACGACTCGGGTACCTACGTAGGCGCCTGCCAGCAGCGCTGCGACGTAGTCATGGACCACATGTGGATGGAGGACAACGCGCTCGGCTACTCGGGCACCAACTCCGGCGGCACGGTGGTCATCGAGAACTCCCAGTTCAACGACAACCAGGACGGGCTCGATACCAACACCCAGATCATCGGCGACCCGCCGGCTCCGCAGGACGGCCGGTGCCCGGGCGGCCATCACAGCAAGATCACGCACACCGCCTCCTGCTGGGTGCTGATCCACAACTACATTCACGGCAACAACAACAACATGGCGCCGGCGGCGGGCTCCGCGGCGGCCGGTCCGATCGGCACTGGCCTGACGATCTCGGGCGGTCGGTACGACACCGTCATGGACAACAGGATCGAGGACAACGGAGCGTGGGGTGCCCTGTTCGTGCCGTACGCCCAGTCCGGCACGCCAAGCCTGCACCAGACCTGCGCTGGCATCGGCGGCCACAAGTTCCCCGGCTTCGGCTGCGTCATGGACCCGAAGGGTGACGCACTGCTGCACAACACGTTCCGGCACAACGGGTACTTCAAGAACCCGAGCAACTCCGACTTCGGCCAGATCACCCTGTTCGGCGGCGAGCCGCTGAACTGCTTCGCCGGCAACAAGGACCCGGACGGCAGCGCCCCGAAGAACCTGGAGCAGAAGCAGCCTCGCTGCCGCGGCAAGACAACCGGGGCCAACCCGGGCGGCGCGCTGTTCGGGCAGGTGCTGTGCGACACCGGCCTCGGCACGTGCCCGGCGCACGCTCATTACCCGAAGGTGACCGGCACCGTGGTGCTGAAGCCGCTGCCGAAGAACCTGCCGACCATGCCTGACCCGTGCGCGGGCGTGCCGGCGAACCCCTGGTGCCCCGGCGCCGCCAGCCACCGCGCCACTAGCCACCGCGCCACTAGCCACAGGGACGGGAACGACTCCGCCGGAGCGGCTGCCGTTCGCACCGCGGCGGCCGCAGTCAGCCTGACCGGCGTGCGCGCTCAAGGCCGTATGCAGGACGCGCTGATCCCGGGCAGGGACACCTAGATCAGCCTGCGGGGCGTCGCTCGGGCCGGTCAAGCAGGGTGAAGGCCGCCTCGTGCGCGGCGGCGACACGGAATGCCGTGACGTCGTCGTAGGTTCTGCCCACGACCGACAGGCCGGTGGGAACGCCATCGCGAGACAGCCCGGACGGCACGCTCAGCACCGGGCACCGGCTCGCGATGTTGAACGGCAGCGTCATCAGCACGTCCAGCCAGCCACCGTCGGCCCGGCCGCCGGGGACATGATCGGTGACGTCGTACTCGGCCGGCAGCGCGGGCACTGCGAACGTCGGGCAGATCAGAGCGTCGTAGCTGTCGAGCAGTTCGCCGAGCGGCGCGTAGATCCGGCCCTCTAGTTCGAGCCCGGCGACGAAGTCGTCCTTGCTGACCGCGTCCGACTCGGTCACTAGCTGCCGGGCATAGCTGGTGAGCTCGTCGGCGTGCTGCTCGTAGATCTCGCGGACCGACGGACCGAAGATCATGCCGAAGTGGATCCGGGCGGCCCGGGTGATGGCCTCGAGCTCCCAGGGCAGGCTCACCTCCTCCACCACGGCGCCCGCCGCGCGGAGCCGCTCGGCCGCGGCGGCGGTGTTGGCCGCTACGTCCGCATCGGGGGAGTAGCAGCCGAGGTCGGGCGAATAGGCGATCCGGAGCCCGGCGATGGGGGCTAGCTCGGCCGGGATCTCCAGCTTCGGCCGTAGCGAGACAACATCGCTGGAATGCGGGCCTGCGATCACGTTCTCGAGCAACGCGCAGTCAGCGACGGTACGTGCCATCGGGCCCTCGTGGCAGTAGTGATCGAGGTTGAAGATCTCGACCTCGGGCACCCGGCCGTACGGCGGCTTGAACCCGACGACACCGCAGAACGAGGACGGGATGCGGATCGAGCCGCCGATGTCCGAGCCGGTGGCCAGGGTCGTCGTGCCCGCCGCAAGGGATGCGGCCGAGCCGCCGCTTGACCCGCCCGGCGAGTATGACGTGTTCCACGGGTTGCGGGTCACGCCCCAGAGCTTCGTCCAGGTCACCGGGGCGCACGAGAACTCCGGCGTCGTCGTCCGCGCATGGACGATGCCGCCGGCGTCCAGGATCCGCTGCACGAACACGGCGGTGTGGTCCGCGACCACATCCCGGAGCGGCAGGGAGCCCAGCGTGTTGAGCTGGCCGGCGATCGGCGCCTCTTCCTTGACCGCTACCGGCAGGCCCTCCAGCGCGCGCGGCTCGGCCCCGCGACCCGCGTAGCGCGCCTCGGCTTCCGCAGCGTGTGTGAGCGCCTGCTCGTAGAACGTCGCCGCGAATGCGTTGATGACGGGTTCGACAGTCTCGGCCCGGTCGATCACGGCCCGGGTCAGCTCCACCGGCGACAGCGCGCGGGCGCGGAACAGCCGGAGCGCCTCGGCCGCCGGGAGGTAGCACAGATCGTCGGTCACGCTGGGTCGCCTTTCTGGTCGGCAGGGCTGAGCAACGGGTCAGCGGGAGCGAGCGTCTCCGCGGACAGCGACGGCAGCCGCCGGCTCGGCTTCCAGCCGGGCCGGGGCACGCTCGCGCGCAGGCGCTGGGTGTAGGGATGCTGCGGGTCGTCGAGGATCTGCTCGGTCGGGCCGCGCTCGACGAGTTTCCCGCGGTGCATCACCACCGCCTCGTCGGTGAGCTGCCGCACGACCGCGAGGTCGTGGCTGATCAGGACGTAGGACACCGACGTCTCGTCCCGGATGTCAGCAAGCAGGTTCAGCACCTGCGCCTGGATGGACACGTCGAGCGCGGCGACGGACTCGTCCAGGATGAGGATCCGCGGCTCGGCCGCCAGTGCCCTGGCAATCGCGACGCGCTGCCGCTGACCGCCGGACAGCGCCCGCGGCAGCGCCCGTGCCTGCCGGGCGTCCAGCCCGACGAGGTCGGTCAGCTGCTCGATCCTGGCGCGGCGCCGGTCGGCAGGCCAGCCGTGATGCAGCCGGAGCACCTCGTCGATGGCCTGCTCGGCGGTCTGCCTCGGGTCGAGGCTGGTGTAGGGATCCTGGAACACGATCTGAATCTCGCCGCCGCGTCGCCGCCGGTCCCTGGCCGACCGAGCGGGCCTGGACCGGTCGCGGCCGCACGCGGTGATCGTGCCCTTCGTCGGGTGCTCCAGCCCGGTGATCATGCGGGCGACAGTCGTCTTCCCCGAACCGGACTCGCCGACGATGGCCAGCGAGCGCGACGGCGCGATCTCGAAGCTGACGTCGTCGACGGCAACCAGGGCACCAAACTCTTTCCGCAGTCCCGCCACCACCAGAACGGGAACGTGGCCGTTTGCCGGGCTGTCGTGCTCAGGCATCGGCAGCCTCCAGCTCACCGCGCAGCTCGGCGACGCGGGCGCACCGCGACTGGCCGCCGTCGAGCTCGGCCAGCTCCGGCACCGCGGTCAGGCAGACGTCCCTGGCGTGCGGACACCGCGGGGCGAACGCGCACTGGCCCAGCGGCGCCTCGAACGCCGACAGCGGCCGGCCGGGGATCGCCCGCAGCCTGCTGGCGCGCTGCCCGATGTCCGGCCGCGCCGCCGCCAGGGCCGCGGTGTAAGGATGCAGCGGGTCGCTGTGCAGCAGCTCCGACCTGCGCACTTCGACGACCTGGCCGGCGTACATCACGATGGTGCGGTCGCAGATTGCGGCCGCCAGTTCGAGATCGTGGGTGATGAACAGCATCCCGAGGCCGTACGAGCGGCGCAGCTCGTCCAGGATCGCCATGACCTCTGCCTGCGTGGTCACGTCCAGCGCGGTCGTCGGCTCGTCGGCCAGCAGCAGTGCTGGCTCGGTCAGCAGCGCGGCGGCGATCATCACCCGCTGCAGCATCCCGCCGGACAGCTCATGCGGGTACTGGCGAAGCCGCTGCGCGCCGTTCTCGATGCCTACCTGGCCGAGCATGTCGGCGGCGCGCTGCCGGGCGGCTGCCGCGGCGACGCCAAGGTTGGTGCGCAGTGCCTCGGTCATGAAGTCGCCGATGCGCCGGACCGGGTTCACGTGCGCACGCGGATCCTGGAAGATCATCGCGACCCGGTTGCGGTAGGAGCGCAGCGCAGCGCCGCTGAGCGCGGCGACGTCCGCGCCCTCGAACCGGATCTGTCCCCGCACCTCGGCGCCCCGTGGCAGCAGCCGGTCTATCGCCCGCGCCGTCATCGACTTGCCGGAGCCGGACTCGCCGACGAGCCCGACCGCCTCACCGTGGCCGATCTGCAGGGACACCTCTCGCAGCACGGCCCGCTGCTGCCCTTCCACCGGCAGCAGCACGGTCAGGCCGTCGACCGCCAGCAGCGACGTCTGGCTGCCCGTGCCCGTGCTGCCCGTGCCCGTGCCTGCCGTGCCCGTGCCTGCCGTGCCCGTGCTTGCCGCGCCCGTGCTTGCCGTGCCCGTGCTTTCCGTGCTCACCGTCGGCCCGCCTGAGCCTGCTCGAAAAGCCGCTCGCCCAGGACGTTGAACGCGATGACCACCGCGACAATGCACAGGCCCGCCGCCAGGGCCGGCAGCGGATAGCCCTGGAGGATGCCGGGCTGGTTCTCGGAGATCATCACGCCCCAGTTGGGAGCCGGCGGCTGCACGCCAAGGCCGAGGAACGAGATCGCCGCCAGGTCGACCATTGCCCAGCCGAACATGATCGTCGCCTGCGCGACGATCAGCGGCAGCATGTTGGGCACGATGTGGCGCAGGCAGATCGAGGTACCAGAAGCGCCTTGCACTTCGAGCGCCGCGACGTAGGGCTGTCCTCGTTCCTTCATCGCGGCGCCGCGCAGCACCCTGGCGACATACGGCATGTACGCGATGGACAGCGCCACCGCCGCTGCCGTCAGGCCCGCCCCGAACACGGCCGCTGCGAGGACGGCGAGCAGGATGCCGGGGAACGCGAAGATGATGTCGAGTCCGGCAGAGATCACAGTGTCGAGCGGGCCCTGCCGCCACGCGGCGACGACGGCGATCACGGTACCGAGCGCCATCGACCCCGCGACTACCCCGAGCGGCCCGATCATCGACGACTGCGCGCCGGCGAGCAGCCGCGACAGCACATCCCTGCCCTCAAAGTCGTAGCCCAGCAGGTGACCTCCGGCCGGCCCGACCCAGGCCATGGACAGGTTCGGAAGCTCGGGGTTGTACGGAGCGAGCAGCGGCCCGAAGATCGCGAGCACGGAAGCCACGGCGATGACCGCGGCTGACGCCAGGCCGGCGAGTCCGGTCGAGCGCAGCAGCCCGAGCGCGCCGCGGCGGCGCACCGTGACGACCGGGCCGGACGTGATGCCGATTGCCGCGCTCACCACGTTTCCTCTCCGGTTGTGGTCCTGACCCTGACCGAGTCGCTCACTGTGCCCGGCTTCCGAGCGTCACCCGCGGATCGAGGGCCGCGTAGAGCAGGTCGACCACCGCGTTGATCACGACGAACGCGGTCACCAGCACCAGCGAGATGCCCTGCACCACGGCCAGGTCCTTGGACTCGGCCGCCTGGACCAGGTAGGCGCCGAGGCCGTTCAGGCTGAACGCTGTCTCCACCACTGCCGCGACCGCGATCAGCGAGGCGATCGTGATGCCGGACACCGTCGCGATCGGGATCGCAGCGTTGCGCAGGATGTGACGCCGGATCAGCTGCCTGGCCGGGATGCCCCGGCTGATCGCGGTCTGCACGTGCTCACGGTCGGCTTCCTCCCGGACGGCGGCCCTGGTGACCCGCGACACGATCGCCAGCGAAGAGATCGCCAGCGCTACCGCAGGCAGGGTGAGATGCTGCACGTTCGACCAGAAGCTGGTGCCGTTCCCGAGCGCGGGGAACCAGCCGAGCTTCACGGAGAACACCAGGATCAGGATGATCGCGGCGACGAACGATGGCAGCGCCGCGGTGACTGCGGTCGACACCAGCACACTGGTGTCGACCAGGCCCGGCCGCAGCGCCGCGACGACGCCGCTGCCGATGCCGACCACGACGATGATCAGCGCCGCGTACAGGACAAGACCGCCGGTCGTCCACATCCGGGCGGCGATCACCGACGAGACGTTCTGCTGCAGCGTGATGGAGATGCCGAGGTTGCCGTGCAGCGCGTTCTCCAGCCAGTACCAGTACTGGGTCAGGAACGGCTGGTTCAGGTGGTAGCGCTGCTCCAGCACGTGCATGCTCGCGGGCGGGAGCGCGCGGCCACCGGACAGCGCGCTGATCGGGTTCCCCGGTGCCAGGTAGAGAGCACCGAAGATGACGAAGCTGGCGACGAGCAGGCTGCCCATCAGCATGGCCAGCCGGCGGGCCAGGAAGCGCCACCGCACGGGTCAGCCCGTCCCGCCGAGGTGGTCGGCCCAGGGTGCGAACATGTAGGAGAACGAGGCGACCGCACCGGTGAGACCCTTGCTCAGCATCAGCACGTTGGTCGGCTGCACGTTCGGGATCCACGGCAGCAACCGGGCCGCGAGCTCCTCGGCCTTCGCGACGAGTGCAGCGCGCTGATCCGGGTTGGCCGTCCCTTCAGCCTGGTCCAGCAGCGCGGTCATCTGCGGGTTGCTGAAGTTGTCGTAGTTCTGGTCCCCGCCGGGCATCGCAAGAGTGTCCAGCAGTGCCGCCGGGTCGGCGTAGTCGCCGTAGTTGACGGTGATGAAGCCGTCGATGCCCTTCCGGGCCTGCGCGCTGGTGAAGAAGTTGATGTAGTCGGCCGCGGACACCGACTTGAGCACCACCTTCAGGCCGATGGCCTCAGCCGCCTGCTGGTACGCGCCGGTCTCCGCGGAGATGCTGGCCAGTTCGCTGGACGTGCCGAGGGTGATGGTCTGGCCGGCCACCCCGGCTTCCCTGGCGAGCTTGCGCGCCGCCGCCAGGTTCTGGTTCAGCACCGGCGACTTGTCGTAGGCGGCGGTGAACACCGACTGCCCGTAGCCGAACGTGCCCGGGTTGGCGAGCCACCTCGGCATCAGCGCGGCGCCGTCGTAGACCTGGCTGATGATCGCCTGCCGGTCCAGCGCCAGGGAGATCGCCTGTCGCACCTTGACATTGGCAAGCGGGCCGCTGGTGGCCGACACCACGAGCGCGTCCGTCGACTGGCCCGGCCCCTGATAGACGCGGACCGCACTGCTGTGCTCGAGCTGGCTGAGGTTGGACAGGCCGAAGTAGTACGAGCCCTGGATCGCGCCGGTCAGCATGCCCGAGGTGAACGAGGCAGCGGACGGGACGCCCTTGATCACGATCTGCTTGGCCAGCGGCCTGACGGATGAGTTCCAGTAATGCGGGTTCGCCACCGCGGTGACGCCGGCGCCCGCTGTCCAGGACTTGAACTCGTACGGGCCGGTGCACATGATCCCGCCGGACGGCGTGCCGTAGTTCTTGCCCTCCCTGAGGGCGTAGCTCTTCTGGATGATGATGCCGGGCATGGAGGACAGCTCGCCCTCGAGCCAGTAGTCGGGCTGCTTGAGCGTGATCGTGACCTGGTCAGATCCGGTCGCCGCGATCGACTTGACGCGGTTGAACACCTGGCCGTAGAAGCCGCCGTAGGACGGATCCATCTGCCGGTCCAGGCTGTACACCACGTCGGCCGGCGTCACCGGGTCGCCGTCCCAGAACGTCACGCCTGGCTTCAGCGTGAACACCATCGTGGTCGGCGTCGGCGTGGCCACGGTCGCGAGTCCCGGCCCGATCTCACCGCCTGGAGACTGCAGCAGCAGCGACTCGCACATCAGCGAGATGGCGGTGTTCTCCGGGTAGTCGAAGGCGAAGATCGGATCGAGCGAGTTGACCGGGCGGTACACCGCCCAGGTCACGGAGCTGACCGGCTTGGTGCCTGCTGCCGTCGTGGTGACCAGGCCGTGGGTCGGCGAGACCTCGCCGGAGGTTGTGCTGGCGTTGACCGACCGGCCGCACGCCGTGGCGAGGAGAGCGCACGCGCAGGCAGCGATGCTGGCCGCTGCGGCCGCTGAGGTACGCCGTCTCGGGCTCATCTGTCCTCCAGAAGTGTTGCTAGGCGGGCTGGGCCTGCTGCCAGGCCAGCTCGCCGCGGATCCAGGTCGCCACGACGGCGGCGCTGCCGATCTCGTGGCTTGCGATGTGGCTGAGGTCGGCGTCGACGACTGCGAAGTCGGCGTCCAGGCCCGGCCGGATGGCGCCGGCGGTTGATTCGAGTCCGTTGACGCGGGCGCTGCCGGAGGTGTAGGCGGCGAGAATCGTGGCCAGCGGCAGGCGCTGCGCGGGCAGGAACGGTTCAGCTGAGGCGGACCCGTTCCCGTTCGGAAGGTGCTCGTCGGGTGCAGTCCGGTTTGCTGCGACGTGCGCGCCCCACACCGGGTTCGGGCTGCTGACCGGCCAGTCGCTGCCCGCGCAGAGCTCGGCCCCGGCTTGCACTAGCGACGCGAACGGGTACTGCCAGCCGGCCCGGCGCTCGCCGAGGAACGGAATCGTCAGCTCGTCCATCTGCGGTTCGTGCGTCGCCCACAGTGGCTGGATGTTGGCCGTGGCGCGGAGCTGCGCGAACCGCGGGATGTCAGCCGGATGTACCACTTGCAAATGGGCGAGGTGGTGCCGCAGGCCGCTGTCGCCGTTGTGACGCCGTGCTGCCTCGACGGCGTCCAGGGCGTTGCGCACCGCCCGGTCGCCCAGTGCGTGGAAGTGCACCTGAAAGCCGGCCCGGTCAAGCTCGGTGACGTACCGGGGCAGTTCGGCGGGATCGATGAAATCCAGTCCGGTAACCCCGGTGGTACAGCCGTGTCCGTCGAGGTACGGCTCGAGCATCGCGGCCGTGTGGTTCTCCGCCACGCCGTCGAGCATCATCTTGACGCTGGTGGCCCGGAACCGGCGGTCGCCCGGGCGGTCTTCGGCGGCACCGACAGCCTCGGTGGTCAGGCGGCGCCGTTCGATCAGTTCGGGTAGCTGCTCAAGCCCGCGCCCGCGCTCCCACCAGAGCGCGCCGACGACGCGGGAACGCAGCCGCCCGTCTCGCGCGGCGCGCACGTAGACGGGCAGCGTGTCGTCGGCACCGTGACCACGGCCGACGATCGCGTCCTGCCAGCCGGTGATGCCCATGGCCAGCAGGTACGCCTGGCCCGCAAGCAGGGCGGCGTCCCAGTCGGCCTCTGCTGGAGCCGGGATCAGCCGGGATACCAGGCCCGCCGCGCCTTCCTGGAGCATGCCGACCGGGTGTCCGCGCTCGTCGCGCTCGATCCGGCCATCGGCCGGGTCCGGTGTCGCGGCGTCGATTCCCGCCAGCTGCATCGCCCTGCTGTTGACCCAGGCGCCGTGACCGTCCCGATTCGGCAGGAAGACCGGGCGATCGGGCACGAGCCGGTCCAGTTCGGCTGCGGTCGGGATACCGCCGGGGAAGGCTTCCATCGACCAGCCCCCGCCGATGATCCAGCGGTCGTCCGGATGCTCGCGCAGATATGCGGCGATGATGTCCAGGTACTGGCGGAGTGACCGGCCTTCGCTGAGATCGCAGCGGCGCATCCGCTCGCCCCCGAACACCGGGTGCACATGCGCGTCGATGAAGCCGGGCAGTAGCGTGCCGCCGCGCAGATCGACGACCGTGGTGCCAGCGCCGGAGGAGCCGTCCTGCCCTGACGCCGCCCGCTCGACCGCGACGATCCGGCTGCCGCGAACGCGCACAGCGCTGCCAGGTGGCAGGAACCGGTACCCGTCGAAGACGGTGGCGTTGCAGAAGAGAAGGTCAGCTTGCTCGCTGCGCACGGCGGCTCCGTTCTGGGCCGGGGGCCGGATTGCCCCGTACTCAAGCAGTTGACAAAGGCTTTGTCAATGCCTTTGACTGAGCTACTCACAGGTAAAGTTCTGCCGTCACGGGGAAGCCGCAGACAACCCGCGGAGGGGGGAGCAGTGTCAGCTGTGCCAGCCGCCCGGCGGTCGCCGGACGCGCCGCGGACGCCAGCGCCACAGCAGCCGCCGGACGCACCGAGGTCGCGACGCCAGCGCGGGAGTCTCACTCGGGAGATCATCGTCAGCGAGAGCCTTCGGCTGCTGGACGCCGACGGTGTCGATGGCTTCAGCCTGCCCAAGCTGGGCCGCGCGCTCGGAGCCGACCAGACCGCTGTGTACCGGCACTTCGCCAGCAAAGACGATCTCGTCCTCGGGATCGCCGACCGGCTCATCGCGGAGGCGATGGCCGGCTTGCAGCCGCAGGACTGCTGGATCGAAACGCTCAGCGAGATGACCAGGCGGCTGCGCGACACCTACCTGGCCCACCCGGCCGCCGCCTCGATGTCGGCCTACCGCACCACGCAAGGGCCGGCCGAGATCCAGGCAGTCGACACCATCATCGGCGCGATCCTGGCGGCCGGGTTCGAGGGCTCGGCGGCCGCGGTCATGTACCGGGCGATCGGCGATTTCTCGCTGGCCTGGGCCGGCAGCGAAGCGGCCTTCCTGGCGCTGGACAAGCACGCTCAGTCGAACGACAGGGCCGCCTGGACCCGGGCGTACCTGTCCGTCGACCGCCGGCAGCATCCGAGTATCTGGCAGGTACGGACCGAACTGCCAGACGTGCGGGACGAGGACATCTTCGAGACGATCCTCTCCGTCGTCATGGCCGGCCTGCGACTGCAGGCGCCACGCCCGTGCAGCTGTCATGCGCCGGCCACGCAGTCTCGGGCGGGTCTGGCTGACTGACGCGCATCGGCCGTTTTGGCCGTCGCATCCAGGGGCATGTGCCCTCTGATTCGCGGTGCTGCGCACAACAGGACCGCGCGGGGGATTGGGGGAATCCGTGCCACCGAGGACGTCAGGCGCCACCAGGCCATCGACCAGATCATCCACCAGGTCAACGACAACCAGATCAGCCCCGAGGTCCACTCGCTCCGCCGAGCCCGGCCGGGCCACCCGGACCGCCAGGAGCTCTCGGGCCGCGCAGCCCGCCCGGACCACCACGTCCGCGCGCGCGGCGCGGACAACTACCGAGAGGAAGCCGGCCGGCGGCTCCGACGGCCGCGCCAGGGGCCCGGTCTCAAGTCAGCCGTGGCTCCACCAGCGGGGCGTTCAGGTGCAGGAGTTCGGCACCGTCCGGCAGTTCCCCGTCGGCCTCTCCTATGACGCCCGGATGTACTCATGCGAGCGGCTGAACCAGGTCCTGGCCGATACCCAGATCCTGCACGCCCTCTACAAGAAGCATCACTGGCTGATGCGAGGCGCCACCTTCTATCAGCTGCACCTGTTGCTGGACAAGCACGCGGACGAGCAGCTCGAGCTCGTCGACATGCTCGCGGAGCGGGTGCAGACGCTCGGCGGCGTGGCGATCGGTGACCCGCGGCATGTTGCCGAGGTCACCCAGATCCCGCGGCCGCCCAACGGGGCCGAGGAGGTCCCCGCCATGCTGTCCCGGCTACTCGAGGCGCACGAGATGATCCTCATCGAAGCGCATGACGCCGCAGCCAGGACTATGGAGATGAACGACGACGGAACCAACGATCTGCTCGTGTCCGACGTGATCCGCACCGGCGAGCTGCAGTCGTGGTTCCTGGCCGAGCACCTGGTGGACACGCCGCTGGTGCACGCCTAGCGAACCGGGTTACAGGGCGGGCTTTGGCATCCGGACCTTCGCCGCAAGCTCGTCGGCCTCTGCGGCGACGGCCCGGTGTTCGTCCGCGTTGCCGCACCGGTGTGGATGCCCATCCGCACTCGTACCGGCTCGCCGCGGGGTGGTCTGGAGCTAGCTTCGCCCTAGCTCGACCTGCGCGGAAGGTCGCTCACAAGCACGTCCGCGGCCGGCGAGCCGGACCCGGCAGCGCGGCTGCGCGCCACCTTGCGCCAGCCCCAGATCTGGAACGCTGCCTGCGCCGCGGCGGCGGCCGACGGCACCATCGCCGTCGCGCGCTCCTCAGCCCGGCCGGACAGGATGAGGTCGTGCAGGTACGAGCCGATGTGCTGGCGCCGCCACGCGGGCCGGACCGCGAGGTCAGTGAGCGCGAAAGTACGGCCCGGATGCTCAGCGGTGACATCGCCGGGCAGCGCGGTGGTGAGGTTCCGCCACCATGAGGTCGACGGCCGCAGCGGCATTCCGGTCGCATATCCGATCAGGTAGCCGCCGCTGCGAGCCTCAGCCAGTACGAAACCGGGCTGGCGGCGCTGCACCTGAAGTGAGCCGGAGACCAGGGCGGTGTCATCCTCGCCGGCACCGGTCAGCCCGGCGTAGGCATCCGCGCGCACGGCCTGCAGCTCAGCCTCCTGCTCCGCCGCCTGACCTCCGTCGACCAGCTGGAACATGATCTCGGCGGCGGGCACGGCCACCTTCCTCCGCAGCGGACTTACTCCGGCAGTATGAAGCGCCCGGTCTGGTCGCGGCTGACCGGGATCACCTCG
>Ga0335074_10008174_pt1 | contig 14541 bp, 17 predicted proteins | sample Lox_Sample_23_FD_206715 | JGI IMG/M metagenome (GOLD analysis project Ga0335074, IMG submission 206715) | Soil microbial communities from Loxahatchee National Wildlife Refuge, Florida, United States - Lox_Sample_2.3 | ecosystem: Environmental > Terrestrial > Soil > Wetlands | place: USA...
CTCAAATCGGTGGTGGAGAACGGCCACGACCTGAGATCCCCCTACGACTGGTGAAAGGGCCGGGCGGGCCCCCGGACCCTCGCCGACGGGAACGGGCCCGGGCAACTCTTTAACGGCCTCCCCGGTGCGGGGACGAGTACCGCCATGGCGACGTATGCCCTCTTTGAGATCGACTGGCACGATCAGAACAAGGCGAAGGAGTACCGCGAGAAGTTCGGGCCCGCCCTCGAGAAGTACGGAGGCAAGACGCTGTGCGCGGGGCCCCCGCAGGTGATCGAAGGGACCTGGAACCCCGCCCGCGTGGTGATCCTGGAGTTCCCCTCGTCCGACGCTTTCCGGACGTGGTACGCCTCGCCGGAGTACGCGCCGGTGCTGAAGCTGCGGCAGGACGGAGCGACCACCAAGACCGTGGTGGTCGTCGACGGACCGACCCGCTGAGCCGAAATCGCCTCCTCGCCCGTCCCCGCCGCGGTGGGAGCGTCGCGGGCGCCGGCGCGAGCCGGACAGTGCGGAGATCTCTCCCCGATTACCCCGGTCCGGTCTCTTCGATCGACAACGTCACGTCGAGGTCGTACGAGCCCGGGGCGGCCGGTCCGGTGACGTAGATCGACTCCATCGCGGAGTCGCCCCCGTGCAGGCCGGACCACACCCAAGGCGAGTTCGAGCCCGTCGGCTCGTAGCTCAGCTGGAACGGAGCGTTGACCTGCACGGAGGTGACCGCACACGTATAGCTCGCATTCCCCCCGCAGTCGACCTGCCAGAACAGGGTAAGATTGTCCCGGGCGGGAACGGCCTGCGGCAGCGAGAAGAGCCCGCTCGTCGCCCCGGTCGAACGCAGTCCGATGGGGACCACCAACACCGACACCGAGCTCGGACCCGAATACGTTGAGGTCACGGAGTAGCCGCGGACCGTGACCCCGGCCGAGGTCGACAGCGTGACCACGACCAACGCTGCGCCCACGAGCACCGCCGCGGCCACCACGGCCGCTCGGCCCGCTCTGCTCCGATGCCCTCCGGCGGCGAGGGGAGAGGCCATCGATCGACGGCGGGAGGGGCGCCGACCCTCATATGGGTTGTCGCCGACGTCGGAGGACGGGACGCCCCGCAGGGGAGGGAGCCGTCCACCGGTCCCGGCGACGCGTCGCTCATGTGCCTCCGGATCCCTCCCCAAGGTCACCACCGATGTCGCCGATCGAGCCCGGAGATCCGGTCGCCTACTCCGGCACACGCATTCGAGGGGCGGACTGGTCGAAGGATCTCCCCAAGGTTCGGCGGCTGTTTCGTGACTACCGCTCGTGGCTCGCGGAGCACAGCGACCCGGCGGCGGCGGCCCGAACGCGAGCCCGGGCGGGACTGGCCCAGGTCGACCGGCTCGTCGCGGAGCTGCCGGGAGCGTACGGTCCGCCGGGCGGGGACGTCCTTCTCGCGTCTGCGAAAGGGGTGGTCGTCGCCTGCGGAGCCTTGCGAGGGCTAGACCCCCGGATCGCGGAGATCAAGCGCGTGTACGTGAGAGCCGACCATCGGGGCCCGGGCTTCGGACCGATCCTCACGCGGGCGTTGCTCGACCGCGCCCGCGCGCTCGGATACACCCGAGTGCGGGTCGACACGCTGCCGACCATGGCGGCGGCCCAACAGTTCTATCCGGCGATGGGGTTCCGTCCGATACCGGCGTACTGGCCGCACCCGGTCACGAACGCGGTGTTCTTCGAGTACCGACTGGGGTCCTCCTCGCGACCGACCCGCAGGGCGCGCCGACCGGCCGCCCCGAAGGGGCGGTGAGTCATCGTCGCCGACCGGCCCCGGAGGATCGCCCTGCGGCACTCGTCGTCCCGACTCGTTCCGGCACTCCTTCGCGCGGGACCCCGCGACCGGCATCTCTAAACGCGGCGACGGCGTGTCCCCAGCGTGCCCGAGGTACCCGCTCCGCCCCCGATCGAGTGGGTGCCGGGCCCCCGGTTCTGGTGGGTCTACCGGTACGTGGCGTTCCTTGGGGTGATTGCGCTCGGGCCGGTTGCAGTCGCCCTCATCGCCCAGGGCTTTAACCTCGGCTCGCCCCTCGCCGGATGGTTGAGCGTCGTCTGGGGGATCGTGCTGGCGGCCGGCGCGCTCCTCGCGAGCGCGTACTTGAGGACCGTCCCCTCCACCCGGCGCATCGGACTCTCTCCCTGGGGTCTCACGATCGACAACGGCTGGTCCCGGACCGTCTTCGGTTGGTCCGAGCTCTCGTTGGTCGAGCGCGCCCAGGTGCACCGGTACGGCTGGGGGGCGACTGCGGGGGAAACGAGGACCCGGATCCGCGTCGGCAGCGGCGTGCCGCGGATGAACCTCCTGCTCACGGCCCAGCAGGGCGACCGGCTGGCCCACTTCCTCGAGATCCCCTGACGCGCGACTCCAGCATCGGGCGAGCTTCGGCCCCGGGAGACCACGGGCAACATCGCCCTCGGACGATCGATTCGATTCGCCCCCTGCCTGATCGGCGGCGTCCTCGCCTTCGTGTTCGCGATGGACTACCTGGTTCGCAGGGTCGTCGGGTCCGTCGTGCCGTGCACGACCCCCGGCTTCCTCGGCGGTAACGGCCGGCAGGTCGGGGAGTTCCTCGCCCACGGGACCCGGGGAGCGGGCCGAATCCCAGCTCCGACCCCGTCCCCGACCGGAGACGGCCGCGCCCGCCGGGCGGCGCGGATCCGTCGCTCCTCCCGCGCTACCCTGCGGGCAACGGCGGCTCGGGGGGCGGCTGGGCGCGCGGCGCGCCCCAGGCGCGTACGCCCGACGACAGGACCAACGGGAGATTGATGACCAGGGAGCCGACCCCGGCGAACAGGTACGTCCACCCGATCCCATAGAGCACCACGAGGACCCCGCCCACCGCGAGCCCGGCCGGGATCATCGCGTAGCTGCCCGCCTCGTCGGTGGCGAAGAACCGGCCCATGTACTCGTCGGGGACCTCGCGCTGGACGCCCGAGAGCCAGGTCGTGTTGCCCAACGAGATCCCGAGCCCGGCGCCGATCGTGAAGAGCACGGCGGGGACCAACGCGTGGACGGCCGCGAGCCCGATGATGCACAGCCCCGAGAACCCCCACGAGATCGGGACCCAGACCCCCGGCCGTCGGTCGAGGTGGAGGCGGCCCGGGAGGATCGCCCCGATCGCGAACCCACCGGTGTTGGCCGCGACGACGATGGAGAAGCCGGTCGCCCCCTGGTGCAGCGCGTCGGTCGTGTAGACGACGGTGAAGCCGAAGCACATCATGAGGAAGAAGTTCGCGCCCATGGCGGTGAGCGTGATCACGAGGAGGACGTTCTTCGAGCGGATGTACCGCAGCCCGTCGCCCACCTCGCGAAGGAGGGAGGAGCGCCCGCCCTCGGGCTTCGGCGTCGTCCGGGTCCCCGGCCCGATCACCATGAGGAAGATCATCGTTCCCGACACGGCGAACGTGAGCGCGTTGATCGCGAGCCCGATCGCGGCGCCGAGCACCACGAGGATGAGCCCGCCGACCGGGCTCCCGATGAACTGGGCGATCGTGCTGGCGCCCTGCAGCAGCCCGTTGCCGTCCGCGAGGTCGCCGGAGCCGAGGATGCGGGGGATCGCGGCGTTGGTCGCGGGCCGGAAGACCGTGCTGAACGTCGCGACCACGAAGACGGCCGCGATGAGACTGATGGTGCTGACGCCGTAGAGCAGGACGTAGAGCGCGATCCCGCCGAAGGTGACGGCCCGGGCGACGTCGCAGGTGAACATCAGGCGGCGCCGGTCCAGCCGGTCGATGAGCGCCCCCGCCAACAGGCCGAAGCCGAGCGTGGGCAGGAACTGCACGATCCCGAGCACGGAGATCGCGATCGCCGAGTGGGTGGCGCTGTAGACGAGCCAGACCATGATGATCGACCCGATGGCCGTGCCGGCGGCGGAGGTGGTCGACCCGACCCACAGCCGGGTGAAGTTCCGGTTGCGGAACAGCCGGGCCGGATTCGAGGAGTTCTCCTCGGGGCGTCGCGTCGTTTCGGTCGCCATGGGGGGCCGCCCTCCGCGTGCGAGCTCAAAGAGTTGGCTCACGAGGCGCAGTCGCCGAGGGTTCGCGAAACGCCCCCTCGGGGCGGGGGTCCGCGGAACGGGGCCGGCGCCCGGGTCCCGGCGCGGCCGTTCGAACTCAGGTCCCGGAGCCGGTGCGCGACCCCCGAGGAGCCGAGATCACCCGCTGGGCGCGACGCGGACCGACGTCGCCCGGCGGGTGCGAGCGAGCTGAGAGCGGACGACGAGCAGGACGACGAGGTCGCCGACGACGTTGACGTACGGGATCGGCAGAAGGACCGAACCGACCTTGAGCCACCGGCTCTTCGTCCGGGAGCCCAGGCGCCAGGTGCCCACCGCCACTCCAACGAGCCCGAGCAGCCCCACCACGGCTCCGATCGCGATCAGGACCCCGGCGAACAGGACGTCTCCGAGCGCGGGGCACGAGGCGGGCGGAGCAAGGCCCGAAGGGTTGCATTGGGCCGTCGTGTAGAAGGCGGCCGCGAACACCACGCTCCCCACCAGGAGGACGGCCTCGCCGACGAGCAGCACGAGGGAGAGTTGGGACGGGGCGACGAACCCCTCGTCGCGCGTTGCGAGACTGCTGAACGCCCAGCGGAAGCACGACGCTGCGACGATCGCGAGCACGGGCTGGACCGACACGAGCCCGACCCAGAACCCGAGGCCCGGGCCCGCGACGGAGAGCGAATTCACGGAGACCACGAGGGCGAAGCCGGTCAACGTGGCCCCGAGGAGGACCCACCCGAAGACGGAGTTGGCGAAGAGGAGCCCGGCGCCCCAGGAGACCCGACTGAGGGCGGCTCTCGCGGAGGGGGTCCGGGGGGCTCCGAAGGTCGCTCTCGGCCGGACCGATCCGATCCCGGCCTCCGGGGTCGGGTCTACAGGTCCGGGTGCGCTGGCGGGGGCGTCACACACGGGACAGTAGCTGCCCGTCCGGAGCAGCCGCCCGCACCGGGGACACCTGCGCCCCAGCATGGCCTCCGGTACGGTGACCTCCTAGTTAGTTAGGCGTCGCGAGGCCGACGGGCCACGAGGGACTCCGCGGCATGCACATGCGCGGGCGGTCCGACCACGCAGGGGAGCACCCGTGTCTCGGCGTGCAGCACCTCCCAGCTCCGGTAGTAGCGGCGGAGCTCCCCGCGGCGGAAGTACGTCAGCCCGGGGGCGACGTCCGGAGGCGGGGCGGAACCGCGAACCCGTACGAACGCGTTGACCGCGTGGACGCCGCCCGACCGCGTCGCCCGCTGGAAGTCGGCGAACCGGCGGGCCCGCAGATCCGGCGGGAGGTGGTTGAGCGCCGTGCTGGAGAAGACGACGTCCACCGGGTCGCGGATCCGCAGCGTGCGCAGGTCGGCGACCCGCGTCGCGATCCGAACGCCCTCCCGGTGGGCGCGGCGTTGGGCCTTCGCGAGTTCGGTGGAGTCCCGGTCGATCCCCTCGACCCGGAAGCCGTGCTTCGCGAAGTACAGGAGGTCCCGACCTCGCCCCGATCCGAGGTCGATGAGACGCGGCGAGCTCCGGGGCAGCGACCGGCGCAGGTGAACGACCGCCCGGACGAGCGGCCATCCGAACAGGTCGAAGCGGCCCTCGTACCCGGCCACCGGTCGGGTCACGGTCCCCTCGGGAGCCATGCCCGTCGCGCCTTGAGAGGTCTGCGGGTCGCGTCGCGGGGCCGCTCGTCGGCCTCAGACGATCCGCGATGCTTCGATGTAGTACGTCTGCCGCCGGCGCCGGGGGGGCGCGGGGGCGCCCTCGGCGGCGCGCGGTCGCTGCCTCGGCACCCAGCCGTGGAGGTCCATCCGGACCTTCCCGCCCCGGAACTGGACGCCTTCCAGCCGGAGGCGGAGCCGTTGCTCCCGCCCTTCCTCGCCGCGGAGCGCGATCCGTCCCCCCGCCCCGACGACCCGGTGCCAGGGGAGGCCCTCGAAACGGCGGAGCGCCCAGACCGTGACGCGGGCCGCGCCCGGTCGGCCGGCGGCTGCGGCGACCTGACCGTACGAGACCACCCGGCCCCGGGGCACGCGGGCGAGGACCGCGCGGAACCTCGAGAGCACCGGCGGCCCGGAGGCGGTTCCCCTTCGCCGACCCTGGGCTGCCACGACGGTCCGTCCGCCGGACCTAGACGATAGAAAGGATTAGAGCGCGCGAGGGCGTCGCGGGTCGAGTGCTCGAATACGACATCGATCTCGACATTGACTACGCCACGAACGCCTTCCGAGGATCCGTCGAGATCTCGGGAGCGGACGAGCCGGGCCCCCTGACGCTCGACTGCCAGGAGCTCGCGGTCCACTCGGTCCGCGTCAACGGCAACCCCGTGCCGTTCGAGCACGACGAGCACCAGCATCAGCTGAGGGTCGGCCGGGCGCCGGGGGCTTCGGACCCGATCGAGATCACCTACTCGGGACGTGTCTCGACGGAGCTCCGGACCGGCTTCTTCGTGGCCCGCGTCGGGAAGGCGAAGGCGTTCACGACCCAGCTGCAGCCCGAGTCGTGCCGGCGGCTTCTGCCGTGCCTCGACCGACCGGACCGGAAGGCGGTGTTCCGGCTCCGGGTCACGACGCAGCCCGATCTCGTCGTGATCTCGAACATGCCCGGAGAGGTGCGACCGGTGTCGGACGGTCGGAGCGAGTGGAGCTTCGCGCCGACCCCGCCGATGTCGAGCTACCTGCTCTACCTCGGGATCGGACCGTTCGAGGAGACGGTCGACGCGGAGGGGCCCGTGCCCGTGATCGTCGCCGCGCCGCCGGGCAAGACGGAGCTCGCGCGTCGGACCGCCGGCATCGGCCGCACGGCGCTCCGGGGGTTCACCGAGTACTTCGACCTCCCGTACCCGCTCCCGAAGCTGCACTTCGTCGTGATCCAGGACTTCTGGGCCGGGATGGAGAACTGGGGCGCGATCACCGGTTCGGAGGACATGTACCTCGTCGGGCCCGAGGGCACCCCGACCGGCCGCGCGTACGGGGACTACGTGATCCTGCACGAGACCGCGCACCAGTGGTTCGGGGATCTCGTCACGCTCCGCGGCTGGGACGAGATTTGGCTCAACGAGTCGTTCGCCACGTTCGCGGCCGCGCTCGTCGCCGAGCTGACGCACCTGCGCCGGGACCCGTGGGCGTACCTCGCCCTCACGGCGGCGGTCGCGGAACGCATCGACGCCGTGCCGAGCGCGCACCCCGTTCGGCCGCCGTCGGCGAGCTCGGACGACATGATGGCGAACGCCGACGAGATCACCTATCTCAAGGGCGCGCGGCTCGTCCGCATGATCCAGTCGTTCGTGGGCCCGGAGGCGTTCCGGGACGGGATCTCCGAGTACCTCCGGGACCACCAGAACGGCAACGCGACCAGCGACGACCTGTGGGCCGCCCTCGAGGAGGAGTCCGGGCGCCCGGTCGCCCCGGTGATGCGGGCCTGGGTCGAGCGCGCCGGCCACCCGAAGATCACCCTCCGCCAGGTCGGACCCGACGTCGAGCTCACGCAGGAGCGGTTCTCGCTCGTGGGGGACGCGCCGGCCGAGCCCCCGTGGCCGATCCCGCTCCGCTGGGAGGAGGGGGCGGAGGCCGGAACGATCGTCTTCGACACGCCGCGCCTGGTGCTGCCGAAGCGGCAGCTCGGCCGGCTCCGGCTCGACCCCGGGCGCACCGGGTTCTTCCATCTCCTATGGCCCCCCGAGTTCCGGAAGGGCGCACTCGCCCGGCTCGCCGGCGAGTTCGCGGCCGACCGGTTCGGGTGGATCTCGGACGCGGCGGCGTTCCTCCACTCGGGAGACTACTCCCTCGACGACTTCTGTGACGTCGTGGAGTCGGCGGCCTCGATCGAGGACCGGGTCGCGATCGACGGCATCGCCCGGCTGCTCGACGACCTGTATCCGGTGCTCTGGGACGAGCCGCGACTGGTCGCCGCCGCCCAGCACTTCCTCCGGGCCCAGACGGAGCGGCTCGGCGAAACGCCCCGCCCCGCCGAGGCGGAGGGCCTCGAGGAGGCGCGGGAGTGGGTGTTCTGGATGCGCGCCCGGGCGGACCCGGAGTTCGCCCGGCAGCTCGCCCCTCGGTTCGAGCGTGTGCTGCGGGAGCCGCCGGCGCTGCGCGAGGCGATCGTGGCCGCCTACGCCGCGGGGGGCGGGGCCCGAGCGATCGACCGGATCCTCGCGATGTTCGCGACGAGCGACGAGGACCTGTCGGACCTGCTCTGCTTCGGCCTCGCCTCGACGTCGGCGCCGAGCGATCTCGTGCGGGCGATGACCGACCGGTTCCGCGAGTTCCCGACGGTCGGCCTCCAGGTGTTCCTGGTGCCGTCCGGGGCCCGGAACCCCCCTCTGCGCGCGCCGCTGTGGGACTGGATCCGTGCGAACCTGCGAAACTCGGAGGCGAAGGGGGTCGGGACGCCGCTCGCGGGCATCATGGTCGGCCGGGCCGTCCCGTACCTCGGGATCGGTCGAAGCCGGGAAGTGCGGGCGTTCCTCGAGGCGGAGCCGCTGCGCGGCATCCGCCCCCGGGTCCAGCGCGGGCTCGACCTGCTCACCGCGAACGAGCGGCTGCGCGCCCGGCTGGGTCTTCCGGGCGGGGCGTGAGCCGCCCGCGTCCGAGCAGCCGCGCCTCGAGCTCGCGCCGATGGGCCGTTGCGCGACGGAGGTTCCCCTGCTCCCACCCGAACACGAGCCCGTGCACGGGCACGACGTCCCGGTAGCAGGCGAGGCGCTCATCGAAGTGGCGATCCGGCGCGAGGGTCCTCCGTCGGGCCAGCTCGGCCCCGAGCTCCGTCGCGATCGACTCGAACGCGACCAGGTCGGCGGCCCCGTCGCCCAGGCTCGCGTCCTCCCAGTCGACCACCCCCGTCGGCGCCCCCCGCCGGCGATCCCAGAGGAGATGGCTGGGCCACAGGTCGCCGTGGACCAGCCGCGGGCGAAACCGGGAGGCCCCGAGCACGCGGATCAGGTCGGCGAACGAGGCTTCGATGGCCCGGTCGAGCTCGTGCGGAACGTGCCGGGCGGCCCGGGCGCGATAGCGACGACGCAGCCGTCGGAACCGCAGGACGGTCGCGTCCCGATCGAGCCGGGGGACGCCGATCCGCGCGAGCGGGCCGGGGGGGCACGCGCCGAGGTCCTCGAAGAGCGCGACCAGGTACGCGGCGAGCCGCCGTCGCTCGCCGGGCGGCAGCGCCCGCGGGTCGCGCAGGGGCACCCCCGGGAGCCGAGCGTAGACGAAGAACGGCCAGCCCCGAGGGCGGGGCAAGGTCCCCACGAGGATCGGTTCGGGGACCCGGGCCCGGATCCGGGGCCCGAGGTAGTCCAGCAAGGCGACCTCGCGTCCGAGCCGTCGGGCGAGCTCGCTACGGCGCGGGACCCGGAACATCCATCGACCGTCCCCCTCCAGCAGCAGGTGGGCCCACCCCTCCTCGATGGCGCGGAACCGTTGGATCCGGGGCCCGGGCCAGGCGGTCGCGCAGAGCTGCGCGACCACGGAGCTCGCCGGCAGCGACGATCTCACCTCCGGGGCAGCGCACCTCACGCCTTAGCTCCCCCCGGCCGACGTCGGCGGTTCGGGGGGAGCCCGTTCCACCACCCTCGACCGGGGCTCAAATAGCGGCCCCGCCGTCGCGCTCGCGTATGGCGCGTGGGACGGCGACCAAGCGCGGACGACCGACGCCAGCGAAGGTGCCTGTGCCCGGAGGCACCCTCGCGTACGATGTGGCGGGGAAGGGCGCTCCGATCCTGTTCGTCCACTCGGTCATCGCGGACCGTCGGATGTGGGACCGCGAGGTCGCCGCCTTCGCGCCCGAGCATCTCGTGATCCGCTACGACCTGCGCGGTTTCGGCGGCTCCGCGCCGGCGACCGGGCCCTACTCGCTCGTCGGCGATGTCGAGAGCGTGCTCGCCCACGTGGGAGTCGATCGGGCGTTCGTCGTCGGGTCGAGCATGGGCGGGGCGATCGCCGTCGACTTCGCCCTCGCCCACCCGGAGCAGGTGACGGGTCTGCTGCTCGCGGCGCCCGGGCTCTCGGGCGGGATCCAGGCGCCGTACACGCCCGAGGAACAGGCGTCGTTCGAGCGGGACGAGCAGATCTCAAAGGCGACGGCCGAGGCGTGGCAGAAGGGCGATCGGACCCGGGCGTTCGACCTCCTTCGGGAGCTCTGGTGCCCGGCGCTCGAGGGCGAGGCCCTACGTCGCTGGAAGGAGATGGTCGACGCCAATGCGACCGAGGTGTTCACGAACCGCAGCGAGATGCAGGCCGAGGCCCGCCCGGCCGCCGAGCCCCGCCTCCCCCGGCTGACCGTCCCGACGACGCTGCTGATCGGGCACCGGGACAATCCGGCGTCGATCTTCTTCGCTCGCCGGATCGCCGGGGCCGTCCCCGGAGGGCGCCTCACCGAGATCCCGGCGGCGGACCATCTCATCAATCTCTCGACCCCCGAGGCGTTCGCGACCGCGCTCCGTTCGGCGCTCGCGTCCGTCCGCTGAGCCGCGGCGTCGGCCCCGCCGGGCCGTCCCGCTACGGGGTCAGGCGATAGTCGAGCCAGTCGATGTAGGGCGGCTCGACGCCCTGCTGCCAGAACAGGCAGATCAGCTCGCCCAGGTGGGCGACCTCGTCGATGAACGCGTGCATCGCGATGCGTTCGGGGGTGCGCTCGAGCGGGTCCCGGGCGAGGAAGCGCACCGGACGGGCGAGGTCGTCGTCCGACCAGCCGGCGATCCGCGACCGCGTGAGCCCCGCCACCCGGAGGCTGTCCGCCTCGACCGCGTCGAACCCCGAGTAGTCGGCGGCCTTCCGATCGGGACCGTGGGCGAGGTCGCCTCCGTGGGCGGCGATCTCGAGCCAGCCGTCCTCGACGTCCAGGATGTGGAGATAGACGAGCAGCATCGAGTCCCAGGTCGCGCCCCGGCCCTGAACGAACGCCTCCCACCCGAGCTCCCGGGCCTTGGCGAGCAGTCGGCTCCGGCTGTCGATGGCGTACTCGAACAGGTCGCGAAGCTCCGACGCGCGCATCGCCGAGGCAAGCCGTCCGGGACTTCACGGGAGCGGTCCCCCACCCTGCGCCGGTCGGGTCAGGGCTTTGTGGAGTGGGCCGCTCGTCCCCTCGACCCCGATGGCTCCCGAACCCCTGGACTTCCACGCCGGGTCGGGCCCGCTGCGCCCGCATGCGACCTACTTCGAGACCCAGTCCGCGGGCCTGGCCGCGCCGACCTCTCCCAGCCTCTCGCTCCCGGCCCGGTTCGATCTGAGCGTCGAAGTGGAGGAGGACCGCACGCGCCTTCGCGGCGCGATCCAGCTGCGGTGGGCGCTCGGGGTCGGCGTGCTCCTCCTCGCGATCCTCCTGCTCGGCGTCGGCGGCTACTCGGGGTCCCTCCTGCTCCTGCTGCCGGGCGGGTTCCTCGTGGCGATCGCGATCACGCTCCTCTGGGTCATCGTGTCGATCGACCGCTGGCCGCGCGCGATCGTCGTCGAGCCGGACGGCCTGCGGTTCGAGTTCAGCCGGCGCCGCCGGCCGATCCTGGTCTGGTGGGACCCCAGCTTCGAGCTCCTGATCCGCGAGACCCCGCTCGAGGTGAACCGCGCCGCCCGCGCGCCGAAGGACACCCCGACCTATCGGCTGTACACGAGCCCCCCTCGGCGCGGGCGCCGCCTGCCGCGCGTGGTGGTCGGGGTCCCGCCCGAGCTGGTCCGCGCCGTGCTCGACGGCGCCCGCGCGCACCGGCTCGCGATCGGCCGGGACCTGGAAGGGGACCCGGGCACCGGCTCGGAGCGCCTCGTCTATCGGATCCGCGCGACCAAGGAGTCGCGGGCCGAGCCCCCCACCGGCTCGTTCCCGACCGCACCTACGTCCTGAGCGGTCGCCGCGCGACGGCCCGGCGCACAGAATCCTGTGAGCCGGGGCTCCTCCGGCGGTACCGGACGGACGGGGGGCGCGACCGGGAGCGCGGCGGGCGCGACCGGATCTCCGGTGGAGGCGACCCGGAAATGGAGCGTCGCCACCGTCAGAAAAACCCGCCTCCGCCCGGAATGAATCTAAGAACCCCTTCGCAGCTTCCTCTCCCCATGCAGGGCCGGGCCAGGAGCGACCGGGACGCGGAGGGCTGGGTGCCCGTCAAGGATCCGGAGGGGCTGTATTCGAGCGGGATCCCGGACCTCGATCGGCTGATCGGCGGCGGATTCCGTCGCGGCAGCGAGGCCGTCTTCTCGATCGACGAGACGGTCGGGCTCGAGGACCTCGACCTCCTCCTGTTCCCGATCTTCCTCAACTTCCTCTACCAGTCCCGCGGGATGATCGCGGTCCTTCCGTCCCGGGACAGCCCGCACGGGTTCCGGTCCCGGCTCACCCGCTACGCGACCCGCCGCCGGTTCGACACGCGGGTGCGGACGGTCGACTACGTCGGCGAGGACCACGGGCTCTCCTACGTCGTGAACATGGCGAAGGACGGAACGCCGATCTCGCGGGAGCGGGCCGTGAAGCGGATGGTGGCCGCGGAGCGGGAGGCGCAGGGCGGCCACGGCAAGCCGTTCCTCGAGTTCACCGCGTTCGAGGTGTTCGACACGCTGATGGGTCCCGAGCAGGCGCTCCGGATGTACTACTTCGGGATCAAGCGGGTCCGGGCCCTCCAGAACCTCGGGATCGGCGTGCTGCGGCCGGGGCTCGGCGTCGAGGCCGGGGTCCGGAGCATGGCGGACACCGAGTTCGCGCTGCACCGGGAGGACGTGGGCCTCATCGTTCGCGGTCTTCGACCGCGGTTCCCGAGCTTCGTCGTCGCCGAGGACCGCGTCCGGGGCGTCCCGTACGTCTCGTTCGTTCCGAAGCCGTCCTGACGGTGCGTCGTGACGTCTCCCCGGGTCCGGGGGCCGGCACTCCTCGGCCGGAGCCCGTCCGGGGTTCAGATCGCTACGAGCCCCGCCCAGAAGGTGGCGAGGAATCCGAGCGTCAGGAAGATCGTCGCTGCGATTTCGGCGGGGGTCGTCGTGTGGCCGTAGTGGGTCTGCAGGAACAGGAGCGCCGCGATTCCGAGCAGCACGACCCCGAACGCCAGGGCCACCATCAGCAGCAGCTCCCCTACCGTCCGCTTCACCGCCGTTCGTCCCCCGCGGGGGCCCAGCGAGCCGTCTCTCAAAAGGACGCCCCTGGGCGGGGCGCTCCGGTAGGGCGGGCGGGCACGCCTTCATAGCCGGAGGGCTCGGGGCGAGGATGGACGCGCCCGGAAAGCTCTGGATGGGTTCGATCGTGGTGGAGTGCAAGGAGTTCGACCGGATGATCGAGTTCTGGTGCGCCGCGCTCGGGTATCGGACCCGGCGGCCGCCCCGCGACGACTGGGTGATCCTCGTCGATCCGTTCGAGCGGGGACCGAGCCTCTCCCTCCAGAAGGTCGCGGAAGGCCCCGACGCCGACTACCGGTTCCACTTCGATCTCTACGCGTCCGATCCCGAGGGCGAGGTCGAGCGGTTGATCGGGCTGGGGGCCCGGATGCTGGCCCCGGCGCAGAGCGACCGGGACTTCGTGACCCTGTCCGATCCCGACGGGAACCCGTTCGACGTCATCGATTGCCGGGGGTTCTCGTTCGGTCAGCGCTTCGAGAAGGCGTAGCCGCGGGCCCGTCGGCCCCAGCCGGCCCTCCAGGCCGGGACCTCGAACCGCGGACCGTTCCTCCGTCGTCGGGCCGGCGGCGACGGCCTCGGAAACTCCTTACGGGACGGAGGCCTTGACCGGCCCGCGGAACGTGCCGTGAACCCGCCCTCGAATCCCCCCGGGGCACCCGCACCGACGACGCGCTCGGCACGGCGGCGCAAGTACCGCGATGCGGCGCTCGTGGTCGGCCTCGTGGCGGCCGTGCTGGTCGCCGGGCCGGCGACGTTCGCGCTCCTCGGGTACTACACCGCCCAAACGACCGTCACGGTCACGCTGGTCTCCTGGAGACTCCCTCCGTTCAACGGCACGTTCGTCGGCTCTGACGTGAGCCGCCAGCAGTGCGCGACCCGCGCCCGTCCCGGCAGCACGTACGCGAGCAGCGTCTACCTCTCGTACGGCACCGGACAGAACGTCAGTCTCTCGGCCCCCGGGCCGTTCGCGCTGGTCTCCACCTCCCCGACGCTGCCGAGCCCCGTGCCGAGCGGCGGCCTGCAGATCTCCTTCGTCCTTCGCTACCCGGAGACCCCGGGCACCTACTCGTTCACGGGGAGCATCGTGCTCTCCTGAGCCCCCGGGCTCGGCCCCGGGGGGGCCGAGGCGGGCCGTCGAGGACGCACGTCGGAGACCGGGGCGTTTCACCGCCCCCGGTCGGACCTTAAGTCCGGCGGCGGGGTGGGCGCTCGAGGACCGACGATGATCGCGCTCGCCGATGTGGCCGTCACCGTGACCGACGCCAAGAAGTCCGCTCGATGGTGGGAGGACCACCTGGGATTCGTCCAGCACACGATCGGGGGCTCCGGGCACGCGCTCCTGGTGGCGCCGCCGGGCGACGCGTTCGTGCTGCACCTGTGCGAGGGCTTCGAGCCGGTGGAACCGGGCAACACCGGCATCGCGTTCGTCACGGACGAGCTCCC
>Ga0335074_10008175_pt1 | contig 14541 bp, 11 predicted proteins | sample Lox_Sample_23_FD_206715 | JGI IMG/M metagenome (GOLD analysis project Ga0335074, IMG submission 206715) | Soil microbial communities from Loxahatchee National Wildlife Refuge, Florida, United States - Lox_Sample_2.3 | ecosystem: Environmental > Terrestrial > Soil > Wetlands | place: USA...
GCGATTCCGGGCCGGTGCGGACCGTGTTGCTGTGCCGGAAACTGGTCATGTTCAGAGACAGCGCCGGCCGCGCGGCAATACTTGACGAAAATTGCTGTCATCGCGGTGCCTCGCTGGCTCTCGGCCGGGTGGAAAAGGGCGGCCTGCGTTGCATCTATCATGGATGGAAATTCGACGCCGACGGGAACGTGCTCGAAATGCCCAATGTCGGCGATTGCGCGCTGGGGCAGACCTTCCGTCAGCCATCCTATCCGGTGCGCGAAGCGGGTGGATTGATCTGGGTTTATCTCGGTCCGCCCGGCTGCGCGCCGCCCTTTCCAAATTATCCCTTCTTCGACGTCCCCGAAAATCGCCGTTACATCGGCGCACCGGTCGTCAACGCGAATTTCGTGCAGGTGCTGGAAGGCGCGATCGATTCCGCGCATCTGGGCGTACTCCATTCCGATGTGCATTCTCGTGGCGCGATGTCGGTCGCGGGCGACCAGCCGGTCGTCGGCCAGGTCACGGGGCAGTTCGTGAATGCCATCGCGCCACGTGTGGAAGTGCGGGATACGCAATGGGGATTTCGCTATGCCGCGCTGCGCGATCTCAAGGGGGACGCGGGCGAGCCAGTCACCCAGGCCCGCGTTACGTCCTTCTTTCTGCCCTTCTGTTCCATCGTGACGGACGAGGGCAGCATGCTGATGGCCGTGCCGGTGACCAGCGAATGGACGATCCATTATCACGTATTTTGGCAGCCGGAAGGCGCTCTTGCCGAGCGCAGACTCGACGAGATGATTACATTCCTCGGGTGGAAGGACGAAGCCCTCAGGAGCCGCGAGCGCGCCCGCCTCAATCTCGACATCTCCGCCGCGCCCTGTCGAGCCAATGGCTACCGGCAGGACCGCGCAGGCATGAAATCGGGAAAAACGTTCAGCGGCATCACCAATGTAGTGATCGAAGATGTCGCGGTTACCGAAACCATGGGCGCGATCATTGACCGCAGGATCGAGCATTTGGTGCCGTCGGATGCCGCGATCGTACGTGCGCGCCGCGTTCTCCTTCGCAATGCACGGAAAGTCGAGAAGGGCGAAGACCCGATCGGCCGCGTCATGGACACCGCGCCGCTCGGGGGGCAGGGCTTTGTTACAAGAGAAAACCCTTGGCAATCCTGGTTTTCCGACTGGTCCGGCGCCGCGCAAGGAGAGCGGGAATGACGATCAAGGCGCCGCCGCTGGGCGAGTTCGGTCACGCCATCACCGGGATATTCAATTTTGTGCCCGGCGATTTGATTCCGACGTCCTCCTATTTCGGCCTTCAGCTCAGCGATACCTACATCATGGCGCATCTGCGCGATCCATCTCGCACGCGCCAGCTCCATGTCGTACGTCCCGTGGCGTCGGAAACGACGGCCGGCATGTCATTTTCCGTTTCGCGCGAGGACGGTATCTATACCGATACGCGGAGCGGCGAGTTTCTGCGCGGCGGATATGTTCGGCGCGCGACCGATGCCGGCGGCAACCTCTCATTTGCAGGTTCGAGCGGCGCATGGAGCGGCTTGAACGACAAAACACTGGAGGCCAGTTTTGGGCTGGAGGCGGCCTGGCACGACTCGAATTGTCTCGATATTCGCGGACCAACGCTCGGTCCGGGGTTGCAGCTCCTTCTGCCCTGGCGCGACGGTGCAGGCTGGGGCGGTCTGCTGGACGTCTCGATCTATTACGAAGTCGAAGGCACGCTGTTCGGCCAACCGGTATCGGGATTCCTGATTCTGGAAATGATGTTCAGTCCGCCAGGAATGACCCTGCACGACAGCGTCTTGCGCCGGCGTTACGTCGGTGCCTGGAATGCCTTTGCCACGCGCTTTGAAGACGGCAGCGTCCAATACGGACAGATCGGCTTCGGCGCCAATCCGTTTCGTTACGCCAATATCATGGACGGCGACAAACATATTCACGGGCCAATCTCCTCGATAAAGACCGAATATGCATTGGACGGCATGGGCTCGCGCGTCGAATATCGCCTCGCAAATGGCGAAAGCTGGGAATGCGTTGTCGGGAAGAATGAAACATTGCGTGACATGACACGTATGGCTGCCGCGCAAGGATCCAATTGTCAGGTGCACAAGGGAGCGGTCGGGCGGGTCGGCGACGCGCGACCCTGGCGCAACCGCTATGCCATACTCGAATGGTTTCCCGACAGGCTGGTCAACGATGCAAGCGACATGGAAATCGCCTTGCCCGCGGGGTTTTAAAGCCCGTGTTGTACCGTCGGTCGCGAACTGTCGGGATGATCAACGCGCTTCGCGCCGGCGCATTTCAGCCGTGGGATTTGTGCCGAATGTGCGTCCATTGACGGTCATGCCCCCGTAGCTCGCGCTGACGGCATTGGGCAGGAAGCCGGCAGGAAAGTTGAGCGTCGGCTTCGAAATGTCATCGAGGGCGGAAAGGTCGTCGCGCTCCAGCTGAAGATCGAGCGCGGCGAGATTGTCGTCAAGCTGTTCAAGTGTGCGGGCACCGATGATGATCGAGGAAACGCCTGGCTTTGCTCCAACCCATGCGAGTGCCACCCGCGCCGGTGTGGTGCCACGCTTCTTGGCGACGTCCATCAGAACGTCCAGCACGGCAAAGGCGTGTTCGTTGAAATTGCGTTCGACCCACGCGCTCCGACCTGCCGATTCGGCTTTCATGTTGGTCCGGGAATATTTCCCGCTGAGTACGCCCGACCGCAGCGGCGACCAGGGCGTCACGCCCAGGCCCATCTCACGCGCCATCGGGATCAGGTCGCCTTCAACAGTCCGTTCCAGAAGCGAATACTCTATCTGCAACGCAATCAGTGGCGCCCAGTTGCGGAAATGGGCCGTCACCTGTGCCTGCGCGACTTTCCATGCCGGCGTATCGGAGAAGCCGAGATAACGAACCTTGCCGGCCGTGACGAGATCGTCGAGCGCGCGCATCGTTTCTTCGACCGGCGTGAACGGATCCTCCCAATGCTGCCAATAGAGATCGATGTAATCGGTCTTGAGGCGCCGCAGCGACGCTTCGCAGGCCGCAATGATCGATTTGCGGTTGGCGCCGCCGCCATTGGGGTCGCCGGAATGCATGTTGGCGCTGAATTTGGTGGCGATGACGACGCGGTCGCGCTTGGCAGCGTCGCGGCCGATGTGATTGCCAAGGATCTCTTCGGAGTGGCCGCGATTATAGACGTTTGCGGTATCGATGAAGTTTCCGCCAGCCTCCAGAAAGCGGTCGATAATCGCGGTCGAAGTCTTTTCGTCGGAGCCAAATCCCCATTCTTCGCCAAATGTCATGGCACCAAGGCAATAGGGACTTACGCGAAGGCCGGAACGTCCCAGCGTGACGTAATGATTCAATGGCATGCGCGTTACTCCGGTTTGTGCGATTCCGACTAGGCGGCTGTCGCGGCTTCACGTGCCGGCGCAGCGTCAGCCCATGGCCAGAACGGTTTGGCAGCCGGATCGTGCCGTTCGTTCAGAATCCATTTGCACATGCGCCGCAGTGGCTCAATGCCGTCCTGCGGTCCGGCGATTGTGCGGGCCGTCGCGACATAGCCAAGCGTCACGAGCCGCTGCGCACCGTGCCAGGCAAGACGGTCGCGGATTTGTGGAATAAGTTCTTCCGGATAGATGCCGATGGTCTGTGTATAAGCCGTGACAGCGCGAATCGGAATCTCGAGCGTGTCGACAGGAACGAGATTGGCAACGCGATTTGCGAGGAGCGGCGAGAATTCCACCTGCTCGTCGGTTTGCGAGACGATAACGCCGCCGCGGCCATCGCCGCCATAGACTTTGTAGGCGTCACCTGCGAAGCGCAGCCCTTCCATTTCTTCCGCCAATTGCGGTTCGAGACTCGATACCGGATTGCTCAGATGAAGCGGAAGCGCCTGGATTGCTTCATAGACGAGCCTGCCGAAGCGGTTCGCGGCGTCGATGCCTCGTTTGTCGGTGCCGGTCTGGATATACACCACCCGTGCATTGAGGCAGGCTTGCTGATTGTAGACGCCGATATCGAGCGCCACACGACGCGCGACTTCGCGCATCCGTTCCTCGCTTTCAAAGGCCTCCTTGCCGATGATGGTGGAACTAAGTTTGGGATCGAGCGTGATCAGGTCGATGCCGGGCTGGATATATTTGGCGATATGCGAGATCGAAGCCATCCCACCCCAGGCAACGATTTTTTCGACATTCGACGGGCGATAAAGCGCCTCTTCGATCCGCGCGTCGCCACCCTTCCAATAGGCCACCGAAAGATGCCTGGTAATGGGGTGATCGGGCGCCATGTCGATCATGGTGCGGGCAATCGCACCGGCCGTCAGCGGATCGTTCGACGGTGTCTTGATGATCATGTCGCTGCGCGTGATCGTGCTGCGCAGAATGGTGATGGCGGAAACCGTCGGCACGTTTCCCGCGACGATATGTACGCTGCGGGCGCCGAAAGCACGGACAAAGGTCTGCGTACCGTTATCACTTCTGGTATTGACCCAACCCTCGAGGAAAGGAATACCGATCAGCACATCCGCCATTTCGCGCATCTGTTTGCGATTGAAAACCGAGCCCAGATTTTCGTAGCAGTTGCGCAGAATTTGCTCGCCGAGGCCGGAGGTGCGGATGGTGAGCGCGAGCGCGTCCTGCAGGTGCCGGTTCTGTTTGAAGGCGAGCCTGAGGCCCAGCTCTTCGAGAAAGTCGAGAATTTGCTCGAACGAGAGCGTGTAGAGATCGGCAAGTGCCGAAGGGGCCGAAAGCGGCAACCGGTCGAGATATTTCCCGACATCGGGGGTCGCGAAGCGGGTCTGCGGATTTCGGCCGCCGAATTCGCAATCCTCATCTTCGATGACTTCGCCGCGGAGGATCAGAGGTGCCTTGAATTGGGTCATGTTTCTCACCCGATGGCTTGAAGGATGAACTCGATGGCCTTGTCGTGCGCGTCCGGCGCGCCGGCACAGGTGATTTTGTCGTCGCCGCCTTCGCTCTCCGCGTAGCGGCGGAGCGTGCGGTGGACATAGGGGCCGACGCGGCCGCAAGTGCAGGGCGCGTCGTCGCCCCAGCTCAGCGTGACTTCGTCGCCGGTGAGAAATCCGCCCCAATAGGTTTCGGTATTGAGATCGTAGAAGCCGAACCGGCCCTTATGCGTGCCGGTGCGCGGCAATTGCGCGCCGGTCGCGTGGTCGAGCAAGAACGGAATCTCCCAGGGCGGCAGATGAAAATGCCCGCCGGGACAGATGCGCGCGGCGCCCAGCAGCTCCGTCATCCCGTAACCTTCGACCATCTTTTCGGCGCCGAAGAAGCGCAGGATCGTATCATACCAATCGTCGGGCAGCTGATGTCCTTTCATTCCGCCGCCAAGCTGCAGATAGCTGCGCGGCGAGAACAGCCGCTCATAGCCGCGCTTCAGCCCCTCGACGGCAATGTAATGGATGGTCGGCACCGCACCGATGACGGCAACCGTCTGGCCGCGATAGCGCGCGGCGATATCGGCAAGGAATTTGTCGGCGATCGCGCCGGCGTTTTTCTGATCGGCGAGAAATTGGTCGCGCCGCGCCAGCAATTTTGGCGAGATGTGGATCTTGCCGAGTTCGCCGCGCGATTCCGCCACCCGCAGCCGGCCGCCGATCGAGGCGGCGTCGGCGCTGAGCCGGCCGGGATTGGACGCGAGCACCTTGGTCTTGTCGCCGCCATAGAGATCGCTTTCGAGATAGTCGAGCAGGCGGTGATAGGCCATCGCGCCGCGCCGATAGGAGGTATAAAGCACCGGCGTGTCTTCGATCGGCCTGTCGATCAGCGGAATCTCGTCCTTGTATTGGCGGAATTTGGATGCCCACACCGTCACCATGCGGTGCATCTCCAGCGTGCCGCGCGGCAGGAAGGAAAGCTTGCCGGTGGTGCCCGTGGAATGCATCACGCGGATTTCGGTCTTCGCGTCCAGCAGATCGAGCCAGTCGTCGATCGAATCGCAGGCATTTGCATCGACGCCGGAAAGGTCATGCGTCGTGAAACCGTCCAGCCATTGAGTCAGCCGCCCGAACTGCGATTTTTCGAGATAGGACATCGGGTAGGATTTGAGCGCCGAATGCGGAATCAGCAGCGGCGCAAGATCCTCGATCGTTCTTACCTCCGTGACGCTCTGTTCTTCGGCGAGCCGGGCGAGCATCGGGATGCGCGCGCGCAATTCGTGAAAGCGTTTGCGCGCGCCTTTGAGCTGGATTGCCGCCTGATCCGCAAGCGGAATGGCGTGCATATCCTCCTTGTCCATTTCGATGAGGCGCTCGGGAAACGAGCCCAGCGTTTCCACATTCATCGAAGCTGCAAGGGGCGCATCCATCGCTGTCGTCAGGCGACCGATTGCAGAATGAAATCGATGGCTTTGTCATGCGCGTCAGGCGCGCCGGCGCAGGTGATTTTGTCGTCGCCGCCCTCTTTCTCGGAATAACGCCGGATTCCGCGATGAACGTAGGGCCCGATACGCCCGCACGCGCAAGGCGATTCGTCGCCCCAGCTCAAAGTGACCTCATCGCCGGTCAGAAATCCGCCCCAATAGGTCTGCGCGTTGAGGTCGAACGCGCCGAGGCGACCGGTATGCGTTCCGGTTCGCGGATATTGCTCGCCGGTGGCCGGATCGAGAAGGAATGGAATCTCCCAGGGCGGAAGGTGATAACGGCCCTCGGGACAGGCGCGGGTGGATGCGACCATTTCCGTCATGCCGTAGCCCTCGCTGAGCGGCGCGCCGCCGAAGAAACGATCGACAGTCTCCCGCCAATTGTCTGGCAGGGTGAGGCCTTTCATTCCGCCGCCGGCCATGATGAAGGAATCGCGCGCAAATACGTTTTCAATTCCCCGCTTGAGCCCTTCGGTCGCGACATTGAACAGCATGGGTACGTGGGCGAGGATCGACACCGGCTTGCCGCGAAAGCGCGTGTTCACGTCATCGAGAAACGCGTCCATATAGCCGCCGGATTTCGCCTGCTCTTTGAGAAACGCCTCGCGGCGCTCCATCAGTTTCGGCGAGATCTTGATTTTCCCGAGTTCCCCTCTTGCCTCGGCCACGCGCAGGCGTCCGCCGATGGAAGCGGCGTCGGCGCTGAAACGCGAGGGATTGGTCGTGACGATCTTGCTGGCGTCGCCGTCATACAGATAGGCCTGCAGATAATCGAGCAGGCGGTGCTGCGCCATTCCGCCCCTGCGGTACTGGACGAAAATGGTCGGCGCCTCTTCGACGGGAGCGCCCATGCGCGGCGGCTCCGAGCGGTAGCGGTCGAACATCCGGCGCCAGCCCGTCACCATGATTTTCATTTCGGTGGTGCCGCGGGGAAGGAATGAAAGCTTCCCGCTCGTGCCGGTGGAATGGAGAACACGCACCTCCGTGTTCTGGTCCAGGAGATCGAGCCAGTCGTCGATGGAGTCGCACGCGCTCGCATCCAGCCCGGAGAGATCATGTGTCGTGAAACCGTCGAGCCAGGCGGTCAGGCGGTCGAACCGGCTCGTTTCGAGATACGACATCGGGTAGGACTTCATTGCCGAGTGCGGGATCAGCAACGGTCCCATGTCTTCCAATGTGCGGATTTCGGTGATGCCCTGCTCGGCGGCGAGCCGACTAAGCATGGGAATCCGTTCGACAAGCTGTTCGAAGCGGGCGCGCGCGCCTGTGAGTTGAATGGCCGCCTGTTCCTCGCGCGGGATCGCGTACATCTGGCTCGTGGAGAGTTCGATGATGCGTTCCGGCGCTGCGCCCAAACCCGCCGGCGGCGAACCAGCCGCGAAATCTTCGCTCTTCATGACGCCTCGCAGACTGCAGGCATTTATAAGAGAGTGGACTGTATAGTCCAAAATTATTGCAGTCAACGGCCTTCGATTTTCGAGCCACGAGCAGCACCCGATTTTTGGGGTGCATCCGGCCAGGATGGAGAAGAGCAAGGTTTATTAGGTGTGTTGCAGAAACCCTCTGAAGGTTGCGAATTCCTCCAGATTCATCCGTTCGGTTGTCCAACGGTTCACAGGCGCAGCGCAGTCTTCGTACCCAATCGACATGCCGCAGAAGAGCATCAGCTCGTGCGGGGGCGAAATTACCTCGGCGACGACGCGGTTATAGGTGCTCCAGCATTCCTGCGGGCAGGAGGCGAGGCCGTCTTCGCAGAGGAGAAGCATCACGTTTTCGAGATACATGCCAAGATCCGACCATTGGGGAGGCCCCATACCCCGGTCGATGTAGCAGAACAGCCCCACCGGCGCGCCGAACAGGTCGTAATTGCACCGCAGCCGCGCCAGCCGTCCCTCGCGGTTCTCGCGCGGAATTCCCAATTCCGCATACATCATTTCGCCAACGCGGTAGCGCTGGGTGCGGTAAGGCTCCCAGAGATTTTCCGGGTAGATTTCATATTCGCGCGGATCGGGCGCGGGATTGGCAGCGAGACGCGCACGCATGCGCGCCTTCAGAGCGGAAAGCGGTTCGCCGGTCAGCACGTAGATCCGCCAGGGCTGAAGATTGCCGCCGGACGGCGCGCGCGCGGCAAGTGTGAGGATTCGGCGGAGGATTTCTTCCGGCACGTCCCTGTCGAGAAAGGCGCGCACGGAGCGTCGTGACGCGATCGCTTCGGAGACATTCATGGATCACCACCAGCCGTTCTGATGCCCCAAATTGTCATGGCCGGTTGACAATTGCACTTGCAATAGACGCCCAGTTTGGCATTAGTGCGATTTGAGAATAATTGGACAAAAGATGAAGGGTGTGAGAAGTGAGCGCGCCGGCCGTCCGCCCGGCGATGCTGCCGCGGCAATTGCTGCAATCGATCGTGAGATCGCGTCGGGGCGACGCGTTGTCGATGCCTGCCGGGCGCTGGGTGTATCGGTACCGAGCTACTACCGTTGGAAGTCCGGGTTGCGCGATGCAGGACGCAGCCCGATGGACGAGACACGCGAAGCAATTCTACAGGCCGCAAAATTCGTCTTCCTGCGGGACGGTTACGGCGCGAGCCTCGAAAGGGTTGCGGCGGCTGCGGGCGTTGCCCGCCAGACGGTCTACAACCAGTTCGGCAGCAAGGAGCGGCTGTTCAGCGCCGTCGTGCAGGCCGTTTATCAGCGCATTCTGACTCCGGTTCTCCTCATCGAGAAGGGCGCGGACTTCATCGAGACCCTGACTGTCTATGGGCGACATTTCCTGCGCATCGCGCTTGATGCCGACAGCCTGGCGCTCCTCAGAATCACGCTCGGCGAATATCAGGGCCATCCGCAGCTGGCGCAGATCACCTATGCGCTTCGCGCCTCGCACGCGATCCCGGTGTTCACCGATCATATCGCGGGTTTCCTGCGCGACAGCATGGAGCGCGGCATCATAGACACCGTCGATCCGCTCATGGCGGCGGAGGCTTTCGTGGGCGCGTTCACCGCACATCCGCGTCATCGCGCGCTGGTGGGCGTGGGCTATGACACGCCGGAGAGACTGGAAGCGATGTTGCAAATGTGCGTCAGGATTTTCGCCCGCGGTCTTGGATACCATGGTTCGCCTCGGGAGTGATTGTTACGAGCGCTCCGCGCAGCGGTTTGCATTGTATCTTCGCATAAAAGATAGTCATCTCCGCGAAAGCGGGGACCCAGAAACGTGATCCATACGGAAAGACCGGCGATCTGGGTTTCCGCTTTCACGGGAATGACATGATGGGGATGGAATAATTCCGTCAGAACGGCGGTCCCGTGAAAGAAGGAAAGTACATGTCGCGCTCGCGCTCCGACCGCCGCTTGAAATAAGCTCGCAGCTCCCCGCGGATTTCGCTTCCGCGGTCCGATGAAACCGCGCCCCGGTCGAGCAGCCGCGCCATTGCCGCCTGATAGCGCCTGTTTCGCGCGTCGAGTGCCGTGACATCGTAATCGGCGATGGGAGCCGCGTCGCCGATTAGGCCGTCTATTTCGCCGGCGATTTCCGCGTCCATGTCGGCACGGAAATGTATCACGATGCCGGCGAGCACGTTTTTCGCATCGCTGTTGTCCGCAAGCAGAATCGGCGCTTCCAGCTCGATGCGCTTGGCGAGGTGGTGCAGCAGTGTCGTGGCGCTGCGTACGGCGCTTGCTGCCCATTTGTCGTCTGCCAGCGCGGGCAACACGGTCTGGTCCAGCGTCTCCGCAATGCGTTCCAACAATTCGACCGAGCCCGGTTTCATGAGTTCAGCCTCCGCTCACTTTCTTGTCGTGATAGGGATTGGGACGGCGCTTGACGCAGAACGCCGCGGCTTCCTCGATATCCATGTCCAGAATCGAGCCCAGCAGATGCTCATAAACCTTGACCTTGCCGTAGCCGAGCGTTGCGCGGGCCAGCCTCCGGTTCTTTCCGGACAGGAACGCGCGCAGCCCCGCGTTCAGCGTGAGCATGGCGTTGAATACTTCCCACACGGAGTAATAGGCGATGTTTTCGAGTGGCAGGCTGAATCCGGCGCAGGCCTCGTAATGCGCCAGAATTTTTGACCGGTCCCACATATTGAGCATGCCCTGCGACAGCGCGAGATCCTGAATGGGATCGCCGATATGGGCGAGTTCCCAGTCGCTGAAGGCGACGATCTTGTCGTCCTTCCAGATTTCTTCGCCGATTCCCGTCTGCCCCTTGCACAGGGTTACCGCCGCTGCGCGCTTCGGCAAATGTTCGCGGAACCAGTGCAGCACTTCGGTGATGATGGGAAATGGCTCGGTGCGGACCTCTTCCCAGATGCGCCACCACCGCATCAGTTCCGCCTCGATCACGTCTTCCGGCGCAGCGGCGGCTTCCATGAAGGTTCCGAAGCCATAGGCTTTCCAGTCGAGGCGATGGATCAGCGCGATCTTCTCGACATATTCGAGCACCACGCGTTTGCGGCGCTCGGCTGCCTCATCCGTATCGGCCTGAAGTCCCGGCGGGTAGGTGACGCCGTCGACCATGGACCGCACGAATAGCGGGCGGCCCTCGGTGATTTCGGGCGCGGCGTCGTACCAATAGGCCTGGGCGACCGGTAACGATGTGCGGTTGAGGCATTCATAGACCTGCCATTCGAACTTGAGCGGGATTGGAACGATGCTGCCGCCGGGCGGGTCGGCGCGGACGACGAGTCCCTCTTTCCTGCGACTTGCGCCACGCTCGATTTCCACGAGCCAGGTCTCACGCGACATTCCCGGAAAGGTCTGTTTGAGACTTGTAACGCTGACCGGCTCGCCGAACCTTGTGCCGAGATACGCGGACAAATTCTCTGAATCCATGTCCTTGCTTTCCGACGGTCGTCCGCGGCGTGTTTGCGCCGGTCGATATACATGCTTATTGTACGCAAGATGATCGTTTTGCCTCAAGGGGTTGGAGACCGCAGAGATCGTGAGCAGGCCGCAGCGCAACCATCAGGACCGGGGCATTTTCGAGGAGGAGCACCACGCCTTCCGCGAGACCGTGGCCCGCTTCTACGCGAAGGAAGTCGAGCCGAACGTCTCCCGATGGGAGGCCCAGGGAATTTACGACCGCGACCTGTTCTACAAGGCTGGCGAGGCGGGAATTCTCTGTCCCGGCATCCCGGAGGAGTATGGCGGCGGTGGCGGCGACGTTCTCCATCATTTCATCTGTTACGAGGAGCATGGTTATTCGGAGCGCGCATCAGGCTTTGAAGGCATCGACACCGACAGCACGTCCTATCTGATTCTGAGCGCGGGTACCGAGGACCAGAAGCGCCGCTGGCTGCCGAAATACGCGAGGGGCGAAGTCGTTGTCGAGGGTGCTTTCAGCGAGCCGCATTCGGGGAGCGATGTGGGGAGCATGCGCACACATGCGGTGCGCGATGGCGACAGCTACATTCTGAACGGTTCGAAGATCTGGATCACCAATACGAACCTGCTCGATCTCTGCCTCGTGGTTGCGCGGACGAGCCGGGAGGCGGAGCCAAAGCAGTTCAGCATGTTCATTGTCGACATGACGCTGCCTGGCGTTTCACGCGGCAGGCCCATTCGGACGATGCATCGCGGGCCGGGCAATCTGGGCGAAATATTCTTCGACAATGTCCGCGTGCCGGCCACAGAGCTTCTCGGCGGGCGCAAAGGATCGGGGCTGAAGCAGGGCGGACATTCGCTGAACGTTTCGCGGCTGGCGCTCTCGGCCCGCATCATCGCCTCATGCGAGCGGGCGCTGGAACTGACGCTCGATTTCGTGCGTGATCGCCGGGCCTTCGGCCAGCGCATCTTCGATTTTCAGAATACCCAATTCAAGCTGGCCGATATCAGGACCCAGATCGAGGTCGGACGGGCGTTTGTCGACAAATGCATGCTGAAGGCGCTGCACAACAGGCTGACGCCGGCCGAAGCGTCCATGGCCAAGCTTTGGACCTCCGAGATCGAGTCGGGGATCATGGACACCTGCGTGCAGCTTCACGGGGCGATGGGTCTCAGCCACGAGCACCCGATCTCGCAGATGTTCACCGGAGCTCGCTCGCACCGCATCATGATGGGAACGAGCGAAATGCAGCGCCAGACCATCCTGCGCGTCATGTAATTATTTGCCGTCGCCGGCGCGGATCAGATCGTGCGGGCGATGGTGAGCCGCTGGATTTCGGACGTACCCAGATAGAGCCGGTGCACGCGCGCAAACGCATACATTTTCGAGATCGGGAATTCGTCGCTGAAGCCGGCACCGCCATGCAGTTGCAGGCATTCGTCCATGACGCGTCCCTCGAGCTCCGATATCCACAGCTTGGCCATCGAACCTTCGACCGGGTCGACGACGCCGCTGACATTGCGCTTCAGCGTATTGTCAAGGAACGCGCGCCCGACCGTGATTTCCGTCTTCAACTGGGCGAGCTTGAACTGCGTGTTCTGAAAATCGAACACGCGCTGGCCGAAAGCCTTGCGATTCTTGACGAACTCGACTGTCATCTGAAATGCGAGTTCGCAGGCGGCAAGCATGCGTGCGGATTGCGCGAGCCGTGCAATAGTGATTGTTCCAAGCGCGTTCGCCATCCCGCGGCCTTCCTGGCCGCCAAGCAGATTTTCGGCCGGAATCCGCACATCCTCGAAGAACACTTCGGCCACGCCGCCGGCGCTTTTCAGCATCAATTCGGTGGGCTTCGTGACCGTGACGCCCTTCGTTTCCTTGACCGGGACGATAAACATGGAGACACTGCCGCGCCCGTCAAGATTCTCACCGGTGCGGGCGGCCACGACCAGCATAGTCATGATCGGGCCATTGGTCATCCACATCTTGGAGCCGTTGATAACGTAATCGCCGCCGTCGCGGCGCGCGGTTGTGCGCATGCTGCGCGGATCGCTCCCGGAATGGCCTTCGGTCACCCCCACTTCGGAAATCACTTCGCCGGCCGCGAAGCGCGGCAGCCATTCCATCTTCTGTTCTTCCGTGCCGCCATGCAGCATGACATAGGCGGCCGTGTCGGTGCAGACGCCGGCTTCGATCGCGGCGCCGGCCGGCGAATAACCGTGCTCCTCGTAAAGAATTGCGTGATGCAGGAAATCGCCGCCGCCGCCGCCATATTCTTCGGGAATGCCTGCGCATAAGAGGCCCGCTTCGCCCGCCTTCCGGAACAGTTCTGCGGGAAAGAAGCCGTCCTTCTGCCATTGGCGGATATTGGGTTCGACCTCTCTGCGGAAGAAGCGCCGCGCCGTGGTGCGGTAAGCCTCGTGTTCCTCCGAAAAGATGTCCCGTCCGAAGCCAAGCAATTCCGCTGTTTGTGCCGCCATGGCGGTTTCCTCTTACCTTGCCGCGAAGCCGCGGCTGTCACGCATGCGGCCAAGAATTCCAAAAAATCAGCAATCAATCAAGTAAGCATGCTAACCATTTTCGGGAATGCGGGGAACCGCACCGCTTGCGGCGTAGCGCTGTTTCAGCAGGCGCTTGTAGATCTTGCCGGTCTCGTGCCGCGGCATGTCGTCGGCAAAATCGACCGAGCGCGGGCATTTGAAATGGGCCATGCGCCCGCGGCAGTAGTCGATCAGCTCGCCCGCCAGCGCCGGGCCTGCATCCATCATGTCGACCGGATGAACAACAGCCTTCACTTCCTCGCCGAACTCCTCGTTCGGCACGCCGATCACCGCGGCGTCGAGAACTCTCGGATGCGCCAGAAGCAGGTTCTCCACTTCCTGCGGATAGATGTTGACCCCGCCTGAAATGATCATGTGGGAGTCGCGGTCGGTCAGATAGAGATATCCGTCCGCATCCAGATGCCCGATGTCGCCGAGCGTGCTCCAGCCGGCCGGGTTGTACGCGCGAGCGGTCTTTTCGGGATCGTTGTGATATTCGAATCGCGGGCCGCCCTCGAAATGGACAAGTCCGTCCTCGCCCGTGGCAGCCTCTGTTCCGTCTCTGCGCAAAATGTGAATCCGGCCGACCATGGCTTTGCCCACCGAACCGGGACGCGCGAACCATTCATCGGAGTCGATGGCGCAAAGACCGTTTCCCTCGGTGCCGCCATAGTTTTCGTAAAGGATCGGTCCCAGCCAATCGATCATCTGCTGCTTTATGCCCCTGCCGCAGGGGCCGGTGCCGTGAAGGACCTTGCGCAGGCTCGACAGGTCGTAGCGCCGGCGCACTGCAGGCCGGAGCCTCA
>Ga0335074_10008176_pt1 | contig 14541 bp, 12 predicted proteins | sample Lox_Sample_23_FD_206715 | JGI IMG/M metagenome (GOLD analysis project Ga0335074, IMG submission 206715) | Soil microbial communities from Loxahatchee National Wildlife Refuge, Florida, United States - Lox_Sample_2.3 | ecosystem: Environmental > Terrestrial > Soil > Wetlands | place: USA...
ACCAAACAGATGGATTGCAAAGGCACAGCCTTTGCCGAGAGGTCCAGGAGAGCAGAGCTCTCCTGGCGGGTTTCAGGGCGGAGCCCTGATCTTGCTTGCTTCACCCGATCACCCTGTCGTGGCTGGTGGCCGGCGACTTGATCAGGGAGGAATCTGCGCCGTGGAGATCGCCGGGACGATAGATTTTTTCTATCGGGGATTCAGCCCGGCTTTCTTGCATTTCTGCGCAGGCGGTCTTTCTTATCACCATATCCGTCATGGCCCAGGCCTGACGGGCGATATGGAGGAGCCATCGTGGCAGAGTACGAGCCATGGAACGAGGCGCGCGGCGCCGAGATTATCGCCGCCCATGCCGGCCGCGACGGTGCGGCCATCCCGATCCTGCACGCCCTCCAGGACGCCTTCGGTTGCGTGCCCACACCAGCCATTCCGCTGGTCGCTGACGCGCTGAACCTGACCCGCGCCGAGGTCCACGGCATCGTCAGTTTCTATCATGATTTCCGCTCCCACCCGCCGGGGCGGCACGTGCTGAAGCTATGCCGCGCCGAGGCCTGCCAGTCGCTAGGGGCCGATGCGCTGGCCGCCCATGTCCGCAACCGGCTGAAGGTGGACTGGCACGGCACCACCAAGGATGGCGCGGTGACGCTGGAGCCGGTGTTCTGCCTCGGCCTGTGCGCGATCGGTCCGGCCGCCTTGATGGATGACAAGCCGCTGGGCCGTCTGGACGCCGCGCGCGTCGAGGCGGAGTTGGAGGCCGCGGCATGACCCGCGTCTTCATCCCGCGCGACGCGGCCGCCCTGGCACTGGGCGCCGACGCTGTGGCCGCCGCGCTCGCCGGCCACGCCGCGATCACCCGCACCGGCTCCCGCGGATTGCTCTGGCTGGAGCCGATGATCGAGGTGGAGACGCCACAGGGCCGCATCGCTTACGGCCCGGTGACCGCCCGTGACGTGCCGGAGCTGCTTTCCGCTGGCCTGCTGGATGGCGCCCCGCACCGCCTGCGTCTCGGCAAGCCCGAAGACCACCCGTTCCTGGCGTCGCAGACCCGTTTCACGTTCGCCCGCTGCGGTGTCATCGATCCGTTTTCGCTGGCGGACTACCAGGCGCAGGGCGGCCTGAAGGGGTTGCGCCGCGCGCTGGCACTCGACCCGGCGCGGATCGTGGACGAGGTCACGAAATCCGGCTTGCGCGGCCGGGGCGGTGCCGGCTTCCCCACCGGCATCAAGTGGAAGACCACGGCCGACGCTCCAGGGGGCAAGGGAGGGAGCCAGGGGGGTGACCAGGGAGCGGGCCAGGGGGGTGACCAGAAATACATCGTCTGCAACGCAGATGAAGGCGATTCCGGCACCTATGCTGACCGCATGCTGATGGAAGGCGACCCGTTCGCGCTGATCGAGGGCATGGCGATCGCGGCCATTGCCGTCGGCGCCACCAAGGGCTTCGTTTACACCCGGTCCGAATATCCGCACGCGATTGCTGCGTTCAACGCCGCGCTGGCGATCGCCCGGCGTGAGGGCGTGCTGGGGGCCGACGTCCTGGGGTCCGGCCACGCCTTCGATATCGAGCAACGGGTCGGCGCGGGGGCTTACGTGTGCGGGGAGGAGACCTCGCTGCTGGAAAGCCTGGAGGGCAGGCGTGGCCAGGTCCGCGCCAAGCCGCCGCTGCCCGCGCATCGCGGATTGTTCGGCAAGCCGACGGTGGTGAACAACCTTATCACGCTGGCCAGCGTTCCGTTCGTGCTGGCCGAGGGGGCGGAGGCCTATCAGGCCGTTGGCTACGGCCGGTCCCGCGGCACCATGCCGATCCAGCTCGCCGGCAACGTGCGCCATGCCGGCTTGTTCGAGGCTGGCTTCGGCCTGACGCTGGGCGAGATCGTCAACGACATCGGCGGCGGCACGCTGTCCGGGCGGCCGGTGCGGGCGGTGCAGGTGGGCGGGCCGTTGGGTGCGTATTTCCCGCCGTCCTTGTTCGATACCCCGTTCGATTACGAGGCCTTCGCCGCGAAGGACGGGCTGATCGGCCATGGCGGCGTGGTGGTGTTCGATGATACGGTGGATCTGGCCGCGCAGGCGCGGTTCGCGATGGAGTTCTGTGCCGCGGAATCGTGCGGCAAGTGCACGCCGTGCCGGATCGGGTCGGTGCGCGGCATGGAGGTGATCGACCGCATCATGGCCGGGGATCGGGTGGACATGCACCTGGAACTGCTGACCGATCTTTGCCACACGTTGAAGTTTGGTTCGTTGTGTGCGTTGGGCGGGTTCATCCCGTATCCGGTGATGAGTGCGCTGACGCATTTTCCGGAAGATTTCCGCGCGCTGCAGAGGGTGGCGGCGGAGTGAGACTAAACCTCGCCCGTGAAGCGGGAGAGGTCGCCGCGTAGCGGCGGGTGAGGGTGATCGAGAGGGCATACTATGAAGCTTGAGAAATCGCCGCGTACCGACCCGATCACCCTCACCCTCGATGTTGCGCATCTCGACCTCTCCTGTGCTGCGCGAAAAGCGCAGCGCGGGAGAGGTTAAGGAAGAAGAAGGACGCCGCCATGCCCCTGATTCAGGAAATCGACTACGGCACGCCGGAGATCGCCGTCGCCGCCAGGCCGGTCACACTGACCATCGACGGCCACGAGGTGACTGTGCCCGAGGGCACCAGCGTCATGCGGGCCGCTGCCGAGGCCGGCATCAAGGTGCCGAAACTCTGCGCCACCGATTCGCTGAACAGTTTTGGCAGTTGCCGGCTGTGTCTGGTGGAGATCGAGGGACGGGCGGGCACGCCGGCTTCCTGCACCACGCTGGTCGCGCCCGGCATGAAGGTTCACACCGCGGGCGAAAAGGTCCGCCGCATCCGCCGCGGCGTGATGGAGCTGTACATCTCCGACCATCCGCTCGATTGCCTCACCTGCGCCGCCAACGGCAATTGCGAATTGCAGGATGCTGCCGGCGAGGTTGGCCTGCGTGACGTGCGCTATGGCTATGACGGCGCGAACCACATCCACGACAAGCACATCGACGCCTCCAATCCGTATTTCCAGTTCGAACCTTCAAAGTGCATCGTTTGCTCCCGCTGCGTGCGCGCCTGCGAGGAAGTGCAGGGCACCTTCGCGCTGACGGTGCAGGGCAGGGGCTTCGCCTCGAAGATCGCCGCCGGCATGGGTGAATCGTTCCTGACCAGCGAATGCGTCTCCTGCGGCGCCTGCGTGCAGGCCTGTCCCACCGCGACGCTGATCGAAAAGACCGTGGTCGATCTCGGCCAGCCAGAGCATTCCGTCATCACCACCTGCGCTTATTGCGGCGTCGGCTGCAATTTCAAGGCCGAGATGCGCGGCGATACTGTGGTGCGCATGGTGCCGTGGAAGGACGGCAAGGCGAATCACGGCCATTCCTGCGTGAAGGGCCGCTTCGCCTGGGGCTATGCCAACCACAAGGACCGCATCATGACGCCGATGGTGCGCGACAAGATCACCGATCCCTGGCGCGAGACCACCTGGGAGGAGGCGATCGGCCGCGTCGCCACCGCGTTCCGCCGCATCCAGGACCAGCATGGCAAGGATTCGATCGGCGTCATCACCTCGTCCCGCTGCACCGACGAGGAGACGTACCTGGTGCAGAAGCTGGCGCGGCAGGTGTTTGGCAACAACAACACCGATACCTGCGCGCGGGTGTGCCACTCGCCGACCGGTTACGGGTTGAGCAAGACGTTCGGCACGTCGGCCGGCACGCAGAATTTCGATTCGGTGGAGCAAGCCGACGTGATGATCGTGGTCGGCGCCAATCCGACCGACGGGCACCCGGTGTTCGCCTCCCGCATGAAGAAGCGGCTGCGCGAGGGCGCAAAGCTGATCGTCGTTGATCCGCGCCGCATCGACCTGGTGCGCACGCCGCATGTCGCCGCCAGCCACCATCTGGCGCTGCGCCCCGGCACCAATGTCGCGGTGCTGACCGCGCTGGCGCATGTGATCGTCACCGAGGGCCTGGTGAACCAGGACTTCGTGCGCGATCGCTGCGACACGGAGGCGTTCGGCGAATGGTCCGCGTTCGTCGCGGAACCGCGCAACAGCCCCGAGGCGGTGGCGACAATCACTGGCGTGCCGGCGGCGGAAATCCGCGCGGCGGCGCGGCTTTATGCCGGCGCGCGCAACGGGGCGATCTACTACGGCCTGGGCGTGACCGAGCATTCGCAGGGCACCACCGCGGTCATGGCGTTGGCGAACCTGGCGATGGCGACCGGCAATATCGGCCGCCCCGGCGTCGGGGTGAATCCACTGCGCGGCCAGAACAATGTGCAGGGCAGCTGCGACATGGGCAGCTTCCCGCATGAGCTGCCGGGCTACCGCCACATCTCGCTGCCGGCGGTGCGCGCGATCTATGAGCAGGAATGGGGCGTGGCGCTGGACCCCGAGCCGGGCCTGCGCATTCCCAACATGATCGACGCGGCGCTGGATGGCTCCTTCAAGGGCATCTACATCCAGGGCGAGGACATCGTGCAGTCCGATCCCGACACGCAGCACATGACCGCCGGCCTCACCGCGATGGACTGCGTGGTGGTGCACGATCTGTTCTTGAACGAAACGGCGAACTACGCCCACGTGTTCCTGCCGGGCAGCACGTTCCTGGAAAAGGACGGCACCTTCATCAACGCCGAGCGGCGCATCAACCTCGTGCGCAAGGTCATGGCACCGCGCGCCGGCATGGCGGACTGGGAAGTGACCCAGGCGATCGCCAAGGCGATGGGGCACGACTGGGGCTATGCGCACCCATCCCAGATCATGGATGAGATCGCCCGCACCACGCCCACCTTCGCCGGCGTCACCTTCGAGAAGCTGGCGCAGGGCTCGCTGCAATGGCCGGTGAACGACAAGGCGCCGCAAGGCACGCCGACCATGCATGTGGACGGCTTCGTGCGCGGCAAAGGCAATTTCATCATCACCGAATACGTGCCGACCGACGAAAAGACCGGCCCGCGCTATCCGTTGCTGCTGACCACCGGCCGCATCCTGTCGCAGTACAATGTCGGCGCGCAGACGCGGCGCACCGATAATGTCGTGTGGCACAAGGAAGATCTGCTGGAGATCCACCCGCACGACGCAGAGCAACGCGGGGTCAAGGACGGCGACTGGGTACGCCTCGCCAGCCGCACCGGCGAGACCACGCTGCGTGCGCGGGTGACCGAGCGCGTCGCGCCGGGCGTGGTTTACACCACGTTCCACCATCCCGCGACGCAGGCGAACGTCGTCACCAGCGATTATTCGGACTGGGCGACGAACTGTCCCGAGTACAAGGTGACCGCGGTGCAGGTGGCACCGTCGAACGGCCCGAGCGAATGGCAGGAGAGTTATCGCGAGTTTTCCACCGAGAGCAGGCGGATTACGGCGGTCGCGGCGGAGTGATGCGCATCGCGGTTCCCGCCGGCCGTCGCGTTCCCGTCATGGCTGTAGCGCGACACGCGGCCCCGGCGGATATGCGCTGTCCGCTCATGGCCGGGCTTGACCCTGCCATCTGCACACCATCTTTCGTGCGCAGGTGGCCGGCTCATGCTCGGCCATGAAAACGGATATTTTGGACGCCGCGCAATGGGAAAACCCGCTCAGACCGTCTCGTTGACCGCTTGGCGTGGTCCTCTCGCCACCAGCGGCACGCGCGTCGTGCCGGAAGAGACGCCGATCGCCCTCACCTATAACCACAGCACGCATGCGGTGATGCTGGCGACGCCGGCCGACCTGGAAGACTTCGCGGTCGGCTTCAGCCTGACGGAAGGCATCATCCGCGACCCGGGCGAGCTGGAAGAAATCGACATCGTCCCCGCCGACGAAGGCATCGAACTTCGCATGTGGCTTGCTGCGGATCGCATGGATCCGCTGACCGTGCGCCAGCGCCGCCTTGCCGGCCCCAGCGGCTGCGGCCTGTGCGGGATGGAAAGCCTGGCCGACGCCATCCGGAAGCCGCCGCGGGTCACGGCGGACCCCCGCTTTTCCCCCACAAGCGTTGTCGCGGCCATGGCGGCGATGCCCGGTGCACAGCGCCTCAACCAAGAGACCCACGCGGTCCACGCGGCCGCCTTCTGGCACCCGGGCCGCGGGCTTGTGGCACTGCGCGAAGATGTTGGCCGGCACAATGCGCTCGACAAGCTTGCCGGTGCCCTGGGCCGTGCCCAAACGGCCGCCGGCGATGGACTGCTGCTGATGTCCAGCCGGATCTCCGTCGAGCTGGTGCAGAAGGCGGCGATGATGGGCGCGCCGGTTGTGGTTGCCGTTTCCGCCCCCACCGCGCTGGCGCTGCGCCTGGCGGAAACCTCCGGCATCACCCTGATCGGGATTGCCCGCGGCAACGAGTTCGAAGTCTTCACCCACGGTGAGCGTATCGCCGCAGCCGAGGCCCCACGGAAGGTGCAGCATGTCGCCTGAAAAACTTGCCTACATGGCGAACCAGATCGGCAAGTTCTTCGCCCATGAGAAGCACGACCAGGCGGTGGAATCGATCGCCAATCACCTGCGGCAGTTCTGGGACCCCCGCATGCGGCGCGATATTCTGGCGCACCTGAGCGATCCCGCCGTACATCTCGATCCCCTGGTGCGCGAGGCGGTGGAGCGAATCGGCGTGCCGGCGGCGTCGTCATGAGCATGGCGCTGGCGCGGCGCTGGGGATAACGCCCGGCCGCCGCCTGTTTCGAGGATCGTCCGTATCCGGTTCGCGCAGGTGCGCACAGCCCACTTGTGTCATTGCGAGGAGCGGCGCGAGGCAGCGGCCTCGTTCGAGGGAGTGTTGGGACCGTCCGTGCGCCCACATGACCGGCGTTGCTTGGTCGCTCCGCGCCTCGCAATGACATGGGATCTGTTCCGCTTCATCCGCATCGAGAACGCATCGCCGGAAGAAACGACTGTACCGTAAATTCCGGAAATTCACGGAATAGCGATCCGACCCGTTGACCAAACAAATGGTACAGCGGATATTAACGGCCAATCCACGGCAAAACTCGAATATTTGCCGCAAATCACAACGCTGAGGGAGGCGCTCCATGGGCGCGACAACGTTATCGCACCGCGGCATGCCCGGCTTGCTGCACCGCGACCGCACCGTCGCCGGACCCGGCTTCAGCCGCTGGATGGTGCCGCCGGCCGCGTTGTGTGTGCACCTGTGCATCGGTGAAGCCTACGCGTTCAGCGTGTTCAACCTGCCGATGACCAAACTGATCGGCATCACGAAATCGGCGCCGGACGACTGGAAACTCACCGAACTCGGCTGGATCTTTTCGATCGCCATCGTGGTGCTTGGGCTGTCCGCCGCGGTGATGGGCCGTTGGGTGGAGGAAGGCGGGCCGCGCCGCGCGATGGCGACCGCCGGCGTGTGCTTCGGCGGCGGCTTCCTGGTCTCCGCGCTTGGCATTTCCGTCCACAACATCTGGCTGGTCTATCTCGGCTATGGCGTGCTGGGCGGCATCGGGCTGGGTCTGGGCTACATCTCGCCGGTCTCCACACTGATAAAATGGTTTCCCGACCGGCCGGGCATGGCGACGGGCATGGCGATCATGGGATTCGGTGGCGCCGCCTTCATCGCCTCGCCGTTATCGGTGGCACTGATGCGCTATTTCTCCACGCCGACGCATATCGGCGTGGCAGAAACCTTCGTCGTGCTCGGCATCGTCTATTTCTGCTTCATGGAGGTGGGCGCGGCGGTCGTCCGCCTGCCGCCGCCCGGCTGGGCACCGGCCGGCTATGTCGTGCCGGCGCAATCGAAGAAGCTGGTCACCACGCGCCATGTCTTCGTCTATCAGGCGCTGAAGACGCCGCAGTTCTGGCTGATCTGGTTCGTGCTGTGTTTGAACGTCACGGCCGGCATCGGCGTGCTCGGCCAGGCGTCGGCGATGAGCCAGGAGATGTTCCCCGGCCGCGTCACCGTCAGCGCCGCCGCCGGTTTCGTCGGCCTGATGAGCTTGTTCAATATGGGCGGGCGCTTCTTCTGGGCGTCTGTGTCCGACTTCATTGGCCGCAAGAACACATATTTCGTGTTCTTCGCCCTTGGTTTCGTGCTCTACGCGCTGGTGCCGCTCGCCGGCGGCGCCGGCAATGTCGCATTGTTCGTGCTGTGCTTCTGCATCATCATCAGCATGTATGGCGGCGGCTTTGCCACCGTGCCTGCGTACCTGAAGGACATGTTCGGCACCCGCTATGTCGGCGCCATCCACGGCTGGTTGCTCACCGCCTGGTCGGCCGCGGGGGTGCTTGGACCGGTGCTGGTGAACTACATCCGCCAGTACAATGTCGATAACGGCGTGCCAAAGGCGCAGGCCTACAACAACACGATGTACATCCTGGCCGCGCTGTTGGTGGCAGGGTTCCTTTGCAACCTGTTCATTCGTGCGGTGCATGAGCGCCACTACATGGCGGAAGATGCCGCCGACGCCGTCGGCATGGCGAATTGAGGGAGGATCATGATGGCCGCACAGGCACAACACGGCACCACGCCGCTGCACCTGATCCTGGCCTGGGGATTCGTCGGCATCCCGCTGGCCTGGGGCGTGATCGAAACGGTGCTGAACGCGATAAAATTGTTCCAATAAGCCACACATGTCATTGCGCGTTGACCACCGGCCGCGCCGGGCGACCCGCGACTGAATGAAACAGCGGCCTGTGCTGCATGTTCATGTCATTGCGAGGCCCGCAGGGCCGAAGCAATCTCCTGCGGGAAGACGCACGAACCGTCCGAGTGTCCTATCGCGGGCGATTGCTTCGGCCCTGCGGGCCTCGCAATGACATGGACCAGGCAATCCGCCTTGTTTCTTGTCGGGAGCGAGGCGGCCGTATTCCTACTCCGGTCGGTTCAGCCATTTGCTCATTACCACCCGAGGCGCAACTTCGAACCCGAGGTACTCGTAGAAAGAGACGACCTTGGTGTTCGTCTCCCGCACCAGTAGTTGGGCTTTGACCACCCCTCTCTCCCGCAGCCAGGCCTCCGCGGCCTGCACCATGTGCCGGCCAATGCCGCTGCCACGTGCATCAGGCGCAGACGCGACGTAGTACAGCCAGCCCCGATGACCGTCATGTCCAACCATGACGCTGCCGCAGATGCGGTGGGTCTCGTCCTCGCCGACCAGCACGTCGGAGCAAGCGCCACCCCTGGCGAACCGGAAATCGGTGGCGGGATCGTTGTAGCTGGCGACCAGATCGCAGGCGCGCCACAGCGCGACAATATCGGGTTCGTCTTCCGGCACGGCGGGCCTGATGGTCAGCGGCATATTGGATGGTCCGAGGAAACCTTAGGGCGTGTTCGAAAATAAACGAATCGGAATGTACGGTCGAACAAGCCCTAAGCTTTTGCTTTGAGCGGCAGCTTTGTCGGCGTGCTGACGCACTTATTTGCCGACGCTGCCTTAGCGCCGTTCTTGCGCCCGCCGCGTCATCCCATCAAGCATACTCTCATGGGTGAAGTCCATTCGCAGCGGAGGAAAAATGCTGTTGACGCGGATCATGGAGGCCCACACCGCACTGCGCCCGGCCGTACAGGTCACGCCCCTGGAGCACAGCCCCAGCCTGTCGCAGACTCTGGGATGCGACGTGTTCCTGAAGGCAGAGCATGTGCATCCGACCGGCTCCTTCAAGCTGCGCGGCGCGACGAACAAGATCCGCTTGCTCGAGCCAACGGCCCGCAGCCGCGGTGTCGTAACCGCCTCCACCGGCAATCACGGACAGGCCGTCGCCTGGGCCGGCGCCAAAGCCGGCGTCCCGGTATGCGTTTACGTCGCAGCCTCGACGGCGGAGGCGAAGCTGGCCGGAATCCGCAGCCTGGGTGCCGAACTGGTCGTTATCGATGGCCCTCCGATCGAGGCCGAACTCCAGGACCGCGCGGCCGCGGAGCAAAGCGGACGCACCTACATCTCCCCCTATAATGATCTCGACGTCGTGGCCGGCCAGGGCACGTTGGGCGTTGAGCTTGCAAACCAGGCACCCGATCTCGACGCAGTGTTCGTTTCGGTTGGTGGCGGAGGGCTGATCGGTGGCACCGGCACAGCCTTGAAGGCTTTGCGGCCGCACACAAAGGTCGTCGGCGTATGGGCCGAGAATTCGCCCTGCATGCTGCGCGCGCTGGAAGCCGGCCGCATCGTTGACGTAGAGGAATTGCCGACTTTGTCGGACGGCACCGCTGGCGCGATCGAGCCGGGATCAGTCACGTTTCCGCTGTGCCAGGAGGTCATCGACCGCCTCGTGGCCGTCAATGAGGCAGAGATTTCCGGCGGCATCCGCCAGATCGCCGAGACGGAGCACTGGATGGTGGAAGGTGCCGCCGGGATGGCGCTTGCCGGCCTTGTGCGGTCGGCCCGCACATATCGCGGCGCCCGGGTGGGCGTCGTGCTGTGCGGGCGCAACATAGCGCCGCGCATGTTCGCCAGTATCATGCAGCACGTCTGATTTTTGTGGGTTGCGCGATTTGACCGCCGGCGTTGGCTGATCACCCACCGTCCTGGGTTGGGCGGCGGGCAGTGGACGAATATCGTCCGCGCGGCTGTTGTGAACCTCCTAACTTGCCGGAATTGCATAGTGTGCTGGCGGGCTTGCTCCTAAGAAAGCGACTGCAGGCGCTCACTCTGACGGCGTGAACGGAGGTCCGGAAGGTTCGGGCCAAACATCGAGGAGAGGCGGCCGGAGGGGACTTTGCCGTGATCGCGATCCAGCGCGGTCGCGGTTCATACCAAAGGCCGTCGGGATCGGCACCGCGTTGCTGTCGAACAGGTTTCATACATAAGACGGGAGGATCAACAAGGTGCTTCAGGTCAGAACGATGTTCGTGGCGGCCGTACTATGCGCCGGCGCTTCCGCCTGTGCCACGCAGCAGGTACAGAACAAGGAGGACATGCTCTCAGCGGCCGGTTTCACGCTGGTGCCTGCAAATACCCCGCAGCGCCAGGCGTCGCTGTCGCGGCTGCCCCCACACAAGTTTGCACACCAGGTGCGTAATAATCGCGTGATCTTCGTCTATGCTGATCCGACGATCTGCGACTGTCTGTACGTGGGTGATCAGGCGGCGTACGACCGGTACCGTGCGAACGTGTTCGCGAAGAACATCGCCAACGAGCAGGAAATGACCGCCCAAATGAATCAGATGGATTGGGGGCCTTGGGGGCCGGGTTGGTACTACTAGCCGGGCATTCCTCGTTCAGGCGGTAAATCGCCGGTCCTGACGATTCCGCGCGCGAAATACGCGAGGACGCAAAGCAGATTCACCACGAAGACGCGACACAAAGTCCAGCACAAAGAGCGGCGACGCCACTCGGTGCATCTTTCGTGTTTTTATGCCTTCGTGGTGAAATCTTTACTGTGAAGTCGGGAAGTAAGGCGACACTGCCTACGGCCGTCATGGCGGGCGCAGGCCCGCCATCCACGGCTACGCTGCTGGCAACAAGAAAAGTCGTGGATGGCCGGCCTGCGCCGGCCATGACGCGTATAGCAACTGTCGCCCTACTTGCCGACTGCTGAACAGGCGCCGCAAAGTTCGAGCCGATCCGCCGGACAACGGACCCGTGTTTCCTTCCCCACCACCCCTGTGCCAGCATCGACGGCAACCAGGAGACGCGCCATGTCCGACCGTTATGCCGCCTATCAGCGCCTGCGTTTCGACCGCCCGCATCCCCGGGTCCTGCGCATCACCATGAGCAATCCCGGCAAGCTCAACGCGGCAGACCGCGTCATGCACGACGAACTTGGCCGCATCTGGCGCGATATCGATTCCGATCCGGAGATCTCCGCCGCGATCCTGCAAGGCGAAGGCCGCGCCTTCTCCGCCGGCGGCGACTTCAAGATGATCGAGCGCATGATGGCGGAATTCGACACCCGCGCCGCGGTTTGGAAGGAAGCGCGCGACCTGGTTTACAACATCATCAATTGTTCGAAGCCCGTGGTCAGCGCGATTCGCGGTCCCGCTGTCGGCGCGGGCCTGGTGTGCGGATTGCTCTCCGACATCTCCATTGCCGCCAAGGACGCGCGACTGATCGACGGCCACACGCGGCTGGGCGTCGCTGCCGGCGATCATGCCGCGATCATCTGGCCGTTGCTGTGTGGGATGGCGAAGGCGAAATACTACCTGCTGCTGTGCGACCCGCTGACCGGCGCGGAAGCCGAGCGCATCGGGCTGATCTCGTTGGCCGTGGACGATGCCGAACTGGACGCCAAGGCCCTGGACATCGCCTCGCGCCTTGCAGAAGGCGCGCCCAACGCCATCCGCTGGACCAAATATGCGTTGAACAACTGGCTGCGCGCGGCCGGACCAATATTCGATACGTCGCTCGCCCTGGAATTCATGGGGTTCAGCTCGCCTGACGTGCAGGAGGGCCTGGCCTCGCACAAGGAAAAGCGGCGGCCCGCGTTCCGCCCGGACTCGCCGCTGTAAAGCAAACCTCTCCCGCGCTGCGCTGTTCGCGCAGCACGGGAGAGGTCGAGACGCCGCAGTTGCCACCAGCGAAAACATGGATGGCCGGCCTTCGCTGCCTGCGCCGGCCATGACACAGATGAGTCAGCGTCAACGCTTACCGGTATTACATCCCCAAGGGTGACCAGGCGGGATCGGTCGCGTTGGTCGGCGTGGTGATGGTGCGCTGGTTGAAGCCGGTGTTGTCCACGCTTACCAGATGCGACGAATACCCGGCGCCGCGCGCATTCATCGACCGCGTCTCGCTCTGGAACATCATCACCATGCCGCCCGGCGCCCAGGTGGGGCCTTCCACGTCCCAGCCCTGAGCCAGGATTCGCTCGCCGCTGCCATCCGGGTGCATCACGCCGATATTGAAATTGGCCTCATTGCCGCCGTAACGCGTGAACACGATCAGATCACCGCGCGGCGACCATACCGGCGTGCCGTAGTTGCCACTGCCGAAGCTGATGCGCTTCGCGCCGCCACCGTCGGCGCCCATGACATAAATCTGCGGGGTGCCATCGCGATCGGAGCTGAACACGATCTGCGATCCGTCCGGGCTATAGCACGGGCTGACATTGATCGAATTTGCATCGGTCAGCCGCTGCGTTCCACCGCCACCCAGCCCCACCACGACGATGTCGGAACCGTTGCCCTGTGTCAGCGACATCACCACGCGCGAGCCGTCCGGCGAGAACCGCGGCGACAGCGTCATGCCGGGAAAATCGCCCAGGACGCTCTGGCGGCCGGATTGCAGATCGAACAGGTAAACGCGCGGGCGCTCGTAGGCGAAGCTCATAAAGGCGATTTCGTCGCGCGTCGGATGGAAGCGCGGCGTAAGCACCATCCAGCGGCCATCGGTAAGGAAGCGGTTGTTCTCGCCGTCCTGGTCCATGATCGCCAGCCGCTTGGTCTGGCGGTCGCGCGGCCCGGTGCCCGCGACGTAGCAGATGCGGGTATCGAAATAGCCTTGCTCCCCCAGCAGGCGCTGATAGATCACATCGGCAATGATGTGGGCGATGCGGCGCCAGTTGCTCTGCGTGGTGGTGTAGGCGGTGCCCTGGATCTGCGCCTGCGGGCGCACATCCCAAAGCCGGAACTCGACGCGGATATTGCCGCCGCCCTGTGCCTGGGTTGCACCGGTCACCAGCGCCTGGGCGCCGATCGCACCCCAGTTCTGGAAGTTGGGGACCTCGCCCCCTCCAGGCGCGACGTTCACGAACGACGCGGGAGGCAGCGGCTTGAACAGACCGCAATTGCCCAGGTCGTTGGTGATGACGCCGGCAATGTCGCGGCCGAGTTGGACGGAGTTGCCGTCAGAACCGCTGAAGTCCGGAATCGCGATTGGGATCGGTTCGGCGCGGGCGTGGTTCACGTCGATCACGGCGGTGGGTGCGCCAGGGGCACCGGGGGCACCGGCAGGCGGCGGCGCCGGCTGCGCCCACACCGGTACCCGCGCGGCCATTGCCATCGCGGTTCCGGCCGCACCCAACAGCAGGGGGCGGCGGCCAATGGCGGGGCGGGGAAGGTGAATCATGGGCACTCTTTCAGCAGGTGGCGGGTCGATTCGGAAATCAGAGGCTCGTTACGGACTGAACCGGAAGGTCAGCACGTTGACCTTGCCCAGCATCGATTGCGGCAGAGGCAACGAGGCGCAGGCAGGATCCATCACGGCGTTGACCGCGCGGCCGGAGAACGCCAGCAGGCGTGGATCGGCCGCGACTCGGCCCTTGTCCTGATCTGCCACCTGTGCCTCTCGCACCACGCCGCTGGCATCGGTCGTCACGGTCAGCAGCACCGACATCTTATCCAAATCAAGCGTGCCGGGGGTATCCGTCCAGCAGGGCCGGACATGATCGCCGATGGCGCCGCGTTCGGCCGCGGACAGTGCCGACGTATCGTTGCCCAGCGGGCTGCCGCCACTGTTCGGCGCGCCGCCCGCCTGCGGGTTATAGCGGTGCGTCGGCGCCTGCTTCTGCTGCACCAACTGCCGCAGCTTCTCCAGCGTGTTGTCCAGCGCCTGGCTGTTCGCCGCGGCATTGGTCGTGGGATGCGGCTGCGAGGTCGCGCTGGGTAGCGGCGGCGCGGGCGCGGGCGGCGGCGGCAACGGCAGTGGCTGCGCCTGAGGCTGCGGCGGCGTCTCCTTGGG
>Ga0335074_10008177_pt1 | contig 14537 bp, 9 predicted proteins | sample Lox_Sample_23_FD_206715 | JGI IMG/M metagenome (GOLD analysis project Ga0335074, IMG submission 206715) | Soil microbial communities from Loxahatchee National Wildlife Refuge, Florida, United States - Lox_Sample_2.3 | ecosystem: Environmental > Terrestrial > Soil > Wetlands | place: USA: Florida...
GTCGATCGAGACCGCGCTGGGCGTGCTGCAGCAGGTCAACACCGCCATCGACCAGCTGAACCAGATCGCGTTGAGCGGCGCCAGCGCAAGCACGAGCGCCAACACGCGCAGCGCGCTCGTCGTCGAGGCGCAGAACGCGTTGCAACAGCTGATCCAGTTGGGCAACACCCAGGATGCCAGCGGCAACTACATCTTCGCCGGCTCCAAGACGAATTCGGCGCCCTTTGTCGTTGCCGCCGACGGTCAAGTCTCTTTTGTCGGCGATGCCGCCACAAACGCGATCGAAATCGCGCCCGGTTTGGCGGTGCCGGTGACGGCGTCGGCGCAGGGCATCTTCACCGATCTGCCCATCGGCAATAACGGCGTTGCGGTTACCGCCGATGCCGACAACAGCGGCGGCGCGACGGTGCAGGTGCAGGCGGTGACGAGCCTCACGCAGGCTGCCGCCGCCGCTGGAACGCAATATTCGATCGCCTTCACGCAGGCCGCCGCCGGCGGTCTCGAATACACCGTGGCGAGCGGTGCGGGCCCGCCGGGCAGCGTCGGCTTTGCCGCGAGCAGCGGCGTCGTCGCATCGGGCAGCTTTGCCGCTGGTACGGATTTGCAATTCGCTGGTCTTGATGTCGCGATCTCTGGGACGCCGGCGGCGGGCGACAGTTTTACGCTGCAGCCGGGTGCGACCCAGAGCCTGTTCCAGACGGTGCAGCAGTTGATCGCCGGCCTGCAGTCGCCGGCCCAGGCGCAGTCGGGCGGCGATGCCGGTCAGCAGCAGATCCAGAGCGTCATCGGCAATCTGGCCGCCGGGCAGAGCGCTGTTTTGACCGCCGAAGCGGCGCTGGGCGCGGGTCAATCGCAGATCCAGACGGTGCAGAACCAGGACCAGAGCGACGCGACGCAGGCCACGACACAACTGTCCAACCTGCAATCGGCCAACCTGCCGCAGGTCATGGCGAGTTACAGCGCCTGCGTCACCGCGCTGCAGGCGGCGGAGGAGGCCTTTGCGCGCATCCAGAACCTGACGCTGTTCTCGGTCATTGGGCCGTGAACGGGGTGGTATCGCCGACCGGCGGGTGCTGATGAACGACGTCCTGCACGCCCAGGCGCCGCTCGCACGCCCTGCGGCCGGCATGGTCCGTTCGGCCGCGCTCATCGTCCTCGGCATGCACCGCAGCGGCACCTCGGCCCTTGCCGGCATGCTGCATCATCTTGGCGTCGCTTTCGGTCCGCGCCTGATGCCGCCGTCGCCCGACAATCCACGCGGCTACTGGGAGCATATCGACGTCGTAACGGTGCATCACCAGTTGCTGACCGAATACGGCTATAGCTGGGACGATCTGCGCCCGCTGCCCGCGGCATTCTGCGAGAGCGAAGCGGCGCGCCGCGCCGGCGGCCGCCTGACCGCGATCCTGGCGCGCGATTTTGCCGATACCGCGCTGTGGGGCGTGAAGGACCCGCGGCTGTCCCGCCTGCTGCCGCTGTGGCTGCCGTTGTTCGGGGATTTGGCGGCGGCGCCGCGTTTCATTCTTGCGCTGCGCCATCCAGCCGATGTCGCCGCCTCGCTTGCCGCGCGCGACGGGCTCGGCACCGAGCGCGGTCTGCTGCTGTGGCTGCGGCACGTGCTCGAAGCCGAGCGAGCGACTCGCGGCTTGCCGCGCAGCTTCGTGCAGTACGAGCATCTCACGGTGGTCGGCGGGTGGCGCGCGGTCGCAGCAAGGGTCGCGGACGAACTGGATATCGCCTGGCCGGCGACCGGGCCTGCGGTCACGACGGCGATCGACGATTACCTGTCGGCCGACCTGCGCCACCACCGGGCGGGCGAGCGGTCGCCGCCCGGCCATATGGGGGAGTGGGTCGAGGCCGTGTACGCCGCGCTTTGCGCCGGAACGGATGTGGGCAACGTTTGCGACGCGATGGGGCGCGAGTTGCGGCGCGCCGACCAGCTGTACCTGCCGATCGTCGGCGCCGATGCGGCGCTCGCCGCCCGGCTTGCGCGGGCCGAGCACCAGGCGACGGAACTGCGCGCGCTCGTGTTGCGCCAGAACGGCGAACTCAAATTATTAAGGCAGCGCCCCGCGGCGGTTGCCGGCGCACCGTCCAGCGCCGCCGATGGGTACGCCCAATGGATCGAGAGCCGCGCGTCGACCGCCGTGTCCCGCACGGATTGGGTCGCCGAGCGCGTCGGGCGATGGCCGCACGTGCCAAAGCTGGCGCTTGGCATGGTTCTGCCGGCCGGCACCGAGGCGCGGGCGGAGGCGACGCTGCTGTCGCTGCGTGCGCAACTCGCCGGCGAGTGGGAATTGCACGTCGCGGCCGCGGCCGACATGCCGCCGGCGCTGGGCGGCGAGCCGCGGCTCCTCTGGCAGAGCGGCGCAGGCGGCGCGGTGGCGCGGCTCAACCACGCGCTGGCGGCGTCGGGCGCGGACTGGATCGGGCTGATCGACGCCGGAGACACGCTCGCCCGACATGCGCTGTTCAGCCTTGGCGAGACGCTGTTCGCCCATCCCGAATGGGGCGCCGTTTACAGCGACGAGGATCGCGTCGATCCGCAAGGCGGCCGGTCGTCGCCGCATTTCAAGCCCGATTTCAACCTGGATCTGCTCCGCAGCCTGCCGTATGTCGGCGGCCTGCTGGCGGTGCGGCGCGAGGTTTTCGTCGAAGCAGGTGGCTTCGATCCGGCGTGCGACGGCATCGAGGAATACGATCTTGCGCTGCGCCTGGCCGAGCGGCTGCAGCCGCCCCGTTTCGGCCATATCGCCGACGTGCTCTACCACAGATCGACGACCTCCGGCCGCTCGACCCGGCCGATCGCGGAAATCTGCGCCGCGATGCCGGCGGTCGTGCAGGCCCATCTCGACCGCCTCGGCATCGCCGCGACGGCAGAAGCCGGCGAGCAGCCGCATTTCTGCCGCGTGCGCTACCGGCATGACGGACCCGAGCCGCTCGTTACGATCGTCGTCCCATCGCGCGATCAGCCCGTTCTTCTCAAGCGCTGCATCGAGGCGGTGCTGAAGGAGACGCAATACGCAAACTACGAGATCGTCGTTGTCGATAATGGCAGCGCCGATCCCGAAGCCTGTGCCTATCTGCAGACGATCGAGGATAAATTTGCCGAGATCGGCAGCCGCATCCGGGTGTTGCGCCACCCGGGCGAGTTCAATTTCTCGGCGATGAACAACCGCGCCGTGCGCGAAGAGGCGCGCGGCGAATATCTCTGCCTGTTGAACAACGATGCGGCGCCGCTGGCCGGCGACTGGCTCGGCGAAATGATGGCGCTGGCCCGCCGCCCCGATGTCGGGGTGGTCGGAGCGAAGCTGTTGCATGCCGACGGCCGGGTTCAGCATGCCGGCGTCATTCTCGGCGTCGGGTGGGGGGCGCCGGCCGAGCATCCTTACGCCGGCGAGCCGGAGGAGACCTTCGGCTATTGGGGCCGCGCCCGCGTCGTGCAGGAACTGTCGGCGGTGACGGGCGCCTGCCTGTTGACCCGCCGCTCCGTCTACGAGGCGCTCGGCGGCCTCAACGAAGCCGATTTCGCGGTCGCTTACAATGATATCGATTACTGTCTGCGGGTCGGGGCGGCGGGGTTTCGCGTCGTCTGGACGCCGTTTGCCCGCCTGCTGCACGATTCGAGCGCCAGCTTGAACTCCGACGTTGAGCGCAAGCCGCAGCAGGAAAAGCAGGCGCGCTTCCGGCGCGAACGGGTCGCGATGTTCCGCCGCTGGATGCCGCAGATCGCCTTTGATCCCGCGTACAACCGCAATCTCACCTCGATGGCGATGGGATTTGCCGTCGAGACGGAAGGGCCGCCTACCTGGGACCCGGAGTTGCGGCCGCGCCGGCGCGTCATCGCCTATGCCGCCGATCGCGAAGGTTGCGGCGAGTACCGGATCATCGCGCCGAGCCGCGTCCTTTATCAATCCGGCCGGCTGCACTGCAGGGAGACGATGCGGCTGGCGACACCGCCCGAGGTGGCCCGCGCTGCGCCGGACAGCGTCGTGCTGCAGCGTCAGCTCGAATGGCATCAGATCGCCTTCATCGAGCAGCTGCAGGTTCTGAGCGACACGTTCCGCGTCTTTGAGATCGATGACCTGATCACGAATTTGCCGCCGAAGAGCGTGCATCGCAAAAATATCGCCCGCGACATCGGCGAGCGCATGAAGCAGGCGCTCGGCTATTGCAACCGTCTCGTCGTCAGCACCGAACCGTTGGCGCGCGCCTATGGCCGGTTATGCGACGAGGTCGTCGTGCTGCCCAACCGGCTGGAGAAGAGCCGCTGGCTGAGCCTCGTGCCGAAGCGGCGGCCGCACGGCAAGCCGCGCGTCGGCTGGGCCGGGGCGATCGGCCATACCGGCGATCTGGCGGCCATCGCCAGCGCCGTGCAGGCGACCGCCAAGGAGGTCGACTGGGTTTTTTTCGGCATGTGCCCCGACAACCTGCGGCCTTTTGCCGCCGAGGTGCACGCCTGGGTGCCGCTCCACGAGTACGCCGAAAAGCTCGCCTCGCTCGATTTCGACCTGGCGATCGCACCGCTCGAACAGCATCCGTTCAACGAAGCCAAGAGCAATCTGCGGCTGCTCGAGTATGGCGTTCTCGGCTATCCGGTGCTGTGCACCGACATCCTGCCCTACCAGTGCGAGCTTCCGGTGACCCGTGTCGCCAATCGCCACAATGCCTGGACAAAGGCGATCCGGGACCTGGTCGCCGACCGCGACGCGCTGCGCCGCGCCGGCGAAGAGCTGCGGCGAGCGGTCGTCGCCGGCTGGCTCCTCGAAGATCATCTCGAAGAGTGGCTGCGCGCGTGGCTGCCGTGAAGCATCAAATGCCGCCGAATTGTTGCAACAGATTTACCGGGCGTCCGTCCTCTATGGCGTAACCCGCCGCAGCGCGCAGGGAAACCCTTCGCCGCGACGGACCGTTTGAGCAACTTACCCGACGGGCGGCATGGGCCCTGTCGGCGCCAGGAGGACGAAGATGCTGGCAGGATCCATCAACACGAACATCGACGCCTTGTACGCGTTGCAGGCGCTGCAAAACACGTCCAACACGACGGACACTCTGGAACAGGAGCTCTCCTCCGGTCTGGCGATCAACGGCCCGCAGGACAACCCCGCCGGCTACATCGCGGCGCAGGGATTTACCACCCAGCTCGACGGCACGACGCAGGCGATTTCCAACGCCAATCAGGCGATCTCGCTGCTGCAGACTGCGAACGGCGCGATCACGCAGCAGGTCAACATCCTGCAGCAGATCAGCACGACCGCCGACCAGGCGGCCAACGGCCTCAACAGCGCCCAGCAGCTGCAGTCGCTGCAGGGCGTCGTGTCGCAGCTGCAGACCCAGATCTCGACGATCGCGTCGCAGAGCGTGTTCGGCGGTCTCAACCTGCTCAACGGCTCGCTGAACGGCGTGCAATTCCAGGTCGGCGCCTCGGAAGGCCAGACGATCGGCCTGTCGGTGCCGAGCACGCTTGCCAACCAGCTCGGTGCCAATCAGTCGAGCGCGCTGACCACCTCGGGTCCCTATAAGGTCAATGGCGTCGGCACCGGCGGCGTCGGCGACGTGACCGGCAGTTCCTACGCGATCAGCTCGGGCGGCGTCGGCGCGTTCACCGCCGGCACGATCGGCGTCTCGGGATCCGCCGGCGCCAAGAGCATCACGGTCACCGCCAACGAATCGGCCGAGGACATCGCGGCGTCGGTCAACGCCATCACCTCCAACACCAACGTCAGCGCGGTGGCCAACACCAGCGTCGCCTTTACTGTCACTTCCGGATCGGTTTCGTTTACGCTCGGCAACGGCAACGGCGGCGCGCAGACCAACGATGTCAACATCGCGGCGACGGTAACCAGCGTGTCGCAAACCGGGTTGCAATCGCTCGTGCAGGCGATCAACCAGGAGACCGGCACGACCGGCGTCACTGCCACGGTCAATTCCGACAACCAGTTGGTCCTTAGCCAGGCACAGGGCGACAACATCTCGATCGCCGATTTCGCCGGTACCGGCACGCTGGCTGCCGGCGGCTCGACTACGGTGACGCTCGGCACCGGCGGCGGCGACGCCACGGCGGCGACGGTTCAAGGATTGGTCACGTTGCAGTCGAGCAACACGTTTGCGCTGTCCTCGGCGGCTTCCGATATCGGTCTCCAGACCACCTCGGGCCTGACGACGCTGGCGGCACAGAATGTCAGTACGATCTCGGGTGCCAATGCGGCGATCAACGTCGTCGCCTTCGCCCTGCAGCAGCTCGAAAACATCGGTTCCCAGCTTGGCGCGGTCGAGCAGGCATTGCAGGCGACCGCTTCGAACCTGCAGACGACGCAGACGAACGTGACGGCGGCGCAGTCGGTCGTCCAGGACGCCAACGTCCCGCAGGTGACGACGCAGCTGACGCAAGAGCAGATCCTGGCGCAGGCCGGCGTCTCGGCTCTGGCCCAGTCGAGCACGCTGGAACAGAGCTTCCTGAAGCTGCTGCAGTAGCCGGGATCGACGAGTGAAGGGCCTGTCCCCGGGCCGTTGCCGGGGACAGGCCATCCCGAGCGCGAGGGCATAGCCGATGACGGTCAGCAGCGTCCTGAGTTCGGATCAGATCACCTCGCTGATCCAGCAGGCTGAGACGGCCTATCAGCAGCCGGCTCTCTCGCTTCAGGCCCAGGAAACGCCGATCGAGACGCAGATTTCAGCGCTCGGCAAAGTGCAGAGTGCGCTGTCAAGCCTGCAGTCTGCGGTCAACGGATTGTCCGAGATTTCTTCGTTGTCGCAAAACTCCGTCAGCACCAGCCCGTCGGGCATTGTTTCCGCCACGGCCACCAACGCCGCTGCGCCCGGCGCCTATACCCTGACCGATGTCCATCCCGCATCGGCGGAAACCCTGTTTTCCGCCGGTTTCGCCAGCGCCAGCGCAACGCTCGGCTCCGGCTCGATTGCGATACAGGTCGGCAGCGGATCGGCGACGACCGTGCAGGTCGCGGGTGGCCAGTCGAACCTTGCGGGCATCGCCAACGCGATCAACCAGGCCAATCTCGGCGTGCAGGCGAGCGTCATTTACGACGGCACGTCCTACCATCTGGTACTGACCGGCGCGCAGACCGGCGCTGCCAATGCATTCACCGTCAGCGGTACGGGCGCCCTGGCAAATCTCAGCTATAACGCGGGTGCCAGCGGCGGGCTCACCGAGAGCGAGAAAGCAGCCAACGCGTCCTTCTCGCTGAACGGCATCGCCATCACCAGCGGCTCCAACACCGTCGCCGGCGTCGTGCCGGGGTTGACCTTTACGCTGGCGGCGAGCGGATCGGCAACGGTCCAGGTGACGCAAAGCGCCTCGGCGCTTGATCAGGCCGTCAATTCGTTCGTCAGCGCCATCAATACCGTGCTTGCCACGATCAACCAGTACAGCTCGTACAGCCAGGCGAGCGGGGCCGGCCCGTTGCTCGGCGATGTTGGCCTGCAGGTGCTGCGCAACGGCCTGATCGACGCGATCGCGGCGCCGCCGAGCGGCAACGGGCCGTACAACTCGCTGAGCACGATCGGCTTCAGTATCACCAGCGGCGGCACCGTGTCGTTCGACGACTCGTCATTCCAGACCGCCGCGCAGAGCAATTACGCCGCCGTCGCCGCGTTGCTCGGCAAGGCTGCGACCGCGAGCAACGCCAACGTTACGGTGCAGACGGCGGGAGCCGCTCAGCCCGGCAGCTACGCCGTCGATGTGACGGCAAACACCGGCAGTGCCGTAACCGGCACGGTTAACGGCGAGGCGGCCAGCGGCAGCGGCGGCGTGTTGAGCGTCTTCGGCGCCGGCCCGGCGCAGGGTCTGGTACTGCAGATCGGCGCCGGCATCACCGGGTCGCTCGGTCAAGTGACGGTCAGCGACGGACTGTACGGCAGCCTCAGCAGCCTGGTCAGCAGCGCGCTTGCCAGCGGCGGCGGCGGCGTCACCGGCCAGATCAACACGCTCACCGCTTCGATCACGTCGATGAACAAGCAGATCGCGCAACTGCAGCAGCAGGCGCAACAGGAGACGGCAACGCTGACGCAGCAGTACAGCAACGCCGAAGCGACTATGACGCAACTGGAGACCGTCAGCGACTTCCTGGCCACCTATTTCAACCAGAGTACCAGCGGGACCGGGGGATAAAATGATTGACCAGATGAGCGGTCTCGCGGCCTATGGCCGGGTGGCGGGGATCAGCGCCGAGCCGGAAGAATTCATGAAAATGGCGCTCGATGCGGCACGCACCTTCCTCGTGCAGGCCGACGCGGCGCTCGCCGCCGGAGACCGGCCGAGAAAGGCCAAAGCACTCAGTTCGGCCGCCAAGGTCATTGAGTTCATGCTCGGCCTGTCGGGGTTCGAAGGCGGCCCATTGAGCGATTGCCTCGCCAGCGTCTATCATTACGTCCTGGCGGCAATCCTGAAAGCCAATGCCTGGGACGATCGCGAAGCGATCGCCGCCGGACGCGTCGCTCTCGACGATCTTGCCGCGGTATGGCGGCGGGTATTTCCCGACGCCGTTGCTGATGCCAGATTAGCCGACAGCGCATTGACAGGGCGGGAAAGCGATGCCTGATCCGATCCAAGGGGTTAATCCCACCAGCCAGATCGAGATTGCGCCGACCGGGCAGGCCGGCACCTCGACGGGAACGGCGCCGAACAGCCAATCGGAGACGCCGCCGCGCATCGATTCGGCGGATGTCGCGCGCGCCGAAGCGCTGCTCGCGACAATCGCGGCGACGGCCAGCGGCGTGCAGCCGGTCGATGAGGCGAAGGTTGCCGAATTGCAGCAGGCGATCCAAACCGGCGCCTACCAGCTGAACCCGCAGCAGATCGCGCAGCAGATCATCGAACTGGAGGCGCTGCTGACGCCGCCAGGTGGCGCTCAATGAGGCTGCGTCTGCAGACTTGCTCGAGTCAGACCGCGCGTAACTCGGCAAAAACTGGATCTGCCGCCGCGCGAGCGGCCTCATCGCGGATCCATTGCTGCACCTGCGCCAGCCGTTCCGCTGCCCGGTGGATATCGTCACGATCGGCGATATCCCGAAAGGCCAGCAACACCTGCTTGAGGCATTCGGCCCTGCCGGCCACATCGCCGGGCAATGCCGGAGCAGTACCGCTGCCGATGCAATTGCGCGGAAGCCTCGCCCGCGCCAATGTTCTCTGGTCGCCCATTCGATCCCTTCAGGCTGTCGCAGGGCGACGCGAGCTGCCAAGCGGTGACAGTTCCGGCAACCCGATGGCATTCATGCCCGACTCTCGCTTCCCCCGATGACAACCCAGCTTGACGATAATCACAAGTTTCGCAACTATCGTGCAATGGGCCAGCCGACGCGCGTCCAGGGCGAGATTGTCTTCCCCAATAACATCAAAGAGTTGCGGCTGCGGAAGCGGCTGACGCAAGCACAGCTCGGACGCCTGCTCGATCCGCCGCTCAGCGAATCGACAATTTCGAAAATGGAAAGCGGCGAACGCAGGCTGACCAACCTGCAGTTGGCCGATCTCGCAATGATCCTCGATTGCCGCCCCGATGACATCCCGGTCATCAGCGGCCGCGATGCGCCCGCCGGAGTGCGCAGCATGACGCGGTGCGTCACAGCATCGAAAGCGGCGCCGCCGCCACCGGCTACGTGCTGGCGCAGCTGCGCAAAAAATACGGCCGGACGATGCAGCAGGTGGCCGATGCGATCGGCATGACGCTTTCCGTCTACCATCGCGTCGAGATGGCAAGCCGCATGATTCAACACGACGAGATCGACGCGGTCGCAAAGTTTTACGGCCTGACGGCCAACCGGTTGATCGCGATGTTCGAACGGCGGGCGCGCGAAAACCGCAGGGAGCTGGAGAGTGGCACGCCGCCCGAACGGCTGCTGCCGCGTACGCCGCGTGCGCTGCTGAAGGAGGATGGCCGCTGGGGCCAACTCGGCGCGATCGAACGCTATGCGATGCGCCGCAGCATTCGCTATGTCGGCGCGCCCGACGCTTCTGCCGCGCTGCCCGTGCACGGCAGCCTGACCAGCGACGCCGCGGGCAACCGGCGTTTCACGATCGACCAAGGAGGCGATGCCGTCGGCGAAATCGCTGTCAGCGAGCTGCTGCGCCCGTGCGAAGGTGCCTTTTTTGTCCGCAATTTCTCGCAACGCCTGGGCTTTCTGCGGCCGGAGGCGCTTGCCTATGTCGATCCACAGGCGCCGGTGGCGCTCGGCGATGTCGTGTTCGTGCAGCGTCGCGACGGCAGCGCCGACGCCGCGCTGATCATCGGCAACGGTGTCGGGGCGCTGCGCTGCAAGATGTACAATCCCGAGGAAGAGCTGCCGATCGACGATCCCGCGATCGAACGGATCCTGCGCGTCGCTATGCTGATCCTGCCGTAGCCTCAATCCTCCTCGGCGGCGATCGCGCTTTCGTGCCAACGGCGCAACAGCCGGCGTGACAGCAGATCGAGCAGGAGGTAGATCACGATGCCGGTCAGCGACAGCAGGAACAACGCCGCGAACAGGCGCGGGATCGCCAGCCGGTAGCCGGCTTCCAGGATGCGGAAGGCGAGGCCGGTCTCGGCGCCGCCGGTGCCCGCGACAAATTCGGCGACGACCGCACCGATCAGCGCCAAGCCGCCGCTAATCCTGAGGCCGGCGAGAAAATACGGCAACGCCGTCGGCATCCGCAGATAGCGCAGGGTCTGTCCCGGCGACGCGCCGTACAGCCGGAACAGGGCGAGGAGATTGCGGTCGGCGCTGTTGAGGCCGACCGTCGTGTTCGAGACGATCGGGAAGAAGGCAACGATCCAGGCGCACACCAGCAGCGCCAGGAACGGTTGCCGCACCCAGATGATGATGAGTGGCGCGATCGCGACGATCGGCGTCACCTGCAGAATGACGGCATAGGGAAAGAGGCTCAATTCCAGAATGCGCGAGCGCGCGAACAGGACCGCGAGTGCACCGCCGAACAGTGCCGCGGCGGCAAGCGCCGCCAGCGTGATCCGCAGCGTTACCAGCAGCGAGCCGCACAGGCTCGGCCCGTCCGTCCACAGGCTCAAGGCGATGGCGCTCGGCGCCGGCAGGATGTAGGGCGGGATGTTGTTGAGGCGGACGGCCGCCTGCCACGCGGCTAGGAAGGCCACACCGATCGCGATCGGTGCAAAAACGCGCAGCCAACGCTGGTTCAAAGCAGGCCCTCCATCACCGCCGCAGCGAGCGAGCGAGATTGCGGCGTCGTTTTGCGCCCCGCAACGGCGCCGCGTATCGCTCATCGATGTCGCATCCGGTAGCCGGCAGGGGCGGCACCGGAGAAGCAAATTAGGACACTACCCGCCGGGGCGGTCCTTGACAGCCGGCCGGCCGCTGACCATAGTCCGGACGCCCTCGGCCGCCGCCGGCGGCAAATAATCTCGATGCGGGGCCGTAGCTCAGCTGGGAGAGCGTCGCGTTCGCAATGCGAAGGTCAGGGGTTCGATCCCCCTCGGCTCCACCAAATCCCGGTTTCAGGCCATCTCAGGCTATCTCAGAAACCTAGGTCGGGCGGCCGTCGAAGAACCGGCATGGCCGCTTCCGTAACAGCGATCCATTGCGGCGGCTGTTCGAGACCCGCCGCGCTCTGCTCGACCAGAGACGAACGCAAGAGGCCGGACTTGCGCTTTTCGCGCAGCCGGTAGCTGTCGCCGCCATCGTGACGACATGGCGGTGGTGCAACAGCCGGTCGAGAATCGCGGTCGCCACGACGGCGTCGCCGACCACGATTGAACACCGCAATATCGGAGCGACCGACACTCCTGATTCGCGTCGATGCGGCTCATCCGCTGTTCGGTCAACGGCTTGCGATAGGCGCAGAAGGGGCGAGTGACGCGAAAAAGCCTGACCGTGGCCGCAGCCAATCCATCATCACGGCCCTCTCATTCAGGCCGCTCGGAGGAGCAGCGGCGCCCCGAGCCGATCGGAAGCGGTGCCGAGAACACGTTCCGCCGCCAGTGCGATTGCCAGCAACTTTTCTTCAGCGCCCGCCGGCGCGATCAATTGCAGCCCGACCGGCATGCCAGCGCGGTCGAGGCCGACCGGCAGTGTGATCGCGCACAGGCCGAGGTAGTTGACGGCAACCGTGTTGCGCACGATGCGGCGGTTGACCCGCAGATTGCCCTCCGGCTCGGCGACATCGGACATCAGTGGCGGGGTCACACACAGCGTCGGCGAGGCGATCACATCGATCGCGTCGAGACGCGGCGCGGCGGTCCGCGCCAGCGCCCGCAATCGCGCAAGACGGCCGAAGTAGTCGCGCGCGTTGATATTTTCCGCATTGCGTACCGCGGGTGCGATGACCGGGTCGAATTGTGCCAGCCACCCCGGCAGTTCCAAATCGAGGAAACTGCGAAGTTCGACAGCGCTGAGGCTGCCCTGCATGAAGACCGCATAGGCCGCTTCCGCCTCCGGCAGCACGAATTCAAGCGTCTCGGCGCCGGCTCGGCCGAGCGCCCGCACCGCCTCTTCGGCGGCTTCGGCGATGCCCGGATCGCAGTCGCGCCACAGAAACGGGTCGCCGACGCCGATGCGAACCCCCGCAATATGGACGGCCCGCGCGAGGATGTGCTCGGGATCCTTCCCGGCGGGATCGAGCGCGGCAAAGCCGTAGGCGACATCGGCGACGCTGCGCGCCAACAGGCCCGGCGTGTCGAAGGTCGGCGACAACGGCACGACGCCGTCGGTCGACCAGCGCCCGAGCGTCACCTTCAGGCCGACAGTGCCGGTCATCGACGCCGGGATGCGCACCGAGCCCGCCGTGTCGCTGCCGAACGCGAGCGACGCGGAGCCTTCCAAGAGGCTGACCCCGGCGCCGCTCGACGAGCCGCCGACGGAACGGTGCGCGGCGGCGTCCCAAGGATTGTACGGCGCGCCCCAGTGGCTGTTGTGGCCGGTGCCGCCGAACGCGAACTCGACCATGTGGGTCTTGCCCATGATGACGCCAAGCTGGCGGCGCAATGTCGCCACCAATGGTCCGTCGCGCTCCCACGGATCGGCCGGCAGCCGGCGGCTGGACCCGGCGAAGCAGGGATAGCCGGACGCGGCAAACAGGTCCTTGATCGACACCGGCAGACCCTGAAGCGGCCCCACTGAGACTCCGGCAGTAAAAGCCGCATCGGCCGCCGCGGCAGCGGCGCGGGCCTGTTCCGGCGCCCAGTGCGAGTAGGCGTGCAATTTTTCGCCAAAGCGCTCGTGCCGGGCAATCGCCGCCTCGATCAGTTCTTGCGCGGTCATCCGTTTGTCGCGCAAATCCCTCGCGGTCTCGATCAGCGGGCGGAACAGCGCATCGTTGGTCATCACATACCTCCTTGATTTTACCCAGCCGACGCTTGCGCCGTACGCTCGGCGATCCAGGATATTGACCTGGTCGTAGCAGCCGGCGAGACAGTATTCGGGCGATGTCGTCGGCGGTGCGGTAGCAGCCCGGTGCCGCCTGGGAAGAGGCCGACAATGCCGCGCGCGCGTGCTCACGCAAGTGCTCGACGCAATTCTTAGTGTTCGCTGAGTGGCGCGGCAGCGAGCGGCATATTTTGTTTCCCCCGGCTGTGCGACATGACGACCGTTACTGGACCGCCGCGACCCCCGCTACCGGCACGCCGGAGGCGCCCGGACGGCGCCCATTCAGCAGCCGCCTAGCCTCTTCCAGGCGCCCGGCGCTGAGATAGGATTTGAGCAGCGTGAACTCGATCAGATCGTGCTGCGCCCGGCTGCCGCCGATGCGCTCGTTCTGCCCGGCAAGGGGAGCGAGCGCTTGGATCGCCGCGGCGAAATCCCGCCGCTCGAACGCGGCAAAGCCGCGCGCCAGCGCCGGCAGGTAACAGCCGGAAGGGTAGCGTCCGGCCGCCGCGAGTTCCTCGATCTGGCGATTACGCGCCGCGAGCGCCGCATCGTCGCCTATCACGGCATGTGCCAGGATGACGTGCAAATCAGCGAGGCCGCTGCCTGGTCGCGGCAACGCCTCGCCGACATAATCGTAAAGGGCGCGCCAGGCGGCCGCGTCACGCGGCTGGCCGGCAAGCTCCGAACGCCACAAAAACGCGCAACCATCGGATATCTTCAGCTGCGGCCCGCCGCTGTGGCGGCCGAGTGCGATTGCGTCGCGATACGCCGCTTGCGCCTCCTCCGGGTGGCCGAGCGCCAATTCAATGAGCGACAGATGCCAGCTCAGGTGGCCGTAGAAAAAGCCGTCGCGCGGATAATCCGCCAGCCAGCACAGCAGAAATTCCCGCGCCGTCTCGGCTTCACCGCTTTCGTAGCAGACATGGGCAAACCCATGTGCGCCGTGCGCGTTTTTTGCGTTGAGCGCCACCGATCGATCGATTTTGCGCCGTGCCTCGGCGAGCCGCCCGTCTTCCGAAAGCGCCATCGCGTGATAGGACAGGAACCAGTAATCCTCGCCGTAATGCGGCGCGAGGTTGTCCATCAATTCGGCGATCTGGTGCTTCTGGCCGAGCCGGCCGGAACCGCCGATCAAGCCGTTCGGGTTGGCGGCAATCGAGATCACCAGCGCGTCGCGCGGCCATGCCGCCAAATGCGCACGGACGGCG
>Ga0335074_10008178_pt1 | contig 14536 bp, 17 predicted proteins | sample Lox_Sample_23_FD_206715 | JGI IMG/M metagenome (GOLD analysis project Ga0335074, IMG submission 206715) | Soil microbial communities from Loxahatchee National Wildlife Refuge, Florida, United States - Lox_Sample_2.3 | ecosystem: Environmental > Terrestrial > Soil > Wetlands | place: USA...
CCCGTCCCATCTCGAGACCGTGGACCCGGGCGTCGAGGGCATCGCGCGCGCGAAGCAGGACGTCATCAACCGCGGCGAGGGCGGCTTCACCGTCCTGCCACTGCTGATTCACGGTGATGCGGCGTTCGCCGGGCAGGGCGTGGTCGCCGAGACGCTCAACCTCTCGCAGCTGCGCGGCTACCGCACCGGCGGCACGGTTCACGTCGTCATCAACAACCAGGTCGGCTTCACGACCTCACCCGCAAGCGCCCGCTCGAGCGTCTACTCGACCGACGTCGCGCGGATGATCCAGGCACCGATCTTCCACGTCAACGGCGACGACCCCGAAGCCGTCGTACGCGTTGCGGAGCTGGCCTACGACTTCCGCCAGGCGTTCAAGAAGGACGTCGTCATCGACATGCTCTGCTACCGCCGCCGCGGGCACAGCGAGGTCGACGAGCCGAGCTTCACGCAGCCGGTGATGTACGACCTGATCGACGCGAAGCGCAGCGTGCGCAAGCTCTACACCGAGTCGTTGATCGGTCGTGGCGACATCAGCGTCGAGGAGGCCGAGGCGGCGCTGCGCGACTACCAGGGCCAGCTCGAGAAGGTGTTCAGCGACAGCCGGGACACCAGCCGCGGGTCGCTCGAGGCACCCGCCGAGCCGACCGTCGAGACCGATCCGGATACGGCGATCACGGCCGAGACGCTGAAGGCGATCGGTGACAGCCAGGTCTCGATGCCCGACGGGTTCGAGGTACACCCGCGCCTGCTGCCGCAGCTGGAGAAGCGGGCGGCCATGGTCACCGAGGGTGGCATCGACTGGGCGATGGGCGAGCTGATCGCGATCGGCTCGCTGCTGCTCGACCACCGGCCGGTCCGACTGGCCGGGCAGGACACCCGTCGCGGGACGTTCGGCCAACGGCACGCCGTCGTCGTCGACCGGCGGACCGGCGAGGAGTACACGCCGCTCGCGCACCTCTCGGACGACCAGGCGACGTTCTACGTCTATGACTCGCTGCTCTCGGAGTACGCCGCGATGGGCTTCGAGTACGGCTACTCCGTCGCGCGCCCCGACATGCTGGTGGCGTGGGAGGCGCAGTTCGGCGACTTTGCCAACGGCGCCCAGTCCGTGGTCGACGAGTTCGTGGCACCCGGCGAGGCGAAATGGGGCCAGCGCTCCAGCGTCGTGCTGTTGCTCCCCCACGGCTACGAGGGCCAGGGACCCGATCACTCCTCGGCGCGCATCGAGCGCTATCTCTCACTGTCCGCCGAGGACAACTGGACGATCGCGATCCCGAGCACACCGGCCAACTACTTCCACCTGCTGCGCCGCCAGGTGCTCTCCGACCGGCACAAGCCGCTCATCGTCTTCACGCCGAAGTCGATGCTGCGGCTGCGCGCGGCGACGTCGATGCCGCAGGAGTTCACCTCCGGTCGCTGGCAGCCCGTGCTCGCCGACCCGCACGGCCCGGATCCCGCGTCGGTCACGAGGGTGCTGCTCTGCAGCGGCAAGATCGGCTACGACCTCATGCGTCACCGCGAAAAGTCCGGCGCGACCGACACCGCGATCATCCGGGTCGAACAGGTCTACCCGCTGCCGGTCGCCGAGATCGTCGCCGCCGTATCGGCGTACCCGTCGATGGAGCAGCTGACCTGGGTGCAGGAAGAGCCGGAGAACCAAGGCGTCTGGCCCTACATAGCGGTGAACCTTCCCGCGCACCTGCCGCTCGGCACCTTCTTGCGGCAGGTCTCGCGGCCGGCCGCATCCGCACCGGCGGGGGGCTCGCAGAGCAAGCACGACGCCGAGCAGTCCCGGCTGCTCGAGGAAGCCTTCGGCTGACCCGCCGATGTATTTCACCGACCGCGGGATCGAAGAGCTTGGTCAACGGCGCGGCGAGGAGTCGGTGACGCTCGGCTGGCTTGCCGAGCGGCTGGCGACGTTCGTCGACCTCAACCCGGAGTTCGAGGTGCCGGTCGAGCGGTTGGCCACCTGGCTGGCCCGGGCGGACGACGAGGACGACTGAGAGCGCCGGGCCCGACGGCGCTCCTACGGCGTCAGCACGACCTTGCCGAAGATGTCGCCGGCCAGCAGCCGGGCGAACCCGTCCCGCGCATCGGCGAGCGCGAAGGTCGAGTCGATCTCCGGACGGACCCCGGTCGAGACGAGGAACGCCAGCATCTGCTGGAGCTCGGTCCGGGTGCCCATCGTCGACCCCAGCACGTCGATCTGCAGGAAGAACAGGCGCGGCAGGTCGATGACCGGTCGTGGCCCGCTGGTCGAGCCGCTCACCACGATGCGGCCACCGGGGCGAGTGCACTTGAGCGAGTGTGCGAAGGTCGCCTCGCCGACCGTCTCGAGCACGACATCGACCCGCTCGGGCAGCCGCGCGCCGTCTTCGAAGACCTGCTCAGCGCCGAGCTCGAGCGCCTTCGCGCGCTTCGCCTCGGAGCGCGAGGTCACCCACATCCGCAGGCCGGCCGCGCGACCGAGCGCAATCGCGGCGGTCGAGACCCCGCCGCCGGCACCCTGCACGAGCACGGTCTGCCCGGGCTGGGCGGCGGCCCGGGTGAACAGCATCCGGTACGCCGTCAGCCACGCCGTCGACACCGAGCCGGCCTCGGCCCAGGACAGCTCGGCCGGCTTCGCGACGACGTTGCGGGCCGGCACCGTCACGGTCTGCGCGAGCGTGCCGGGGTAACGCTCCGAGAGCAGTGTGCGGCGCGGATCCAGCGTCTCGTCACCGCGGCCGCTGTCGGCATCGGCGACGACGGAGTGGACGACCACCTCACGACCGTCGGAGGTCACGCCCGCGGCATCGCACCCGAGGATCATCGGCAGCTTGTCCGCGGCCAACCCGACCCCGCGCAGCGAGAACAAGTCATGGTGGTTCAGCGCGGCCGCGCGCACGCTGACGGTGACCCAGCCATCGGCTGCCACCGGGTCGTTGACCTCGCCGACCTCGAGCGCGGAGAGCGGGTCATCGGCGCAGATCCTGGCAGCGTAGGCAGCGAGCACGTCGAGACCCTATCCAGCCCGCTCGGCGACCGGCGCGATCTTGGTGGATCGCACCGCGCCCGGCCGCGGCCAGATGCGCGCCAGCACGACACCGCGCACCGCCGTGGGCGGGAGCGCGCCGAGCGTTCGGCTGTCCGTGCTCGCTAGCTCGTTGTCGCCCTCGACGCGAATCCGGCCGTCGGGCTCGATCGCGACCAGTCGCTTGACCGCCAGCGGCCGGTCGGGGAGGGCGACCAGCACGACTCTCCCGACCGCCGGCGTACGCCGCGGAACCCGAAGCCAGACCAGGAGCCGGTCACCGGCCCGCAGTGCCGGCACCATCGACGGCCCGGCGACGACGGCCCGGCGTAACGGCCAGTGCCGCTCCCCGATGTGTAGTCCGACAACCACGCGGAATAGTGTCCTTGGAGATCATGAACTCACAACGGGAGGACCTCATGTCGCGTCGGACCCACGCGCCGCGCCTCGTCGTCTCGGCTCACTGCGACCTGCCGTGCGGCGTCTACGACCCCGCGCAGGCCAGGATCGAGGCCGAGTCCGTGAAGGCGATCATGGAGAAGTACCAGGACAACGACGACCCGGTCTTCCGCACTCGCGCCCTGCTGATCAAGGAACAGCGTGCCGAGCTGGTGAAGCATCACCTGTGGGTGCTCTGGACCGACTACTTCAAGCCGCCGCACTTCGAGAAGTACCCCCAGCTGCACCAGCTGTTCAACGAGGCGACCAAGCAGGCGGGCGCCGCCGGCGGCAAGGGCAAGGTCGACCCGGCGGACGGGCAGAAACTGCTCGACCAAATCGCCGAGATCGAGAAGATCTTTTGGGAGACCAAGCAGGCATAATCAACCACCGCGGACAACTCATGATCAAACGGATGGGGTCTCCCCATTCCCGACCACGGTGGGAGCCTGCGTGACCAACGCGCCTGAGGTCGCCGGCGCACCGAACACGGCACCCGACGACGTCGTCGTTATCACGCTGCCCGCGGACAGCGCCTACCTGTCGGTCCTGCGTACGGCGACCGCCGGGCTGGCCGCGCGGCTGAACTTCACGATCGACGAGATCGAAGATCTGCGAATCGCAGTGGACGAAGCGTGCGCCATGTTGCTGCCACAAGCAGTGTCAGGCGCCGATATCACGTGCGAGTTCCGGCTCGAGGACGGTTCGATCCGGGTGGGCGTGAGCGTGCTCACCGACGACGGCGAGGAGCCGTCGCGGGACACCTTCGCCTGGACAGTGCTGGCGGCACTCGCCGGCGAGGTCGACAGCACCGTCGACCCCGACCGGCGCGTGACCATCACGCTGCGCAAGCACGGGAGCGGAACGACCCGGTGAGCGCGGACGCCGCAGCCGAGTCCACACCGGCCACCGGCGAAGCCGCAGTGGAGATCGAGCACGACAGCGACCGTCGCGTGGCCGACCGGGCGCACACCCGCGAGCTGTTCGACGAGCTGGCGTCGCTGGCCGAGGACGATCCCCGCCGCCGGCAGATCCGCGACGAGCTGGTCGAGCTGCACCTGCCGCTCGTCGAGTACCTCGCCCGCCGCTTCCGCAACCGCGGCGAGCCGCTCGACGACCTCGTCCAGGTCGCGACCATCGGCCTGATCAAGTCGATCGACCGGTTCGACATCGAGCGCGGGGTCGAGTTCTCGACCTATGCGACCCCGACCATCGTCGGGGAGATCAAGCGGCACTTCCGCGACAAGGGCTGGGCGATCCGCGTCCCGCGCCGGCTGCAGGAGCTCAAGCTCGCCCTCAACAAGGCGACCGGCGAGCTGTCCCAGCGCAACGGCCGGTCACCGACCGTCGCCGAGCTGGCCGAGCACCTCAACCTGAGCGAGGAGGACGTGCTCGAAGGCATGGAGTCGGCGAACGCCTACTCCGCGATCTCCCTCGACGCCCCCGACCTCGCCGATGAGGACTCACCTGCCGTGTCCGACTCGCTCGGCGAGCTCGACGAGGCACTCGAGGGCGTCGTCTACCGCGAGTCATTGAAACCGTTGCTCGAGGCGCTCCCGCCACGCGAGAAGACGATCCTGATGCTGCGCTTCTTCGGCAACATGACGCAGTCGCAGATCGCGGCCGATCTCGGGATCTCGCAGATGCACGTGTCCCGGCTGCTCGCCCGAACGCTCGCCCAGCTGCGCGAAGGCTTGCTGGTCGAGGAGTAGCCGACACCGGGTTCGGCTCAGATGCCGCCCAGTGCGGACCGGCTCGACGGCATGGACGCGGCGACGAAGGTGGCCACGCCGGCCACGATCAACAGCAGGGCGAGCGCGGTCAGCGTGTGCAGCTGGCCGAGCCCGATCACGACCGCGAAGAAGGCCACCATGTACGTCGGCGTCTGCGCCCAGCGCCTGGTCCGCCAGAGTCCGCGCGCGGCGAAGCCGACCCCGCCGGCATAGATCAGGACCACGACACCGAGCAGGATCGCCGTACCCCGGTCGTGGGGATGCCCGACGAGTGTGCGCACCAGCTCGACCGCTCCCCAGGCACCCAGCCCGACGGCCTGAGCGGCCACCAGGGCGGCCGTGACCGTGAGCGCGCGAGGTCGTTCCATCAGGTCGCGAGACTACGTCGCGGCCGGGGTGTCCGATCGGCCGACGGATATCCTGCGCGGGTGCACGCGTTGCTGGTCGTCAACCCGAAGGCGACCGCGACATCGGAGCGCGAACGCGACATTCTGTGCCGCGCGCTGGGCAGCGACCTGAAGCTCGACGTGGTCCAGACCAACCACCGCGGGCACGCCATCGAGCTCGGCCGGCAAGCGGCGGAGTCGGGCCTCGACCTCGTCGTCGTGCTCGGCGGCGACGGCACCATCAACGAGATCGTCAACGGGCTGCTCGGACCGGGTCTCGAACCGGCGCCTGACACGCCCGCGCTGGCCGTCGTACCGGGTGGCAGCACCAACGTCTTCAGCCGCGCGCTCGGCATCGCCAACGACCCGGTCGTCGCGACCAGCGAGCTGCTCGACTCGCTGCGAGCCGGACGGAGCCGGCGGATCGGCCTCGGCCGGGTGGACGAGCGCTGGTTCACCTTCACCGCCGGGCTCGGCATCGACGCGGACGCGGTCCGCCGGGTCGAACGAGCGCGGCAGAAGGGTCGCGCACCCACCCCGAGCCGCTACGCGCGCGCCACGCTGCGCAGCTTCTACGCGATGGACCGCCGCAACCCGGCGCTGACGCTCGAGCGCCCAGGGGCCGACCCGGTTCCGGGGCTGTTCCTCGGAATCGTCGCGAACACCGCGCCCTGGACCTACTTCCGCTCCCGACCGATCGTCCTCACCCCCGACGTCACCTTCGACTCCGGCCTGGACCTGGTCGCGATGCGGCGGATGCGGCTACCAGGAACCCTGTGGGCAGCCAGCGGCATGCTCACCGAGCGCGGTATCCGGGGCCGGTGCACCGAGGTGTTCACCGACCTCGCCCAGTTCCGGCTCACCTCGGAGGTGGCCCTGCCGCTCGAGGTCGACGGCGACTATCTCGGCGAGGCGGTCGGGGCCGTCTTCCGCTCGGTGCCGGGAGCGCTGCGGGTCGTCGCCTGAGCGTGGCGGTGTGACCTTTCCCACACGACGGATCCGGACATTCCGTCTGTGTCGCCTTGATCGCATCCGGTCGACGACCTAGCGTCGAAGCGGCTCTGGACAGCCCTGCGGCAAGGCAATAGCGTCGCAGGAATCCGGTCGTCAATTGACGATCGGAGTGGTCCGGACCACTTCGTGAAACTGTTCACAAAGTGTTGCGAACAGGCAAGCGGGGTAGCCACACCACCGGCAGACCTGCGGGCGAGCCGCGACGGAAGGACGACGGGATGGATTGGCGACACCGGGCCGCCTGCCGGGACGAGGATCCGGAGCTGTTCTTCCCGATCGGCACCACCGGGCCGGCCCTGCGCCAGGTGGACGAGGCCAAGGCCGTGTGCCAGCGCTGCGACGCGATCGAAGAGTGCCTGATCTGGGCCCTCGACAGCGGGCAGGATGCCGGCGTCTGGGGCGGCCTCGACGAGGACGAGCGGCGCGCGCTCAAGCGCCGCCGGGTCCACAGCGCCCTGCGCACGGCATAGCCCGAATCAGTAGGCCTAGCCGGATCAGTACGGCCTAGCCGCATCAGCCCGAGGCTTCACCCGCTGACCGAGGCAGCTCGATCACGGCGATCGTGCCGCCGCCTTCGCGCCGACGGAGGCGCAGGACGCCATCGAGTTCGCTCTCGACCAGCGTCTTGACGATCGCCAGGCCGAGCCGGTCCGAGCGCTCAACGGCGAATCCCTCGGGTAGCCCACCCCCACGGTGAGCCGGTCAGCCGCTGAGGCGTCGACGACGACGTCGACCTGACCGCCGCCCTGATCGCCGTACCCGTGCTCGACCGCGTTGTGGACGAGCTCGGACAGCGCCATCGCCAACGGGGTCGCCACCTCTGCCGGCAGCACCCCGAAGCTGCCGTCCCGCTCGACCTTCACCGCGGTGCCGGACACCTCCGCGACCATGGCGAGTACACGGTCGGCCACCTCGTCGAAGCTCATCGCCTCGTCGAGCGTGCCGGTCAGCGTCTCGTGGACCACCGCGATCGACGAGACCCGGCGGACCGACTCCTCCAGAGCGTCGCGCGCCTCCGGCACCGCCATCCGGCGGGCCTGCAGCCGGAGCAACGCGGCGACGGTCTGCAGGTTGTTCTTCACCCGGTGGTGGATCTCGCGAATCGTCGCGTCCTTGGTGAGCAACGCCCGCTCGCGGTGGCGGAGGTCTGTGACGTCATGTACGAGGACCAGTGCACCGATGTGCTCGCCACCGGGACGCAACGGCAGCGAGCGCAGCTGAACGATCGCGTCCCCCACCGCGAGCTCGGCCGACCCGGACGCGCTGCCGCGCGCCAGCACCATCGCGGCCTCGCCGATCTCACGCCCGGTGCGGTCGCCCAGCGTCCGCGTCAGGCCGGCGAGCGACACGCCGCTGAGGTCGCCGACCAGGCCGAGCCGACGGTACGCCGAAAGCGCGTTCGGGCTGGCGAAGGTCACGACACCGTCGGCATCGAGACGGATCAGACCGTCGCCCACTCGCGGCCCGCCGTCGGATGCCGCGTCACCGGGGTACGGCCAGCGACCCTCGGCGAGCATCTGGGCGAGCTCGTTCGCGCTGCGCAGGTAGGCGATCTCGAGCCGGCTGGGGGTTCGAGCCGCGGCGAGGTTGGTCGCCCGCGTCACCACCGCGACGATCCGCCCGCCGGCAGGGACCGGAAGCGCCTCCTCGCGCACCGGCACACCGGCGACCCAGACCGGGTCCTCCTCGCGGCAGATCCGCCCCTCGGCCAGGGCGGTGGCGAGCTGCCGGCGCTGGCTCGCGCTGACGCTCGTCCCGACCAGGTCGTCCTGGTACGCGGTCGGACCCGTGAGTGGCCGCATCTGGGCGACCACGACGAACCGCTCGGCGCTGCGGTCGGGAACGAAGAGAACGAGGTCGGCAAAGGACAGGTCCGCGAGCAGCTGCCAGTCGCCGACCAACCGGTGCAAGGCGTCCACGCGGGCGCGCTCGATGCCCGCCGCTGATTCGCCCGGGTCGAGGGCGAGCGGCGCAGCCGCCAGCAGCTCGTCCATGGTCGGCACCGAACCAGGCTAGGTGGCGCGGCGGCGATATCCCCTTGCCCCCGCAGGGACGGCGCGGCACGGTAGCCGCGTGGAGGATCCCGCCGCGCTGCTCGCCGCGTACGACGACGAGCTGCGCACCGACGCGGAGACCCCGAGCGCGGTCGCCGTGGCGGTGCACGGCCCGCTTCGCCTGGTGACGTTTGCCGGTGGACGCGGGTTCGTCACCTACCGGGACCTCAACGGTGCCGATGAAGCGGGCATCAGGACCCTCGTTCGCGGCGCGCTCGAGCACTTCGCGGCTGATCCGGAGATCGACCGGGTCGAGTGGAAGACCCGCGGGCACGACCGCGCTCCGGGCCTCCACGACGCTCTCGTGGACCGCGGGTTCGTCCCCGAGGAACCCGAGTCGATCATGATCGGCGAGGCGAGCGCACTGGCGGCCGACGTCCGGCTTCCACCCGGGGTCACGACCCGCCGGATCAGCGAAGCGGCCGACGTGCGCGCGATGAGCGCGATGGCGGACGAGGTGTTCGGCGACCCCGTCTCGGATGCCATGGCGGACGCGTTGCTGCGCCGGCTGTCCTTCGACGACGGGATGGAACTCTGGGTCGCAGAGGCCGAGGGCACGATGATCGCCGCCGGCCGGCTCGAACCCGTCCCCGGCACCCGGTTCGCCGGCATCTGGGGTGGTGCCACCCGCGAGGAGTGGCGAGGGCGCGGCATCTACCGCGCGTTGACCGCCAACCGGGCTCGATCAGCGCTGCGGGTGGGCAAGACCCTGATTCACAGCGACTCGACGGAGTACTCGCGCCCGATCCTCGAACGCTCAGGGCTGATCAAGGTGTCGACGACGACGCCGTACCACTGGCGGCGTTGATCAGGCGACGAGGCCGACCCGTCGCAGCTCGACCGTGAGGTCGTGCGGGTTGGTCGACGCGATCATCGCGGCGTCGAGGGTGATCACGCCGTCGCGGATCAACGACACCAGGTGCTGGTCGAAGGTCTGCATGCCGTAGTACGAGCCTTCGGCGATGAGGCCGTTGATGCCCGAGGTCTTCTCCGGGTCGACGATCGCGTCCGCGACCCGCCCGGTGTTGATGCAGACCTCCATGGCGACGCAACGGCCTTCGCCGTCGGCGCGCGGCACTAGCCGCTGGCAGATGATTCCGCGCAGCGCTCCGGCGAGCGACATCCGGATCTGCTTCTGCTCGTGCGGCGGGAAGAAGTCGACAACGCGGCTGATCGTCTCCTGCGCGTCGGTGGTGTGCAGCGTGGACATGACGAAGTGGCCCGTCTCGGATGCGGCCAGCGCGGCCTTGACCGTCTCCTGGTCACGCATCTCGCCGACGAGGATGACATCGGGGTCCTGCCGCATCGCGGCACGTAGGGCGACCACGAAGTCCTCGGTGTCGACGCGAACCTCGCGCTGGTTGATCATGGCCAGCTTGTCGAAGTGCAGGACCTCGATCGGGTCCTCGATCGTGACGCAGTGGACCTCGCGGTTGACGTTGATGTGGTCGATCATGCCGGCGAGCGTCGTGGTCTTGCCCGAGCCGGTCGGGCCGGTGACGAGCACCAACCCGCGGGGCTCGAGCGCGAGCGTCTCGAGGACGACCGGAAGGCCGAGGTCGGCGAGGGGGATGGCGCCGACCGAGACCCTGCGGAAGACCAGGCCGGCCGAGCCTCGCGAGCGGAAGGCGTTGACCCGGAACCGTCCGACTCCGGACAGCGAATAGGCGAAGTCCGCCTCGTTCGTCCGGTCGAACTCCTCCACGAGGTCCTCCCGCAACACCTCGTGAACCATCTGCTCGGTGTCCGCCGACGTGAGGTCGCGGGTCTCGAGCTTGCGCAGCCGCCCATCGATGCGGACCCGGGGCGGTGAGCCGACCTTGCAGTGCAGGTCGGAGCCGCCGCACTCCACCAGGGCTCGCAGGAACGGCTCGATCATCAACGACGTCACCTGGTGTGCTTCGGCGGATTCAGTCCCTACCTTGACCTTCGCGCACGCTCCGGCGCCGCGTGCGGGCGGTTCGCCCCCGCCGCCCGCGCACATCACCCGAACGGCTCAGCGGCCGGCCCACCACGACGCTTCGCCGGCGCTCAGCCGATGACGGCGATGACATCGCCTTCCTGGACCACCTGACCCTCGGTGACCCGAAGCTCGACCAGAGTTCCCGAGTCCTCGGCGAGGACGGGGATCTCCATCTTCATCGACTCGAGGATCACGATGGTGTCGCCCTCGTCGATCGGGTCGCCGGCGTTCGCGACCACCTTCCAGACGTTGGCCACCATCTCGGCCAGCACTTCTGCCACTGCCACCTCCCGGAGCGTGGGTCTATCGAACCATCGACGCGATCCGGCTCAGCGACCGGTCCAGCGTGGCGCGCGTTTGTCGAAGAACGCCGCGATGCCCTCCGCCGCGTCCGCGGTGGTGGTGAGAAGCGACAGCTGCGCCTGCATCGCCTCGAGCGCCACCGGCAGGCCGGCAGTCTCGCTCGCCGCCACCCAGGCCGCCTTGCCCAGCCGCACGGCGACCGGCGGCGCGCCCGCGAGCTTCTCGACGTACCGCTCGACATCGGTGTCGAAGCTCTCGTCGGGGAAGACGCGTGAGACCAGGCCGTAGTGGTACGCCGTCTCGGCGTCGAACCGTTCGCCGGTCAGCATCCGGTCCATCGCATGCTTGGGCGACATGTGTCGCGCGAGCAGCGCGCTCACCATGAACGGCCAGAGGCCACGGTCGACCTCCGGCAGCCCGAAGCTCGCGCTGCGCCGAGCGAGGACGACGTCGCAGGCGAGCGCCAAGCCGACGCCGCCGGCCAGGCAGATCCCCTGCACGCGGGCGACGACCGGCACCGGGCACTCGCGCATCGCAACGACGAGCTGGGCCAGCAGACCACGACCGTCGTGGCGTTCCAACCCGGTCGCGTCATCGGCCATGACCGCGAGATCGGCACCGGCGCAGAAAACCCGCTCACCGGCGGACGCGATCACGACGACACGGGTCTCCGTGTCGGCGGCGGCTTCGCGCACCGCGTCGAGCAGGGCCTGCAGCACCGCCGCGGACAGCGCGTTGCGGGCATCCTCACGGTTGATCGTCACGTGTGCCACACCGCCGACGCGGCTCACCTCGACCTCGGTCACGACCGCATTCTCTCGATCAGCCCGGTGTCGTAGTCGCCCGAGCGGAAGGCCGGGTCGGCGAGCAGCTCGGTGAAGAAGGGAAGGTTGGTCTTGATCCCCTCGATCCGGAACTGGCTCACCGCGGCCCGCGCCCGTTCGAGCGCCTGCGCTCGGTCGGCTCCCCAGACACACAGCTTGGCGAGCAGCGGGTCGTAGTACGGCGTCACCGTCGTCCCAGCGGCGTACCCGGCGTCGACCCGCACGCCGTCTCCCTCGGGTTCGTCCCAGACGCGAACCTCCCCTGGCGAGGGAAGGAACCGCACCGGGTCCTCGGCGTACACCCGCAGCTCGAGGGCGTGCCCGTCGCTGCGGATGTCGGTGAGATCGGCGGCCGGCGGATCACCGGCGGCGATCCGCAGCTGCTCCTCGACGAGATCGATGCCGCTGACCAGCTCGGTCACCGGATGCTCCACCTGCAGGCGGGTGTTCATCTCGAGGAACACGTAGTCCTGGCCGGCCGGGTCGACCAGGCACTCGATGGTGCCGGCGTTGCGGTAGCCGACCGCCTCGCCGGCGAGCACGGCTCCCGTGAGCATGCGGCGCCGCAGCTCGGCGGAGACCCCGGGCGACGGGGTCTCCTCGGCCACCTTCTGGTGCCGTCGCTGCACGGAGCAGTCGCGCTCGCCGATCGCGACGACCCTTCCGTCGGCCAGGCCCAGCACCTGGACCTCGACATGGCGGGCGTTGACGATGAAGCGCTCGAGCAGGATCGACGGGGATCCGAAGAAGCGTTCGGCCCGGCTGCGAGCGGTCTCGAACGCGGCGCGCAAGCCCTCGTCATCGGTCGCGACGCCCATGCCGATGCCCCCGCCGCCGGCCGAGGCTTTCACCATGAGCGGGTAGCCGATCTCGTGCGCGGCTTCGAGCGCCGCCTTGATGGTGTCGACCGGTGCAGCGGTGCCGGCGGCGACCGGCACCCCGGCCGCGGCCATCAGGTTGCGGGCGCTGATCTTGTCGCCCATCGCCCGGATCGCCTCCGGCGGTGGGCCGACCCATCCGATCCCGGCGGCAAGAACGGCCTCGGCGAACTCGGCGCTCTCGGCGAGGAAGCCGTAGCCGGGATGGATCGCCTCCGCCGCCGTACGGCGAGCCGCCTCGAGGATCTTGTCCACGGCGAGATAGGACTCGGCCGGCGGGGCCGGGCCGAGCAGCACCGCCTCATCCGCCTCACGGACGAACGGCAGCGCGGCGTCGACCTCGGAATGCACCGCAATCGTGCGCAGACCCATCGATCGGGCGGTCCGCATGACCCGGCGGGCGATCTCGCCGCGATTCGCGACCAGGAGCGACTCGAACACGGCGGCACACTAGCGGCCCGGGGCCCGGAGGTCGTCATCGTGGTCGGCGCAGCGGCCTTTTCCCGGCCAGCGGCGCCGGCCTGCGGCGGCGGCTACGCGCTGCTACTCGGCTGCTACTCGGCGCGGTACTCGACGGTCGAGATCTCCAGCCGGACCTCTTCGAGCTTGACCCGGATCCGCTGCTTGAGGTGCTCCGGCGCGAGGTCGCTGCCGCAACAGCGCGCCACCAGCGCCTTGACCTCCTGCTCGATGCCGAACTCGCGCAGGCACGGCCCGCACTCGTCCAGGTGCTCGCGCACCTCGGCCTTCGCGGAGTCGCCGATCTCGCCGTCGAGGTAAAGGTAGACCTGACGGATCACCTCGACGCAGTCCACCTCGTGGGGATTGCCGCAGCTCATGTCGGGCTCCCTGCTTCGGGACGCACGTACCCCCGGTCCACCGCGTAGTGCTCGAGCGCTTCCCGCAGGCCCCGCCGGCCGCGATGCAGGCGCGACATGACAGTGCCGATCGGAGTCCCCATGATGTCGGCGATCTCCTTGTAGGAAAAGCCCTCGACGTCCGCGAGGTAGACGGCCATCCGGAAGTCCTCGGGCAGCGACTGGAGCGCGTCCTTGATGTCACTGTCCGGAAGGTGCTCGAGCGCCTCCGCCTCGGCCGACTTCAGCCCGCTCGACGTGTGCGACTCGGCGCTGGCGAGCTGCCAGTCCTCCACCTCGGCGTTGCCGGACTCCTGCGGCTGGCGTTGCCGGCGGCGGTAGTTGTTGATGAAGGTGTTGGTCAGGATGCGATACAGCCAGGCCTTGAGGTTCGTGCCTTCCTGGAACTGGTGGAACGCGGCGAAGGCCTTGACGAAGGTCTCCTGGACCAGGTCCTCGGCGTCGCTCGGGTTGCGGGTCATGCGCAGCGCGGCGGAGTAGAGCTGGTCGAGGTAGGGCAGCGCGTCGCGCTCGAAGCGCGCGCTGCGCTCTTCGACCGTCTCCTCGGCCACGCCCCGGTCCCTTCCTACGGCGAGGCCCCCGACCGGCATCGGGCGATCGGACGCGGCGGGCGTCACGAGGGGCCGCGCCGACTGTATCGCCGCCGGCTCCGAGGCCGACGTGCCGCGGGGGGTACGACGGAGGTCCGAGCGGCCGGCCGGACGGCGCGCGGCCTGACTGCCGGTCGCAGCACGAGCCGTGGTCGCGGTCACGAATGCTCCAACGCCCCGGCGGACAGACCGATTCCCGCCAGCCAACCGAGCACCGCCGCGGCCACCTGGCCGGGCGCCTTGCGGAGGGAGTGATCTCCTGCCACCGCGACCACGGTCGGTCCGGCGGGAAGCTGGTCCGGCGTACCGAACGCATCCGACGCGCCTTGGACGACGAGCGTGGGGACCGCCGTGGCGAGCAGCTCGCCGGCCCGCGACTTGTCCGGCTGGCCCGGCGGGTGCAGGGGGAACGCGAGCGCGATCACGGCGTCGGCACCGAGCTCACTCGCGGTGCGGCAG
>Ga0335074_10008179_pt1 | contig 14535 bp, 13 predicted proteins | sample Lox_Sample_23_FD_206715 | JGI IMG/M metagenome (GOLD analysis project Ga0335074, IMG submission 206715) | Soil microbial communities from Loxahatchee National Wildlife Refuge, Florida, United States - Lox_Sample_2.3 | ecosystem: Environmental > Terrestrial > Soil > Wetlands | place: USA...
CCGGTCGAGGGGTGACAGCAGCGCCGCACGACCGGAGAACGGCTGGCCAACCTGCGCGGGATCCACGCGCCACGCGCCCCGCACACCTTCGACCATGGCTGGCTCGCCAACCTCGCCGACATCAGACGGCTCCACCGGACACTCGGGAGCGCGCACACGAGCGATCCCGAGCGCGCGCAGCCGCCGCTCGGCGCGGATGCGGAGCGCCTTCTCCGTCGGGACTATCGGGTCGTCCGGGTAAACCCGCTCGGCCAGGTCCCAAAGCCGGTCCCGCCCTCGCCAGCCGGCCATGGCCACCTCTCCACGCCGCACCATGAAGCCAAGTAGCACCGAGACGTTGCGGTTCTTGGTCCAGCCCGTCGACTGCCACGGGAGAGCACACGTATCCGGCAAGTCGCGCATACGCTGCGGCCCGTCGGAGCCTAGCTTGTCCAGGATGTCCAGGCGGCACTTGTCGTTGGCCTCGACCCACCTCAGCGTGCCCTCCCGCCAGTCAGGCAAAGGTCCGCTGCCTGGCCATTCGGCCATCTCGGCGGTGTACAGCGCCAGGTCCTCGGCAGGCCGGACCAGCCCGTGCAGCTCTATCAGCGTCCGGTCCCGCAGCGCGGCGGCGAGGTCGGCCTGCGAATACGACGATCCCAGCCTGCTCCAGGCCACAAGGTCGGCGCTCGGCGCCACCGCAGCAGTCTGGTCGGCCTGGAGCAGCGTGAGATGCCGCACCACCTCCAGCAGCTCTGTCGGTCGCTGAGCGTCGAGCAACTGCGCGCGGACGGCGATGCGGCGCGCGTCACGGCGGGAGAGCTCGTGGATAGTCACAAGCCGAGGCTATGGGAAAAGTCTGACGAAAGCCGCTTCGTGTATCAGGAACGAACCGCAGGTCACACCGATGTAGCGGCCCGGACCGCGAAAGATCGCAGGTTTCGGCCATTCCGGTTGAACCGTTAAGCAAGCTGTGCTGCTGTTGTTCTGGGATTGGCGCGAGATGGCGCGTCCTGGGGGTGGCGGATGGCAATGGACGATCGGGCGCCGGACCAAGAGCGGCCCGCCGAACTGCCGCCACGTCTTCCCGGAGTCAGCGGCCGCACGCCCGGTCAGATCCTTCGCGGTTACCTGCCGATCCCTGACCTGTCCTTGTCAGGCACGACACCGACGGACGCTGAGTCAGCACCAGCAGCGGGACCGAGCCCACTGGTCAGCAAGCTTGACGTACCAGCGCAAAGATGCCAGCCGGTGCCGCGGACACCAGTGGCCGGAAAGCTGCCGAAGCGCGCGCCCGGCGCTAGTTCGATCCAGGCGCCGCCGCCTCACAAGGTGCGGCGCCCGCGACTCCCGGACTTCCTCAGCCGGCCGTCGCCGACCGCGCTAGCGTCTTCGGCGACCGAACCGCCGGCCGCCGCCGCTGCACCACCCGTCGCCCGAGGCGCCGCTCCGCCGGCCACGCAGCGGGCGCCGGACGTGATTGGCGTCCCGCCGGCATCTGCACCCGCTGCGCCTGCTGCCCCTCCGCCAGTCCGGGCATCTGCGTCCCCTCCCGCATCTGCGTCCCCTCCCGCATCTGCGTCGCCAGCCGGGCCTGCGTCCCCAGTCGTGCCTGCATCGGCGTCGCTATTTGTGCCTGCGTCGCCACTTGTGCCTGCGTCGGCGTCGCTACTTGTGCCTGCGTCGCCTCCTGTATCTCCACCGCCTAACGCGGCTCCCCCAGCCACCGCCGCCCAGCCCGTAACCACCGCGGCGGCGCCCCCGACGACTGCGACTCCCCCAGCCACCGCGGCTCCCCCGACGACTGTGGCTCCTCCGACCGCCACGCAGCCCTTAACCACCGCGGCGCCCTCAACTGCCGCGCGCACCTCGACGCCGACGCCGGCCGCAACCAGCACGGATGCAGCACCGCAGTCGCGAGAGACGACGCGATTGCCGGACCCGCCGCCTGTCCAGGACTCGCCGACCCAGCCGGACACGGCGCCTCTCCAGGACTCGCCAGCCCCGCCGGACACGCCAGCCCTGCCAGACACGCCAGCCCCGCCAGCCCTGCCGGACACGCCAGAGCAGCCAGACACGGCGGCGCAGCAGCGAGCCGGCGACCGGGTCCGGCCGGCCAGAAAGTGGCAGCTTGCTGGCTTCCTCATCCTGCTGATCCTGGTTGCCGCCATCGTCCTCATCACGCTTGCACTCAGGCACTCGCCGGCCGGCTAGGCCGGCGCCGCCAAGCCGAGGCGATAGCCGTCCTGGCCTAACATCACGCGCTGAGACTTTGCACCTCTCCGAGCCCTCGCAGTGGACCTGAGCAATCCGCGGATTCGGCCGCAACCATTCAGCCGCCTGCGGACTCTCAGGGCTTGGAAAGGGAGGCACATGGACCTAAACGATCAGCTCCGGCAACCCTCGCAACGATCGCCGCAAGCGTCCCGGCGCGAGTTCCTCGTCGGCGCCGGCACGGTCGGTCTGGCCGCAGCGGGCGCGACCGTCGCCGCTCGCGCCCTGGCCGGAACCAGTCAACTCACCGCATCGCCACCGCAGGGCGAGCGCGCGCTTGGCTCCCGGCAGGTCCGACTTCTCTCAGCGCAAGGCAAGCCCACCAGGGCGGATTGGGCCGCGCTCACCCGCCGCCTGTCGACCCACAAGCTCCTGCGTCCCGGCGAGAAGGGCTACGGCGAGGCTAAGCAGCTGTTCGAGCCGCAATACGACGGGCTAGAGCCGGCTGGCGTTGCCTACTGCGCCGGTGCTGGCGACGTCGCTGCCTGCCTTAGCTTCGTCAGGAGGTTCCAGCTGCCGGTGCGGGTTCGATCCGGCGGCCACAGCTACGCAGGCTGGTCCAGTGTTACCGGCGGGCTGATCATAGACGTCTCGGGTATCCACTTCGTCCGCACCGGCGACGACATTATCCGGGTCGGTTCGGGCACTGATCTGATCCACTTCTATTCCGAGCTTGCGGCCCGCGGGCTGGCAGTGCCGGGCGGGTCGTGCCCGACCGTTGGCATAGCTGGCCTCGCGCTCGGCGGCGGAGTCGGCGTGCTCTCCCGGCTGTACGGCTTGACGTGCGACAACATGACAGCGGTGCAGGTCGTCACCGCCGACGGCAGCGTGCTTGACTGCGACGGGGCGCACAACAGTGACCTGTACTGGGCATGCCGCGGCGGAGGCGGCGGCAACTTCGGGGTTGCTACCTCCTTCACGTTCGGCACGCACCACCTGACCGAACTCTGTGTTTTCTACCTCAGCTGGCCCTGGTCGCGCGCTGCCGATGTCGTCGGAGCCTGGCAATCGTGGGCACCGCACGCTCCCGACGCTCTGTGGTCAACGCTGCACCTGACCGCGGACTTCGGTGGCCAGCCCAACCTCAGCGTCAGCGGCACCTACGTCGGCTCTCAATCCGACCTCGCCACTCAGCTCGACGACCTCTTCCAGCGCGCAGGAGCTAACCCGTCACTGACATCGGTCACCGAGGAGTCCTACCTCGATGCGATGCTGACAGAGGCGGGCTGCGCGACTATTCCGCTCGGTGCGTGCCACACCGGCGCAGGCGGTCAGCTCGCGCGAGTTCCGGCCTTCGCCAAGTCCGACTTCTTCACCAAGCCGCTGAACAGGCGCGGCATCAGGGCCTTGCTGTCAGGAATCGAGAAGCTGGGCGCAGTCAGCGGCGCGCAGGGCGGTGGCGGCTCGATCGCGTTCGACGCGCTCGGCGGCGCGGTGAACCGGGTGCAGCCGGCAGCGACCGCGTTCGTACACAGGGACGCGCTGTTCCTCGCCCAGTACTACACCTCCTGGCTATGGCCGGGAACGCGCAGCGGCGTGGCTAATCAGCACAGCTGGCTGCGGTCTTACTACAACTCGCTGCACCCCCATGCCAGTGGTCAGGCCTACCAGAACTACATCGACCCCGAGCTGACCGGCTGGCAGCAGGCCTACTACGGGGCCAACTATCCGCGTCTGCGGCAAGTGAAGGCGAAGTACGACCCCGGGAACCTGTTCACTTTCCCGCAGTCGATCGGATCAGCGTAACGCTGTGCTGACTCGACGCGGGCTACTCGATGTGGGTGGTGATCGGCGTCGGCAACTCGACCGTCCTTCCGACGCTGCATAGCCGGTCATGTGACTGCCGGACCGCGTCCGGCAGTATTGCTCGCGCCTTGTCGCCGTCAGCTCCAGGCGGGAACGAGATGCGAAAGGTGATCTCGAGGTTGGTCAGGCGGTTACCGCCGTCGTCCCGCACCTTGTCCGCACCGACCTCGATCTTGAATGACTCGGGCTCAGCACGGCGCGAGGTCAGGATGTCGACGTCAATGCCGGTACAGCCGCCGAGCGCAGCCAGCAACAGCTCAACCGGCGTGAAGTCCTCATCACCTCCGGTGCCGAACACGATCTTGCCGCCGCGCTCGTTCACGGCCGCGAACCTGCCAGCCGCAACACGCTCGACAGTGATGCTCCGCCGCGTTGTTTCAGTCGCCATAAGGCCCACGATGTCAGAAAACTGGCCGGGACGGATTCGCGGGCGTCGCCTGACCGCAGCCTCAGGCCCAGCCCTGGCCAACAGGGCATCCACCGATTCATCAAGACTCAAGCGCATTTGCTCGGCTTGCGCCTGGCTGTTGACGTGGCAAATCTGACGATGAGTGCGCGCTTCGACACCGGCGGTAGCCTGAAGGGGGGACGGGGTGTAGTAGAGCGCATAGCACCGGCAAGGAGTTGATCTCCGATGTCGTCTGATTTCTTCGCAAGCGAAGAGCCCCGCGGATCTGCCGAACCAGCAAACGCGCCTGACCCAGCCGGAGGCTACGGCAAACGCAAGCGACCCAGGTCGTGGCGCTCGACCGTAGTCGCCGCCGTGGCGGCGGTAGCAATGGCCGGCGGAGCCGGAGCGGCTGTTGCGGTCGGTAGTTCCGGCATTCCGGCCAATGCAGCGACGGTAGCCGTGTCCCAGATACGGCCAACACCGACTCATCCTGGTTTCGGCGGAATGGGCGGCCGGATACCCATCCTCCACGGTCAGGCAGTGCTGTCTAAGCCAGGCGGCGGATATCAGACGGTCGCCTTCCAGCGCGGAACCGTCACGGCAGTGAGCTCGGGGTCGATCACGCTGAAGAGCACGGACGGATTCACGCAGACCTACGTCATCAACGGCTCGACCGTCGTCGGCGCGCATCGCGGCGGCATCAGCTCGGTCACGGATGGCAACACGGCGTCTGTGATTGCCACGGTCAGCGGGAAGACGTTCACCGCCATGAGGATCATCGACTGGACGCTGTTCCAGCACAGTCACATGTAGCCCGGGCTCGGCCATCCGGGTAGGACCAGCGAGCCGGGGCCGGCCTTCGGGCAGTCATACTGCCGAGGGCGGCCCGCGGTCCCTGACGTGCTAGTCGCTTGGTGATTTCCGGCGGTGGATTTGCCGGTTATGTGGTCACCAAACGACTAGCACGTCGGGTTGCCTTCGAACCGCGCTCCCGCCTGACGACCGCTGGCGCCACGGCGGGCGTTCCCGGAGTTATATCAGTCGCCTTTGACGTTGACGATCTGTCGCAGCGTGTGCGTGACCGCTACCAGGTCCGCTGCATCAGCCATCACGACGTCGACGTCCTTGTACGCGGCCGGGATCTCGTCAAGGAAGGCGTCTGTCCGGCGCCACTCAATCCCTGCCATCGCGGCGTCGAGCTCGGAGCGGCTGAACTTCCTGCGCGCGGCCGACCGGGAGTATTCGCGGCCTGCTCCGTGCGGCGAGGAGTTCAGGGCTAGCCGGTTTCCCTTCCCTTCGACGACGTAGGACCGGGTTCCCATCGAGCCGGGAATCAGACCGGGCTTGCCGACGCTGGCGTCGATTGCGCCTTTGCGGGAGAGCCAGACCTTCCTGGCAAAGTGCGTCTCCTGCTCCGTGTAGTTGTGATGGCAGTTGACCTCTTCGAGCGCCCGGGGTTCCGCGCCGATCCACGACGCGACGCAATCCCGGACGCGGTGCATCATCTCCTCGCGGTTGAGCAGGGCGAAGTGCTGCGCCCAGCGGAGGTCGCGGATGTAAGCCCAGAACTCGGGCTCGCCTTCCACGAGGTAGGCCAGGTCAGGGTCGGGCAGGCTGATCCAGCGGCGCTGGCACTGCTGCTGGGCGATCTTGATGTGCCGCATCGCGAGCTTGTTGCCGACGCCGCGTGATCCGGAGTGCAGGAACAGCCAGACACGGTCGTCTTCGTCGAGGCTTACCTCGATGAAGTGGTTGCCGGAGCCGAGCGATCCCAGCTGCAGCCGCCAGTTCCGGGCGATCTGCTCAGCGCTGTCGGCGCCGTCTCGTTCTTCGAGCGCCGCGATGCGGGCCTTAGTGTGGCCGTCGCGGATGCCGGAGTTGTACTTGCCGGCTGAGAGGGGGATCGCCCGTTCGATTGATTCGCGCAGCGGGGCAAGGCTTCCGCGGTTCGTCACGTCGCCGGCGGTGAACTGGGTGCGGACGGCCATCATGCCGCAGCCGATATCGACGCCGACCGCGGCCGGGATGATCGCGCCCAGCGTAGGGATGACTGAACCGACTGTGGCGCCCTTGCCCGGATGGCAGTCAGGCATGAGCGCTAGGTGCGGGTAGATGAACGGCATCGAGGCCGTGCGCTCAGCCTGCTCTCGGGTCGCCGGTTCGAGTATCGACGCCCAGTTCATGAGCCGCTTGCTGATCTGCTCCACAGCGGGCCTGTGCTCCTTCGGGTTGTTGTCCGGTAACTCGCCAGTGGGAAACGCCATGCTGGCCCGCCCGGATTCGAACCGGAGCGCTACCGCTTAGGGGACGGGTGCTCTATCCGACTGAGCTACGAGCCATTGGAGGCCTCGGCCGGATTCGAACCGGCGTCGCGCCGGGGGCGCATACCGCTTTGCAGGCGGCTACCTATCCACTCGGTCACGAGACCTCGGTGCCCTCGACCCGACTCGAACGGGTGACCTGCTCCTCCGGACGGAGCCGCGCTATCCAGCTGCGCCACGAGGACTTGCGTATCAGGTTCGATACTTTCCGGACGTGGATCGTCCGCGAATGCTTCTAGAGTTCCAGGTGGTCGGAACCGCGATCTGGACGAAAGGAGCATCGTCGTGAGGCTTAAGCAGGTGGTGGTGTTCGATGCGGCGGACTTGGCCTCCGAGAGCAGCTTCTGGGCTGGCGTACTCGGCGGCAGAGTCGACGCCGAGGATGACTGGCACATGGTGATCGTCGATGGCGAACCTCGGGTTGGTGTCCAGCTCGCGCCCGACCATGTGCCGCCCGAGTGGCCTGATGGAACGCCGCAGCAGATTCACCTCGATCTGTGGGTTGATGACTTCGCCTCGGCTCACGATGAAGTCATGTCACTGGGCGCCAAGGTGCTCAAGCCGGCCGAAGGGACGCCGTCAGAGTCGCCGGACAATTTCCAGGTCTACGCCGACCCGGCCGGTCACCCGTTCTGCCTGTGCTGGATCAACCGCTGACGCAGAGCTCTCCGCTGGTGTCAGCGACTAGGAGAATCGGGAACCCGCGACGCCCAGGCGGCTAGTTGCCCGATGATCGGCTCTAGTTGCGAGCCCAGTTCCGTGAGTCTGTAGGTGATGACGAACTGCGGCATCGACCCGCCATCGCGCTCGACGATCCCGAAGGCCTGCAGCTGTCTGAGGCGCTCGGTGAGCAGATTGGTAGAGATGCCAGGCAGCCTGCGAGCGAGTTCGCTGAAGCGACAAGGTGACTTGGCTAGGGCGTCGATCATCAGCAGTGTCCAGGGCCGTCCAAGCAAGGCTGTCGCCTTGCCGAGCTGCTGCTCGTGCTCTGGTCGCCGCATCTTGCGCTCCTTCTGCACCGGCATCATACTTCATAAATTGAAGTTAGTTTTAGTCTTGAAGTGAGGTGCGAATCGTGGCCGTGAATGTGCAAGGGCTTCGAACCGTCGTGATCCACGTCGCGGACGTCAGCAGGGCCGCAGCGTTCTATGAGCGTGCGCTCGGCCTGCCCAGGGTGTACGAGCATCGTGGCCGGATAGCCGTACAACTTGGCGAAGCTCGCCTTCTGCTACATCCGGCAGAGCTCGACAGCACCGACATCGCTACCGCTCGGCACGGCCGCACAGAGTTGTACCTAGGCGTGCCGGACGTGGACGCGGCTCTCGACCACCTGCGGGACAAGGGTGTGCCGGTTCTGCAGGAAGCGACCGACGAGCCATGGGGCGAACGCGACGCCGCGATCCTCGATCCCGACGGTTATCCCGTCTACCTGACACAGTCAGGATCGGGTGACTGGACTTCCGGGGAATGAGCCGCGGCACTCTGTGGCCAGCGCGCGGCTTCTGAGGAGCTTGGACAGGCTTACAGCCAGGGCGTGCCTAGGCCTAGTTACGTCAGGCCACCGGGAGGGAACGTCATGCCGCAGCTCACTGCCGACCGGTTCTTCGCGGAGATCGACGCAAGCACAGCAGGGTTGGCCGAGATCTTGGCTGAACACGATCAGAGTCTGCCGATACCCGCCTGCCCGGAATGGAACCTGCGTCAGCTTGTCACGCACGTTGGCAGGGCGCACCGGTGGGCGGCCGAGATCACTCGTACTAGGTCTGACGCGTTCATTCCGTTCCGCCACGTACCGGACGGCAAGCTACCGGGTGACCGCGCCGAGCAGTTGCCGTGGCTGCGAGCCGGCGCGGCGCTGATCGTGGACGCTGTGCGGGACGCGGGAAGTGACCTCGTCTGGTCATTCACCGGGCCGGTGCCTGCCGGTTTCTGGATCCGGCGGATGGCCCACGAGACGCTGGTGCACCGAGCCGACGCCCAGCTCGCTGCGGGGGTAGAGCCCGAGCCAGCCATTGAAGCGGAGGTAGCCGCTGATGCCATCGACGAATGGCTGACGCTGGTAACCGGCGGGATGCTTGGCAACGCCGACGAGCGGACCAAGGCGCTTCCCGCTGGTGCTGGCCTGCACATACACGCAACCGATGACGGACTTGGCGGCCGCGGCGAGTGGATGATCCGGCACCACGCGGGCGGCCTGACAGTTGAGCCAGGACATGGCAAGGGCGATGCCGCCCTTACCGGCCCGGCCGCCAGCTTGCTGCTCGTGCTCATGCGGCGAAGGCCGGTTTCCGATCCGGCAGTGACCATTTACGGGGGCAGTGCCGTGGTGGATGGCTGGCTGGCAAGCACCGCGTTCTGACGACTGACACTTCGCCAATGGATCGCTAGTGGACAACTGGATGGAATTCCGGTTCAAGCCCCGGCATCGCGTGCGGGCGGCGGGATTCGGACCCGCAGGTGGCGAGATCTGAGTTCGCCAGGTCTACCAGTTGCTGTCACGCCTGCGTGACCTATCACTTCGGTGGACCGACTTCGGCGAAGTCGTCCGGATCGATGTTCTGCTGCTCGACGAGGTATCGGTACAGCTCGGGGTCTCGGTACTTGATGGTCCGGGTTTCGCGCCAGCCGGTCAGCCCGTCCCAGATTCGGCGCAGCATCGCGCTCCTTTCGTCGGTGATCTTCGTGCGCCGCCTCGGCCTCGAACCGAGAACCCGCGAATTAAGAGTCCGCTGCATGTCCACTTGTGCTTGCGGCGCTTGGAGCGGACGGCCGGATCGAACCGGCGTCTCTGGTTGGAAGCCCAGGGCCCAGCCACTAGACCACGCCCGCCCGGTGGGTCCTGCGGTGCTCGAACCCGCGGCCTGCTCCTTTTCGGGGAGCCGCTCTACCGTCTGAGCTAAAGACCCATGAGTCGGGATAGCTGGACTTGAACCAGCGACTTCTCGGGCCCGGACCGAGCGCCCTGCCAAGCTGGGCCATATCCCGTTGCGTGGAGACGGCGGGAATCGAACCCGCTACAGCAACGCTTGCAGGGCGCGCCCGCTCCTTAGCTGTCATCCCCAAGATCCCGGTCCTGGCCGCCGCAGAGCGCGACGGCGCAGGACCGGAGTACGTGCGACCCTCATCGGGTCGCACTGACGTTTCCCACTCTTGAGTTCTCAACGTGCAAGCGGATTCCCCCCGAAGGGTGCCGCTTAGCTGGGCCGGAGGGATTTGAACCCCACCTACATCGGTTTTGGAGACCGGCGCACTGCCAATTGAGCTACGTCCCATCGCATGCAGTTGTCCTGCCAATAAGAAACCGCCCGCCAGGGCCTTTGTCCTGGGGGCGGTGTCGGCTTGCGGCCTTCTGTCGGCTACATGACCGGCACCGTTCCCCTAATCGCGGCCAGTATCGACTGGCACGGGGCGAACTGCTTCCCGCGCTCGATGCTTGGCGACCAGGTATTCAACGATGCTCCTTGTGGCGAATGAGTCTTCTCGACAGTAAGGCGAGTCCGCGCCCGCGCACAACCGGTTTTCTGGTGAGCTGCCAGCTAGATCGAGTTCCTTTGTCGTTCCTTATACGAAACGCATTGCTGATGGTTTAGCTTCCCCCCTCTGACAATCAGCACCCGGTCCCTTACCAGGTATACGACTCCGCGTCGTCCGAAGCCTCAACCGCCGCCAGCCGGTGAAGCAGGACTCAGTATCTGGTGGCGGCGAGCACCAACGGCTTCATCGCTGATTCGCTGGACTCCCTGGACTGGCTGTTCGAGGCCGAAGGGATGGCATCGGCTGCCGCGACGGCCGCCAAGGAAGCGCGCTTCAGCAGCCGAACGCCGGAATAGCCAGCGTCAGCCTGGTTCGCGCCGGGCGCTATGTCCGGCGCTGCCTGCGTAGGAACCAGATGAACCCGACCAAGGCGCCGGCGACCAGGCAGGCGAGGACGACCCCGGTTGCTATAGGCCCGTCACTGGCTGGTCGGGCCGAGGCGTCATGGCGGCTGTCCCGAGCCGCTGAGGTGACGGCCTCGGAGCCGACGGCAGAAGTGCGGAAGGCGACCACGTTCCTGGCGCTTGGAGCGAGCATAAGCCCGTCACCGATACCAGGCGTCGGGAAGTGGTTGACGGGCGCACCGATGGTCGTCTGCTGCCGTATCTTGCCGTTGGCCGGGTCGAGGCCGGTCAGTTTGCCGTTCTGCCCGATCGTCCAGACCAGGCCGCCGGCCACGATCGGTGGTCCGCTGCTGAGGTTGGCGCTCCACAGCACGTGCAGCGCAGGCGGTGACCTAGTCGCTCTGACTGCGAGGATGCCGCTGAGGCACGGCAGGTACGCGGTCATCCCGACGTGAGCGCTGCCGCCATCGATGTTGGTGCTGCAGACCGGGCTGATCTTGACCTGCTGTTTGCCGATGCCGCCTAGGTGGCTGCCGTTGAGCAGGTAGACGACCTGGCTCTTGCCTGCCGAAATGACCTGGCCGTCGGGCAGCAGGACCGGCACGGTGGTCATGTCCAGGTCATTAGAGTTATCTTGCCGCCAGTCAGCTGGCGCGAAGAACTGCAGCAGGCGCAGCGACGGGGAGAGCTCGAGATCCGCGTCACTGTTGTCGTAGGGGTGCTTGTTCAGTGATCCGTTGCCCGTGGCCACCCACAGGTCACCGTTCGGGCCGACGGCGGGGGCCCCGCCACCCATCCAGACCGCTGCGTTGTTCTCGCCGGGTGCCGGATCGACGGTGAAGATGCGCGGTGTCCCGCCTGCGACCGGGACTCCCACAACCCGGCCGCGGTATTTCCCGCAGTCCTCCGCGTTCCCGCCGAAACCCCAGTACACGTTCCCGTCGTCCAGGGTCAGCCCCGTGCGCTGGAGGAGGTTCGCCGGGATCTGGCCGGGCGGATCAACGTCCTCCGACAGCTCAACCAGGCCGGAGGCGGTGTTCAGCCCGGTCAGCATGTGGGCAGGGTTGCCGTTCACCAGCTCATCGGCAACGACGTAGATCTCCTGACGGGCCGGGTCAATGACCGGCGTACCGGTAATGCCGACAACCGGATTGATGTTCGAGCACGGCAGGCGCGCGGACGGCACCGGGGCGCCTAGCCGCGCCGACCACACGATCGCGCCGGTCGCCGCGGACAGCGCGTAGACAACGTCGTTTTCAGTCGCCACGTACACCCGGTCACCGAATACCAGCGGCTCGCCGTATAGCTGCCCGTCCAGCGTCGGCGACGTCCACGCCCTGGTCGCCGTATCCACCGAACCCACCCCGGCCGCGACTCCGGTGCCCGCCGGATCACCGTGATAGACCGCCCAGGACGGAGTTCGGAGCGGGCCGACCTTATGCCCGGAAGCCAGACCCGGTGGTGCCAGCACGACGCCAGCCACAGCCGCGCCGCCGAGACAACACGCCGCTAGCAGCAATCTGAGACCCCGGCCCATGATCAGCCCCCTCGGTCTCCCCTGATACCCGACGGGCAGCGCGGTCACGCGGGGCTTGGGGCCCAGGACGTAAACATTTGGGGCCCATGAGGCCTAAAAGTTCCCGTGATCATGGTTGGCGCTGCGCTTTGTCAGCGCCCCGCGGCCGGGCCGATCGCCATGGTTCTCACCGGGTCCTAGGTCCGCCGCCTGCGGATGAACCAGATGAACCAGCCCAATGCGCCGGCGGCGACCAGGCAGGCGAGGACGACCCCGATAGTTACGGGCCCGCCGGCAACTGGTCTAGGCGAGGCGTCATGGCGGCTGACCCGAGCCGCTGAGGTGGTGGCCGGGGCGCTGACCGCGGAAGTGCGGAAGGCGACCACATCCTCGGCGCTGGGCGCAAGCAGAAGGCCGGCCCCGATGCCGGGCGTCGGGAAGTGGTTGGCGGGTATGCCGATGGGCGCCTCTTGCCGGATCTTGCCGGTGGCCCGATCGAGGCCGTATAGCTTGCCGTTCTGCCCGATAGTCCAGACCAGGCCGCCGGCCACGATCGGCGGCCCGCTGCTGACATCGGCGCTCCACAGCACGTGCAGCGCGGGCGGTGACCTGGTGGCTTTGACGGCGAGGATGCCGCTCTCGCACGGCAGGTACGCGGTCATCCCGAAGTGCGCAGTGCCGCCGTCGATGTTCGTGCTGCAGACCGGGCTGATCTTGGCCTCCAGCGGCCCGATGCCGCCAAGGTGGTTGCCATTGAGCAGGTAAACGACCTGGCTCTTGCCTGCCAGGATGACCTGGCCGTCGGGCAGCAACACCGGCTCAGTGGACATGTCCAGGTCATCACCGTCATTCGTCGCCCAGTCAGCGGGCGCGAAGAACTGCAGCAGGTGCAGGGACGGGGAGAGCTCGATGACCGCATCGCTGTCGTCATAGGGCTGCTTGGCCGAGTACTCAGTTCCGGGGCCCGTTTCCACCCACAGGTCACCGTTCGGGCCTACGGCGGGTGCTCCCCCGCCCATCCAGACTGCTCCGCGGTCATCGCCACGTTGTACAGCAAACGTGATGAAGTGCGGTGTTCCGCCTGACTCAGGGACCGACACGACGCGGCCCCGGTAGAACCCGCACATTTCGGCGTTGCCGCCGTAGCCGAAGTAAACGTTCCCGTCGTCCAGGGTCAGGCCGGTGCGCTGGAGGATGTTCTTCGGGGGCTGGCCGGGCGGGTCGACGTCCTGCGACAACTCGACCTGCCCGGTGGTGGTATTCAGCCCGGTCAGCATGTGGGCGGGCCCGCTACCTTCCAGCTCGTCGGCCACGACGAAGATCTCGTGGCGGGCCGGGTCAATGACCGGCGTGCCGGTAATGCCTACGTTCGGGATGATGTTCGAGCACAGCAGATGCGTCCCGGCCGTCACCGGGGTGCCAAGCCGCGCCGACCAGACGATCGCGCCGTTCGCCGCAGACAGCGCGTAGACCATGTCGTTCTCGGTCGCCACGTAGACCCGGTTATCGAATACCAGCGGCTCGCCATACAGCTGCCCGTTCAGCGACGGCGAGGTCCATGCCCTGGTTGCCGTATCCACCGAACGCACCCCGGCCGCGACTCCGCTGCCCAGCGGATCACCGTGATACACCGTCCAGGCCGGAGTTCGCGGCGGGCCGGCCTTATGCCCGGAAGCCAGACCCGGTGGCGCGAAGACGACGCCAGCCGCAGCTGCGCAGCCGAGTAGGCACGCAGCGAGACGCAATCTAAGACCCCGACCCATGATCAAGCCCCCTTCGGCCTCCCCTGATACCCGAGGGGAACGGCGGCCACGCGCGAATTGCCGTGCTACTACACGGTTACGACGACTGATCGGACTCGGGACTTGCGCAAGGACCCGGTCGCGGGAGCCGCTTCCGGCAGGAAACGCTCAGACCCCAGCCGACGGGCCCGGGTAAGGCCTGTCGCGTCAGGTCGTTACCGCGCCGCAGCCGGGCCGATCGCCAGCGACTTCACGAAGTCCGCGATCTGCCGCAGCGTGCTGCACTCGCGCACTTGCGTGCAGGATGGCGCGTAACTGGACATCACCGAGTCACCCTGATTCCAGTACCGGCGCGGCTCGGGATTGAGCCAGTACAGCTTGCCCACGCGCTCGCTGACGTCGGCAAGCGCTCCGGCGGCCGGATCCAGGTAGTTCGTCCGCGCGTCGCCGACGACCAGTACCACTGTCCGCCGGGAGAACTGCCCGGAGTAATCCCGCGCAAAGTCCCGCAGCACATGGCCGTAGTCAGAGCTGCCGGTCCAGCGGACTGCACCGCGCGCCGCCTCGGCCTGGCTGAGCTGGCGGCCAGCCGAGCGCGCCTCGCTGACCAGCTCGGTGATCTCCGACA
>Ga0335074_10008181_pt1 | contig 14533 bp, 11 predicted proteins | sample Lox_Sample_23_FD_206715 | JGI IMG/M metagenome (GOLD analysis project Ga0335074, IMG submission 206715) | Soil microbial communities from Loxahatchee National Wildlife Refuge, Florida, United States - Lox_Sample_2.3 | ecosystem: Environmental > Terrestrial > Soil > Wetlands | place: USA...
GCGCGTCAGGCCGGTGATCCCGTGCTTCGACGCGGTATAGGGCGCAGCGTTGGGCCGTGGCACGTGAGCGGCGAGAGATCCGTTGTTGATTATCCTCCCGCCCTGTGGCACTTGGTTTTTCATTATCCGAAAGGCCTGCTGGGTACACAGGAACGCTCCGGTCAGGTTGGTACCGACGACGCTCGACCATTGGTCGTAAGTCAGCTCCTCGAGGCCGAGCGGCGGAGCACCTGTGCCTGCGTTATTGAACAGAAGGTCGAGACGCCCGAAGCGCGCTTCGATTTCAGAAAAGACCGAGTTGACTTGCTCGGGGTCCGAAACGTCTCCAACGAGAATCCCGAGCCGAAGGCCTTTGCGAGCGCCCTCTGCCGCCGCCTCCTCGAGCACGGCACGCCGTCGCCCGACGACCACGACCTCGAACCCGTCGCGGGCCAGTGCAAACGCGCAAGCCTTGCCGATGCCGCTACCCCCGCCAGTTACCGCGGCAACCTTTTTGGAGCTGATTTCAGCCACAGGCCATTAGTCCTACCAAGCGTGCGCCGCAGCTGACAAGACCTGCCGGTAACGTTGTTGCGAGTGCCCGCGGGCCTCCACTAGGTACCCGGCGGCGCTTAGGGTGGTCACAACGCGGCGCGCAATGCACTCGCTACCCGACGCACCGCCGAAATGCGGGCCGAGCCGGAGGACCAGGTGACATGACCGACCACACTGCTGAAGCTGCCGGCGCCCCACTTGCCGACGGGCGCAGCGTCCCCGATTGGATCGTGCTGGCCATTGCTTGCGTGGCCCAGTTCATGGTGGTCCTCGACGTCTCGATCGTCAACGTGGCGCTCCCGTCGATAGGGCGTGACCTCCACTACAGCCCGACCGGCCTCCAGTGGGTCGTCAACGCCTATGTGCTCACCTTCGCCGGGTTCCTCCTGCTCGGCGGGCGAGCCGCCGACCTTTTCGGCCGCCGCCGGATTTACCTGCTCGGCCTGTTCATCTTCACCGCCGCCAGCCTCCTCGGCGGCTTGGCCCAGGACTCCGCCTGGCTCACTGCCGCCCGGGCCCTTCAGGGCATCGGCGGGGCGATCCTGTCACCCGCCACCCTCACCATCATCGTGACCACGTTCAAGGGCTCGAGGCTCCCAAGGGCCCTCGGACTTTGGAGCGCGGTGGCGGGAGCCGGCGGCGCGGCCGGTGCCATCCTCGGGGGGGTGCTGACCGCCGAGCTGTCGTGGCGCTGGGTGCTGTTCGTCAACATCCCTATCGGCGTAGTTGCCATGGCCGCTGCCGTGATGTACCTCGTCGAGGTGCGCCGCGGCGACCAGCAACAGGCACGTTCGCTCGACTTCGGAGGCGCTATCACGGTGACGGCGGGGCTCGGCGTTTTCATATACGCCATCGTCGGCACCGGTACTCATGCCTGGCTCTCGGGTTACACCCTGTCGTTGTTGGCCGTCGCGGCGGTCTTGCTGGTCGCGTTCGTGTACCTCCAGTTGAAGGTTGTGGCGCGCCCGCTCGTGCCTTTCCGGCTGTTCCGGTCCCGTTCGGTGACCGGTGCCAACATCGTCATGCTCCTGATCGGAGCGGCCTTTTTCTCGATGTGGTACTTCCTGTCGCTCTACATGCAAAACGTGCTGGGTTACAGTGCTCTCCGGGCGGGGCTCGCCTTCTTGCCGATGGCGCTCGCCATCGTCGTCGGCGCCCAGACGGCGTCGCGCATCCTCCCCAAGAGCGGGGTCCGGCCGCTGCTGTTCGTCGGTGCCGCCCTCGCCACCGCCGGGTTCGCCTGGCTGACGCAGGTCCAGGCGCACAGCTCCTACCTGGCTCACATCTTCGGCCCGGGCTGCATCATTTCCCTAGCGATCGGCCTGCTCTTCCCGGCGCTCGCATCGGCGGCGACGGCCGGCGTGAGCTACAGCGAAGCAGGTCTCGCCTCCGGCGTGCTCAACACATCGCGCCAGGTGGGCGGTTCAGTCGGGCTGGCCGCCTTGGCGACGATCGCCACCGAGCGGACCCACGATCTGCTGGAAACCGGCAAGGGCACGGTCAGTAGCTCGGCAGCGCTAACAGATGGCTACGGGCGCGCTTTCGAAGGAGCCGTCGTGCTGACGCTGGTGGCATTCGTGAGCTCCATCGTGGTGCCGTCCATACGCGCGCGGCGCGGGACAAGCACCAAGGAGGAACTGCCCGCGCGCTCGCCCGCACACGACGGGCCCGACAAGCTCGTGTTGGGCCCGGACCTCGCCTGAGCGCCCGCAGGCGCGTGCGGAGGTTCCCAAGCCGTGATCCTGCAGGAGCCGCCCGGGATACTCCCGGGTGCGATCGTGTGGGAGCGACGCGATAATCGAGCGCGAAACGCCATACGGGAGGTATGTCAGCACGGTGCACGAGGGCTGTCGTAGATGAGCGATTTCGATGTGATCGTGCTCGGAGGCGGCGCGCCCGGCGAGCATTGCGCCGGCGCCATCGCAGCGCGGGGCCTTCGCGTTGCCGTCGTCGAGCGTGAACTGGTCGGTGGTGAGTGCTCCTACTGGGCGTGCATCCCGTCCAAGGCGTTGTTGCGCCCGGGGGAAGCCGTGCAGGGCGCCCGCGACGTCGGTTCCGTCGCGGAGCTAAACGTGCAGGCCGCACTCGACTGGCGCGACTACATGGTCTCCAATTACTCCGACGCCGGGCAGCAACGTTGGCTGGCTGACAGGGGTATCGCGCTCATCCGCGGGGTGGGCCGCCTCGCCGGGCCCGGCGTGGTCGAAGTAGACGGCACCCGGCACACTGCTGAGCACGTCGTCGTGGCCACAGGTGCCGATCCCGTCGTGCCCCCCGTGCCCGGGCTCCAGGGTCTCGAAGGCGTATGGGGCACGAGGGAAGCGACAAGCATGAAAGCCGTCCCGCGTCGCCTGATCGTGCTCGGTGGCGGGTCGGCAGGCGTCGAGATCGCTCAGGTTGTGCGACGTTTCGGCGGTGAGGTCGTCCTTGTGGAGGGGGCCGACCGGGTCATCCCCCGGGAACCCGCCCCGCTGGGCGAAGCGCTCGCCGAATCCCTCCGGCGGGAGGGGATAGAGCTACGCCTCGGTGCCAACGCGGCCGAGGCTTCGCGGGATGGGGACGACTACGTCCTGAAGCTCTCGGACGGGAGCGAAGTGCGGGGTGAGCGACTGCTCGTGGCCACCGGACGGCGCCCGAGGGTAAACGGGATCGGGCTCGAGACAGTCGGGATCGAAGCCAACCCGCACGGGATACAGGTTGACGAATACCTCCGCGCCGGCGAACGGACCTGGGCCATCGGTGACGTCAACGGGATCTGGCCGCTCACCCACGTCGGCGAGTACGAAGGCGATGTTGTGGCAGCCAATATCGGCGGAGAAAAACACCCGACCAACTATGAGGCCGTGCCGCGCGTAACCTACACCGACCCCCAGGCTGCGGCGGTGGGCGCCCCGGGGGCGCGCTACAGCACGACGACGCTGCTGTCGGGTGTGTCCAAGACGGCGACGTACACCCACGAGTACGCCGAAGTGAACTGGTTCTTGACCTTGCTCAGTGACGGCACCCGCTTGACCGGTGCGTACGCGCTCGGAGCCGAGGCCGGTGAGTGGCTCCAGCAGGCGACACTCGCCATACGCGCCCGCGTACCTCTGGAGGTGCTGAGCGACACCATCCAGCCTTTCCCAAGCTTCTCGACCGTTTTTGACGCTGCTTTCAAGGCGCTCCGAGCGAAGGTCGCCAACACACCACCAACGCACACCGCTGCCGCAACCGGGCAATAACGCCAAACACAATGGAGGGCCCCATATGACCGAACTTCCAGCAGCGCCGGAAGGAATTGTACTTGCCCACTTCATCGTCTCGGACGATGTCGAGCGCTCCCGGCGCTTCTACACCGAGGTGCTCGGCGGGAGGGTCGCCTTCTCCGGCCCCGGCGGCCTCACCTACGTCGCACTGTCCAATAGCTGGGTCATCATAAACGTCGGCGGAGGGCCGACCGACGACAAGCCTGCGGTCACCTTGGAAACGCCACGCGACCCCGACAGCGTCAGCAGCTTCCTCAATATCCGGGTCAAAGACATTCATGCCGTCTACGCCGAATGGAGCGCCAGGGGTGCCAATTTCCTCACCCCGCCCAAGCAGCACCAGTACGAGATCCGTTGCTATATCCGCGACCCCGACGGCCATCTCATCGAAGTCGGGCAAACAACCGACCCCGGGGGGGACTGGACGCCCGCCCACTGGCCGGAGGCCTAAAGGGGGTGCGCCCTGACATCAAACCGGGCGGTGTTTTCCCCGATTACTCGTTGCCTGACCACACAGGGACGGTCCGCACACTGAGCAGCCTCCAGGGCCGCGACCCGTTGGTCCTCACCCTGGCGCGGGGCCACTACTGCCCGAAGGAGCACCAGCAACACCTCGAGATCGCAGCCAACTACCCCAAGATCGCGGTTGCGTACACTCAGGTTGCCACCATCTCCACCGACGACCACCACACGCTTCAGGAGTTCCGCGCGTCCTTAGGCGCCGAATGGACCTTCCTTTCCGACCCCGGCCGGACCGTCCAAAAGGACTTGGACATCCAGGAGTACACCGACCCCGAGCACAACCCCATGATCCCGCACACGCTGGTGCTGAAGCCCGGGCTCGTCATTCACAGTGTCTACAACGGTTACTGGTTCTGGGGGCGCCCTTCGTTTTACGACCTGTGGCGTGACCTGCGTGCCGTCTCGAGCGAGATCCGCCCCGACTGGGATCTGAGCGCCCCGGGCCTCCGCTCCGCCTGGGAGGCCGGCGACTTTTCTCATTTTCATGGTTGGGACCGGCGATCCCCTGCCTCATTGCCGTCGTCCTATGAGTGACCGGCGCGCGGCCGTGCGCACGCCGGTATGCGAAAAACTGGGCATTGAAAAGCCGATCGTCCAAGCACCGATGGCCGCTGTCCCAGGCCTGGCGGCGGCCGTCTCCAACGCGGGGGCGCTCGGCATGGTGACGCTCACCTGGTCGGACGACGCCGGAGCCGTTGTCCGTGCCACAGCTGCGCTCACCGAGCGCCCCTTCGGCGGCAACCTTGTCCTCACAGAGGACCACCACCGGCGGCTCGATCAGGCCCTCGAAGCCGGCTTGCGGATCGTGTCGTTTATGTGGGGGGACCCGAGCAGTTACATCGGTCCCGTCCACGACGCCGGCGGCATCGTCATGCTTACCGTCGCCAGCGCTGAAGAGGCGCGGCGCGCCACCGGCTCGGGCGTCGACATTGTCGTCGCCCAGGGCTGGGAGGCGGGTGGGCACGTCTGGGGTACTGTCGCGACTCTGCCCTTGGTGCCTGCGGTCGTGGACGCGGTCGCACCGGTGCCGGTGATCGCCGCAGGCGGGATCGGTGACGCTCGTGGGGTCGCAGCAGTGCTCGCCTTGGGCGCCCAGGCAGCGTGGCTCGGCACGCGGTTCCTGATGGCAGAGGAAATGCCGGTGCACGAAGATTACCGGCGGCGGCTGATAAGCGCGGCCGAAACCGACCCGGAATGGTTCGCCAACCTCTACGAGGTCGGGTGGCCGGCGTCCCCGCACCGCGCGCTCCGCAATTCGACGTCGAGAGCTTGGGAAGCTGCCGGGTGCCCGCCGCCCGGCCACCGCCCGGGAGAAGGCGACGTAATTGCCCACTTCGCCTCCGGCGAGGCGATCGTACGTTACGAGCCCGCGCCGCCGATGGTCGGGACGACCGGCGACATCGAGGCGATGTCGATGTGGGCCGGGCAGAGCGTTGCCCTCGCCAGGCGTTCCCAGACGGCGGCGGAGATCGTGGACGAGCTCGTATCGGCCCTGTAATGCCCTATGGGTGGACCGCTTTTGGGTCACCCGCAGGTGCGCAAACTCATAGGAGGTCGGACATGACAACCGCGATCATCGGGACCGGGGGCATTGGGTCGGCTATCGCCCGGGCGCTCGCTTCGGGTGGCGAAACCCTGCGGCTATCGAGCGCCGACGCCGAGTCGGCACGGGCGCTTGCCGCAAAGATCGGCCAGTCCGCCGATGTTGCCGCCGACAACCGTGATGCCTTGAAGGGTGCCGATGCCGTCGTCCTGGCACTCCGCTTCGTCGCGCTGAAGGGCGTAATCGACGAGATCTCCGGCTCACTGACTGGCAAGCTCGTAGTAGTCCCGAGCAACCCGGTCACCGCCGATGCACAAGGCAACCTCTCACGCGTCCTGCCCGAGGGGCAATCCTCCGGCGAGGCCTTGGCCGAGTGGGTGCCTGCGGGAACGCTCCTGGCGTTGGCGTTCGGGTCGATGCCCGCCCAAACCTTCGAGTCGGCGAGGAACAGATCCCCCGAGATGGCGGTCCTTTTTTACGCGACCGACGACACCCGCGCCGGACAGCGAGCCGAGGGGCTGATCAGGACGGCCGGCTTCGAACCGGTGGAAGTCGGTGGGCTCTCACAATCGGGCCGGCTCGAAGTCGGAGGCGACCTTCACGGTCTCGTGGTCGGTGTCGCGGAAGCTCGCTCGCTCGTCGGCCGGACCTGAGTACCTATTGCGACGCGGCTCCGGCGACCAGCGGTGCGCCAGGTACAGGGACGATCGCAGGCCCGGTGACCGGCCAACCATCCGATGCCCAGTACAAGCGGCGTACCTGCACCCAGGGGTCTCCGAGGTCCCACGCGTCGTAGTAGTGGTAAACGACAAGGTCACCTCCGGGGCCTACATAGACCGAAGGCGCACCCGGGCCGATCATGCCCTCGGAACTACCGAGCAGCTCCATGCCCCCTCCGCCGGTCATCGGGGCCCCGTCGGGCCCGAGGTAAGGCCCCGTGATGGACTGCGACCGCCCGACAATCACCTCGTAGGTGCTAGCGATGCCTTTGCAGCAGTACCCTTCCGAGACGAACAAATAGTAATAACCCCCGTGGGAGATCAGGTAGGAACCTTCTTCTGGGTCGGGCGCCGGCGCGGACGAAAGCGAGTAAAGGTGCGGATGGGGGCTTTGCGGCTTGCCCGTGGCCGGGTCGATCGCCACCAGCTTGATACCGCTCCAAAACGACCCGAATACAAGCCACTTCGAGCCGTTGGCGCCCGTGGCCAATGCCGGGTCGATCGCGTTGAAATCGTCCGCCGTGCTCGACGAGAACACTTCCCGGTCGTCTTCCCAGTGGTACTCGGGGCTTTTGGGGTCGAGCGTCCGGTTGGTCGCCAAGGCAATTATCGAAGTGTTGCCCCCGAAATTAGATGCCGCGTAGTAAAGGTGCCAAAGGCCGTCGAAGTAGGAGATGTCCGGTGCCCACAAGTTGGTCGGCGGCACCGCGAGGTCGTCGTTTATCCAAGCCGGGATCTGCTGGAAGACGGTCCCGATCAGTTTCCACGAGATCAAGTTCGCCGATTCACGTACCTGGACGTTGCCGTGGTTGACCAAGCCATTGGGGTCACCGGTGGAAAAGAGGTACCAGGTGCCACCTTCATTTGCCATGCTCGGGTCGTGGACGTACACGTAGCTCGGGACCGGCACGGTACGCGCCGGCGGCGCAGCTGACGTCGCTGACGTCGCTGCCGTCATCGCGCTCGCGGGCACCACGCCAACACAAACTGAACAGATCCCCCCGAGAACTAATGCGCCGAGGCGCCTCGGCCCTCTCCCATGCCGCGTTGCTCGCACGAACCGTTTTTTACCCATTGCATCCTTGGTACTTGTCGGTCCCAGATTGTAGGCGCCTTGGCCCGCCGGGAGGCGCAACGGCATCTGTCCCGGCTGTAGCCGGCGCGTGCGCCGGTGATACCTCCTACGCTTGGGGCCGTGGACGACAGGCGTGCTATACGGGTCGTGGTATGCGATGACCACCTTCTCGTCCAAGAAGGGGTCGCACACGTCCTTCGCGAAGCCGGGCTCGACGTGGTGGGCACTGCCTCGGACGCCGACGAGCTCATGCGCGTCACCGAGAGCCTCAGGCCGGATGTCGTGGTCACCGACATCAGGATGCCACCCACCTCCACCGGTGACGGTCTCGAAGCAGCCAAGTTGATCCGCTCTGCCTGGCCCGGGACAGGCGTCGTCGTGTTGAGCCAGTACTACGAAGCTGAGTACGCGCTGGCCCTCCTCCGCCACGGGACAGACAGGGTCGGGTACCTACTGAAGGACCGCGTGGGAGACCGTGCCGCCTTCGCCGACGCGGTACGGCGGGTAGCACTCGGGGGCTCGGCGATCGACCCCGAAGTCGTCAGGCGGATGATCGACCGTCCCAGGCTGGACAGCCCGATTGACACCCTCACCGATAGGGAGCGCCTGGTCCTCAAGCTGATGGCCGAAGGCCTCTCCAACCAGGGCATCGCCGACGAGCTCGTGGTCAGCGTGGCCGCGGTCGAGCACCATGTGACCAATATTTTCCTGAAGCTCGGCCTCGCCCCGACGACCAGTGACCATCGCCGTGTCCTGGCGGTACTCGAGTACGTCCGTCACGGCTAGCCGTTGCGGGGCCCGGGCTGCAGGTACGCCCGGAGATCTGCCGTCGCCAGCTCTTCTTTAGGCACGAACCCGACAGCACCCGACTCGAGCGCGAGCGAGTTGCTCACAGCTTCGGAGTTGGAGGAGGTGAGCAGCACCGGGCCGGACCAGCCCCTCGCCTTCAATTTCTTCAGCGTGTCCAAACCGCCCGGGCCCGGCAGGGAGATGTCCAGCAGTACGGCGTCCGGGCCGGAGGTCGAGACAAACTCCAAGGTCTCGTCCTGGTCGCTTGCAAAGCCCGAGACAGCGAACCCCCTGAGCCGCAGCAATGTCGCGACCGTAACCCTGAAGGACGGGTCGTCGTCGACCACTAGGACGTTGATCGGCACGCCTCCAAGGGTGACGGGCCGCCAGCCCCAGGTCAATGAGGAAAACCCTCATCTCTTCCCGAGGATGCCCGCCTGGGGGGCGGCGGAGTGCCCGAAGCGTAAACGAGGGCAGGCTCCATTGCCCCTCAAAGCCCCAGAGCGGATACTGGCCAAAGGGCCAGGGCCAACGAGGCAATGGGCGAGATGGAGGTGACAGGTCGTGCTTGACGTACTTGACAGTTCCCCGCAGCCGCAACCGTCAGCCGTGCCAAGTCCCGGCAAGCTTGTCGGCCGGCGTGACCAACGTCGCGCCCTCGAGCGCTTGATCACGAGCGCCGCCGCCGGCCGCGGACAGGTCCTCGTAGTGAGAGGAGAGCCAGGGGTGGGCAAGACGGCACTCGTGGAGCACGTACTGGCGCAGTCGGAGGGGGTTAGGGCCCTGCTAGCGGCCGGTGCCGAGCCCGAGAGGGAGCTGCCTTTTGCCGGGCTCCAGCAATTGTGCTCGCCCGTGATGAGCCACGCCCAAGGCTTGCCCTCCCCCCAGCGCGAGGCGCTCGAAATAGTGTCCGGCCTGACTAACGGGGAGGCACCGGATCGGTTCTTGGTCGGGCTGGCGGTGCTTGGCCTGCTGTCGGGTCTCGGCTTGGAGCAACCACTTGTCTGTTTCGTCGACGACGCCCAATGGTTGGACCGGGCTTCGGCAGAGACGCTGGCCTTTGTCGCCAGGCGCTTGCTTTCCGGCCGGGTAGCCATGATCTTCGCCTCCTCCAAAGAGTGCAGGGCACTTACCGGTCTCCCCGAGCTGGTATTGGAGGGCCTTTCGGATGACGAGGCGCGTGCCTTGCTCTGCTCGGTCACCCCGTTCGCTTTGGATTGGGAAGTCGAGGGCAGGATCATCGCCGAGGCAAGAGGCAACCCATCGTCTCTGCTGGAACTTCCTCGTAGCCTCTCACCGGGCCAGGTCGCAGGTGGCTACGCACTGCCCAGGTCCGTGGCAGTCACGCGCCACGTGGAGGATTGCTTTCGTCACCGCCTGCAGCAGTTGCCCGCCGACACCCGGGGGCTACTCATCGTTGCGGCCGCTGAGCCCCTCGGGAACCCGGCTGTTGTCCTGCGAGCAGCGGAGACGCTCGGCTTCGGAGCGGCCGCCGCCGCGCCCCAAGAGTGGGACGGCTTGCTCAAGATCGGCGCAAAGGTCGTGTTCCGGCACCCGTTCGTGCGCTCGTCGGTTTATCACGCGGCCTCGATGGCTGAGCGCCGCCGGGCGCACTCGGCGCTCGCCGCCGCTACCGATGCCGTTTCGGACCCCGACCGGCGCGCCTGGCACCTGTCGGAGGCGTCGACGGGGCCCGACGAACGAGTGGCTTCCGAACTGGAGCGCTCGGCAGGCCGGGCACAATCGCGCGGCGGCGTCGCGGCGGCGGCCGCCTTCCTGGAACGGGCTGCCCTAATGACGGCCGACCCGGTACCGCGCGCCCAGCGGGCCCTGGCCGCCGCACGGGCGAAGCACCTGTCAGGCGAGCACGGAACAGCACTCGGGATGACGTCGGTGGCCGAGGCCGGCCCGCTCGACGAGCTCCAGCGAGCACAGGTGGACCTGCTACGCGCCCAAGTGGCCGAGACCCAGCGCCGGAGCAGCGACGCGGCGGGACTGTTGCTGCGCGCAGCCCGGCGGCTCGAGCCGTTGGATCTACGCCTGGCGCGGGACACCTACCTGGAAGCTCTGTCCGGCGGCCTGTTCGCGTGGCACCCTTCGCTTGCCGGAAGCGATCTCGAGACCGCACAAGCGGCCCTGCGTGCGCCGCAGTTGCCCGGGCCGCCTACCGTTGCCGACCTCCTCCTCGACGCGCTGGCGACCGCCCGGGTGGACGGGTACCTGGCCGCCGTACCCACCCTGAAGCGAGCGGTGGCGGAGGCCGTGGCCTCGGCCGTCCCCGGGCACGAACAACTGCCTTGGCTAGGGGCAGCCGGCCAGGCTGCGATGCTCGTTTGGGATTTGAGCTCCTGCGACGTGCTGTCCAGCCGGCACTTGGAGATCAGCCGAAGCACGGGGATGCTCGCCGCCCTTCCGAGCGCTTTTTGTTCACGGGCTGTGGCATGTGCCCTCACGGGCCAGCTCAGCGCTGCCGCTCATTTGGCCGATCGCCAAAGAGCGCTCGCCGAGGCGATAGGTGCCAGCGCGCCCGACGAGTGGCCCTCGTTGGTCTCAGCGTTGCAGGGGACGGCGACCGGAGAGCCCTGGGCGGCCGGCGTAGCGGTGCCCGAAGTCACCCCTCGGTACGAGGCAGGAGCGGCTGCGGTCGCCGCCTACGCTCGGGCGGTGAGGGACAACGGCCTCGGCCGTTACGAGGAAGCGTTGCATTCGGCCAGTGCGATCAGTGCACCCGGGGCGGACGGCTCGGTCGTGGCCGGCTGGGGCCTGCTCGAGCTGATAGAAGCCGCCTCGAGGACGTCTGCTCACGAACGTGCCCGCAACGCCCTGGCGCGGCTGACCGACGTGGCACGAGCTTCGGGCACCGAGTGGGCGCTCGGGGCCGAAGCTATCTCGCGAGCATTGTTGAGCCCGGACAGCTCAGCCGAAACGGCTTACCGAGAAGCTGTCCAACATCTCAGCCAGGCTCCCGCTCGACCACACCTGGCGAGAGCGCACCTGTTGTTCGGCGAATGGCTGCGACGCCAGAGCCGCCGCGCCGACGCTCGCCGCGAGTTGCGCACTGCGCTTGAAATGCTTGGCGGGATGGGCCTGGAGGCTTTTGCGGCCCGTGCCCGCCGGGAACTGCTCGCAACGGGTGAGAACGTGCGCAAGCGTAACGTCGGGACTTGTAGGGAGCTGACCCCTCAGGAGGCGCACATCGCCCGTCTCGCCTTGGCCGGTGGTACCAATGCCGAGATCGGTGCGCAGCTGTTCCTGAGCGCTCGCACCGTCGAGTGGCACCTCCGGAAAGTGTTCACCAAACTGGGGCTTACCTCCAGGAGGCAGCTCCCGGCGGCAATGGGCCAAATGGAACTAGGTGCCACAACCCGCTACATGGCTCTATGATCCTCACATTTACGATGGAAGTGGTCATATAGACCCCGAAGGGGCGCTCGAGGCGAGGCTGTCCGCAGTCAACTCGCTCCTTGACCTGTTCCTCGTGCTCCCTCGAGCTTCTTCGCCCGGGCAGGTCGTGCAGCTTGCCACCGGCGCGGTCCCGGCGGTCGCCCCTGGTCAGCAAGCCATGGCCTGGCACCCGAGCAACTCTGGGGCCTACTACCAGCAGGCCCCCGACGACGCCAGGGGAGCCCTCACCGGCCTGAGGGTACCAACCCGTCTCCACGTTGGCGGTTTCCCATCGTGCTGGGCGTTCCCGTTTACTTGTTCGCCTGAGCTGGAGCAGGCCGCCATGGTCGTCGTCGGCGACGCCAACCCGTCCGACTACGAGAGGCTCCTTCTCAGCGTGCTCGCCCAGTTTTGCGGCACTGCGGTAACCAACTTGGAACTGAGCGAGGGCGCACTGGCTATCCGCGAGCGGGATATCGCCCAAGCGAGAGCTGCCGAACTGGCCTCGAGCGAAGCTCGACAGCGTGCCATCCTCGAGGCCGCTCTCGACGCTGTTGTCAGCATGGACAGTAATGCCCGCGTCACTTATGTCAACAGTGCCTTCGAGCAAATCTTCGGGTACCGCGCCGAGGACGTGATCGGGCGGGAACTCGCCGAGGTGATCGTGCCACCCTCGCTGCGAGACGCTCACCGACGGGGCCTTGCGCGCTACCTTTCCAGCGGTGAGGCGACGATCCTCGACCAAAGGATGGAGCTGGCCGGGATGCGCTCTGACGGGAGCGAGTTCCCTGCCGAAGTCACAGTGACACGTACCGGGCCTCGTGACCAGCCGTCATTTACCGGGTACGTGCGGGACATCACCGAGCGCCGGCGCGCCGAGCAAGAGCTCGCGGCGTCGCGAGCCCGCCTGGTGGCCGCCTCCGACGCAGCACGCCAGCGGGTCACGCGCGACCTGCACGACGGCGCTCAGCAACGGCTTGTCACCACGCTCCTCAATCTCCAACTGGCCGAGGAGTACTGGCAATCCGCGCCCGAGCGAGCGAAGGAACTGCTCGGCTCAGCCATCCACGATGCAAGGCGCGGCATCGAAGATCTACGCGAGATCGTTGCGGGGATCCACCCGGCCGTCCTCACTCAGCACGGTCTGGCGGCAGCCATAGACGCGCTCGCGGCGCGTTTGCCGGTCCCGGTCCGTCTCGACGTCGCCAACGGCAGGCTCCAGGCACCGGTCGAGGCGAGCGTGTACTTCTTCTGCTCAGAAGCGCTCACAAACCTTGTCAAACACGCCAACGCTACGTCCGCATGGGTGAGAGTGCAGCTCCTCGACGACATATGCGAGGTCGAGGTCGGCGACGACGGGATCGGTGGAGCCGAGCCGCAGCCGGGAGGCGGGGGGCTGACAGGACTGCGCGACCGAGTCGGCGCGCTCAACGGGACGATCGACATCGCCAGCCCACCGGGCGGCGGGACGGTGCTCAGAGCCAGCATCCCGATGCCGCAGGAGGGCGCTGGCGGGCCGCTCCTAGCTCGCCCAAGCCTCGGGCACCAGACTAGGGGGATGTACGGGCGCGACTCGCAACGCAAAACGCCAGCGTGAGGTGATCCCACCAATAAGCCGACCCGAGAAAGATAGGCCAGCCAACAGCCAAGTTGGGCTAACCCAGGGCCCCGGCGAGCCCGTGGGGGAACTTCTGTCAGTCAACGTCGGGCTCCCCAAGGAGGTGCCCTGGCAAGGAAGGGCCGTCTTCACCGGGGTGTTCAAGGACGCGGTGAGCGGGCCACGCCGGGTCGGCCGTCTCAACGTCGAAGGCGATGGCCAGGGCGACCTGGCGGGGCATGGGGGTGAGCAGCGCGCAGTTTTCGTCTACCAGATGGGCTCCTACCGTTACTGGGAGAAGCAACTCGGGCGCCACGACTTCGTCTACGGCCAGTTCGGCGAAAACTTCACAGTCGAGGGGTTGGACGACGACGAGGTGTGCGTCGGCGACCAATACCGGATCGGGAGCGCTGTCTTTGAGGTTTCCCAACCCCGTGTCACCTGCTATCGAGTCGGGATCCGTATGAACGACCCACAGATCCCGGCGTTACTCGTCTCTCACCATCGGCCGGGCTTTTACTTCCGGGTGCTCCAAGAGGGCGAGGTACAAGCCGGTGACAAAGTCATCAAGCTCTCCTCGGGGCCCGGACAGATGACTGTCGCCGATATCGACGGCCTTCTCTACCTTCCGAGGCACCCGCGCGAAGGGCTTCTCCGAGCCCTCCAGATCCCAGCTTTGAGCCCCGGTTGGCAGGCCTCGTTCCGGGCCCTGCTCGGCGAGCGGGCGGGGGACGGCAACGCGGGCCTCGTGACAGCCAGCCCCCCTCCTGCGTGGGCCGGCTTTCGCCAGCTGTTGGTCAAAGTGATCACACGGGAAAGCAGCTCGGCGATCTCGATAGTCCTCGAGGACCCGAGCGGTGCCCCGTTGCCTGCAGCGCGCCCAGGTCAATACCTCACGCTTCAAGTCCAGCCCGACAAGGACAAGCGAGCGTTGTTGCGCAACTATTCGCTCTCCGGGCCGCCCGGGGCGGGGTACTACCGGGTGACCGTCAAACGCGAACCCGGCGGCGTCGTGAGCGGTTACCTCCATACTCGCCTCGCCGTCGGCGACCACCTCGGTGTGGGCGCACCGCGCGGCACTTTCATCCTCGACCAGACGGATCTGCCGGTGCTCCTGATCAGCGC
>Ga0335074_10008182_pt1 | contig 14532 bp, 14 predicted proteins | sample Lox_Sample_23_FD_206715 | JGI IMG/M metagenome (GOLD analysis project Ga0335074, IMG submission 206715) | Soil microbial communities from Loxahatchee National Wildlife Refuge, Florida, United States - Lox_Sample_2.3 | ecosystem: Environmental > Terrestrial > Soil > Wetlands | place: USA...
CGCATTCGGCAACGCGTTCCTGGAGGACCCTCGGGCGATCAGCTCACCGCCATTCTACCCGTCCAACAGCACGTTTCAGTTCTGCGAGTATGTTCGGTTCGTGGACATGACGGCATCCGGTGGCTCCGTAGAGGAGACGGCGTGGGCGGCCGATCCGATCGCGTGGTTTGACCGTCTGAAGAAGGAAGGATCCCATGCGCTTCAGCTGCACTACGATGCCGTGGGCGCAAAGACGGCGGGAGCATACCCGGTTGCGGAGCGGATGCTGGCTGGATTCGCGGGGGGAGCCGGTCGGTGGCTGATTGAAGTGATCGGTCCGCGTGGATCCGACTATTGGGAAGCGCGCTGGGAGCTTGGTGATCGCTCGCGTGCAGATCGCAAGATTTGGCGCGTAACGCATGGACGGATCGCTCGCGACCAAGTCACCCAAACGGCGAGCCCCGATGACCTCGAGAACTTGAAGGACAGGCTGTACACTACACTCAGCGAAATTCAGGGCTACGCGGCGGCTCATCGACTGGAGAGCTTCGCGGCAATCTTCGCGACGAGTCGATCGCAATTGACGGCCGAGGCGCCCGGAAAAGACGTCGATTATTCTGACCTTGCGCTGAACGGCCAACTCTCGGTGTCTGCACGGCAATTGCTCGCGGCTTCGCAGCTCGGCTGGGTCTTCGGGGGCATGGGGTCGTGGAACGACATCCCACACGATCAGTCCGACCAGGAATACGAGTGGCTTTCAGAGGAGCTTTTTGCTCTCCTTAACCGAACCTATGTCGCCGTAGCCAACACTACGGCATCCCTAAAATGATCATCCCCGGACCGCTAGCGCGGCTCGGGCGCTCGTCCGCACCCGGGAGCGCCCGTCCGGCAAAAGCAGGGGTTCGTCGCAACATGAATCGCCCGTCACAGACATCCGGTACCTTGAGCGTGGACCGGCGCAGCCGAGAGTGTCTCTCGGGGGTATCCGCGTCCAGTCGGCCATGACACTGATGCGCGCTCCGTTCGAACGATTCCCCCGGGCCCCGGCGTGCACCGGCCTGGCCCTCGCCCTCTCTGTCGGCGCGGCGCTCGCGCTATCCGCGTGCGCGGTCGGGCCGAACTACCACCCCCCGGCCCGGCCCACGCAAAACGGGTATACCCGGGAGGGACTACCGGCACAGACGGTATCGACCGGTGTCGCGGGCCCCGGCGGCCAAGCACAGCGCTTTCAGCTCGGCCACGACTTGACCGGGCAGTGGTGGGCGCTGTTCGGCTCGGCCAAGCTCGACACGCTGATCCAGCAAGGGATGGCGAGCTATCCCGACATCGCTGCCCAGCAGGCTGCCCTGCGCGAGGCCCGCGAGAACGTGAGGGCCGAGGAAGGCAACTTCCTGCCGCAGTTCCAAGGCTCGGCGATCGCCCTTCGGCAGCAGGAAAGCGGTGCGGAGGTCTTCCCGGGCTTTCCCAACTTCATTTCCAGGTACTTTTTCGCCACCGTGAACGCCTCATACACGTTCGACATCTTCGGGAAAGAGCGCCGCACCGTCGAGGGGTTGCAGGCGCAGGCGGTGCAGCAGAGCTTCGTGCTCGAGGCGAGCTATCTGACGCTCACCTCCGACATCGCCTCCGAGGCGATTCAGGTTGCCTCCGTGCGCGACCAGATCGCCGCGACGCACGACATCATCGCCATCGAGGAGCATCAGCTCTCGATCGTGCAGCGCCGCTTCCAGCTCGGGAGTCAAACTCGCGCGGACATCCTCCAGCAGCAGTCGAACCTCGCCGCCGTGCGAGCGACGCTCCCGGGGCTGCAGCAGCAATTCGCGCAGGCCCAGCATCAGCTCGCTCTTCTCACCGGACGCTCCCCGAGGGACGCGGCCCCGGTCGAGCTGCAACTCTCCGATCTCGAGTTACCGCAGGACCTGCCGGTGAGCCTCCCCTCCTCCCTCGTGGCACAGCGGCCGGACATCCGCCAGCAGACCGCCGTCGTGCACCAGATGAGCGCCCAGATCGGCGTTGCCACGGCCAACATGCTGCCCCAGGTCACCCTGTACGGAACATCCTTCGGTAATGCATCCGGGAGCGCGGCCACCTTGGCCGAGGCCAGCTCCGGCATTTGGAGTCTGGGGGGCCAGATCACGGCGCCGCTGTTCGAGGGCGGTATGCTGCGCGCCAAACGGCGCGCGGCGATCGATGCGTACGATCAGGCGGTCGCGCAGTACCGGCTGGTGGTCCTTCAGGCGTTCCAGGCCGTCGCCGATGCGCTCACTGGGCTCGAGAACGACGCGCAGGCACTCAAAGCGCAGCGCGATGCGCTCGATGCCGCGCAGGCGAACCTCGCTCTGACGCAGAGGCAGTACGAGGTCGGTGCGGTGGATTCCGTGACGCTGCTCGCCGCGCAGCAGAGCTATCAACAGGCTCGTCTCAACTATGTGCGCGCGCTCGCGAGCCGCTACACGGACACCGTCACGCTCTTCGCGGCGCTCGGGGGTGGCTGGTGGAATCGCAACGATCCCGGCACGCTGCCGGGGCTCCGGTAAGGACCTTCGCTATGGATGAGAAAGCCTCGCTTCTCGAGCAGTTGCGGATCGACCGGCCACCGGAAGCCGGGCGCACCGGAGGCGGGCGGGGAGCCCGCAGCGGTTTCCTCATCGGCATCGCCGTGGTGGTACTCGCCGCCGCCGGTGGCGTCGGCTACTGGAAGATCTCACAGGCTGGCGCCGTTCCCGTGCGGGCCGTGGTTGCGCAGGCGATCGCATCGAGTAGCACGGGCGCCCCCGTCGTCGGCTCGCTGCTCGATGCCTCGGGATACGTCGTCGCCATGCGCGAGGCCACCGTCTCGTCCCAGCTGATCGACAGGGTCGATGATGTGCTGATCCAGGCGGGCGAGAGGGTCAAGAAGGATCAGGTCGTCGCGCGACTCGACGACAGCATCTATCGCGCGAACCTCGAACAGTCCGAGGTGCAGGCCGCGCAGGCCAGCGCCCAGCTCGCCGCCGCGCGCCTTGCGGCGACGGATGCGACCCCCGTTTATCAACGCGAGAAGAAGGAGGTCGCCGAGGGGCTCATCAGTCCCGACACGTTCGATGCCGAACAGCAGACCTACGACGCCGCCCAGGCCGCGGTGAAGGTGGCCGAGGAGAATCTCGCCGCCGCCCAAGCCGCCGTCGTCATCAACCAGCGCAACATGCAGTACACGATCATCCGGGCGCCGTTCGACGGCGTCGTCACGGCCAAGAACGCCCAGCCCGGGCAGATCGTCTCGCCTCAGTTCTCGGGCGGCGGTGGAATCGCGGACATCGTCGACATGGACTCGCTCGAGGTGGACGTCGATGTGAGCGAGAATTTCATCAGCCGCGTGCACCCCGGCCAGCCGGCGACAATCACGCTCGACGCCTACCCCGACTGGCACATACCCGCGAGCGTGATCGCGATCATCCCGACCGCCGACAAATCCAAGGCGACGGTGTCGGTGCGCGTCGGCTTCAAGCTGAAGGATCCGCGCATCCTGCCGCAGATGGGGGCGCGGGTATCGTTCCTGGCCGATGCGCCCACCACCGACACGGCGGCGAGCGGCAGCTCGCCGTCGGCCGCCGCGAGCGCGGCCGTCAGCGTTCCCTCCGCGGCCGTCGAGACCGGCAGCGACCCGGGCACGGGCACCGTATTCGTGATCGACGGCACCACCGTCGCGGGGCACACCGTGCGGCTTGGTGCCCGCAGCGGCGACAACCAGTGGATTCTCTCGGGGCTCGAGCCCGGCGCGAGCGTCGCGGTCGGGGATTTCAGCAAGCTTCACGATGGGGTGCGAGTGCGCATCACGCAGTAGGCGGGGAGCCGGGCGGTCGCCTGCGCGAGGTGCCCCGTCGATCGCCGCACGACGTGTCAACAAGAGGGCGGCTTACATGGCATCACTGGTATCGCTGCACAACGTGATCAAGCGCTACGTCCGCGGCAAGCAGACGATCGAGGTGCTGCATCAGCTCGATCTGGAGGTGCCCGCCGGGCAGTTCCTCGCGCTGATGGGCCCCTCCGGTTCGGGCAAGACCACCCTCCTCAACCTGATCGGCGGACTCGACCGCCCGACGGCCGGCGAGGTCATCGTCGCGGGTGAGCGCATCGACCAGCTCTCGAGCGGCCAGCTCGCGAAGTGGCGGGCGCGGCACGTCGGCTTCGTCTTCCAGTTCTACAACCTGATGCCGATGCTCTCGGCCGAGCACAACATCGAGCTGCCGCTGCTGCTCACCTCGCTCTCGGGCGCCCAGCGCAGGCGCAACGTGGCCGCGGCGCTCGAGCTCGTGGGCCTCACCGACCACGCCAAGCACAAGCCCGCCGAGCTCTCCGGCGGCCAGCAGCAGCGCGTCGCCATCGCCCGCGCGCTCATTGCCGACCCAACGCTGCTCGTGTGCGACGAGCCGACCGGCGACCTCGATCGCGCCTCCGCGGGGGATATCCTCGGGCTCCTGCAGACGCTCAATCGCCAGCAGGGCAAGACGCTCGTCATGGTCACTCACGACCAGAAAGCGGCCGACTACGCTTCGCGCATCCTGCACGTGGACAAGGGGCGGCTCATCGAGGCCACCCTGCAGAGCGCCGCGTGAGCCGCATGCCGAGGGCGGAATGAAGTTCTTCCGCCTGGTCTGGACCGGCCTGTGGCGCAAGAAGGTTCGCACGATCTTCACGTTGCTTTCGATCGTCGTCGCCTTCCTGCTCTTCGGAACGCTGCAGGGAATCGATACGACGTTCAAGCAGCTCGTCGATCAGGGCCGGCTCAACGTGCTCATCACGATGAATCCGGCGGGCTTGCCGCTGCCGCTCGCCGATCTCTCCGAGATCCAGGCGGTGCATGGGGTGACCGGCGTGACCTACCGGGCGCTCTTCATCGGCGATTACCAGTCGCTGCGCAACATCGTGATCGTCCTGCCCGTCGATGCGGAAAACTTCCTCAAGCAGAACCCGATGTTCAGCGTGTCTGCCGCGGCGCGCACGGCGTTCGAGCACAACCGCACCGGTGCACTGGTCACGCAGTCCCTGGCCGAGAGGCTTGGCTGGAAGATCGGCGATCGGATCCCGATCCAGGCGCTCAACGCCCAGAAGAAGGACGGCACCTCGAACTGGACGTTCGAGATCGTCGGGACGTTCGACATCCCCGACAGTCCCGTCCGAGAGGAGCCCCTGCTTCTGATGAACTATCCGTACTTCGACACCGCCCGCGCGACGGATACCGGGACGGTGCAGATCTATCAGGAGACCATCGCCGATGCGTCCCAGGCGGCCGGCGTGAGCAACGCCATCGACAATCTCTTCGCCAACTCTTCGAATCGCACGCACACCGAGACCGAGCGGGCGAACGCACAGGGGCAGCTCGCGCAGCTCGGCGATCTCGACTTTTTCGTCGAGGCCATCGTCGCGGCCGCGTTTGCGACGCTGCTGCTGCTCACGGGCAGCACCCTCATGCAGGCCTACCGCGAGCGCATCCACGAGTTCGCCGTGATGAAGACGCTCGGGTTCACCGACGGAGCGGTCGCGGCGCTCGTGGTGAGCGAGGCGATCCTGCTCACGGTCGGCTCGGCGGTGCTCGGCCTGCTGATCGCTCATGCGTTGCTGCCCGCGCTCGGTGCGCTGATGGCGCGCGTCGGAGCCCCGGGCCTGCGCCTGCCGTGGATCGTCTTTGCGATCGGGGTGGGCTTTGCGCTGCTGCTCGCGCTCGTGAGCGCACTGCCGCCGGCCTGGCGCGCCCGGCGGCTCTCCATCATCGACGCCCTTGCGGTGCGCTGAGGATCTCGCCATGAGCGCATTGCGGCAAATCTCCGCGGTCGTCGGCATGAACCTGCGCACGGTGCCGAAGCGAACCGGCGCTTCCCTCGTGATCCTCATCGGCATCGCCGGCGTCGTCGGGGTGCTCGTCAGCGTCTTGGCGATGGCGGTCGGCTTCTCGCGCACGATCGCCGGCGCGGGAAGCCCCGACCGCGCGCTCATTCTCTCGGGCGGCGCGCTGCAGGAGGCCATGAGCAGCATTCCGCGCGACTCGGTGGCGAACATCGTGAACGCCCCGGGCATCGCGCAGGACCCGCAGGGCCGGCCCATCGCCTCCGCCGAGGCACTCGCGCAGATACAGGTCGAGCCGAGAGGAGGCGGCAAGCCGATCAACGTCGCCCTGCGCGGCGTCGGGAGCACCGAGCCCGAGCTGCGGCCCGAGATCCACCTCATCGCGGGACGGATGTTCCGGCCGGGCCTGCACGAGCTCATCGTCGGCCGCTCACTCGAGTCGCGCTACGGCATCGGTCTCGGCAGTCACCTCGAATTCCAGAACGGGGACTGGCGGGTCGTCGGAGTTTTCGGGAGCGCCGGACCGAGCACGCTCGAGTCACAGATCCTCACCGACGCGCAGACGCTGCTCACCGCGTACCAGCGCACCTGGTTCCAGAGCGTCACGGTTCGCCTCGCCGGCCCAGGCGCTCTCGACCGGCTGAAGCACGCGCTTGCCGCGGATCCGACCCTGCATGTCAACGCCTATCGGGAGTCCACCTATGCGGCCGCGCAGTCGCGCGCCTTGAACACCGTTCTCAAGTGGATCGGATATTTCATCGGCGGCATGATGGCGGCCGGTGCCCTGTTCGGCGCCCTCAACAGCCTGTATGCGTCGGTCAGCGCCCGATCGCTCGAGATCGCGACGCTGCGCGCGATCGGTTTCGGCGCCGGCTCGGTCGTGGTATCGGTGCTGGCCGAGGCGCTGCTCCTGTCGGTCGCCGGCGGGCTCGTGGGAGCGCTCTGCGCGTGGATCCTCTTCGATGGACATGTCTCGAGCATGATGCTGAGCGGCCTGCAGCCCCCAATCGCTTTCGCGATGGAGGTGACGCCCAGGCTCGTCGTGCTCGGAATCATCTGGGCGTGCGTGATCGGATTCGCCGGTGGACTGTTCCCGGCAATCCGCGCGGCGCGACTGCCGGTCGCTCAGGCGCTCAACGCCGTCGTGTAGGTCATTCGCGATGAACTCCCGCACTCACAGGGAGGAGGCCTTCAGGCTGAAGGCGGACGCACGCGCGAAGGCCGCCACCGCGCGCGGCAATCCGGCCGCCGCGCACCGAGCAGGCTGGAGCTGGCACGCACGCACCCTCTTCGATTATCGCCGCTACGCCGCATTCTCCTGGGACTGGTCGTGGCGCCGGTGCGTCTTGTTCGCAACCTTCGGATGTCTCTACGGCATTTGGCAAGGAACCGCCAACGGAGCGTTGCTCAGCAACTGGCGCATCGGCTTCGCGCTAACGCTCGGCATCGCCGAGACGATGATCGCGACCATGTGCCTGGCTCCGCTCGCCGCGGCGTGGGTTCGCAGCCGCAAATGGCCCGCGAAGCGGGAGATGACCGGCGTCCTCGCGGCCGTCATTCTTGGCGTCGTTGCTGGTCATGCGTGTCAGTGGCTTGGAAACGCATACGCGAACCGCGTTGTGCTGCCTCGAGCCCTGGAGACGCGCGTGGTGACCGAGGCTTACCTGGTGCGCTATCACGCTCTGACGAGCTCCCCGCTCTCCTTCGTCAGCGCGTCGGTGCTGTTTTTCCTTCTGAGCGGGGGTCTCGCGCTGCGACCGTACTTCGCCGAGCAGCGGCGTTTTGCGCAGGAAGCCCGCGAGCGCGAAGTCGACGAGCTGCAGCTGCTGAAGCAGGAGACGGATCTGCAGCTGCTCGTCCTGCAGGCGCAGATCGAGCCGCACTTCCTCTTCAATACCCTCGCGTCCCTCCGTTCGCTGCTCCGTCAGGACGTTGGTCGCGCGGAGGCCATGATCGATGCCCTGGTCGAGCATCTGCGGGCCGCGATGCCGGTCTTTCGCGAAAGCACGCAGCGCTCGGCGCTATCCGAGCAGCTGCGAATCTGCACCAGCTACCTCGAGCTGATGCGGGTTCGGCTGCCCGACCGCTTGACGTACGCGATCGACGTGCCCGAAGCTCTCCGAAGCGCCTCCTTCCCGCCGCTCATCTTGCTCACGCTCGTCGAGAATGCGGTCAAGCACGGCATCGAGCCCAAGCCGGGTCCGGGGCACATCCGGATCGAGGCCAAGCGGGAGCGCCGCGCCGACGGAGCGCACATCACCGTGAGCGTCACGGACAATGGTGCCGGCCTGTCGGCGGGCCTGGGCCATGGCGTCGGCCTGTCGAACATACGGGCACAGCTCGCGCTGAAATACGGCGATCGCGCGGCTCTCTCGCTGATGAGCGGTGCCGCAGGAGGGGCGCTCGCGTCCATCGATATTCCCGAAACCGATGCCAACCAAACCGGTGTTCCCGGCTGAGGAGCCTCCCGCCTCGTGAAGACGACGGCGCTCATCGCCGAGGACGAGGCGCCCCAGCGCCAGGCGTTGCGCCAGCTGCTCGCATCGCTGTGGCCAGACCTCGAAGTCGTTGCCGAGTGCGGCGACGGCCTCGCGGCGCTCGCCGCGCTCGATGTGCAGCGCCCGCGCATCGCTTTTCTGGACATACGCATGCCCGGCGTGAGCGGCCTCGACGTCGCCCAGCGCGCCTGCCAGATCGCGCACGTCGTCTTCACCACCGCTTACGATGAGCACGCCGTCCGCGCCTTCGAGACCGGAGCGCTCGACTATCTGCTGAAGCCCATCACCGCCGAGCGGCTCGGCAAGACCATCCTGCGGCTGCGGGAGCGTCTGAACGGCAGCGTGCCGGATATCGCCGCGGCGATCGAGAACCTCCGCCAGAGCGTGATCGTTCCGCAACGCAGTCTCTACATCCGGTGGATCACCGCGGCCGTCGGCAATGTCATCAAGATGTTTCCAGTCGAGGACATCCTGTTCTTCAAGTCCGACGAGAAGTGCACGCGGGTCGTCACCCGCGGCGAGGAGGCGGTGATCCGCACCTCGCTCAAGGAGCTGCTCGAAGCGCTCGATCCCAACGCGTTCTGGCAGATCCACCGCAGCGTCATCGTGCAGGTGCGGGCGATCAAGCACGTTCGCCGCACCGAGCTCGGCGCGATGCAGGTGAGCGTCGAGGGGTGCTCCGAGGTTCTGCCCGTCAGCCAGGCGTTTCAGTACCGCTTCCGGGGGATGTGATCGCGAGTCGCCGTGCTCGCGTCGCCTGCCACGGATCGTCGCGAATCGCTAGAGCGCCAACCCGCTGGTGACGATCGCAATGCGGGATGAGGTGTCCATGTGAGTCTCCTTGGCTGTGAGAGCACGCAGACGGCACGCTATGGGATGCTACAAAACTGATAAATGCCGGTACTCGCCGATTGACGGCACCGCCGACAGGGATCGGCCGGACGTGACTCCGATCGGCTATCCGGTCGCTAGCGCGAGCTTCGCTCCAAAGAGCACGAGACACGCGCCGGCGCGACATGCAACGCCGTCAGCGAGCGTTACGGGAGCACCATCGTCGAGCGGCTCGCGACATCACCAGGTTGTGCCGGCGCCGGTCAAGCTGCCGCATGGCGTCCCCAGAGCACCTTGCTCGCAAGCTCCGCGCCCTGTGCCAGAACCTTCAGTTTCGCCCACGCGACCTGCGGATGACAGCGCAATCCGAGTCCGCAGTCCGTCGAGGCGATGACACGCTCGCGTCCCACGATGCGCGCGAATCTTTGGATACGGGAGCTGACGAGCTCGGGGTGCTCGACGAGCACCGTCGCGTGGCTGACCACGCCGGGCGCCAGAATCCTGTCGTCCGGCAAGCGCACGCGCTGCCAGACCGCGAACTCGTGCTCGTGCCGCACGTTGGCCGCCTCGAACAGATAGGTCTGTGCGTTCACGGACAGCATGACATCAACGATGTCCGCGAGCGGGATGTCATGCGCGTGCGGTCCGTGCCAGCTGCCCCAGCAGAGGTGATAACGGACCTTCTCCCTCGGAATACCGCGCAGCGCGTGATTGAGCGCTTCGACGCGTACGGCGCAGTAGCGCTTGTAGGCCTCGAGTCCCATCTTGATGCCGATGCGATCCCACAGCGCGGCGAGCCACGCGTCATCGACCTGAAGGGAGAAACCGGCGTCGACGATCGCGCGGTATTCGACGCCCAGCGCTTCGGCGAGCGCGAACAGAAACTCCTCCTGCGACGTGTAGTAGGCGTTCTCACGTCCGGGTTCGATGCTCGCCGGCGCGGTCGAGGTCAAGAACGCGTCGCTCGCGGGAACGTTGCCGAGCGCCGCCCGCAAGAGCTCGATCTCGCGCTCGAGCGACTTCTGGCCGCTGTAAGCGACCGGACCGTCGCAGCCCCAGTCCAGCGTGCGCGCCTGTTCGGGTGCCTTGCGCGTATGCTCGAAGAGCGTGCCGCTCGCGCCGGCATCCCGATAGAACTCCGCGAACTCGACCCAGTCGGCGCTCTCCCTCAACAACGTGAGCGATGCGCCCGCCGGCCGCGGCTTGAATCCGGTGAGCCGGTCGTTCACGAAGCTCACCCAGTTACCGTGCTTCGTGAGCTCGCCCTCGTTGACCAGGTCGACACCGGCCTCGAGCTGCTCCCGGACGACCTGCGCAACGGCCGTGCGCAACCGTGTTTCATCGACGCCTGCGGGGCCCCAGAGATCCGTTGGTCCCGGCAGGGCGCCGACATGCGTCGTCAAGATTCGGTCCGTGCTCGCTCTCACGACGTGCTTCAGAGGCTCTCGCTCGCCAGGGGCTCCCGGCTCAATTCGCAAATGACTCGGATCGGAGCTTACGCCGACAGCCGGAGTCATTGAAGGCTTACGAGATCGGCATCAAAAGCGCTGGGCAACGAGCTCGACTTCAATGCCGCGGTCGACCACGTCGCGAGCCTCGCGCTCGAGCCCGACAACGTCATGCTGCAACCCGGCTACATGAAGCTCAATACGTCCGTCGTGTGGCGGCCCGCGGAGGGTCATTACAGCGTGATGCTCTGGGGAAGGAACCTGACCAACGAAGCCGTGATCCGCTACGGCGGAACGCTCGTGGACGGCCTGCACACCGCTCCTACGAAGCGCCGCGGACCTATGGGGTGACGTTCCGATACAATCTGCGCTGAACGCCTCGCGCGGGGACTCGAGGAGGGCAGCATGCGCAATCCGATGCCGGATCTCGGCCCCTGGCCGCAGCTCGACTGGCAGCGATGGCAGGCGACCGCTGAAACGCTGCACATGTGCACGCAGATCGTTGGCAAGACGCGCCTCGCCCTCACGCCGGTACAGAACCACTGGTGGAACACGACGCTCTATCTGACCGCACGCGGCCTGACGACCTCGGCGATGCCCGTCGATGGCGGGATGCTGCTCGATATCGAGTTCGACCTGCACTCTCACGAGGTGGTCTGCCGCGTGAGCGGCGGCGCCACCGGCCGAATCGCCCTGCGTTCGGTCCCGGTGGCTGAGTTTTTCAGGGAGTACTTCCAGACCCTGTCCGATCTTGGCGTCGCCGTTCGCATCAATCCCATGCCCGTCGAGGTGGCAACACCGATCCGCTGCGACCTCGATACGGTGCATTGCACGTACGATCGGGATGCGGTCACCCGGTTCTGGCATGCTCTGCGCATTGCGGACACGCTGCTGAAGCGATTCTCGACGAACTTCTACGGCAAGATCAGCCCGGTCCACTTCTTCTGGGGATCCTTCGATCTGGCAGTGACCCGATTCAATGGTCGAAGGGCTCCGACCCGACCTGGGGCGGATGCCATCCAGTCCGAGGCCTACTCTCATGAGGTGATCAGCGCCGGGTTCTGGCCGGGTAACGGGGGCTATGGCCGCGCCGCGTTCTACGCCTACGCGGCGCCCGTTCCCGGGAGTCTGGAGCAGGCGGGATTGCGCGGCAGAGGCAGGTTTGATCGCAATCTGGGTGAATTCATTCTCGACTACGATGACGCCAGGGCGGCGACCGACCCGGTCGAGACCGTGCTCGAGTTTCTGCAGGAGACGTACTCGGCTGCTGCGGATGCAGCGCAGTGGGACCGCCGCAATCTGGACCGAACCGATGAGCTCGCAAGCGCGGTGCGCCTGAAGAACCCGCAGCAAAGCGGCGCGAATGTGCGTCCGGCGCCGGGAGTCTCTGAGCGGCACAGGGGGGAGATGCCATGAAGGAGCGGAAAGGAACGATGCGCGGGGTCAATCCGGCCGCCAAACCGAGTGGCGAGGGGTGCGTCGAGTGCTTGGCCTCGGCCGGCTGGTGGCTGCATTTGCGCCGCTGCGCCGAATGCGGACACATCGGCTGCTGCGACAGCTCGCCGAATCAGCATGCCTCCAAGCATGCAGCGATGACCGGGCATTCGGTCATCGCGAGCTTCGAGCCTGGCGAGGATTGGTTTTACGACTACGATAGAGACGAGATGCTGCAGGGGACGGAACTCGCTCCGCCTCGGTCCCACCCCGAAGATCAGCCCGTGCCGGGACCGGCAGGTCGCGTTCCGCACAATTGGCAGAGCCTGCTGCACGACTGAGAGGCTGGACGCGCGACGGCGATATTTCGTGGGTACAAGGCGCTACCGTGAGCACAACATCGACTCGACCCGACTACGGCGTGGATGCGCCAGGCGTCATGCGCACGCTCTTCCTCATCGGCTTCGCATGCCTCCTGTTCGCTCTCTTGGCACCGCATACCGTCCAGGTCGGTCCGGTGAGCATCGACGCGCGCAGCAGCTTCATCTGGCCGGCCGTCTGGCTGATTGGCGCAGGCCTGCTGTTTCTCCTTTACGTGAAAGTTGGCAAGTTCCGCCACCGCGACTTCATGCTCGGGATGCACGCCTGGCGGGGCGACGAACAGGTCCTCGACGTGGGCTGCGGCCGCGGTTTGCTGCTTGCCGGCGCCGCCAAGCGAATTGCCCAGCTCAACGGCAGTGGACACGCGACGGGAATCGACATTTGGTCCGATAAGGACATGGCCGCCAATTCGGCCGCTGCCACGGAGCATAATCTCGAGCTCGAGGGCGTCTCACAGTTCTGTACGCTTGTGAGCAAACCCGCAGAGGAGATGCCCTTTCGCGATGCGAGCTTCGACCTGGTGGTGTCGAATCTCTGCCTGCACAATCTTTACGACCGTGCCGCTCGCCGGCGGGCCATTGAGCAGATCGCGCGCGTGCTCAAACCAGGTAGCACCGCAATTCTATCCGACTACAAGCTCACTGGGGAATACGCGCAGCAACTCGGCCAGCTTGGATTCTCGCTCGAGAAGCGCCGCGGCAGCTTCTTCACTACTTTTCCTCCGCTGACCGTCATCGTGGCGCGCAAGCCGGCGTAATGCCTGGACGATGCGTGTCATGAAGGCCATCAGGACCTATCCGACGAGACTCGATGCGGATCTGGCGCGGATCGCATTGCAGGCGGCCGACGTGCCCGCCGTCGTCGTCGGTATAGGGGTGGGCATGGAAGGCGGAGCGGCCGGTGTGCAGTTGCTCGTGCCTGATGATCGCGTCGAAGCGGCGCTGAAGGTGCTCGGCGATGCTTGAGAGGCGACGGCCGGATCGCCCACCGAGCGGGCAGAGCATGGTCGACATCAAGGCCACTTACGACGTCAATGTCTTCGGCCCCGTCGCGTGGTGAGTCGGCTCGCATGACTCAACGAGACACGAACACGCTGTCGCTGAGGAGGCTCAGAAGCCTTGCCGAGTGGAAGGCTGGCAGCTCGTCCATTCCCACCGATTCGGGATCTGGCGTGAGCTCGGTGGCGGTCGCCCGATGGCGTGTGCTGCTCGGTGCGATCGCGCTGCTGAATCTCGCTCTTTGGACGCTATCCGGCGTCGCGGCGACACGCCTACGGGCGGGGCTCTCTCCTGAGACCTATGCCGCGTGCCACATGCAGCTCATGTTGTCCGCCGCGTACGTGTTGGGTTGCGCGTTTCGTTCCCTGTTCCCCGTGTACGACATTCGGCGCCTCGTGCTGGTGGATTCCCGGCTGTCGAGCGTGCTCGTCGGTCGGTCGGTTGCGACCGTCGCTGAGCTGTGCTTCGCCTTCCAGTGGGTCTTGATGCTGCGGACCGTCCCGTTGCTAGGCAGTAGTCCATTTGCGCACACCGTGTCGCTCGCGGTGCTACCGCTGATCCTGTTCGCGGAGGGGTGTTCTTGGCACGCCGTGCTGACCACCGCGCAGCGTGGTCACGTCGTCGAGAATTCAATCTGGGGATTGTCGGCAGCGCTGGTGGTGGCGAGCTTGGTGGTGGCCGGGGCGCATCGACTGGCGGACCTCTATCCCCCCGTAATCGCCTGGTGCATCGGAGGGGCTGCCTACGTCGTGTTCATATTCTTCTTCGACGTCCCCATGTACTGGTCGCGATGGCTTGCCGATCGAGCGGACGGGCGCCGATACCTGAGCATCATCCAAGGGGTTGCCGACGTCTACCGCCGCCGGATCGTGTCCTACCGCTGGGAGGACTGGAAAAACGAGGTGCTGTGGATGTCGCTCTATTTCACCTTCGGGGTGTGGAGCAGCATCTCGCTGGTCTACGCAGCGGTCGCCCTGGGCGCGCATCGTAGCTGATCGGATTGCGGGCACGCGATGTACAGTGGAATTCAAAGGGGCGAGAATATTCTTTCCCGAGGAGCGTGCGGCGCCATTCAGCGAAGCGCTGCGCGCACACTGGTCGGCCACGAAGCGGCTATGACGAGGGCGCGACTCGCCTTTC
>Ga0335074_10008183_pt1 | contig 14532 bp, 13 predicted proteins | sample Lox_Sample_23_FD_206715 | JGI IMG/M metagenome (GOLD analysis project Ga0335074, IMG submission 206715) | Soil microbial communities from Loxahatchee National Wildlife Refuge, Florida, United States - Lox_Sample_2.3 | ecosystem: Environmental > Terrestrial > Soil > Wetlands | place: USA...
TCTCGTGGGAGACGGGCGCGCCGAACAGGGCCACCAGACCTCCGCCCGTCACCGAGGTAATGGTCCCGCCAAGTTCTTCGATGTGGCCGATGATGCTCGCCAAAGCGCTGCAGACCAGCTGACGTTGCGCCTCCTCGGGCATCTCCGGACCGGTGCTGCCGGGATAGCCAAGCGCGGCGATCAGGACGCTCACGAGTCGGCGCTCCTCAGCGCGAGCATGGCCGACGGGTGGTGCCCACAGCCGACCCTGCGCCGGAGGGGCCGGTGTCGCAGCGGCGAGGTAGGCCTGCTCCAGGGCGGGTGAGGGGCGCAACCCAAGACCGTCGAGGGCCGCTACGCAGCGCCGATATGCAAGCTCCACGAGCGAGTGACGTGCTTGCGCTGCGTAAGCGCGGACCAGCGCGTTGGCAACCTCTTCGTTTGCCGGGTCATGGGCCGCGCAAGTCTCCCAAGCCTCGACCACGCCAGCGCGTCCGGAGACCCCCATGCCCCTCGCCCGGTCTCGTGCCAAGGCGAGACGCGCGTCCTGGCGGAGCTTCTCCAACCGTTCCCGCGGGCCGAGCACCCATTCGGCGTAAGGCTCGTCAGCCAACAGGACCGACTCTTCCCCTAGCGCCGCCACGAGGAGGTTGTCCCGCTCGGCTCCGGGCCCGGTGCCGAGAGCACGGTGCAGGGCATCTATGTGGAGATCGAGGTCGACCTCGAGGCGCCCCCCGGAATAAGCCCAGATGTTTGCCCTGTCGGCGTTCAGGAGCCCGGCTGCCTCATCTCCGGCGGCACTCAAGGCGGCCCTGGCGTATGAGAGGGCCTGCGAAAGCGCCCGCGCCGCGCCGGCCGGGCTCAATTGGGGCCACAGTGCCTCCATGGCCGCTTCCTTGGCGACCAGCCGACCAGGACTGAGCAGCACGAACTCACAAAGGCGCTTGGCCGGCGGCCGCTGCCACGGCCCGGCTTCGTTGACACCGAGGGTCACCCGGAACATACCGAGCAGGTGCGCCCGCAGCCGCAGGGCATCAGGCGACCAGTCGATGGCCGAGCGGCTCACCGACGCATTATCCCATGACGCCACCCCTAGTACCCCAAGGCCCGCACAAGTACCGAGCTCCCCGCGAGCCGCTCTGGACGGACCGGGAAGGATATGGCAGCAATCGGACGCGATAGTCATCACGTGGGCGACGCTGCGGAGCTGGCTCAAGGCCCGGGCCGCCCGCCTGCAAATCCAACCGGATATCTATACATGAAGGAGCTTTTGATGACCTAGAGAAATAGTATTACGCAGAGCCGATGGCTCGGCGCGCGTAGAAATAGTCAAGAGCTGTGGACGAGGACGCGGCGTATTCGTCACCAATTAACTACGAGTCGGGGGAGATGTCGGCAGGCCCAGTGGCGTCGTCCCAGGCCGGGAGCTGCTCCCCAAGGCCGTCCAGGGCTCGAGTTCTTTGCCCAGCTCAGCCTGGACGCCGTCGTGTGCTGCGGGGATGTCCTAGACGGCCCCGGCGGCCCCTCGCGGTCGGCGAGTGGGCCGCCAGTCTTCCAACGACCATCCAGTTCAGCTCTCCAGTCGGACCGATCGAGATGGCCCACGGGATAGGCGACCACGACATGAACCAGCTGCGCAGCGACTCCTACGGTTACGGCCTGGAGATGAACGAGCCTTGGCAGCAGCTGGTGCGGTCAGGTCGCGCCCGAGGCGTCATCAAGGGCCACACCCACCACCGTGAGGTGTTCTGCAAGGCCGGCATCGTCGTGGTGGCCGGTGGCACGCTGCTGAGTTACGGGCCGCCGGGCGGGGTCGTCGTCGACCTGGTCGAGCGGGCGTACTGCATGGTGGACGCCGCCGGGGCAACACCCACGCCAGGCCCGCAGACGCCCCTGCCTGCTACCAGCGCGCCGGAGCCGGCCCGTGCTCTCTGAGGAACGAGCTCTGTCGGAATCGCGGCGTCGTGGCATCTCGCCGCCACCAGGAGGAGGAGGGATGAAGCTCTGGGACGTGGAGCGCAAACCCGCACTGCTCGCCATGCTCGAGACCGAGACTGTCACATCGAGAGGATCGTATGGACAAAGAGACCGCTCTAGACCTGTTGAGCCAGGTACGGCCGCCCGCTAATCGCGGGAAGTAACGCTACGAAATACGCAAGAACGATGAGCCTTGGCACGGGCTCGGAGAGAACTACATGCCCAAGGAACGGCTCCGGAACCCGTCGAGGTAGCGGAGCAGGAGCAACTCCGTACGCTCGGCGGAGCGGATCTTGTCCAGCACGACGACACGCTGACGGTTTTCCTGCCGGTCATGCTCGTAGCTTGGAAGATCGGCTAACTGCCACCCGAAGCGAGCAACAAGGCCATTGCGTGGTCGGAAACTTCCTCGACGCAGAAATCCGGCACGTTTGTGACGAGCGTCGTCCCGGCACCTATAGGCGATAAAGTCCAAGCAACCCGGCTCTTCCCGCGAGAACGCCGCATGTGTAGCGAGGGTGGAGGCAACCTCGTCACTATTGCCCGGTTTCGCCTTGTAGCGGGCCACAATGGTGAGCATATGTCTTCTCCGTCCTGCTAAATTGGAGTTTAGCCGCTAGACGCGCCGGACGGCCACCACCCATGACCATCCAAAACGGGCTCAAGGGGAGGCAGAGATGGACGCTTGGCCGGGCGCCAGCGTCAATTGCTCGCTTTGGCCGTCAGTATCGTCGGCGCGCATCGGAGCCACCGAGATATTGGCCCCGGCGTTGAGCGATATGCCGGGGATGGTGACCGAGTAACTGTTGGAAGTGTTCGCGGGCACAACGTCGAGCGACTCGGCACCGCCCGAAAGGTCGATGTCCACGTTGTAATCGACGGGGAGCGCTTCTGGTAATGGCGCCGTGGGCCCAGTCCAGTTGATGACGAGGTTGCCATTGGCATGGCTCGCGGTCAGGCCGGTCACGGCCGAGGGCTCGGCCTCGCTCGGCGGGGTGTACCGCGCCACATTGACTTCCTCGACCGTCTCTCCGGTATCGCTATTGGTGACGACGGCAATAATTTGGTGCTCGCCGGCTTCGGGCGTTTCGTCGGGGGTGAAAGGGATCGACCCGCAGATCGGGACGGGCGAGATGTTGGAGTCGCCCGAACAGGCAGTGCCGGTAGCCACGCCGAGCTCTTGTTCGTAGTCAGGACCGTACTCGTAAAAGGTGATGGTGTAGCCGGGGCCGTCCTGATAGGCGTAACCTAGGGTCCGCTTCAGGCCCTCACCCCCGACGGCAGCGACGATAGTGGGGGGCTCGTCGACCGAGGCCTGTTGCACACTGGCGATCGGGGTGCCACCCGCGCCCAGCGGCGCCACCTGCCACGTGCCCGCCTTCGGGCCCGTGATCTCGACCGCAGTGGTGTCCGTGGCCGGGTCAGTGGCGAACACGACACCCGGCCTGATCTCGTCGCCACTAGCCGGGTCGCGGTAGTGACGCCCATGGGGGCCGATGACCACCACGCGTGGCGCCCCACCCGTACCGGTGATCTGCAAAGACAGCGCCGGGGAGCCAGCCGCGACCGTGATGGGGATGCTACCGGCGACGTTGGGCGCCGCCCTGTGCATGGTCCCGAACGACTTAATCGTCCGGTAGGGGCCAACATCACACGAGTCGCCCATGAGCGAAACCTGCTTAGTGGGCCAGTAATACCCGATCCCGGCGCGAACCCGCTTGGTCCGAGTTTCGGTGTGGACGCGCCAGGCAGCGTACCACTTCCAGTCGTCGTTCTTGACGATCACGGGATAGGAGAAGTTGAGCAGCGTGAAACACCCGGCGACGCCGTTGTTGGAGACGGCGATCTCGCCGCTGGCGCAAGCCACGCTCGATACACAAACCGACCCCGTGCCATCGACATTGAAGCGCACCGGCGACGCGCCCTGGATCCATCCGGCGACGGCGCCCGTCACGCTGGCCACTTTGAAGCTGAACTCGGCTTTGAAGCCAAAGTCGATGGTGCCGTTAGACGTGTAACGCAGCAGACCGTTGGCCACCTCGTCACCTTCGACGAGGGCGTTGCCGGTTGCCTCGAGCACCCAGGGCGTGCTGTCCGTGTACGCGATGTCCCCATTTATGCTGAGCGGGGCCTTCCCGTTCACGGTGGGGCCGATGTTGATCCCCGCCCCACCTTTGAACTTCACCGGCGCCGGGGTGAGGCACAGGGCCAAGCGGAAGCTGTTGAGGTAAATGCCTTGTGCGATCGGCAACGCGTTGCCGAGATTGGCCACCTGCAGCCCGGCGTAGCTGAACATGCTGTTTTGCACCCCGGCGTAGACCGCCACCGCCGGACGCGACGCCGTTGGCAGGACGACCTCGGCCGCGCCGTCCCACCGGTTGACATTGCCGGGGTTGGTGCACTGCAAGTACTGGCTCTCGCCCTGGTACGGCGGGGGGGTGCAGGGTGTGGCCGACGTGCCTCCGGAGGCCACGTAGGACAGGCAAAGGCTCTTGATCTGCAAATTGCCTATGTAGGCGTTGGATACCTTCAGTTGGATAGCGTCGGCGTGGACACCGTTTTTGTCAACCCGAAGGCCAACGGTGGCGGTGAGGCCCCCCGCGTCCTGGCTGGGCCCGTTCTTGAAGACGCTCGGCAACTCGAGGTTGGCGGCGAACTTGAAGTAACAAAGAGCACCCGTCCCAGAGTCACAGCCGATCTTGATGGCCGCTTCCCCATGGATCGGGAAGCCGAACAGCGCTTCCCCGTTCAACGTGCCGGTTGTGGCGACTGTTTGCTCGGCTCCCGGCCCACCCGCCGGCAGAGCCCAGGTGAAGAGGCGGTTGGCCCCCACCCAGTTGATACCACCGGCCGAGATCGGGTTCTGGAGATCGGCACTGATGCTGCCCCCCGGTGACGCCGTGGTGGGCAAGTCGATAGTTACCTGGGTACTCGGCAAGGGGGTGAAAGCGATCCCATTGATCGTTACCGTCGCCGTCGTCTGGTACTCGGTGGCGGACACCTGCACGAGGTCGCAGCCCGCGGTGGTCGCCTGGACGAAGCCGAACGTGAGGCTGCTGGTGCAGTCGGGGGCATGGGTGATGGGCGCGAGGTCAGCGCGGGCGATGGGAGCTTCGGCCATCACCAGCAGCGCGGCGACCGCCGCCAGCGTCGACAATACGGTCACGCGTACATGCCAAACTGACCATGGCCAGGCAGTGCTTACCCTCCGCGTACGTGTCATGAGACCTCCCGTCCGTTGCCCGGGGTCAAGCTTGGCAGGGAGAGCGGGCGGCGTCAAACGTGCCCAACAGCGTCACTCTGCGGCCGTTGCTCGCCCATCTCGGCGGGGCCGTTCCTCCCTGGCTCGGCGAGACGATTATGGCCAGATTATGGCCAACTTGCCTCTAGAAGCGTCGCCGGTCTAACCCCGAGGAACCGCCTCTGACGAGCGGAGGGAGTGGGATTTGAACCCACGGGGAGCTTGCACTCCCAAGGCTTTTCAAGAGCCTCGCATTCGGCCGCTCTGCCATCCCTCCCGGTGACCACCGATCTTATTGTCAGAGCACTCCGCTCGCTCCCCCAAGGTGGCTGCGCAGATCCCGGATCCAACTGTCGGCCGCGTTCCACGCGTCGCTCGCGGCTTGCCTGCGCCGTTCGCCATCTTCGCCGCCGGCCGGGTACGACCCCAGGAACTTCAACGCTGGGAGCGTGGCGTGCAGGTCGCGCAGACAGTCAGCCACGACCTCGTCCGCCAGGTGGCCGTCGAGGTCGATCACAAAACAGTATTCGCCGAGCGCCTTTTTGGTCGGCCTGGATTCGAGCTTGGTGAGGTTGAGGTTGCGCGCCGCGAACTGGCCGAGAATTGTGTGCAGGCTCCCCGGGTGGTCCGAGGACTGGAAACAGACGATCGTGGTCTTGTCGTGCCCGGTAGGAGCCGGTATGCCCCAGTCGGGGCGGGCAACGAGCACGAACCTGGTCATGTTGGCGTCGTGGTCCTGGATATCGGCGGCGAGCACCGCAAGCCCGTAGAGCTCGGCGGCGTGGCGGGTGCCAATAGCCGAAATGGTGGGGTCCCGCGCCTCGGCCACCCGGCGGGCGGCGTCGGCTGTCGATGGGCTCGCCTCCTCTTCGGCATGGGCCAGGTGGTCAGACAGCCAGTTACGGCACTGTGCGGTCGCCACGGGCATGGACAGGACCCTTCTTATCCCGCCCATGGGAGCGCCGGGTAGGCCCAGCAGGCATTGCGCAACTGAAAGCTGGAGCTCGCGGACTATCCACAGGTTGTGCGCGAATATCAGTGGGTCGAGGGTCACGTTGACGGTGCCCTCGATCGAATTCTCTAGTGCTACCAGGCCGATATCGGCGGCACCACGATCGACCGCGTCGAGCACGTCCCGGAAACTAACCAACGGCTGGCGGTGGGCGGCCGCCAGGTCCGGCTGGCTCAGGAGGGCCTCCTCGGTGAAAGTCCCGGGCGGGCCCAGGTATGCCACCGTCGTCGTCGGCTGTACCTGCTGTACCAACATGGTCCCAGTCAGCATATGGCCGGCGGCCACCTGGCTAAGCGCTTACCGAGGGCGGCACGTCCCTAGTTGAGCGCGGGGACGGCAGCCCCCTCGGTGGCCTTCAGGTCGTCGCGGGACGCCCCGATCATGATCGTGGAGAGCACCATCGCCAGGGCGAGGATCGACGCGCTGACCACGAAACCGGTCACGTAGCCGTGCACCGGCGCCAGTCGGCTGGCAAGTACGCCATGGTGCACCGCCAGGTACCCTGCCGTCGCCGACGCGGCAACGGTGTTGAGCAGCGCGGTGCCGAGGGACCCACCGACCTGTTGGGTAGCGTTGACAAGGGCACTCGCCACGCCGGCGTCATGCGCGCTCACGCCGATCAGCGACGTGCTGCTGAACGGCACGAACACAAAGCCAAGGCCCATGCTCACCACTATCTCGGCCGGGAGCACGTGGGCCACGTAGCTCGTGTGCAAACCGATCTGGGTGAACCAGATCAAGCCCAGGGTCCCCATCAGCAGGCCCCCGGCCATGAGCGGCCGCGGCCCCAACCTCGGCAGAAGTTGGCTGGCCAGCGTTGCCGACACGATGATCCCACCTGAGAAGGGAAGGAAGGCGAAGCCGCTCTTCAGCGCCGAGTAGTGCAGGCTGAGCTGGAGGTAGTAGGTGAGGAACAGGAAGGTGCCAAACAGCGCAATGCCCACGAGCAACGACACCAGGAACGACCCCCCTCGGTTGCGGTCGAGCACAACCCGCAGCGGGAGCAAGGGGGAGGGCACCCACCGCTCGAAGAGAACGAAACCAACGAGCAAGACGGCGGCGGAGGCCAGCAGCAGCACCGTCGTGGTGGCGCCCCAGCCGTTGCTGGCGGCCCTCGTGAAGCCGTAAACCAGCGCCAAAAGACCGCCGGTCACGAGCAAGGCGCCGCGGATGTCGTAGTGCCGCTCGCCTTCTGCCCGGCTCTCGTGCACCTCGAAGGAGGCCACAATCGCCGTGATCACCGCGATCGGGGCATTGATCAGCAGGGTCCACCGCCACGATGCGTACTGGGTGAGCAACCCGCCCAGGACAAGGCCAATGGCAGCACCACCTCCGGCGACGGCGCCGTAGACGCCAAAGGCCCGCGCCCGTTCTCGGGGTTCGGTGAAAGTGACCGTCAGCAGCGACAAGGACGCCGGCGCCATGACCGCTGCGAACGCCCCTTGCAGCGCGCGCGCTCCGAACAGCATGGCTGCGTCCTGTGCCAGTCCCCCAAGGGCAGAAGCGGCGGCGAAACCGAGCAGGCTGATGATGAACATCCTCTTGCGGCCCAAGAAGTCGGCGACACGGCCGCCGATCAGGAGAAGACTGCCGAAGGCCAGCGTGTAGGCGGTGAGCGCCCACTGCCGGTTGGCCACGGATATGTGCAGTGCCCGCTGGGCCGAGGGCAGGGCAATGGTGACAACTGACGCGTCCAGGACGATCATCAGCTGGGCGATGGCGATCACAAATAGTGCCCGGAAGCGGCGTGGGTCAAGGGTGGGCGAGCGCTCAGACTCGTCGCGGGAGCGGTCGAAGTCTTGGGAGCGGTCAAAGGTTGTCGTCATTCGTCTGACCTCCGGGACTGGTCTTGGTTCGTGTGCGAGGTGCTGGCCGGGCACGAGCGTGTTGGGCTAGGGGCATCTGGGCGGCTATTCGAGTGACATCGTGCCCGGGCAATCCGGCCATGTCGTGACCTAATTTGTTAAGTTCCGGGCTGGTATGCTTAATCGGAGCGTACCTTCCGGTTACACTATACGGAACTATGGTTCCGTTTGTCAACTAATTATCTCCAGGGGGACCGTGACCTTCGTCAGCGACCAGGCAGAGGCGGCCGCGTCAGCGCGGACGCTGCGCGCCGACGCCCGCCGCAACATCGAGCGCGTGCTGGCCGCTGCCGAGGAACTCTTTGCCGACCAGGGCCTCTCGGTCCCGATAGACCTGATCGCAGAGCGCGCCGGCGTCGGGGTGGGCACGGTCTACCGGCACTTCCCGACCAAGGCCGCCCTGTTCGAGGCGGTGGTCATGGCCCGGTTGGACGGCCTGTTGGCGCGGGCCAGGCAGCTGGCAGCAGCGGCCGACCCAGGTGAGGCCCTGTTCACGTTTGCCTCCGAGCTAGTGGAGCTGGCCGCCTCCAAGAAGGACATCACCGATGAGCTCGCCAGAGCCGGCATCGACAGCGAGCGCGTCCATTCTGTGGCCAAGGAGCAGTTGCAGGCGGCCTTCGAGGTGCTGCTCGAGCGCGCCCAGGCTGCCGGCGCGGTCCGGGGCGACGTGTCGTCGCCGGACGTGACCGCCTTGCTCATGGGGACGTGCTTTGCCGCGGAGCAGCGGGCGGACGCGGAGTGCTCCAGGCGGCTCGTTGCCATCGTGTGCGACGGGCTCAGGACGCCAGGTCCGAGGACCACCTAGCGTCGCAGCACGTTCCTCCGCCCCTCCGACGCTCGAGGCCACGTCGAGGTATGCCCGCAGCCGTGGCACCATGGGCACGCATGGATCAAGCCGCTCTCTACCGCCTGCTTGACGAACTGGTGTCGGGCGAGGTCACCGCCGACGAAGTCGTTCGTCGGGTCCGGCGCCTGCCCTACGCCGACCTCGGCTTCGCCCGCGTCGACCACCACCGGGCGGTGCGCCAAGGCCTGCCAGAGGCTGTGTACGCGCCCCGCAAGACGCCCGAGCAGTGCACCGCCATCGTCGGCGAGCTCCTGGCCGAGCCCGACGGGGGCCCGGTGGTGCTGTCACGGGCGACTGACGCCCAGGTAGCGGCGGTGCTCGCCGCTTACCCGGCGGGCAGGCGCCACGGCACCACGGTCGTTTGGCGCCCGGCGCCGGAGCGGGCTGAAGTCGTGGCCGTCTTTGCCGCCGGTACGGCCGACCTGGTGGTCGCCGAGGAGTGCACGGCCACTTTGGGCGCTCTCGGGCTGAAGCCCGTCTTGGTCGCCGACTGTGGAGTGGCCGGGGTGCACCGGCTATTCGAGCACCTCGACCTGCTCGGCTCGGCTGACGCCGTGGTAGTGATCGCCGGCATGGAGGGCGCGCTGGCCAGCGTGGTCGGTGGCCTGACGCCAGCGCCTGTCGTGGCCGTCCCGACCAGTGCGGGGTACGGAGCCTCCCTCGAGGGTGTCACGGCGCTGCTTTCTATGCTCGCCAGTTGCGCGCCGGGCCTGTGCGTGGTCGGTATCGACAACGGTTTCGGCGCGGCGTGGGCGGTGGCCCGCATCCTGAAGACAGCCGCGGTCCGTCTTACGAGCCCGGCGTGAACGCCCCTCAGCGCGGCGCGGAGGTGGCCACCGACCAATCCGGTGCAGGCCCCGCCGACGCCAGCCCCACGGGCCGGTCTGGGACGACCCTCGCTTGGTGGCACTGCGCGTCGGGCATCGCCGGGGACATGGCCCTCGCCAGCCTGGTGGACGCGGGTGCTGGCCTGGACGAGGTCATTTCCGGGCTGAGATCGCTGCCCTTGTCGGGCTGGGAGATAAGCGCGACAGCGGTGACCCGAGCCGGTCTCGCTGCCACCTACCTGCGCGTCGAGGTCGCCGAACGCCCAGCCGAACCGCGGCCCTGGCCGGTCGTCCGGGACCTCGTCCAAAGTGCCGGCAACATCCCCGCAAGGGCCCAGCGGCGCGCTCTCGACGTTTTCGCCGCGCTCGCGGCCGCCGAGGCGCGGCGCCACGCTGTACCTCTCGAGCAGGTGCATTTCCACGAGGTGGGCAGCACTGACGCCATCTTGGATGTCGTCGGCACGTGCTTGGCCTTGGAGCTGCTCGGGGTGGACGAGGTGTGCGCCAGCCCCGTGGCCCTCGGCCTGGGCACGCTCAGCTCGTCCCACGGCCCGCTCCCAAACCCTGCGCCAGCGGTGTTGGCGCTGCTCTCGGGTGCGCCCGTCTACGGGACTTCGTTCCCGGTGGAACTCACCACGCCGACCGGTGCCGCCTTGCTGGTTGGGCTCGGCGCCTCGTTTGGGCCGCTGCCTGAGGTCGTCGTGGCGGCGAGCGGGTATGGCGCCGGCACAGCCGACCTGCCTGCCATGGCGAACGTGCTCCAGGTTGTTATCGGGCACGCCCCTGCGGTGCTGGCCGCGGGGCGGGAGCACTTGGCCGTGCTCGAGACCAATGTTGACGACGTGACGGGCGAAATGCTCGCCCACACCGTGACCAGCCTTTTGAGCGCCGGTGCCCTCGACGCCTGGGTCACACCCGTGATAGCCAAAAAGGGCCGGCCGGCGCACGTGGTGAGCGCGCTGTGCCCGCCCAGCCTTGGCCCGGCTCTGGTCGAACTGTTGGCCGTCACCACCGGGACGCTCGGGGTGCGCCAGTACACGGTGGAGCGCTGGGCAATGCCTCGGCGCACAGTCGAGGTCGACGTGGGGGGTTGTACGGTCCGGGTCAAGGCAGGGCCGTACCGGTTCAAAGCCGAGTACGAGGACTGCGCCGCGACCAGCGCCCGGCTCGGGGTCGGGGCGGCCGAGGTTGCGCGCCGCGCCGAGGCCGCGGCCGCCGCGCTCGTGGACGCGCCGGTCCAATAGTGTGTGGCCGTGCCAGCGACCAGTGACATAGTTTCAGACCTCCAGCTCGCCTTGGCCGCAGCCGACCTGGCCGATGCCGTAACCCTGCCTTTTTTTCGGCGCCCGGCGCTGAGCGTCGAAACCAAGGCGGACATGTCACCTGTAACCGAGGCCGACAAGGCCGCCGAGGCGGCCGTGCGCGACCTGGTGCGGGCGGAGCGTGCCAGCGACGCCGTGCTCGGGGAGGAAATGGGCAGCAGCGGGGGCGGGGACCGCCGCTGGTTCATCGACCCGATAGATGGCACGGTCAACTTCGTCCGTGGCATCCCCGTCTGGGCGACGCTGATCGGGCTCGAGATTGCTGGTGAGATCATGGTCGGCGTGGTATCTGCGCCCGCCCTCGGCCGGCGTTGGTGGGCTGCCCGCGGCCACGGTGCCTTCGCCGGTGTACCGGGCCAAAGCGGCGTCCGCATAAGCGTTTCTCCAATTGGCACCCTGGCAGAAGCTACGGTCTCGGCCGGAGGTGTCGGCCGCTTCGCTTTCCCTGCGCGAGTGGCACGTTTGGCTGCGTCGGTTGAACGGGACCGGGGTTTCGGCGATTTTTGGTCCCACGTCCTTGTGGCCGAGGGGGCGTGCGAGGTCGGGCTCGACCCGGTTGTGTCGATCTGGGACATTGCCCCCCTGCAGGTGATCGTTGAAGAAGCAGGAGGAAAGTTCACCGATCTGTCGGGGGAACGCCGCGTAGACGGAGGCAGCGCCATCTCGAGCAACGGCCTGGTCCACGAGGCCGTGGTCGCTGCCCTGAGCGCCGACGGCGCGCAGCTGTGACCGCCACGGACGAGGTGTTCATGCGCCTCGCGCTCGGGCTGGCCTCCGAGGCCGGGCGGGCCGGGGAAGTGCCCGTGGGCGCGGTGGTGGTGAGGGGCGGGGAAGTGATCGGCCGAGGGGCCAACGCCCGCGAGGCCGCGCAGGACCCGACAGCCCACGCTGAGCTGCTTGCTCTGCGCCAGGCCGCGGCTCGCGTGGGTAGCTGGCGGCTCGACGGGTCGTCTCTTTTCGTGACCCTGGAGCCGTGCCCGATGTGCGCCGGGGCCCTCGTCCTGGCTCGGGTGGGCCGGCTGGTGTTCGCGGTGCCGGATCCCAAGGCCGGCGCGTGCGGCACCCTCTACAACCTCTGTTCGGACCCTCGTCTCAACCACGAGCTGGCGGTGGACCGAGGAGTGCTCGCCGGCGAGTGCGCCGGCCTGCTAACCGATTGGTTCAGATCTCGCCGAGATTAACTAGTCCCGCAAGTCCTTAGGGACGCCGGGGCACGAGCGTGACCTGGATGCACAACGGTCACGTCGTGGTGGCTGGGGGCGGCGTGGTGGTCGTGGTGGCGGCTGGCGGCACGGTGGTGGTGGCTGCTGTGGTCGTTGTGGCCTTGGTAGTGGTCGTAGTGGCCTTGGTCGTTGTGGTGGTCGCCTTGGTAGTGGTCGTCGTGGCCTTCGTCGTCGTGGTTGCCGGCGGCGGATAGGTCGGCGGTGGTGGCGGCGGCTGAGCCGGGCTGGTCGTCGTCGTAGTGGCGGTCGGAGGGCTCCCGTTCGCTTTCGTGGTGGTCGTCGTCGCGGCCGGCTTGGTCGCTTTCGGCTTTGTGGTGGTCGTGGTAGCCGAGGCAGTCTTTGCCCGCGCCGTGGTCGCGGTGGTGGTGACAGCTCGGGTCGTCGTGGTCGTAGGCGGCGGGCTGTGCTTGGCGCTGGTGCGGGCCCGGGTGGTGGTCGTCGTGGCGTGGCTGCTGCCCGACTTGCCCCGCGGGACTGTCGTGGTGGTGGCGTGCGGCCGGGTCGTGGTCGGTGCGGGCCGAGGCCGTGTCGTAGTCGGTGCGGGCCGCGGCCGGGTCGTTGTGGGGCGCGGCCGGGTCGTGGTAGGTCGTGGCCGGGTCGTAGTCGGTGCGGGCCGTGGCCGCGTGGTGGTCGTCTCGCGAGGGGCACCGCCGCGCCGTCGCCCGCCGTGGCGCGGGGCTGTGGTCGTGGTCGGCTTGGCCGGAGGCGGCGTCGTCGCACGCGTCGTTCGGCGTCCCTGGGTGGTGGGTGTGCGCGGCCGGGTCGTAGTGGGGCGCGGCCGTGTCGTGGTCGGTCGCGGCCGGGTCGTGCTCACCTCGGCCCGCGTCGTCGGCGGCGTGGGCTGGGTGGTCTCCACCTGGGGTTGGGAGGTTGTCGGCTCCACCCGTGTAGGTGGGGGCGCGGTCAGGGTGGTCGTCGGCTGCGGCCGGGTGGTGGTCGGGGACCGGGATTTCTTCGTCGGAACGGTGCCCGTGGTCCGGGGGGCTGCGTGCTTTCTCGTCGTAGTCACCGGCCGGTGCCCGGGGGCGCTCCGCCTTGGCTTATTGCCCCCGTGCCGAACTGGCGCGCTAACCCGGTGACGGCGGCTGGCCGGCCGCTTGCTGGGCGGCGCGTGTGGCTTGGGCGCTCGGTGGCGCGCCAGCGTGGTGCTGGGCCGCGGCACCGTGGTTGTCGTCACGCCGCCTGGCAGCGAGAAGGGCACGTTCGTCCCCAGTGTCGCTGCCAGTTGGGCCAGGTCGCTGGCAAGTGCATCGATCGTGCCCGTGCCGCTGACGCCTCCGTTGGTGACGTCGCTGAAGAAGCTGACGGCGAGTGTGTGGAAGTCGCCCAGCAACTCGGTGGTCCGCTGCGCTCTGCTGGACGACATGAGCGGGCTCACGTCCCCGGTGAGCTGGGCGGCGGCTGCCGGTCGGATATGCCCGCCGGCGACCCCGGTCTGCACCGCCCCGGCGAAGTCGCGCGCCGCCGCCGGCACCTGGTCGGGCGCTGCATCGGCCGGCGTGGTACCGGCTGGCGCGGCGCCTTCCCTCCCACTCGGCGTGGCACTACCCCCGTCACCGAGTAGGTGTGTGAGCTTCCCCGAAACGGCGGCGGCACCGATCGTTACCGCCACAACGGCCACCATCGCCAGGAGCAGCGCCCACGGGCCCCATCGCCGCCGGCTCCGGGCCCGCGGTTCGCTCGCCCAAGTCCCCCACGGCGAGCCGGCAGGCAAGGTTGCTGCCGGGGCCGGCTCCGGCGGGCTATGCCCATTTGCCGTCACGCTGTGCCTGCCGACGTAGCGCATTTGAAGGGGTTGCGTGCTCCTGGGAGAGGATGCTCGGGTGGTCTGCTGTCTGTAGGTCCTGAGCGGGGTCTGTAAGTCTGAGCGGGTGGCCCTTGGCTTCAGCCGCGCCGCGCGCCCGTGCCGCTAGCGCCCACACTAACCCGGGCCTCGCGATGCCGGGGCACGCCTCGGGCCCGCCCACTTTCCCGGCCCTCTCTAGTCGTCGCCCTCATCGTTCAGCTGCTCGGGCGACGTGTCGCCGAGCAGGTAGCGCGGCCCGTTACCGAGCGCCGCTGCGGTGTCGTCGGGGTTGTAGAGCGCACAGGTGGTGAGCGAGAGGCAACCGCACCCGATGCACGAGCTGAGCTGGTCGCGCAGCCCTTCGAGCAGCCTGATGCGCTCGTCCAGCCTGCCGCGCCACCGCGACGAGAGCCGGCCCCAGTCGGACCGGTTGGGGGAGCGCCCCTCCGGTAG
>Ga0335074_10008184_pt1 | contig 14528 bp, 12 predicted proteins | sample Lox_Sample_23_FD_206715 | JGI IMG/M metagenome (GOLD analysis project Ga0335074, IMG submission 206715) | Soil microbial communities from Loxahatchee National Wildlife Refuge, Florida, United States - Lox_Sample_2.3 | ecosystem: Environmental > Terrestrial > Soil > Wetlands | place: USA...
TATCGACAGATTTGAGGAGACCATGAGCACTGACGGGATCGGGATCGTCTCACCGGATGATCATCTCGTAGAGCCCCCCGAGCTATGGCGCGACCGACTGCCGGCCAAGTACCGCGAGTCGGGCCCGCGGGTCGTGCGTGAGCGCGGCCGCATGGCCTTCGACTACGACCCGAACAGCAGCTCCGACCTGAAGTGGGAGACTGCCGAGGACGGAGCATGGGGGGACGTCTGGTACTACGAGAACATGCGGTCCCCCCAGTTGCTGCCCTCATGCGCCGCGGGGACACCACAGGATCAGATGGCGCTTCGTCCCATAACCTTCGACGAAATGCGTCCCGGCTTCTACCGGCAGCGCGAGCGGCTGGCGGACATGGATATCGCAGGTGTCGAGGCCGCCGTGTGTTTCCCTAATCCGTTTACCCGCTTCTGCGGGCAGCGCTTTCTCGCGGCGACGGATAAGGACCTGGCGCTGCTATGCGTAAAGGCATACAACGATTTCATGCTCGACGAGTGGTGGGCCGGCTCGCAAGGGCGCCTCATCCCCCTGTGCGTGATCCCGCTGTGGGACACGAAGCTAGCCATCGCCGAGGTCGAGCGGGTGGCAGCCCGAGGAGTCCGCGCCATCTCGTTCTCGGAACTACCCTCGAATCTCGGCCTGCCGTCCATACACTCGGGTCACTGGGACGAGCTGTTCGCCACGTGTGACCGTTCGGGTGTCTCGCTGATGATGCACATCGGATCGAGCTCGAAGTTTCTGATTACTTCTACTGACGCTCCGGACGCCGTACGCGCGGCTGTCACTCCGATCAACTCGGCGATGTGCATGATCGACTGGCTTGCTTCCGGACTGTTCGAGCGCTTCCCCAGCCTGAAGATCATCCTGGCCGAGTGCGAGATCGGATGGATCCCGTTCTTCCTCCAGAAGCTGGACCGGATCTGGGATCACCGCCGCTCCTGGAACGAGATGGGAGATACTGTGCCGCGGCCGCCGAGCGAGTACTTCCGCGACCACGTATTCTGCTGTTTCTTCGATGATCGCTTCGGGGTAGAAAATATCCAGCACATCGGCGAGGACAATATCATGTTCGAGACGGACTATCCTCATCAGGATACGAGTTGGCCAGACTCCCGCAAGGCCGCTGCCATCCAGACAGCCGGCCTCAGCGCGGACGTGGCGGAGAAGGTCCTGCGCACCAACGCGCTCCGGCTTCTGCAACCAGTATGACGATCGCTCACGTTCCCGGTCCTGTAGGTGCGCATGGCTAATGCCCCCGCACGAGTCGCCGGGGTGGACCCGCCCTTCCCCAGGGAATATGGCAACGAGTGGAATGTCACCCGCGCTGTGGCCCACTCCAGAGCAGCATACGGCGCCGTTATCTTGGCTGCGAATGAGCTGAATGGCGGCACCGAACTAGCGCCGCGGCTAAGGGAGGTGGCCATCCTACGCATCGGTGCCCTCCTCGAATGCGACTACGAGTGGTCACGCCATGTTCCTCGAGCCCTTAATGCCGGGCTCACGGAGACAGCCTTGCGCAGCATTCGCTCCGGCGCGTCGGAGGACCTGGAACCTAGCCAGCAGCTCGTGATGGCGTATGCCGAAGCCGTCGACTCTTGCGCAGTCGACGACGAGCTATGGAACTCGGTCGTCGGCCTGCTGACGGTGTCGCAGGCAGTCGAGCTTACTGCGCTCATCGCATTCTACGGGCAAATGTGCCGCATCCTGCTGGCGCTCCGTGTCAATATAGATGAAGATGTGGTCGGCCATCTCGACAAGAGGTAGTGATAAGCGATGTCAGTGTCAGCCGAAACCCATCCCTCAGATCTGGTCAGCAATCAGGCTCTCGAGATCATTGACTGTGACGCGCACCTCACGGAGCGACCTGATATCTGGTCTTCCCGCGCCCCGGCGTCATGGCGCGACCGGATGCCGGTGCAGCGGACTGTCGATGGTGTGACGTCGTGGTACCTGGACGGTGCACCCTGGGCGAGCACTGGGGGAAATACAATCAGGACCGGGCGGCGGAAGGTGCTCGGCACGCACATCCTGCAGCCGTTCGACACAATTGATCCAGTGGCTTGGAGCGTGCCGGACCGGCTTATGCTCCTGGACGAGATGGGCGTCCTAGCGTAAGTTCTCTATCCAAATGGTATCGGGTTTGCATCGAACCACGTGTTTGCTATCGACGACGCTGAGCAGCGAGCAGTGGTGCTGCGCCTTTTCAATGACTACTACGCGGACATCCAGGAGCAGTCCGGGGGGCGGCTATTCCCGCAAGGCCTGCTCCCGATCTGGGATATGAAATTCACGGTCTCGGAGATGGGCCGCCTGATCGATCGTGGCATGCGCGGGTTCACGTTGTCGGACCGGCCTGAGCTCCTCGGCCTGCCTGAGCTCAACGATCCGTATTACGCGCCGATGTGGGATGCCTTCGCTGAGTCGGGCACCGTGGCTAACTTCCACATCGCCGCCGGTCGCAAGCGTGACGAGTTCGAGGGGGCAGTGGCGCTGAGCGCACATACCGCCCGGTCGACGCCGAAGGGAAAGATTCCCGAGACGGCGAGTCTGTCCTGGACCTCCCTCGGCCCCATGCGTCAGCTGGCAATCCGCTCGACGCAGGGATTCATGAGCAATGTCCGCATCATCGCGAACCTCTGCATGAGCGACATCTTTGATCGTTTTCCGAAGCTCAAGATCGTCTCGGCCGAAAGCGGCATCGGCTGGGTCCCTTTCCTGCTCGAGGCGCTCGAGTATGAGCTGGACGAGCTGGTCGTCGATCCAGGGGAGCGAAGTCTGCAGCAGCGTCGGCCAACGGAATACTTTCGTGACCACATGTACGTGATGTTCTGGTTCGAGCGGCACGCTCCGGTCAGCTCGATCGAGGCTGTCGGCGTTAAGAACGTACTAGTGGAGACCGACGTGCCTCATCCAACCTGCTTCTATCCCGGTGCTCGAGAGCATTTCGAGGAAGTCCTGTCGGGATGCAGTCCTTATACTCGGCGTCGCGTGTTGCACGACAATGCGGCGGAGCTCTACCGGATCCCGGCTACGTCAGGCGACTGAAGGAAGAGTTCGTGGCATCCAGTCAGATGTACGCCATGGCGCAGAGCTACCCAGTTACGGCGGTCACGTGAGATTCGGGCGTATAGGTCCTGCTGATCGGATCTGGGATTACATCGTGGTGGGGGCGGGCACTGCGGGATGCGTGGTCGCTGATCGCCTCAGTAGCGCTGGCTTCAGCGTGCTGGTTCTCGAAGCCGGGCCCAGCGACAGATCACTCGCCATTCATATCCCCGCAGGCCTGATGAAGCTGGATCCGTCGTATGACTGGAGATACGAAGGCGAGCCGGATTCGTCTCGCAATGGCCTTGCTGAGCCTTGGTCAGCAGGGAAGGTGATCGGCGGATCCAGTTCCATTAACGGCATGATCTGGGTCCGCGGGGCGGCGGACGATTTCAATCGCTGGGCGGAATCCGGGTGCCCGGGGTGGGAATACGAGAGCGTCCTGCCCGACTTCCGTCGGATGGAAACCTACACCGGAGGAGGGGATAGCCGGTATAGAGGCACGTGCGGCCCTTTGTTCGTCGGACCCTTGCGTATAGCGGTGCCTATCACCGATCGTTTTGTCAGAGCAGCAACGGAAAGCGGTCATCCTTTCAACGAGGACTACAACGCTAGCACCCAGCACGGTGTCGCATATTTGCAGGTCTCCCAGCGCAACGGGTTGCGGCACAGCGCAGCGCGTGCCTACCTGGCGTCGGCCCGGAAGCGCTCAGCCGTTTGTGTTCTGACAAACGCAGTAGTGCACCGCGTTCGTTTCGACAGGGGCCGCGCGACCGGAGTCGAGTTTCGCCGCGGGAGCGAGATCCTTACGGCTCAGGTCAATCGAGAAGTAATTCTGAGCGCAGGAGCGCTTGCTTCACCACGAATTCTGATGGTTTCTGGCATCGGCCCGCCAGATCAGTTGCGTGAGCATGAGATAGATGTCATCGCCGACGTGCCGGGAGTCGGAGCGAACCTGCAAGAGCATCCGCTCGCCCCGATGTTCTACGCGGTGACCGAGCGCACCCTGAACCAGGACGTCACCCCGTTGCGGGCACTAGGGCACGGATTGAACTTCGTCTTCCGGCGGCGCGGAGCGCTTGCCTCACCCTTCACCACAGTAGTCGTATTCGATCGACTCGATCAAGCGAAACCGTCGGACGACTACAAGATTATCTTTGCCCCCTTCGACGTTTCCCCGAAGGGCACCGGATCCGACAGTGCCACATACCGCCATGACACAAACGGCGTCAAGGTGCAGAAAGATCCCGGCGTCACGATCTACTGCGGTATCCTTCATCCCCGCTCCCGTGGCAATGTACGGCTCCGATCAAGCGATCCGGAAGCCTCCCCGCGTATCTTCCACGAGTTGCTCGGCAACGACGAAGATCTACGCGAGATGATCGAGACGTGCCGCCGTACCCGGGAGATCGTGGCAGCACCAGCGATGAAAGCGGTAGTCTCGGCCGAGACGATCCCTGGGCCTGGCGTACAGACTGACCAGGAATTTGAGGGGTTTCTGCGAGCTCAGGCATTCAAGGGTGTTCATCCAGTGGGTACTTGCCGGATGGGCTCGGACGCATTGAGCGTGGTAGACCCTCGGCTGCGGGTGAGGGGCGTCGAGGGGCTGCGCGTCGTGGACGCCTCGGTTATGCCGACGCTGACGGCCGGCAACACCAACGCTCCCACGTTCCTGATTGGCGAGAAAGGCTCGGAATTCATCCTGTCCTGACCTCTGGGCAGCTCACGAGCGCGCGATGCTCACGTTCTTAGTACGCACATACTCCATCACGCCGGCGATCCCGCCCTCTTTGCCGAAACCGCTTCGTTTGAAGCCGCCGAACGTGCCGTACGGGCCTGAGACCGGAGTGCCGCCGTTTACCGAGATGTTTCCGGCGTCCAACTGCTCGGCCAGGCGCAGGACACGTCCGATATTGCCGGTATGGATGTAGGCGGCCAGGCCAAACCTAGTCGAGTTCGCTATGCGCACGGCCTCGGCCTCGTCTTCGAACGCAGATACAGACAGCACCGGCCCGAAGACCTCGTTTTGTGCCAGGTCGCTGTCCGGATCGACGGCGCCGAAAACGGTAGGCGGGACGAAGTAACCATCCGCAAGCGGCCCGTCCTGACGGTCTCCGCCGAGCAGAAGGTTGCCAGCGTGCTCGTCACGGGCTCGGTCGATCGTCGCAAAGATCCGATCCGCCGCCGACTTTGCGATCACCGGCCCCATCGTTGTCTGACGAGTCTCAGGGTTGCCCAGCCGGACTCGCGACAGAGCGGCGAGAACCCGATCGAGAAGCTGGTCATAGACGTGACGTTCGACCAGGAGGCGGGTCGGGGCGACGCACGACTGGCCGGACATCCTGATGATGCCGTCTGCGGCGCGCTGCGCGGCCACGTCCAGGTCAGCATCGGCGAAGACGAGATTGGCGGACTTGCCACCGAGCTCGAGGAGCAGGGGCGTCAGCGTCTCGGCACATGCCGTCTGAACACGCACCGCGGTGGCTGGACCGCCGGTGAGGCTGATCTTGTTGATGTCAGGGTGCCGGACGAGCAGGTCACCGGTCCGGCCGTCGCCAGGCACCACATTGACCACACCGGGTGGAATGCCAGCTTCCAGGCAGAGCTGACCGAAGCGGATCGCTGAGAAAGGCGCGAGTTCCGACGGCTTGAGAACGGTGGTGCAGCCGGCGGCCAGCGCGGCGGGTACCTTCATGCCAATCGTGCCGGTGGGGCCGTTCCAGCTCAGCAGGAGAGCAACGACGCCTACCGGCTCGTGGACGGTGTAGTCGAAGGCGCCGGCCATGGGGACGGTCGCGCCGGTCAGCTTGTCAGCCCACCCCGCGTAGTAGTCCGCCCACTCAGCGGCGCGCGGGGCCTGCTGATCCGCGAATGTGCTAATGATGCCGGCTTCCAGTACCGAGATCGCCGCGAACTCTGCTGTGCTCGCGCGCAACAGGTCAGCGAGCCTGCGCAGTGCGTCCCGCCGCTGTGTCGGCGGCCACGCCCGCCACGCGGGCAGCGCTGCGCGGGCCGCGCTGACGGCAGCGTCGACCTCGGGCTTGCCGGCGATCGCGAAATCGCGCTGTACCTGGCCTGTCGTCGCGTTGACATGCTGGAGCGTGCCACTGCTGGTCTGGTCGATCCGTTCCTTTCCAACGATGATCCCGGTCGGCAGGGTCGCGGTGGCGTCAAGCATCAGCGCGTCATCTCCAGGCAGTCCAAAGAGTCGATGGGAGGGGAGATCTGACTAGGCGGCCGCAACATCCTGCAGGTAGATATTACCGACCGCTCAGTATACGATTTTATGAGTCAGTGGTGTCCGAGGCAACCCGAGGTGGTTGGCATGAGTAGCGTTGGAGAGCCGCTCGCCGATGTTCCGGAGTCCGAGCCGCGCGGCTGGACGCCAGGTCATTCCGAGGCAAGCCGCCCTACGGCTGCGAGACCATCTGCCCGAGATATGCCGGACCGCGTGACTGTGCTGGAGCCGACCTGGACTGCCTGGCGTCTCGGTACGAGGCCGGAGGGCGGTCGCACTCCAGCGCTGGCCCGCTAGCCACGGGGAAAGCGGACGTAGCCTATATTTCGGTTCTAAAAGGTAGGGACAATCGTAGTGATTGGGTCTGATGTCGACCAATTCCTGACTCATCCCGGCGACTACTTCGGACGGTCGCACACCGCGATGCATTCGCTGGAGCGTAAGCATCTGGAGGAGCTCCAGGCTGCCGCGCTGACGGCTCGTTTCGAGCAGCAGCGGCCCCGGATCGCGATGCTCGGGAGGCTGGCGGACCGCCAGGGCATTACATCGGTCGACAGGATCGAGGACGTTGTCCCGCTGCTGTTCGAGCACACGATGTATAAGTCCTATCCGCTGGCACTCCTTGAACGCCAGATGTTCGACAAGCTCACAGACTGGCTAGCGAAGCTCACCTCGGCGGATCTGTCGGGGACCGACGCCACGGGCTGCGACTCGATAGCCTCGTGGCTCGCAGCGCTGGATGTGCAGGCTGACGTCGAGATGTCTTATACGTTCGGCACGTCAGGGCTAATGGGCTTTCTTCCGTGGTTCCGTCGCGATCACGAGATATACGCCGAGGCCCGACGCATCAGTCACCTTCAGCGATTCGGGGAGCAGCCCACCTGGTCCGTGCTGGACGGACCAGTGCACTACATCAGCTCACCCGCACGCTGGCGGCATGAGTACTTCGCAGATGTGCTCACGGGCGGGCAGCCCGGATACGTACATCTGCGGGAGGGCGCGCGTAGCAGCCCCGACTTGCTGTGGCTGGCGGCGCAGTTGCGGCTGGCGGCGGCACGGGGCGACGTGAGCCACGTCAGCGTGCCGGCCGCGCTGCTCGCGCGTCGCGACGAGCTGAAGGCCGGCCAGCAGCGAGCACGCTGGCTTGATGAGGCTTGGATCGAGGAGATCGCGGGACTTCAGGGACAGTTTGTCCTCTGGTGCGTCCTTCCCCATGACGCGTACTCGATCGCGGCACCGCGGCTGGAACGAGGCGAGCGGTGGTCATTCGCGCCGGGATCAGTCGCTCTGATAGCGGGGGGGGCGAAGGGCCACGACCTGCCCGCGGACTGGCGGAACACCATCGAGCGGTTCCTTGACCTGCGGGTGGTCACGTCATATTCGATGAGCGAGCTCTCCGGCGCTAACGTCGAATGCGAGCGCGGGCGTCATCACATCCCGCCGTGGCTGGTCTTGTTCGTGCTCGATCCAGACACGAGCCGGCCCTTGCCGCGGCAAGGGGTGCAGACGGGACGTGCCGCGTTCTTCGACCTGCTGCCGGAAGGCCACTGGGGTGGGCTGATGACCGGCGACGAGGTCGAGGTCGACTTCGACTCGCTGTGCGGGTGCGGCGCGCAGTCTCCGCATATTGCCCCGCGGATCGAGCGACTGGCCACAAAGCGGGGTGGGGACGACAAGATCACCTGTGCCGCCACTCCGGAAGCGCACGCAGAAGCGATGCAATTCCTGATCGACTTCTGAAAGCGCATGAGACCGAAGGAGGACGAAGGTGCCGACAGTCACCGGGGATGCCCGTCCGACGACCGTGGACGGCACGATACCTACGGCACCGATGATCGTCCGCGGGCAGGTGATCGCGAGCGACCTGACCGAGTTCCAGGGGCGCGGGGATACGCTGACGTTCCGCGCGCCTGACCCCCGTCTGCATCTAAGCAGCCTGCCGTTGTCAAGTCCGGGCGAGCTAAGGGATCTCTACGCGCTTTCCTTCGATGACATCCTCGACTATCTCGAAGAACTGGGCAGTCGGCTGGACGTCCGGACCAACATGCATATGCAGTGGGCGCGCGACCTGACCTACGCGACCTCTCCCCACCCTAAAATCCTCGTTGATAACGACTTCGACGGCGCGGGGCTGATGTTCGATCGCGATCAGGTCCGGGAGCGGGCGGACAAGACAGTCGGGCTGGCGTATCTCAACGGGTGGGTCGCGACGACGCTCCGAGACAAGACGACGCTGTCCGTCCGGGCCTTCGGTGCCCGCGGAGTTCACATCATCCCGGGCCAGAGCCCGCTGTCGGCAGCCCGGACTATAATTACCGCCGCGTTTACGCGGAGCGATTGCATAATCAAAACCCCGTCAAACAATCCTTTCGCCCCGGTCGCGATCGCGTGGACCATGTGCGAGATGGCGCCCGACCATCCGATCACTAAGCACATCGCCGTTGGCTACTGGCGCGGCGGTGACGAGGCGGTTGAGCGCTCGCTTTATCAGCCACACCTAATCGACAAGATCATTGCCTGGGGCGGCTTTGCCAGCGTGAAGCATGTCACCCGCTATATCCAGCCTGGCCTGGAGCTGATCTCACTGGATCCGAAGAACAGCTGCAGCATCGTCGACGGCGTGGTTCTTGACCAGGAGAAGGCCATGCGCGAGGCGGCGCTGCGTATCGCTGTCGACGTCGGTGCGCTAAACCAGGTCGGCTGCTCGTCCTCGCGACTGGTCTACGTCATAACCGGCGAGCAGGACAGCGTCGAGCGTCTCAGCAGCCTCGGCCGACTTGTGTACGAGGAACTGATGGGGCTGCCCGAGCGGATGAGCACCAAGGCGAAATGGTACGACCCCGAGCTGCGATCGAACGTCGACGCGCTGCGCCTGCAAGACGATTGGTACACAGTGATCGGCGGCGGCGACGACGAGGGCTGTGTCATCGTGTCACACCTCCCTGATCCCGTCGGATTCGCAGGGCTGCTCAGCGGGCGCACCGTCAACATCGTTCCGGTCAAGTCACTTGACGATGCCATGCCCAGGTTCAACGCCTATACGCAGACTGTCGGCGTGTATCCCGAGAGCCTCAAGCAGCGGCTTGTCGACATCGCGCCCTTTTATGGCGTGCAACGGTTCGTATCGCTCGGATACGCAGGGCACCATACGTGGTCGGGCCCACACGACGGCATTGAACTCGAACGCCGCATGTGCAAATGGGTAGTCGATCAGAGGAGCGAGCCAGTCCCGCTTGCCTACGCCGGGTCAGGCAATCGAGCAATTCATCCGGCGCATGTCCCTGGCTCCGCCGAGGCCGTGCGTGCGGCTGCCAGCTAACCCCGCCAGGAGTCGGAGTCGGCCTAGGCGAGACGCCGCTGCAGAGCGTCCGAAAGCGGTGGTGTATGGCGGTGGGCCAGCAGCGCGTTCGGTGCCGCGAGAGCACCGACTCCCCGCCGCGCCGCCGCCGCATATACCGGCGCGAAACTAGCGTCATGTAACAGTAGGGTTTCGGCGGCATGTCAGTCTATTGACTGAGCGGTCGGACCAGATTATGCTGATGCTCCGTGAACCGTCTCACTAGTGGTGCTGGCGGTGCTGCTAGAGGTTTGCGGGAGAGACTTAAGAACTGCCGGCCGGTCACAGGAAGGCGTTCTTCCAGGGACGTGTTAGTAATGGCACTACCGTACTGGGGCTTCGCTTACACGTTGTATTCACATATTAGGCATGACGCTGCAGAAAGGACATCCGGATTATGCGCAAAAAAGTGAGACGGGGAGGGGGACTGGGCCTTCTCTGCGCGACAACCCTGGCGGTCGCTCTAGCGCTGGCTGCCTGCGGGAGCAGTTCATCCAGCGGGGGCTCGGGATCCTCAGCTTCTGGCAATGGATCATCTTCGAACGCGAGTGGATCGCCGCTGCTCTTCGGTAATGTCAGCGAGATCTCCGGAGCCGCTGGCACGCCGGAGGAGCGTAACTCAGTTCAAGCCTACTTCGACCAGATCAACGCCTCAGGGGGGGTCGATGGGCACAAGCTCGAGCTGACATCGTGCGACGATCAGTCCAGTCCGTCCGTCGCTGCGAACTGCCTCAAGTCGCTAAGCTCCAACTCAAAGGTCCTCGCGATTGTCGGCAACTCCGACGAGACGACGGAGTCGCAGTACGACATGGCCGACATCGGCACGGCGATGACCACCGCCGAGAATCTCACGGCGACGAACGTATTCGCGCTCGCCGGCGACTCGGAAAGCGGAAGCGATGCCGCAGCGGACATCAAGTATGCGGAGCAGAAAGGCCTCAAGAAGCCCGGAATCATTGACTGTCCGACTCCTTCAGGCTGCGTTTCAACGTTCCAGAACATCCAGAAACTCGTCGAGAGTCAGGGGATGAAGCTGGCTTCTGCGTCAGCGCCGCTCACCGCGGTTGACATGACGCCTCAGGTCCTGGCCCTTAAGAACGCGGGCGTCAACTTCATCTTCATGGACGAGGCGCCGTCGGGCGTCATCGACGCGATGAAGGCGGCACAGGCCATCGGCTACCATCCGTACTGGACGCTGCTGTGGTCTTCGTTCAGTAGCAATGTCGCTACCCAGCTGCCAGCCGGGACCGCGAATGTCCTGGTTCCCTCGGCCTACAACATCTCATCGCCCGCGTTCTCGCAGTACGAGGCCACGATGAACAAGTACATCGGCCAGGGCAAGTGGGTTCTCTCGGCCCTCGGTCTCACCGGCTGGACCGGCGCCCAGATGCTGGTTGAAACCCTGAAGGCAATCCATGGCCCGATCACGCGCGCATCAATTCTCGCGGCTGCCCACAACCTCACCTTCACTAGCCCGCTGCTACCTGGCCCGGTCGACCTCTCGCAGCCGGGAGCAGTGAAGGGGATGCCGAGCGTGCGGAATTGGATGTGGTACCTGAATACAATTCAGAACGGCAAGTTCGTGCAGATAAACGGCGGCAATCCGGTCGACTCGGAGTCTGTCGTGAAAGCGGCAGTCGGCTGACCGGATCAGCATAGAATCTCCTTCCGGGGAATGGGCCAGGTACCTATTCCCCGGAAGGAGACGCGGGGCATCGGAACTCATCGGCCTGATCGCTGGGCACTGACCCGATTTGAGGACACTGATTTGAGTAGCCTATCGCATCAGCCACCACAGGTCACTGGCCTGATGCACGACCTGAAGGCTTGTGGAGGTCGTGCTGTCCGGATCCAGGCGGTATAGATGCTGCTAATTCTGCAGCTCGCTTTTGCCGGACTGGCGACTGGCGGCGCATATGCGCTGTCCAGCATCGGAATGGTCACCATCTACAAAGGTACGCGCGTCATAAATATCGCTCAGGGCGCGATAGGCATGATCGGCACCTTTGTGTTCGCGAACTGGGTAACGGCGGGCAAGAATTACGCGATCGGCATGGTCCTGGGGGTCGGGACCTCGATTATCGTTGGCATTATTGTCTACCTGGCCGTTATGCTGCCGCTGCGCCGGGCCGCCGGAGTGGCGCGTATGATTGCCTCATTTGGCGTTGTTCTCCTTCTTGAGGGCGCTGCCCAGCTGCGCTGGGGGATTAACCCGGAGGAAGTACCGGGAATCCTCAATGGCCCTGATCTCCACATTTTCGGAATCTACATCGGTCAACAGGCGCTCCTCACCTTCGCCGTCGCCGTGGGCACTGCGATCTTGCTGACAGTCTTTTACACACGGACCAAGATCGGCCGCAAGACAGAGGCTGCCGCGGCCAATCCTGACGGCACCGCCAGGCTCGGCTACAGCCCAACGCAGCTCGGCATCCTGACATGGGCTATCGGATCAGCGCTAGCGGGCCTCGCCGGGATTCTGATAGTCCCCGGGCTTGGCCTTAACACGACGAGCCTGACGCTCGTGGTGATATCGGCGATGATCGCCGCGCTTGTCGGCTCTCTGCAGCGAATCTGGCCAGCCCTAATCGCGGCATTTGCGATCGGCATTATTCAGGCGATCATCGACGGCAAGACGTCGATCATCGGCGTTGACCAGGCTGTCCCGCTCGCGGCCGTGATTGTCTTCCTGCTTGTTGGCGCGGAGGTCGTCCCCTCCCGCGGACTTGAGCGCGAATATCGCCCGCTCGTTCCGCGTCAGCGCATGAGCGTCATCTCCTTGACGGCACTTGCCGCTGCGGCCTGCGTCAGCGTTGTGCTCTTCAACTCATACTGGCAGGCCCTCATCGTCGAGGGCGCCGGAATGGCAATCGTATGCCTGTCACTGGTACTCGTTCTCGGCTATCTAGGGCAGATCAGCCTTATGCAATGGGCTCTGGCCGGAGTGGCGGCATTTACGGCCGTGGGTCTGGCTGTTGACCATGGCTGGGGCTTCGTGCCGGGCCTGGTCGTCGGAGCGCTCTGCGCGGGAGCTGTCGCGGTGATCATCGGGGTCCCCGCGTTGCGGTTGCGGGGCGTGACGCTCGTGATCGTGACGCTTGCTGCCAGCATCACCTTGCAGCAACTTGTGTTCAACCAGTTCGGGGGCGGAAGCGGATATGTCGTCCCCGAGACCAGCTTGTTTGGCTTGCACCTGGTGGGGCGTACGTTCTCGGTAGCAGCACTGATACTGCTTGTAGTGCTATGTATCGCGATGTATGCCCTGCGGCGGTCGACTCTCGGCAAGCGCCTGCTGGCGATACGAGCATCTGAGCGGGCCGCCGCGGCGAGCGGAGTCCGTACGGTACTAATGAAGACAGCGATCTTCGGTCTTGGCGGCGTGCTGGCTGGTGTGGGCGGCGTGGTGTGGGGCTACGGGACGGGCGCCGTTCAGGCGGGAAGTTTCGACCCGATCACTGCGCTGGAAATTGTCGCGTTCCTGTATATAAACGGCGTCGGATCGATCGGCGCTGGCGTCGTGGCCGGGTTCGCGATAGCCATGGGCCAGCCATTCCTGACGAACATCCTGCACGTCAACGGTTCCGGTGTCTTCGACATCATCGCTGGTGTTGGCTTGATCTACACGCTCATCGTGCACCCTGACGGTGCTCTCGTTCACAGGAAGCGGACAGGCCCGCGGAGTGGTCTCATCGCCAGGGGCGCGGAACTGCTAGGTCGCGCTCGCGGCGGCGTGCCTGAGCCAACAGTTACCGGAGCACTTATGGTCCGGGCCAGTCGCCAAGAAGACCGCGCGGAAGGATGAGGCATCCGTGGCACCGGCGGTTATGCTATCCGCGAGCGGCATCCGGGTCGAGTTCGGCGGCGTTGCTGCGCTAAGCGATGTCTCGCTGGACGTCCAGCAGGGCGAGCTCTGCGGACTTATCGGACCGAACGGCGCCGGAAAGACTACTTTGTTCAACGTTGTGAGTGGATTTGTCCGACCAAAGGCCGGCACGGTGAAATTTGACGGAGCCGACGTCACGAGGGCGTCGGTCGTGAAGCATGCACTGCATGGAATGCGGCGGACGTTCCAGGATATCGAGCTCTTCGATGACCTGACCGTGGAGGAGAATATCGCAGTTGCCGTAGGCCGGACCACGCCCATCGCTGTCCTGCTTGAGGAGCTGCAGCTGACCGACTTCGCCGAGCGTGAGGCGAGCCATCTTCCAGTCGGAATTCGTCGTCGCGTCGGCGTGGCCGTGGCTCTGGCGGGAGAGCCGAGGCTGCTGCTCCTCGACGAGCCTGGCGCTGGCCTCGGGCTAGGAGAGGTACTGGAACTCGGCGATATCTTGCTGAAGGTGGCGCGAAGACGGCACTGCGCGCTGCTGCTCGTCGATCATGATATGGCGCTGATACGCCACGTCTGCGAGAAGGTGTTCGTTCTCGATCTCGGGAAGATCCTGGCGGTCGGTCGTCCCGAGGTAATCGATGCCGACAACCGGGTGAGAACCGCATACCTGGGCGGGGCAAGTGCCTAAGATCTCGGCAGTAGACAGAGTTCTGCGCAGGGATAACCGCCGCGGGCCCCGAGGTGGCGCCATGGTCGATGGCCAAGATACCTGTCTTATGGTTGACAAGCTAGGTGTCGACTACGGACACGGTTCTGTGGTCCGAGACGTATCGTTCCGAGTCCGGCGCGGGCAGATAGTCGCTGTAGTGGGCGCCAACGGCGCCGGAAAGACTTCCACGCTGCGGGCGATCGCCAGATTCGTAGAATCGACGGGCACAGTGACGATGTCGGGCAGGAATCTGACGAAAGCTGCTGCGCACCAATGCGCGCGCGCTGGCCTGCTCCTTGTCCCAGACGATCGCGGGCTGTTTCCGGCACTCACGGTACGAGATCACCTCTGGCTGGC
>Ga0335074_10008185_pt1 | contig 14527 bp, 16 predicted proteins | sample Lox_Sample_23_FD_206715 | JGI IMG/M metagenome (GOLD analysis project Ga0335074, IMG submission 206715) | Soil microbial communities from Loxahatchee National Wildlife Refuge, Florida, United States - Lox_Sample_2.3 | ecosystem: Environmental > Terrestrial > Soil > Wetlands | place: USA...
CGTCCGGGTTTCGTCGTTCTCGGCTTTTCGAGAGCGCTGCTCTCGACTAAGATCAGTGAACACGATAACGTGCCGCGTTGTCAAGAGCAGTGCTCTCGTTTGTGTCAACTGATCTCAAATGCATCGAGGTGCCCGATGAGCCCGGTCAAGGCCAGCCCCACCGCGCGCGAGCGCGCCCGCGCCGAGCTGACGCGCGAGATCAAGGAGGAGGCCCGCAGGCAGCTGGCCGAGACGGGGGGGCACGGGCTGTCGCTGCGCGCCGTGGCGCGGGAGCTCGGCATGGTGTCCTCGGCGCTGTACCGCTACTTCCCGAGCCGCGACGACCTGCTGACCGCGCTGATCATCGACGCCTACGACGCCCTCGGGGAGGTCGCGGAGACCGCGATCGCGGCCACCGCGAGGCCCCGGGCCCGGTGGCTGGCGGCCTGTCACGCGATCCGCGGCTGGGCGCTGGCGCACCCGCACGAGTACGCGCTGATCTACGGTTCGCCGGTCCCGGGATACCGGGCGCCGCAGGCGACGGTCGGCCCGGCGTCCCGCGTGCCGCTGGCCTTCACGGGCGTGCTGCGCGACGCGGTAGCCGGCGGCGATATGCCGGCCGGCGACGACGGCGCCGTCGCCAGGCCAGGGCTGACCGGCCAGCTGACAGACCAGGCAGCGGCGATCTCCGCCGCCCTGGCCAGCCCGCCCGGCTCCGGTGCCCCCGCGGTGCCGCCGGAGGCCGTGGCCCGCGCCGTGATCGCCTGGACGCAGCTGTTCGGGATGATCAGCTTCGAGCTGTTCGGCCAGTTCGCGGGGTCGTTCGAGCCCGCGGACGCCCTGTTCGACTACGCGGTCGGGCAACTGGCCTCGTTCGTTGGCCTGGACTCCGCCCCGTGCAGGGCCCGCGCGCCGATACGCTGACTCGGGTGAAGATACTAGTAACCGGCGGCGCGGGTTATATCGGCAGCGTCGTGACGCACGACCTGGCCGACGCGGGCCACGAGGTGGTCGTGGTCGACGACCTGTCCACGGGGTTCGCTTTCAACATCCCGGCGGGCGCCGAGTTCCACCAGCTGCCCGTGCACGAGATCAAGCGGGTGCTGACACCGGACGCGGGCTTCGACGCGGTGCTGCACTTCGCGGGGCGGATCGAGGTCGCAGAATCGGTGGCCCGCCCCGACCTGTACTGGAACATCAACGTGGCCGGCTCCATGGCGGTGCTCGACGCGATCCGCGCGGCGGGCACGCCGCGGATGATCTTCTCCTCGACCGGATCGATGTACGACGCGGCCGACACCGGGAAGCTCACCGAGGACGCGCCGGTGCGCCCGCGCAACCCGTACGCGGCCACCAAGCTGGCGGTGGACCTGATGCTGGCGGGGGAGTCCGGTGCGTTCGGCCTGGGCGCGGCGAGCCTGCGGTACTTCAACGCCGCCGGCGCGGTGGGCCCGCTCGGCGAGCGGCACAACCCGGAAAGCCACCTCATCCCCATCGTGCTGCAGGTGGCCGGCGGCCAGCGCGAGGAGCTCATGCTGTACGGCGACGACTACCCGACCCCCGACGGCACCTGCGTCAGGGACTACATCCACGTCGCCGACCTGTCGGCCGCGCACCTGCTCGCCCTGGACGCGATCCAGCCGGGCCGGTACGAGATCTACAACCTCGGCAACGGCGACGGCTACAGCAACAATCAGGTCGTCGAGGCGGTCCGCGAGGTGACCGGCCGCCCGGTCCCGGTCAAGGTAGCGCCGCGCCGCCCCGGTGACGCGGCCGTGACGGTCGCGTCCAGCGACAAGGCCCGCCGCGAGCTGGGCTGGCGCCCCGCCAGGCCGGACCTGCGCGAGATCATCGCCGACGCCTGGGCCTTCCACCAGGCGACGTGGTAACCCCTCAGGGCCGGGCATGAGCGACGACGCCCGCCCGCTGTGGACGCGTCCGTGGACGCCATGCTCGCCGTTGGCCTGCGCGGGGCCGCTCGCGGTACGGCGACAACGAGGCATTGGGTAGGCAGCCTGCCGATCAGCCGTCATCAGGCAGCCATGCCGCAAAGCGAGCGATTGGCAGGGTGATCATCGACCGACGGCGGGCCGCATGTCGCGGACTAGGTCTATGGCACCTAGGCCGAGTACGACGAGGAGCACGACGGTGATGATGAGGAGGACGACCCGCCACCACATGATGCACAGGATCGCCAGCGCGATCAGGAGCGGGATCAGGTTGGGGTCTTGCACCGGTCCCTGAGTAGACAACATGACATTTCCCTCCTCTCGGGTTGCCACCGTTGAGAGGGGACCGGTGATGGTTGACCTACCTACCAATGGCCCATTGACTCTGCCGTTGGGATGTGTAGTATCACCCCTAACACCGGTCCCCTGCCGCTACGACTTGGTCCCGGTGACAACACGGCCGGTGGCCCAAACACCGGCCGTGCTCGTGTTTTGATGGGTCCCAGCGGACTCGCGTCACCAGCGGCGTCGCCCGCTTACCGGTTCTGCTCTTCTTCCTCTCCCGCCTCCTCTCAGGCACCTGCTCCCACGAGGAGCGTTCATAACGTTATGTAACAGGTCAGTCAGAGGCCGGCGATGACCCTTGACAAAAGTCCTGTACACTTGGGAGTGTCTCTCTGTCAAGGACCGCAGTCAAGGACTCAAGTCAAGGTACATTTTGGTAATTACCAAAAGGTCTTTGACAAAAACAAGACACCAGAGGCGTTGTTTTATCAGGCATATGTTCGAGAAAGCTGTTCGAAGTGGTCGAACCAAGTCCGACGCTACGTCGGCGTGAGCTCGCTAGCCGACTCCGTGAGCTGAGGAAGCTGTCAGGCCTCACCGTCGAAGAAGTCGCGCACCACCTTCTGTGCTCGATCCCCAAGGTCAGTCGGATCGAGACGGGAACCCGCTCCCCGACATTGCGCGACGTTCGTGACCTATGTCTCCTGTACAAGGTCAGTGACGCTGAGCAGGAACGTCTCATGACCGTCGCCCGCGAGTCGAAGCAGCAAGGCTGGTGGAACAAGTTTGACGATCTCGACATTGAATCCTTGATTGGTCTTGAAATTGAGGCTAAACGGATAAGCTCGCATGAATCAGCCAATGTGCCCTGGGCATTTCAAACCGAAGAATACGCGCGCGCTATCATCAGGGGGATTTTGCCCCGTATCGAGGACCGTATCCTAAACGAACGCGTCACGGCACGTATGACGAGGCAGGAGCTCTTGCGCGGCCCGAATCCGCCTCAGCTATGGTTCTTGATTGATGAATCCGCTTTCCATCGAGCCATTGGCGGTAAACGGGTAATGGCAGAACAGTTGACGAAAATAGTTGACGTGGCTGCCACTCCGAACGTTACGATGCAGATCGTACCATTTGAGGCGGGTGCCCACCCTGGCCTGAACAACACATTCACTCTTTTGGAATTCGAAAGATCAGTTCTGACTCCTGTGGTCTTTGTTGAGAATCTAGCGGGAAATCTTTACCTTGAGAGGGAAGCAGAGATTGAGCGCTATCGGGAGGCCCTGGAGCACCTAAGGGCGTGTGCGCTCAGTCCTGCAAACTCCGTTAGATGGGTGAATGAAGTGAAAAAGGAATTTGTAGGGTAATCGCGACGCTCTTCGAAAAAGTAAAGCCTAGTTATGTTTACCACCGGCTCCTCATTGGCGGCTATTTGATAGCGCACTGCGGTTAAGGTGGTGGCACTGCGTATCATCGCATATCATACGGCCTGGAAAATCTCTGGAGAGATGAACGTACATGCAAAACGACAACCCTGCAGCGCTCGCGTGGCGTAAGAGCTCATTCTCTAACTCGGGCGGTTGTGTCGAGGCGGCCGCCAGGGAAGGAACGACATTTGTCCGCGACTCAAAACACCGCAATGGGGGAACTCTTTCTTTTTCGGCCTCAGCATGGCTGAAATTTATCGACGCGATACATCAGAGTGATATTCTTTAATAGAGAAGACTTTGCTAGTCTAAGACATCTTGTCGGCGATCCTGGCTAGTCGCGCTTTGGAATCTTCAGGGCCAAGCGATGCCCTTATCAGCCCCTCGAAATTCTCTCGATAGCCCAACGTCTCTTCCGGGTTATCGCTGATGATGTCAGTCCGAGAGCTTTCCAGGAAAACGATGTCACGATCCGAAGGATCTGCGGGCTCAACTATCTCAAAAGGCCCCTTCATGCCCGGATGAAGGCCTACCGAGAAAGGAATGAGTGTCACTGTGATATGCGGCCTCGTAGCCAGCTCAATCAGTCGTTTGAGCTGGCGCCGCATAACCGTCGACCCCCCAACTAGTCGGCGGACCACAGCCTCATCGAGCACGAACTGAAATGAGGGCGGATTGACACTGTCCAAAAGCTCCTCACGCCGGACACGTAGCTCCACAAGAGCGGACAGCTTGTCCGGTCTCGGTCGCTCGTTAGAATAATCCTGAATAACTGTATGCGCGTAGTCCTCGGTCTGCAGGATGCCAGGGACAAACATGGTCTCGAACTGCCTTATAACAGATGACGTTGATTCATATTCGATGAGCTGGAGAAGGGATGAGGGAGCCACGTCGCGGTACGCGCTCCACCATGACCGTTCTCTGGCCGCCCTGGCTAGGGCAAGAAGCGCGTCGGCTTGCTCAGGGTCCGTGACTCCGTAGAGTCGGAGCAGGGCCTTAAGATCGTCGGAGCTCAGGCTGCTGGACCCGGCCTCGATGCGGATGATCTTCGACAGTGACCATTCCATCTCGCTAGCCACTTGCTCTTGCGTCAACACCTTCGCCTGGCGCGCCTTCCTGAGTTCGGCGCGAAGACGCCGACGATGCATGAGGGGGTTGCCACCGTCGGCCATGAGAGAGCCTCCCAACATCCCGATAGCGATCCAGCTAGCAGTAACTGCCAGAAGGCAGATCGATCGATACCAATAACACTGTACAGACGGAAGACCCGCCCGTGACCTTGCCGTTGCGTTTCTCACTCCGGAGCCTGGCATCTGCTGCGTCCGGGTGGATCATTAGGCGTATTCACTCGAAACTGCTAGTGCCCCATCAGGCTGGGCTTGCCCCAGACAAACGCGGAAGGTTGGAGCGCTCAATCACGCCTCGGCGGCCTCATCTGGTAAACATTCAGCCCATTCACGTCTGGTGATGGGCAGCGCAGGCAGGTTCTGATCGGTCGTTACGGGGAGAATGCTTGTGACTGGCCTGCTGCAGGCAAGCTGACCCGCTGAGCCGGCCGGTAGGTTGACGAACATGCGATTGCGTTAGCACTAGATCCCCGCGGACTACCCGGCCGCTGCCATCGGCAGCGGCCATTTTGGCGTGCGCGGGCACAACGGGTGCCTTCGTCGCCCCGCCCGTGGCCCTCCTTGACCGCTCGGTCCCTGTCCCACCGGTCCGAGCCCACGGAGAACCCTGCCATGCCCGCTGCCCGCCGCGCACCCTTCGTCGCGCTGCTCACCCTGCTCCTGCGCCGCTTCCCCGGCCTCGATGATCCCGCCCGGCTGATCAAGGAAGGCGCGGTCCTGGTCGACGGCGTGCCCGCGCAAAGCCCGCGCACCCGCGTGCGAGCCGACGCCGCCATCCAGATACGCCGTCCCCGCCTGCTGCGCGGGACGGTCAAGTTGGCCCACGCCCTGGCCGTCTTCGGGATCGACGCGGCCGGCGCTGCCGCGCTCGATCTGGGCGCGGCAGCCGGCGGCTTCACCCAGGCACTGCTCGATGCCGGCGCGGCCCGCGTCTACGCCGTCGATGCCGGCGCCGGCCAGCTCCGCGGCTGGCTGCGCGCCGACCCCCGGGTGATCAACCTCGAGCGCACCAACCTGGCCCGGCTCGGCCCGCACCTCATCAGCGAGCCGGTGGACCTGGTCACGATGGACCTGTCCTACCTGGCCGTCGCCGAGGCCATCGGCCAGGTCGACCGGCTGCTGCTGGCCCCAGCCGCGCAGCTCATCGCGCTGGTCAAGCCAACCTTCGAACTCCACGCCGCCACCCTCGCCGACCAGCCGCAGCAGGTCGCAGCCGCCGCGCAGACCGCTGCGCACGCGCTGGAAGACCACGGATGGCGGATCCTGGGCCAGCAGCCATCACCCATCCTGGGAGCCAAAGGAGCCGTCGAAATATTCATCCACGCCGCATCCGGACTGCATGCGCAGTAGGTACATGTCACACAGCGCAGGCGGGGTGAATGTTTACCTCATCTGGCGCCCGGCCGAGGGCCGCTAGGACTGGGGCCAGATGCGGCGCGCGAGCCTGGCCACCATCTCCAGCTTGGCCCGCTGCACCGCGGGGGTGACCGGGTTGGCGACCGGCACCGACGCGAACCCGCACTGGGTGCTGAGCGCGAGCTCGTCCAGCGGCTTGTAGCCGGTCGCCTCGGTGATCCGCGCGGTCACGTCGTCCTCGGATTCCAGCTGATCCGACTTCGTGGTGAGCAGGCCGAGCACGACCACCGTGCCGTCGCGCACGTCCGCCAGCGGCTCGAAGCCGCCCGCCCGGTCGGAGTCGTACTCCAGGAGCAGGCGGCTGAAGGCCAGTTTGGGGAACAGCGCGGCCGAGATCACGCCGTAGCCGCCCGCCGAGTGCCAGGCGCCGCCTGGGCCGTTGCCACGGCAGACGTGCAGCGCGGAGGTCACCCCGCTCGTGCCGTCGAACAGCGAGCTGTCCAGCTCGGCGTCGAACGCCAGCTCGGCGTCCGCGTCCCGGCCGGCGGCCCGCATCGCTGCCCGGGTGTCGGGGTCGCAGAGCGAGCCGTAGTTCGGCGCGTCCAGCTGGATGTAGTCGCAGCCGAGCGAGATCAGCCGGTCGACGACCGACCGCTGGAAGTCGCGGACCTCGGTCAGGTACTCCTCGGCCGAGTCGTAGACGCCCGCGGCGTGCTCGGCGGACCAGTACCGCCGGTGGTAGCTCGGCGCCGGCATCGTGTACTTGGTCCTGGCCCGCGCGTAGCGGGCCAGGAACGCGTACTCGTCGGTCATGTCGCCGGTCCGCGGCGCGGTGGCGATCCGCCGGACCACCGCCGGGTACCCGCCCGGCCGGGCGCCGGGGCCGGGGTCCGGCGGGCCGGGCGCGGCCGGGGCGGCAGGCACGGCCTGCGCGGCCGCCGTGGCGGGCGCGTCAGCCCCGGCACCCGGGCTGGCGCCGCGCCAGTTCAGCGCACCGCGGCCTGAGGTCGCCGCGAACGCGTCGAGGAACCGCGGCGTCTGCGCCCACGCCACACGGCGCACCTCGCCGTCGGTGATGACGTCGAGCCCGGCCTCTTCCTGCAGCCTGATCGCGTCCCGCGCGGCATCGTCCAGCACCGCCGCGTCGGCCGGGCCGCCGCGGCGGGCGGCCCGGACCACGGCCTCGTCACGCAGCAGGCTGCCGACCGTCTCCGCCCGCGTCGCCTCGTCCCGTTCGTTCACGCACGCCCCCAGCAACGTCAGCGGATCTTGGCCAGCGCGGGTACCACCCGGGCCGGGTTCTCATTGAAGATCTTGATCTTGTCATCCTCGGTGAGGAAATCGAAGGCCCCGATGATGGGCACCAGGTCATCGCTCGTCCGGCCGGTCTCCGGGCGGACCGCGCGGCCCGACCCCGGCGCCTCGGTGCCGAACAGCAGCCGCGGCACGCCGCGCTGCTTGATGGCCGCCTCGAGGAAGTTCAGGTCGTAGGCGCACGTGTCGTAGAACAGGTTCTCCGACAGGTCCTTCTGCGCGATGTGGTGGTCGGTCGGGATGAACCGGTCCAGCCCGCCGCCGCAGTGGCAGATGATCACCTTCAGCTCGGGGAATCGCTCGAAGACGTCGCCGTGGGACAGGAACTGCCCGGCGAGGTACTGCTCGGTGTAGAAGCCGAGCTGGTAGTTGTGCGGCACCACCCGGAACCGCGGGTCGAGCGAGTTCGTGCCGTGCACGATCAGCGGGATGCCCAGCTCCTGGACGCGCGCGTACAGCGGGTACCAGTAGGCCTCGTGCATCCCCGGCGTGGTCCGGCGGCCCCCGGGGTCGGGCGACACGTACGCGGCGGCGAAACCGAGCTCGGTCACGCATCGGTTGAGCTCGTCCAGGCAGTTCGACAGGTCGGGAGCGTCGGAGTGCTGCGGCAGCATCGCCGCGCCGAGGAACCGGTCGGGGACCAGCTGGCACTGCTGGTGGATCATGTCGTTGACGTAGCGGGTCCAGGCCGGCAGCAGGTGCGGCTCCATCCAGCCCAGCATCAGGAACGGGCGGGGCCCGATGATCTGCACGTCGATGTTCCTGTCGTCCATGTACCTCGCGTGGCCGAGCGCGGCCGCGCGGAAGTCCTCTTGGGTCACCCCCGCCGGGCCCGCCTTGTCCTGGCCGATCGGCGAGGCCATCGGCGTGTTGGACCCCATCATGAGCACGAGGAAGGAGTTGGCGGAGAACGGCACCGACACGTGGCCGTGGACGTCGAGCACGCGGACGTTGTTGTACACGAGGATCCTTTCTAGTCACTCCCACCGGGCGAAGGCCATGCCGGCGCCCGTGCCCGCTGGTGTCCGGTAGCCGGGGATGTAATCGAGCACGGTCGCCGCGAGGTGCTCGAGCGCCCCGGCGGCGGCGACCCAGTTGAGGATCTCGGAGTTACCCGAGCGCAGCTGGTCCCGCGACAGGGAGCCGAGGACCGACGCGTCGCGGGAGGTGAGCCCGTCGAGGACCCGGTGGTCGAGGTCCTCGTCGACGACGAAGTGGCTGAGGCCGCCCGAGGCGATGACCGCGACCCGCGCATCGCCAGGCCAGGACTCCACGGCACGGCGCAGCGCCCTGCCCAGCTGGTAGCACCGTGTCGCGGACGGCACGTTCGGCGGGTAGTAGGTGTTCACGAAGACGGGCACGATCGGCGTGCTGTGCGGCAGCCCGAGCCGGTACCTCGGGAAGGTGAACGCGTGTCCCAGGGTGCGCCCGGCGGGCTGCTTCCGTACCACGGTCAGGTCGAAGTCGTCCCAGGCAAGCTGCTCAGCGACGTGCGCGCTCAGCTCCTGAGCGACCGGGTGGACCGCGGGCTGATCGGCGTGCACGGCCCAGTACGCGGCGCGGATGCCCTTGGGGATCCGCTGCAGCGTCTCCTCGTCTGGCAGCATGTCCACGAGTTCAGGCCCGGTGAAGCAGGCGAACGCCGGAATGCCGTCGTCGGTGAACATCTCGCGCTGGTCGTCGCCGATGACGACCGCGATGTCCGGGCTCGCCTTGGCCAGCGCGACGGAAAGCGCCTCGACGGCTTCCTGCCCGCGCTGGTACTTCTGCTCCCAGACCGAGGGCGCGAGCTGTTCCCCGATCGCCGGGTCGGCCACGGCGAGCAGATCGTTGTACGTGTGGTACGCGGCGTCCGTGCCGAGCAACTGCGGATTACGCCGGTCACGCTCGGCGTGGTCCAGCCACATATCGACCCCAGAACTCAGCTGAGGCGTATGCGACGAAGCAACGCCGATCACGATATCTGCCATGCCTGACACCTCTTGAGTGCCTATAGGTCCGTCAGTGTCAGCAGAGTTGGCAGGCCTGTTCACCTCTGGTAACGATCACGCTAGGAAACGATCATTACCGTGTCAACGGGGGTAACAACAAAGCCCCGCACACCCCCGTTGTGCCGTACCGAGTGTGGAGGCCGACGTGGAGAACCGGAACCTGGGCAAGAGCCAGCTGAGCGTGCCTGCGGTCGGGCTGGGCACCTGGCGGCGGCTGGAGGCCGCCGCGGCCGCCGGCACGGACCGCGAGCTCATCGACGCCGCCATCGCCGCGGGCGTCCGGCTCATGGACACCTCACCCATGTACGGCGACGCGGAGCGACTGCTCGCCGCCGCCCTTGAGGGAAGGCGCGGCCAGGTAATCGTCGCCGACAAGATCTGGACCCCGTCCGCGCCAGAGGGCGTGACGCAACTGAACCGCGCGGTGGACTGGTACGGCGGCCGGGTCGACCTGATGCAGATCCACAATCTGGTCGCCTGGCGCGATCAGCTGCGGATGCTCGAGGCCGCCGTGGACCGCGGGCAGGTCGGCCTGATCGGCGCCACGCACTACTCACCGGGGGCCTTCGGCGAGCTCGCCGATCTCATGCGCAGCGGCCGCATCGACGCCATTCAAGTGCCCTACAACCCCGCTCACCGCGAGGTAGAGACCACCATCCTGCCGCTGGCCGACGAGCTCGGTCTCGGGGTCCTGCTGATGCGCCCGCTCGGCGAGGGCCAGCTGGTGCGCCGCCAGCCCAGCCCGGCCGACCTGGAGCCGCTGCGCCCGTTCGGCGTCACCACCTGGGCGCAAGCCCTGATCAAGTGGGGCCTGAGCGACCCGCGGGTGCACGTCTCGCTGACCGCCACGGCTTATCCTGCCCGGCTGGCGGAGAACGCGGCGGCCGGCTCACCGCCCTGGTTCGGCCCGGACGAGCGGCAGTACGTGCTCCGCCTAGCCGCGTCCCGCTGAGCCGCCCGCGATCTCATAGGACCACAGCTCGCTGTGCACGCCGACAGGACGCTGCGGCGCCTCGCCGCCGGCCCGCTCGGCGGCCGACCGATGCCCCTGTGCGAACGCGGGGGAGTTCACCCACGCCTGGAACGACTGCTCGTCCCGCCACCGGGTCACCACCAGCCACACCGACCGGTCATCGGTCGGCTTGAGCAGCTCGAACCCTTCGAACCCCTCCTGGTCATCCACCGCCCCGGCCCGCGCGGCAAACCGCCGCGCCAGCTCATCCCCGCCATCAGCAGGCACAGTAATCGCATTGATCTTCACGACGCTCATGCCCCGATCATGCCAAACCCCGCTCCCGCTCCGCGTCACCCCGGGAACGTAGTCGATGGGCCATCCACCACCAAAGAGTGCGGTCGATGGCCCATCGACCACCTACGAGACCGGTCGGCGGCCACGCAGTTCGCCGCGCCGGTCACTACGTGCCGAGGAGCGGCGGCGGAACGACGACGTTCTCCCTCAGCGCGGCGCCCCAGAGCTGGGTCACGTCGAACACGTTCCGGGCATCCTCGACCGCGACAGCCCAGGTACTGGACTCGACGGCGTTCCGGAACTGCGTCTCGTCGCGGAACCAGCACTCGGAGAAGCCGTCGAAGCCGATCTCGGCCTGGCCGGTTTCGCCCTCTTCCCCGATCGGACCCACGACGTGGTTCTGGAGGTAGCGATCGATGTCCAGCTTTTTGAAGATCGGACCGTGGACGCGGCGCCAGTACTCCCGGCCCTCCTCCCGCGTCAGGCCTTCTTTGAACCGAATGATCCAGACGACCTTGCAGGGGCTCGTGGGTCCCTCGATCATCGGGACCTCTTCGATGTGGGCGCTCATGTTCCAGAGCCAGTCCATGTCGAACACGTTGGGGCCGTCCTCAACGATTCGCTGCCACGCCGGCGTGCTCATCGCCTGCTGGAAGTCCGCGCGGTCCGTCCACCACGCACACGAGTACCCGTCAAACAGGGCTTCCTCCTCCGCGACTCCGGACACAGCCGGAAGCGGCCCCTGAACGTGGCTCTGAACGTACCCGGACACCGGCGAGACCTTCTTCATCAGCGGCCCGTGGTGCCCGGCCCAGTAGTCGCTGGCCTCCTGCCTGGTCATGCCATTGCGGTAACGCGCGATCCAAACCACCTTGTACATGTCCACACCTTCCTATCTAGCCTCGTGGAGGGTTGCCCCGGCGGCCCTACTTCAGGATGTTCACCGCCCGGGCGACCACCAGGATTCCGACGACTAGTGAGATCGTCTCCTCGGCCATCATCATGAGCTTCGCCCACGGTTTTATCGCTGAGACGTCCGTCGGGCTGAATGCCATCGAAGTGCTGTAGGACAGGTGCAGGTAATCCACGAACGAGGGGTACCAGCCGTCCCGGACAAATTCCGGGTTTGACATCTCAGGGAACATGAACGACGGTGAGCTGCCGGTTCCGAGCGCGCGGGCGGCCGCGCCGCCACGGTCGAGATCCCAGTACCACAGCCCGAAGGCGATTATGTTCGTGAGCCAGATGACTGCACCGCTGACAAGCAGGATGTTCGGGTCATTGGTGAAGGGCTCGGTCTTGACGACGGCGTAGACCAGCCGGACCGATGACCCCGCGTTGACGACGGTGATCACTCCGATCAGCACTGCGGTCAGGACCCGCAGCCAGGTCGCTTGGCGGTCGATGCGGCCCGGGTCACCGGCAATGAGCGCGACCATCAGCGCGACCAGCACCACGAGCGCCACCGGCCGCGCGTCGTCGACCCTGAGCTGGGTAGGCAAGAAGAGGCGCAGGGCCCCGGCTAGTAGGACAGCGGCGGCCATCGGCCACCGGCGCTCACCCACCCGGGCCTGCTTCTTCGCCATAGTGCAAGATACCCGCAGCCGGGATGATCGGCCACGTCAGGCGGGCGTCGACCGCGACAGGCCGAATTGGCCTGCGCCGTCGGTCCACCAGGAGCGCATCGCGAAGCCGGCCGAGGCCAGCTCGCGCTCCACGCCTGACCGGCGGAACTTCGCGGACACCTCGGTGCGCATCTCCTCGCCGTCGGCGAACGTCACGGTGAGCCCGAGGTCCCGCACCAGCACGTGCTGGTCGGCCGTCGAGCGCAGCCGCATCTCGATCCATTCGCGCCGGGCGTCCCAGACCGCGACGTGGTCGAAGGCGTCCAGGTCGAAGTCGGCGCCGAGTTCGGCGTTGAGCACGGCGAGCACGTTCTTGTTGAAGTCGGCGGTTACGCCGGCCGAGTCGTCGTAGGCCGCGACGAGGATCGCCGGGTCCTTGACCAGGTCGGTGCCGAGCAGGAACGTGTCGCCCGGGCGCAGCTGCGACCGGATCCGGGACAGGAACGCGGCCCGCTGCGCGGGCACCATGTTCCCGATCGTGGAGCCGAGGAACGCGACGAGCCGCGGACCCCGGCCGTCGCCGTTCGGCGACGGAAGGCCGAGCGACTCCTCGAAGTCCGACTCGACCGCGTGCACGGCGAGGCCCGGGTAATCGGCGGCGAGCGCGTCGCCGGCGGCCATGAGCGCCGACTCGCTCACGTCCACCGGTACGTAGCTGCGCAGCGTGCCACGGTCGCGCAGCGCGTCGAGCAGCAGCCGGGTCTTCTCCGACGAGCCGGAGCCGAGCTCCACCAGAACCTGCGCGGCGGACTCGGCGGCGATCTCGGGGGCGACAGCGCGCAGGATGGACCGCTCGGCGCGGGTGGGGTAGTACTCGGGGAGTTCGGTGATCTTCTCGAACAGCGCGCTGCCTTGCGCGTCGTAGAACCACTTGGGGGGGAGCGTCTTAGGGGTCGCGGTGAGTCCCGCCAGAACATCGGCGCGCAGCGTGCGCGCCCGATAGTCCGGCGGGAGACGATGCTCGACGGTAGTCAACGGATTCCGATCCCTTCATTGAGCGAGCTGAGCGGCCGCACCGTCACCCGTGACGGTGCGGCGGAGAGCAGTTGGCGGTCGGGCACTTCGGTCCAGCCGGGTTCGTCGTCGCCGGGTTCCGAGGCGACGGTCACGCCGCCGTCAGCTCGCCGGTACCACAGCGTGTCCCCGGCGGTCGTCGCGACGATCGTGTGCCCGTCGGTCAGCAGGAAGTTGAACCGGCCGGTCCCGCCGGCCGCCTCGACGGCGTCGATCGCCGCGGCGAGGGCGACGTCCGGTGCCGCCCCGGAGCGCAGCCGCTCGAGTATCAGCAGCCACAGGAACGCCGAGTCGGTCATCGCCGCAACCGACAGCAGCGCGGCGGGATCGAGCGCGCGCGCCAGCCCCGCCGCGGACGCCGGCCAGCCGGCCAGCGCGCCGTTATGGCTGAACAGCCACGACCCCGACGCGAACGGCGCCGCGGCCGCCTCACCCAGCGCGGTGCCGACCGTGGCATCGCGCACCGCGGCGAGCACCGCGGACGACCGCGTCACCCGGGCCAGGTCAGGCAGCGACGGGTCGCCCCAGATCGGCACCGCCCGCCGGTACCTGGCCGGGACCGGGTCGCCGGGGGCGTACCAGCCGATGCCGAACCCGTCGGCGTTCACCGTCCCGTGCCGCTGCATCCGCGGCGCCCACGCCTGCCGGTACAGCCCGTGCGGCGGGTCGATCAGCAGCGACCGCAGCGAGACCGCAGGCCCCAGGTAGGCAAGATGCCTGCACATCAGGCGGTCTCCAGCGACGCGGAGCGCGCCGTCCTGAAGCCCGCGAAGATCTGCCGCCTGATCGGGTAGTCCCAGTTCCTGAACGTGCCGCGGCACGCCACCGGGGACACGCTGAACGCCCCGCCGCGCAGCACCTTGTACCCGGGGCCGAAGAACACCTCCGAGTACTCCTTGTACGGCCAGGCCGTGAAGCCCGGGTACGGCAGGAAGTCCGAGCTGGTCCACTCCCACACGTCGCCGATCAGCTGCCGCGCGCCGGATGGCGCGGCACCCAGTGGATACGACCCGGCCAGGGCGGGCCGCAGGTGCCGCTGCCCGAGGTTGGCCACCTCAGGGGTGGGGTCAAAGTCGCCCCATGGGTACCGCATCGACCGCCCGCTCACCGGGTCGTGCCGCGCGGCCTTCTCCCATTCCGCCTCGGAGGGCAGCCGCCGCCCGGCCCACCGCGCGTAGGCGTCTGCTTCGTACCAGGAGACGTGCAACACG